>Ga0315284_10000011_pt1 | contig 315618 bp, 311 predicted proteins | sample YL17G09_16_MG_FD_203696 | JGI IMG/M metagenome (GOLD analysis project Ga0315284, IMG submission 203696) | Sediment microbial communities from Yellowstone Lake, YNP, Wyoming, USA - YL17G09_16 | ecosystem: Environmental > Aquatic > Freshwater > Lake > Sediment | place: USA: Wyoming | collected... | reverse complement strand
TATCTTTGGTAGGAACTGCGGTAAGCATAGATTATGCCTCTACCTCTGGTGGAGGATACTTAACAAATGCCAACTGGGATACTTTTAATGAAAAAATATCGTCTTTGAGCATAGACACTTCTGCCGAACTCATAACTATTATTACTGACGAGACAGGAAGCGGCCATATTGTATTCGACACTTCTCCAGAGCTTACGACTTCATTTACTACTACAGGAGTGTTTGCCATCAATCCCGGTGGGGCTTTAACTATCGGAGACAACGGGGATACCTTATATCTTAATTCTTCCGACTGGGATATTTCAACTACTGGAGACCTAACAAATATCGGAGCAATTACTATGGATGGAACTTTAACTGGGGTGGCGATTCAGGCAAGCGGTTCGTTTGAATCAGACAGCACTGCTTCTTTGTCAGGACAGATGAGTATGGCGGTGGCATCTGTGTCGGGCAATTTCTTTGCCGATAGTGGAGTTAGTTTCACTAACTTAAAAAACTGTAACACAATAGACTCAGATACCAATGGTTTGTTGAGTTGCGGGACAGATGCCGGGGGATATACTTTCAATAATCCGTTATCTTTGGTAGGAACTGCGGTAAGCATAGATTATGCCTCTACCTCTGGTGGAGGATACTTAACAAATGCCAACTGGGATACTTTTAATGAAAAAATATCGTCTTTGAGCATAGACACTTCTGCCGAGATTATAACTATCGTAGGAGACGAAACAGGTAGCGGGCATTTGGTGTTTGACACTTCCCCAGAACTTACAACTTCATTTACTACTACGGGTATATTTGCTATAAATCCAGGCGGAGCATTAACTATTGGAGACGGGGGAGATACTATGGTAATCAACACTTCTGACTGGGACATTGACGCCACTGGGATTATGACTGGAATTGGGGCAATTACCGCAGATGGCTTATTTACAGGAACACATGCCTCAATGTCTGGCGACTTAGATATAGTAGGTGATTTGAATATTGCTTCTGCGAGTATAGATACGGCATTTGCATTAGCCAAAGACCAATTATGGACAACATCGGCTACGAGCAATGTATTTTCTTCGCATTCTTGGCAATTTTCAACAGGACAAAGCGTAGAGTTTGATGGCACTGCGTCTACTTCTGGGAATTGGACCATAAATGCTGGAACATGGGATTTCAGTAGTGTGGGATTGGCAACAAATATCGGCAATTCAGGAACTGACTTTACAACAGGCGGAGGTTTAAATATTGCAGGAACATTTGCCCTTGCCACAGACCAACTCTTTACCACAAGCAATACAGGAAACTTACTTTCAAGCCATTCGTGGCAAATACAAGGCGGTAATTTTGATGTAGATGGCAATGCCTCTATATCCGGAACCACAACCTTAAGAGGAGTAACCTATACCTGGCCAACAGCAGATGGAGGCGCAAGCACAGTATTATCAACCAGCGGTGGTGGCGTTTTAAGCTGGGCAACAGCATTAACATCATCTGTATCCGGCGACTTTCAAGTTGGCACCAATACCTTCTATGTCAATGTCGGTTCTGGTTCATATGATTTCGGAGGAATAGGCACAGCCAGTTTTGTTGGTCCAGTTAATATTTCTCAAGATTTAGATGTGAGCGAAGGAGATTTATTTGTTGATGATAGTAGTGGCAACGTCGGCATTGGAACAACGGACCCAAAAAGTAACTTACATATTCTGGGTGCTTCTGCAAAAGTCAGAGTTGACGATACTGAAGCAGGCAATCCTGGATTCGAGATTTATACTGGAACACTCAACTTATTATCAATTACTGCAGATACCTCGACAGGACTTACAACTATAGACCCATATAGTGATTTAATTATAGCTGACAACAACGTCGGCATCGGAACGACGAACCCCCTTTATACTTTATCAGTTGACGGCACTGCTTCTGTTAGCGGAGACTCATATTTTGGCGGCACATTGTATCCAACCAATATTGCTGCTTTTACTCTTACAGGAGCAATTATAGGCAATAATCAGGATATTACTGGCTTAGATGAATTATCATTTGCTCATGCTTCAATATCAGATGACCTTCAAATAACTGATGATGGTCTCTTGGTTTTTGGCACTAACCATGATTTTGACATTAAATATGATGAAACTACTGATGATAGATTAGAATTAAGTGATGGAACAAATAATTTCCTGACGATTAAAGATTTGGGCACAACCGCTTCTCTTTCTTTATCTGGCAATGCCTACGTTTCAAATCTTGTTGGCATCGGCGACACTGACCCAAATTACACCCTTTCTGTTGACGGCACTGCTTCTATTTCTGATGATTTCTATGTGGGAGGTGGCTTATTATTTGCGGATTTATCTGCTTCATCAGTTAGTTTTAATGGCTATGCCCTATTTAGACCCAATAATGATATAACAGATGCCTTTGTTATCGCCAGTTCTGGTTGGGTTTCTGGCGATGATTATGGGGCATTATTTAGAGCTGATACGCTGTATGACAGAATCGGAATTGGCACTTTTGAGATTGGACCCAGTTCTTCAACTGAATTAGAATGGTATGATTCCGAAGGTAATGGGATTGTAATTTTTGATGAAGGTTCTACCAGCGGCACTGGCACAAGCACCCCGGGCACATTTACTGTTGAAGGCGACTTAGTGGTTAGAGGTGATACAGGTTTAGGCGATCTGGCAACTAACCTTACAAATATCAGGGGTCGGGTTACGCTCCGGGATTCTTCAGCTGCCTATCCTTTAAGATTTGGGACCACTGGCGTTGTTGATGTTTATCTTTCTGCAGCTAATATCCTCTCTGTCGACGGCACTGCCTCAATCAGCGGCGGATTATATGTAGATACTTTTGCCTCAATCAGTGATGATTTTTCAATTGCTTCTTCGGGATATGTTTCAGGCGATGATTACGGGCCAACAATGTATGCCGATACGGTTAATGATTATGTGGGAATAGGAACCAAAGCTCCTAGTTCCGCATTAACCGTTACAGGAACAACTACGGTTGGGGCGGTGATTGGGACAGGGGTGATTGATTTTGGCGGAGCAAGTTCATTTGAATTGCCGAATTCCACTGCATTAACTCTTGATGCAAACGGTGAAGCATACATTGATACAACCGCAGACCAATTGCAATATTATTCAGGAGGAGAGACGCAAGTGATTATAGCTACCCGTTCATTTAGTTTTATGATTACTTCTTCTTCTTGGGATATGGCATCAACCAATCCCCAAATAAAATTTAATGAACCGTTTACAATTACAACTATTAATTGTTACGTTAATGCTGCAACAAGCAAAGTTATTGAAATGGTAGTTTGTTCGGGCACTACTTGCGGGGACGGAGGATCAGTGGATTCATCAATAACGTGCGCAACAACAGATACAGCAGATGATGGAAGCCTGGCAAGCGCGAGCGTGCCTTTGGGTGATTGGTTGCAAGCAAGTGTTTCGCAAGGCGACGTAGTCGGAACGCCGAGCGCGGTTTATATAACCGTATTTGGCAAATATACGGCCCAATAATATGAAATATCCAAAATTCATTTTAATAATTATTTTAATAATATTTATTTCAGCAAATAATTTTATTTTTATTGCTTTTGCCGAAGATGGTTCTTTGGAGAATTCAGCGAATCAGGTAATTAATTTTGAAAACGAACCACTGTCCAGTAAAATAATCGTAAGTGTCGGTGAATTATTTGAAAAATTAAAAGAGCTTGGCGTCACTATTGTCAATGGCGTAATTAAAGCAGTAAAATCAGTGGTCAGCGAATTAAAAACCAGAGTTTTTAGGATTGCTCTTAGAAAAGGCGAAGATAATGTGGTTGGTTCGGGCATAATCCCGGCTCACGCGACTGATTATAGGGTCAATAATTCTTTAATAGAGGCAAATTCCAAGATATTTGTTTCTTTTACTTCTGATATGGGAAATAAAACCTGGAATATTTCAGAGAAAGTTCCGGGCTCGGGGTTTACGATTAAATTAAGCGATGTTGCGTCAGAGCCGCTAAGCTTTGATTACTGGATAATTTTAGTAAAAGAAGAAGGAGGAGCTGACGAATATGCTCAAGTCGACCCGAATCAAGACAACAATGTGTTGCCAGCTGAAATTAAAAACAAATATCAATTATTAAATAATGGCGCCTTAAAAAGAGTTGCCAAAGACGACCCCAGAGACAGAATTGAAGTTTTTATAGGAAACAGAGCGGAAATAACCAATTTTGAACCCACATTAACCATTGCTCGCTGGGATGATGAAGTTGATTTTACCCTTAAACCAAAAGCATTTAATGATGTTCCATTAAAAGACCAGGGGTTAAGATTTGAAGGAGAGAAAATAATTTTTGAAACACCAAAGATGAATTTTGAGATGTATGAGTATACGGAAGGCGAAGGAGGATATAAATATATCTGGTATCTAAATGAAAAACCCGCAACAAATAAAGTGTTTTTCCAGATAGAAACTTCGGGCTTGGATTTCTTTTATCAGCCACCCCTTACCCAAGAATACCAAAGCGGCTATTCAGAGGAGCTTAAAAAAGAAATAGTGGTTTCCGAAACCCAAGTCAAGGATTTAGAAAGTAATGTTTTAGTGGAAAGACCCGAAAATGTAGTTGGCTCTTATGCGGTTTATCATCAGACCAAAGGCGGACTAAACGACATCAATGATAAGGAATACAGGGCAGGCAAGGCATTTCATATTTTTAGACCCCACATCATAGACGCAAAGGGAAATGAAACTTGGGGAATATTGAATATAGATGTCACAAATGGAATTTACTCGGTGGAAATCCCGCAGGAATTTTTAGACAAGGCGGTTTATCCGATTAAGAGTAATGATACTATTGGATATACGACAACTGGAGGAACAGTTGACGGCGCTATGTCGAATACTTTTTTGGCAACAACAAAAACTCAGGCAAATGCTTCTGGAGGAACATTAACTGAGATTCAAGCTGCTGTTTACGATGCAAGTGGAGATCATAATATAAAATTGGCTGTTTATAATGATTCTGCTGGTGTCGCCGGGTCATTAGTTGCCGATTCTTATCCTGGGGAGATATTAATTACAAAATATATAAAGCCAACACAGGATTCTCAATGGATGTCAAGCACAAACGTAAGTGGAACAATAGTGGCAAATAATTATTATTGGTTAGCGGCCAATCAACCGGATTCCAGTGTCTATCATTGTAAAGATACTGTTGCTACTCAGTACGCCTATCCGACTTCAGATATTTCCAACGCGAGCTGGACAATGTCAGCGGGTGCAACCTTATGGCCACTTCTGGACGAAGAGCCATATAGTGATGCAGATTATGTAATGGCACAGTGGACAAATGACGGAGACGCATTTGTAGTGAAACTCGGAAGTCTGACCGACCCCAACGTCCACACAGGACATATACTGAGAATCAGGGCGGGTGTCGAGCCGCAGGGAAGTGAACACACTCACCTAAAATATGAACTCCTCCAGGGAACGACCGTCATTGGAGATAGTGGGGTTATAGAACTTCCTTTTTGGAGTAACCCGTTTAATGCATACAGCTTTACACTATCCGAGGCCGAGGCCGCTAATATCACCGACTACACAGACCTCCGCGTCCGCGTCACGGATGTGACCGGAGCCCCGGCATCTTATACCCGTGTCAGTTGGGTTCGGTTGGAAGTCCCCCTTTCTGGAGGTTCAGGATATGTAAGTCAAACCTATGCGGATTTTCCAACTGCCTCCGCTCCTACCACTTCTGTGTGGGGCTATAAGTATTCCATCTACGCTACCTATGCGGCTTCTCCTCGTCAGTACGCCTATCCAACTTCAGATATTTCTAATAATGGATGGGGAGACGGTTGGGGTACCACCTCGATTTATAACAAGGTAGATGAAGAACCCTATAGCGATGCTGATTTTGTCTACTCTTTATATAATACTGATGGCATCGTCGGGATAGTCCAACTTGGAAGTTTGGTGGACCCGGGCGTCCACACGGAACACACACTGAGGGTCAGGATGGCTGGCCCTCACGACACCGTAATTAAATATGAGCTTCTTCAGGGAACAACGGTCATCCATAGTTCGGGGAATTTCAGTACTGACCCCGACGGATATCCCGACGCATTCGATTTTACCTTGACCGAGGGAGAAGCCGCAAATATAACCGATTATACAGACCTTCGGGTTCGGATTACTGCGGTTACTGTATCTCATGCTTCTGGCTATCATGCGGCGGCCTGTTATTGGATTCGGCTTGAAACCCCCCTTGCCGCTGCCGCCGCAGAAGAACTTATTCAACCAATAATTATACAAGGGGACTAACCCTTAACAATTAACAATTAATAATCAATAATATGAAAAAGATAATTTACGCAATATTTATAATCATCTTATTCAGCGCTGTATGCTCTCCTGTTTACGCTGAATATATTGATACTGAAGAAGGCAGGGTTTATTATGGCAATATTAATGGTTTGAATTTGGATGAAAACGGTGCAATTATTGGTACTGAAGGCGAGATTTCAGCGCCAGAGCCACAGGCACAAACTACAGAATCCGAGGAAACGAATCAAAGCGATTCAGATAATAATATTCTTGAGGCAATTGGCAATGGGGTTAGCGATATAGTTAATGCTTTAAAGGATTTGGGCATAACCATTGTTGACGGCGTGGTCAATGCGTTTAAGTTAGTGGTTGATGAAGTGATAACCAGCGTTTTAAGAATTGTGGTTGGAAAAGACAAAGATAATGTTATCGGTTCAGCCACGATTCCGACTAATACAATTGAGTATAAAGTCAGCAATAAGCTGGTTGAATCTAATTCCAAAGTTTTGGTGAGCTTTACTTCCAGTACAGGGGGTCGGACCTGGTATATTTCTGAAAAGATTCCAGGTGAAGGATTTATTATTAAGATGAGTGATGTAATGTCCGAACCAATGAGTTTTGATTATTGGATTGTTCTTGTCGAGGGTTCAACTTCTAACCTCGAACCTCCAACCCCGAACCTCGAACCTCCCGCATCTCCAGCAGAACCTTACTGCGGTGATGGAATTGTTAATGCAGCAGAAACTTGCGATGATGGAAATTTAATCGGTGGCGATGGCTGTTCAGCCACTTGCGAAACAGAGTCAACGTCTTTGCCCGAATCTGAACCAATCCCAGCATCCGAACCAGAGCCACTACCCGAGGCACAGCCAACGCCGGAACCAGAACCAATTATTGAACAGCCCGCAATTGAACAGCCCGCAATTGAACAGTCCGCAGAAGAACCTCCAATAGCTCCGGCTACGGAGGCCGAGTAATGCTACGAATAACTAAAACATTTTATTATGTCAGTATTAAATGAACTCCAACAATTTGGAAAAAAAATTCTTTCCTGGCTATGGCTGTTTATAGCGGCTTTTGGGTTTTTCTTTGCTTTCGGAATAAAGAAAGTTGAAATTTTTAATAAAATTATTCCCGTCCCCTTGCCTAATATTGAATCCATTTCAACTCTGTTCTTCAAAAAAATTCAGCAGGATTTATTGATAAAGGAAATGTCATTGATAGTAACCAATCCCATAGATGCTGTCTGGGCCCAAATAGGAATTTCCCTGTTTTTGGCCCTTGTCTTAACCCTGCCCTTTCTTCTGTATAAAATCGCCGGTTATTTTTCTTCCGCTCTTTTTAAAAAAGAAAAAAGAGCCATTTGGAAAGCCCTTATTCCCTGCACGATTCTGTTTATCGGCGGCTGTATTTTCGCCTACTTTTTCATCATCCCAATAACCTTTAAAATTCTCTACTCCTATGTTCTGGCAATGGGAGCAAAGCCGTTTTTTGCAATTAATCAGTTTGTTTCTTTGGTCTTAATTTTAATTCTGGGGACCGGCCTGCTTTTTTTGCTTCCGATTTTTATGACCCTGCTAAGCCGCTTTAAAATAGTTTCTCCCGATACCTGGAAAAAGAACTGGCGATATGCGATTCTGGCTTCTTTGATACTAACGGCAATCATCACTCCCGACGGCACGGGAATTACCATGATGCTTTTGACCCTGCCAATGCTGTTGCTTTATTTTCTGGGATGGGTAGGGAGTAGGAAAATGGCTAATAAACATTAATCATATGAATAATATTATTGATTTAAGAAATCTAAAAAATCCGCCAGCTGGCGGAGAAGAAAAGATAGAAGAAAAAAACGTGAAAGAAGAAGAAACTTATTTAACAGAAGAAGATATTCTGGAGGGTATTAATTCTCAAAATATTACCCATATTAATCCTCAGAAAAGACAATTGCTGAAGTTTCTATTGGTCGGAAGCGGCGCTTTTGCATTGGGGTTACTGGCCAAATCTCTTGGTTTTTCGGGCTTATTTTCCAAATCAGAAATCAAATCGGGACTTGAATCGGTGCCTCAAAAAGAAGCAGATTTTAAAAATTGGAGGGTTATTGAGCAAAAAGAACAACTGGTTTTTATTGACAAAAAAACAAATGAGGATATACTGATTTTGGATTTGTGACCAGAGGTTGCTAAAATTTTAATTTTAAAGTAAGATTAATTTAAGTAATTATTAATTTAGGGTATAGCATTTAGGGTTTAGCATTTAGGGTTTAGGCTCTAATCGCTAATCGCTAAACGCTAATCGCTAATAATCATGTTGGGTACAACCGAAATAATTATAATCGTGCTGGTTGTAATAATTCTTCTTTTTGGAGGAAAGAAAATTCTGGAATTTGCCAGAAATTTAGGAAAAGCAAAAAGCGAATTTGAGAAAGGAAGGAAGGAAGGGAAAGAAGAGTTGAAAGAAAAAAAGAATAAGTAGAAAAAACCATTAAACGCCCTTATAACGCCATCAGACGTCAATTTTCAGACGTTTAGAGGCGTAGTAATGGCGACTTAAAGATGACTATATGTTAGGTGCAACCGAAATAATTATTATTTTAATTGTTGCTGGATTAATTTTGTTTGGCAAAGGCGAGAAAATCAAAGAACTAGCCCGCACATTGGGTAAATTTAGCGCTGAATTTAAAAAGGGGAAAAAAGAAACAGAGAAGAGAATAGAAGAAATTAAAAAAGAAATCAAAATATGAGCGAAGATTTTATTACAAATTTTGTTAGAACAATACCAAAACAGGGACAAGAAAAATGGATGGCTAAATTAAACAAGATGAAAATGCTATTTTATGAAGCTGAATATCAAACGGTTAAGCGGGGATTCCGACCAGCGGGAATAGTTCACCTTGGCAATGACAATTATAAAGAACTTTTAAAACTAACCAATAAAGACAATTTAGTTATTACACCATTTCTTAAGGGTGGATATTTTTGTCAGCCTCAATATCTTCCTCGCGAATATGCATCTTATAAATCTATCCGACCCGGAGAACCATTCTTTTGGTATGGCAGCTTAACTCGAACTTATGAAGATGGACAGAAATTTAAAAAAGCCGAGAATGAAGGCGATCACAAAACAATGGGTTCGTTATTAGGATATCCTGAATGCTGCATAAAACATTTTATTGAAATCCTCCCTATTAATTATGACCTTAAAACCTTTCCTATTAATGATGACCCGATCTGGCTTGGTAAAGAAGGAAAAGTCACTGGTTATCCGGAATGCAATCAGATGCTCCTTTGTTTTGGAGCAAGAATAACTGCTCACTTCAGCTGCTCCCCCACCTGTGAAGCTACCAAAAAAATAGGGCAATCGTGGTTCAAGGTGATGAAAGAAATTGACAAAAATTTAGCCAAAGAACTTTATGATTTATTGGTTGCTAAACTTATTTGGAATAACCATCGCGGGATAATCCGGATAGAAACCCCTTATTTTATTGGTTTAACCAATGCTTTCTCGTTTATGAAAAAACCGAGGGTGATTGAATGGAGGGGGATAAAAAAATAAATTTTGAATTATTAAAAAATATGGAAGATTTTATCTCGTCTTTTGTTAGAACAATGCCAAAACAAGGCCATGAACAATGGATGGCTAAATTAGGCAGAATGGGAATGATGTTTCAAGAAGCTGAACATCAAATGGTCAAGCAGGGGTTTCGAAAAGCAGCAATAATTCATGTTGACCAAAATAATCTTGAAGAAATGTGGGAAAAAATTAACAAAGACAAATTAGTCTTTACGCCCATACTCAAAAGCGGCTACTATGAGGGCTTTGCCCATAAACACAAAGCCGTTGTTCCCGGAGAACCTTTCTTTTGGTATGGCAGTTTAACTCGAACTTATGAGGATGGGCAGAAATTTAAAAAAGCTGAAAAAGAACAACACCATAACACAATTGGTCTATTGTTAGGATACCCTGAATGCTGCTCTAAATATTTTACTAAAAATTTTCCCATCAATTATGACCCGATCTGGCTTGGTAAAGAAGGAAAAGTCACTGGTTATCCGGAGTGCAATCAAATGTTGCGTTATTTTGGAGCAAGAATAACCAGTCATTTCAGTTGCTCCCCCACCTGTGAAGCTACCAGAAAAATAGGACAATTATGGTTTAAAGTGATGAAAGGGATTGATAAGGATTCAGCCAAAGAACTTTATGATTTATTGGCTGGACCAATTACCTGGGACAGCTACCATGGGGTGGTTCAGGTGGAAACGCCTTATTTTGTGGGATTAACCCATACTTTCCCGTTAATTGAAAAACCAAGAATAATAGAATGGAAGGGTAAATAAAATAATTAATATATTCTTATGTTTTTAATAAAACCATACTTAGGATGCAATCTTCGTTGCAAATATTGTTACGAGGGTATCTATAGAAAAAAACACAGGCCCCAAAAAGAATATAACTTACAAGCCATTTTCAAAAGAATGGAGGAGTTTAAAAATTTGGAAATGTCATTACATGGAGGAGAAATATTAACCCTGCCCAAAAAAGACGTTGAAGCGCTTTTGGCTAAAATGCATGAATTAACCGGAAGAAGCAGCATACAAACTAACGCAACTCTTATTGACGACGACTATATTAAAATGTTTAAAAAATATAAAACATCAATTGGTATTTCCTGGGATGGGCCAGGCGAATTATCCAAATACCGGCCGGGAAGTGCCAAGGTTGGTTCAACAATTGAACGATTGATTAATAGGGAGGGGCTTTCTGTTTCTATTATTATTGTGGTCAGTAAGGCCAACGCAGGCACTAACCAACGATTAAATAAGTTAAAGAAATATCTATTAGAATTAGAACAAATGAAAATAAGCGGAAGAATAAACCCTTGTTATGGCGCTGCCGGCTATGAATTGAATATGAAAAAATTAGAAAAAGTTTATCTGGATTTAGCTGATTTCTGCCTGAAAAATAATCTAAAATGGAGCCCCTTTGAGGATATTATTAACGGCTTGCAAGGCAAAGACAGAGTGTGTACTTTCATGGGCTGCGATCCCTTTTCTACCCAATCAGCAACAGTTGTTTTAGGAGACGGCAGCATAACCAACTGCATGAGGACTAACCAAAAAGGCATCTTGTTTAAATATCCTGCCGAATATAAAACCAGAAACGAAATTCTTGAAAATATCCCTCAAGAATACGGGGGATGTAAAGGATGCAAATACTGGACTGCTTGCCATGGCGGCTGTCCATCGGGGGCAATTGATAATGACTGGCGGAATAGAACTTACGTTTGCCCTCTTTGGAAGGCTTTGTTTGAATTTTATGAAAAGGCTTTGAATCACCTTGAAGTTCCTCTTGCTATTTTTTCTAAATCAAAAATAACAACAGAATCCTGCGAGGATCATGAAGATTCAAATCATGGGGATTTACCCCATGGAGATTCTCACGGAGACCATGCAGACCATACAGATTTAGAACACAAAGATGCCGAACACGGAGATGCTCCCCACGGAGACGGTCATGGAGATTCAGGGCACGGAGATTCTCACGGAGACTCGGGTCATGGAGACCATACAGATTTAGAACACAAAGATGCCGAACACGGAGATGCTCCCCACGGAGACTCTCATGGAGACTCGGGTCATGGAGATAGATAACTATGAAAAATCATTCGGAACTAGAAAAAATACATAAAAGCGCCCTGAGAATTGTTCGAGACCAAATCAAAAAACATTCTCTGGGAAAATTAGGATTTTTGTCTTTTATTGGAACAAGGCCCTGGGGCATTGCTCAATCTAATGTTGATTATGATTATCGGGGCATCTACATAAACAAAGAGGACAATACCTATCATGCTTTTATTGCCGGCCTTTATATCAATAATTATGCCAAAGATATTACCATGATTAGTTTTGAAAGATTTATTGAAGAGATCCTGCAATTAAACATTCATTCTCTTGTTTTAATAAATAGTCCGATAATTTACGCTGACAAGAATTTTTTAGAGCTTAGGAAATGGATAAATTCTAATTTTTCCAAACAAATTTATTGGAGCTGCCAAACCAAAACACATCACGCAAATAGAAAAGATTATATTTATGATTTCTTTTTTTTGGGAAACGGCATCTCAGTCTTAGAACAAAGAAAAATTATTGCTAACCTGCCTAAACTTAGTGAGAAGTGCCTTAAAATTCCAGCCATAAATAAAATTATCAAAGAGGAAAGAGCGGGATTGCCATTCGAGGCTAAAAGTAAAAAAATATGTAAAAAAATTTTACAAAAGCTAAAAACGCGCTTGGAAAAAGCCAATAAAAAACCCCGTCTCCCTGAAAAGATGAATATGAAAAAATTTTCTAAATTAAAAATTATGCGGCAAGTAAACTATGACTTCTGGAATGAAAAGGGGATCATATTGAGACACCAGAAAGAACGAAAAAAAGATGGACTCACGTAGATTTGAAATAAAAAATGCCATTGAGCTTGAACTTACTACCCGATGCAATCTTAAATGTTTTAATTGCGACAGGTCTTGCAGGCAAGCGCCGTCTAATGAACGAATGTCGCTCGGTCAAATTAAACTTTTTCTTGATGAAACAATAGCGAATCAACGGCAATGGGAATATATTGCAATTCTTGGCGGCGAGCCAACCTTGCATCCCCAATTCTGGAAAATATTAGATGAATTTAAAAAACACAATATAAGAGCCGAGATAATAACTAATGGACATGGCGAAATTGTTAATCGCGCATTAAATCAATTGCCGGATGACTGGTTCTCAGTATGCAATACAAAGAAACAGTCGCCTTATCAAAACTTTATCTATTACAATCTTGCACCAATTGATTTTGGAATTAAAAAAATTCAGCTCTGCTGGATTTTAAAAAGCTGCGGTTATGGTCTTACAAGATACGGATATTACCCTTGCGGCGCTGGTGCAAGCATTGATAGGGTTTTTGGTTTTGATATAGGTTTAAAGAGTTTAAAGGACCTTAATTCTACTAATGCAGCTAAGCAACTTAAAATTTTATGCAAATATTGCGGGCATTCTCCGTCTATAGAAGACCTGTTATCAAGAGGAAAAATAAATCCCCGCGAATATGAAACAGAAAAAGATTTAGCTGAAAGTTCTAATAGATGTATAGCGCCAATGTCTAAATCCTGGATAGACGCCTATGAGAAATACGAAAAAAATAAACCAAAATTAAGTCTTTATGGAACTTAATAATTTCAAATTAAAAAGTATGCCAAAACCAAAAAAACAAAAAAGAATAAAACCAAGACAACAACAGAAAGAAAAACCCTGCAAACATCAATGGGCAGCTTTAATGGTTCAGAAAGGGAAGAAAGTTATCGCTGTGCCCTCGGCAAAAATCTGCCTGAAATGCGGGCTTTTAAAGATTGGCGTTCAAACAATCAAGATTTCCCGTTTCAGGCTTGATATGGGGGATCTGCCGATTAATAATGCCAAAGCAGTTATTATCAATAGTGATATCGATAGTCGGCTTAAGGTTCCGGTAGGGACAGATATGTACGACTAATTTACCCTGTTAAATAATTTTAAATTTAATAGGGTGAACCCTATTAAATAATTTTAAATTAGTGATTATGTTTTATTATATTTATGTATTGCAATCTAAAAAAGATAAAAAATTTTATACTGGATATACTAATAATTTAAAATTAAGATTTGAGCTATTGTGTTTAACTCAAATCTTATTTAAACCCGTTAAATAGTTTCACGAAGTGAAAATTTAACAGGGTTTAACAGGGTAAATGAGAGGTTATTTTTGGGTAGAGGGAACTAAACTTTGTTATATTGACGGCAGTGGAAATAAAAGAGGGCAAGAAGGAACTCAACCAGGCGGCAATCCTCTAGGTTCAGCCGGTTATGTTTGGATTCAAGGAAATAATATCTATTATACTGATTCTTCGGGTTATGTAAGATGGTTGCCTCATTACGCCTTAACTGATGCAAAAACTGCTGGCTATCTTTGGGTAGAAGGAGATTGGGTTCAGTATATCCGTGAAACAGGAGTAGAAGCACGTTGGCATGAAGATGGTGCGGCTCACAGTAACGATCATAGCAATGTGAGCCACAGCGATACCCATAGCAACACTGTTTATAGCGATGACCATAGTAATAGTGACCACAGCGATACCCACAGCAATACTGTTTACAGCGATACCCACAGCAATACTGTTCATAGCGATACCCACAGCAATACTGTTCATAGCGATACCCACAGCAATACTGTTCATAGTAACGTCCACAGCAATACTGTTCACAGTAACGTCCACAGCAATACTGTTCACAGTAACGTCCACAGCAATACTGTTCATAGTAACCGGACTTCTTGGACGAATGTCAATGCCTGGGACGACCACGCTGATATACCTCATGTTGATACCCATAGCGATGTAACCCATGTTAATACTCATAGCGATGCGGCTCATGATAATACCTATAGTGATGTGGCTCATGTTAATACCCACAGTGATGTAACCCATGTTAATACCCATAGCGATGCGGCTCACGTTAATACCCATAGCGACGTGGCTCATGTTAATACCCATAGCGATGCGGGTCATGCTGATACCCATAGTAATACTGCTCATGTTAATACCCATAGTGACGTAGCTCATGTTAATACCCACAGCGATGCGGCTGCTCATACAGACCAACCAGCACTATTATGATAAAAATCTCCGCAATCCAACCTATTTCTAACGCTGTTTCTCTGGGTTATCCATTCATTGAAGCAATTCTTTCTGTTTTGCCAATAGTTGATGAGTTTTTGATTAATGACGGCGGGTCAAAAGACAAAACTTCGTTTTATCTTAAAAAACTTAAAAAGACTTTTCCTGACAAAATTAAACTATTCAATAAGCCCTTTTATCCCTGTGTCTTCTGGGAAACAATGGATGAATGCATTGAATTTTTAATCAGTCAAGCTAATGGTGACTGGCTAGTTGAGGTTCAAGGAGATGAAATCTGGCATGAAAGGGATATATCAAAAGTTAAACAAACAATTGAAAAAGCATCTGAAGAAGGCTATAACTCTATCAGAACGATTTGCCACTGGGTCAGGTTTGAAAGAATAGACCCTTATGAATATAGAAATGTGAGAATTGTAAGAAAATTAAAGAATCTTAAAAGTTATGATTGTGGAGACGACTTTCAAATAGGTCTTCACGGCGAAGCAGCAAAAGGTTTTACTGTTTCAAATGTGCCGCCTGAATTAGCAACTGACTTTGCTTGGTTTAATTTATCCGGCGTTGTTTTTCCCGGCAATGCCCTCAAGCGGGCAGAAAAAATTGCTACTTTTTTTGCCAAAAAGGAAAAAGAAAGACAACAAACCTGGCAAGATTTTAAATCGCGCCTTTTTTTGAAAGAAAAGCCCGAACCCGATGTTGTTAAACAGCTCCCGGCTTTGGTTCAAGGCCTCGCCGAATTTGATAAATACAAAGTGCGAAATGAACTCTTTGACAAACAATATCTTAAAAAAATAACAGGATTAAGTTATTAAAATGAAGATCTCCGCAATCCAACCTATTTCTAACGCTGTTTCTCTGGGTTATCCATTCATTGAAGCAATTCTTTCTGTTTTGCCAATAGTTGATGAGTTTTTGATTAATGACGGCGGGTCAAAAGACAAAACTTCGTTTTATCTTAAAAAACTTAAAAAAACTTTTCCTGACAAAATTAAACTATTTAATAAGCCATATCACCCCAGCGACTGCTGGGAAACAATTGATGAAGTAGTTGAATTTCTTATTAATTCTGCAAAGGGCGACTGGATATTCGAGGTTCAAGGAGATGAAATCTGGCATGAAAGGGATATTTTAAAAATTAAACAAATAATCAAGAGGGCGAATAAAGAAGATTACAACTCCATTAGGGTGGTTTGCCACTGGGCTGGCTTCCAAAAGATAGATTCCTATAAATACAGAAATGTAAGAATGGTAAGAAAATTAGGGGATTTAAAAAGCCATTGGGGGGGGGACGATTTTCAAATAGGTGATTCAAAAAGCCCGGCCGAAGGATTCACCTCTTCAAATGTTCCGCCTGAATTGTTGATAGATGATATTGTTCTATTTAACCTCTCTGGCGATACTTTCCCTTTCAATGTCCTCGAAAGAGCAAAAACAATCGCTACTTTTATTGCCATTCATGACGAAGAAAGGCAAGGAATCTGGAAGAGCCTTGAATCGCGTCCTTTTCAAAGATGCGAACCCAACCCTGATACCATCAAACAGCTGCCTGCCTTGCTTCAGGGCCTTGCTGGTTTAGATAAATATCGGGCCAGAGAAGAACTCTTTGATAAAAAATTTCTTAAAAAATTGACCGGTCTAACTTATTAATGTAACGAAGCAAGACCTCGTTATATCTCAACCAGAAGAAACTCCGACCGAACCCATAATCGAACCAGCGCCAGAACCAGTGCCAGAATCAGTGATTGAACCGATTGTCGAACCAGTAGTTGAACCAACTACATGATATGTAAATAAAAATGAAAAAGTTTTTTCTAAAATTTAAACAAACAAAAATCCCGATTATTTTGGGAACTGTTTTGGCATTATTTGTTTCTTTGTTTCTAATTGGTTTAATTGGCGACGCATTATCCGGAAGCGGCCAGCAAATCAAGTTCGTTTCAGATAAAAGCATTTTTCAATCCAATGAGCAGCCGACCTTTCAGCTTGTTTATAAAAACAAAACAAATATTTTTTATCGTTTCACGGGTGCAATTTTGGGAATTTTCGGGGGCTCAAAAGACGAAGCGCCCGAAATTAAAACAAGAATTTTCCAATCCAATGGAAAGGAAATAGATAGTATTGCGTCAGAAATTAAATACGAAAATGGGAAAATTTCTCTTGACTTGAATCACAATCATTTTCAGCAAGAATTTAAACCAGGGAAATATAAATTAGAGGTGGAGATTAATGACAACGGCAAGATCTATAAGCAAAATCAGGAATTCGTTTATGGTGTTTTAGCAATAAATGTGAATAAATCAATATATACGCCTGGCGAGACGGCAAATCTGCAATTTGCCGCTTTAACCGACACCGGTTACACGCGCTGCGACGCAAAATTGAAACTGGAAATTACCAATCCCAAAGGCAAAAAAACTGTTTTATCTACCGAGGACCAGTCCATAAAATATAGCGGTCTGTGCAAGGGAGACAATGTTGTTGATGTGCCGGATTATTCTGCTAATTATAAAACAGAAGGAGTTGGAGAATACGAAATGAAATTAACAAATCTTGATAACGGCTATGAAATTACTGACTATTTTGAAGTAAGAGAATCTGTGCCATTTGATGTTGAACGAACTGGTCCAACGAGAATTTATCCACCAGCTAAATACGAAATCAAGCTGAAAATCAAGGCAAATCAAGATTTTTCAGGTGAAATTGTTGAAACCGTGCCCATGACTTTTATGGTTGAAGAAAAAACCGGAGCAAAACAAAATTCTTTTATTGAAAATTACATTAAAACCATTACTTGGCAAACAAATATTAAAAACGGAGAAACCAAAGAATTTGTTTATACTTTTGATGCGCCCGATATCAGCCCGTATTTTTATCTTATTGGACCTTTAAAAATCGGCGGTTGGCAAGAAGCGAGAAAATGGCAAATCGCTTCCGATGCGATTGCTTCAGGAATCATTATTCCTTGGTTTGGCTTGGTTTCGGATATTCCTTCGGGCTGGAGCAGAGAGCCAGATTTGGACGGCTATTATCTTTATGGCGTCACTGCTTCTGCTTCGGGAACCGGCGGCCAGGCAACGCATACTCATGCCGAGGCAAGCGGCGGGCACACACATAGTATTGAGCATAATCACGGCGGTTCATTTACCTCTGCTCCATCCGATGGAACCGCTGTTTCTGCAGGGGCATTAGGAACTGGTGCAGCGGCGGACCATCATACTCATACTTTAAATATAGCCACAAATACCGGCGGAACCAACGTTGCCTCTGCCTCGGATTCTGAACTTAGCACTGGTTCCAATGATTTGCCTCGTTATGAAGTTGTTTTTATTAAATCAAACGGCGCACCTACGGGCATTCCCAAAAACGGCTGGGCATATTTTAAAAGCGATAGTTTGCCCGATGGTTGGACAAGATTGGCTGGAGACAGATTTTTAAAAGGCGCAGCAGTTGGTCAGGACGGGCAAACCAATACCACTACTGGTTCTGACAGTCATACACATACTGACAGCGGCCATAAGCATACAGAAACCTTGCATAGCCATACAGTAAGCAGTGGCAATAGCTGGTTAGCGAATACAGTAGTAAAAAGCGGAACCAGTGCTGCTGCCGCAACCACACAGAATCACACTATCACTGACAACGGAAGTGCAACCGCAACAGAACAATCGGCTTCAGCACTTTTTGCCAATGCCGATGGCCAGCCGCCATGGGATAAAATGAATCTTGCCAGCAATGGTAATGCTTCCGATGATTTGCCTGACGGAACAATTGCTTTGTGGCTTGGCCCGAGCGCCACGCCCCCAGTGGGCTGGTATTTGTGTAATGGTAGTAATGATACTCCTGATTTGGAAAATACTTTTGTCAAAGCCGCGGTAGCGGATGGTCAAAGCAGTGTTTCTTATGGTGGGAGTGCTTCCGGGCATATACACGATACCGCAGGGGCACACACCCACACTATAGATGTTCACCCTCATGCCCCAACAATAGCCAATAACAGTAGCGCGGCTACATCCAAAAATACTGGCAGTGCTGCTCCGACCACCCATGGTCATCCCAGTTCCTCTTTTACCTGCGTTACAAATTGCGGAAGCACTGGCAGTGCCAGTCCGACTTTGGCTGCAAATTCCAGCACAACTCATTATCCGTCTTATAGGCAGGTTAATTATATTATGTATAAAGCGCCAAAAACTATATCTGGAACCTGTAAAAAAGCAGACCAATCAACTAATTGTGAAGAAGCCGCAACAATAAAAGTTGCTTATGACGGAGTTATACAAGCAGAAACAGCAAGCTCTTCGGGTGGTTCTTGGACCATTACCGTTTCATCCTTACCTACTTCTGGCCAAGTTGTCACTGTTTTTGTTGACAACGTTGATGATTCCAATGAAGCAGTAGCAGTTACAAAATATGATGGTTCGGACAATATTTCCGGAATGCTTTTATATGAAATGCATTTAGCCATTGGCAGCGATGATGCCGGAGTCACTGTTAGTAATACCAATTTATCCCAATATGATGCCACAAAAGGGAATGAGAATATTTTTTATAAAGCCACTGCCACAACCTTAGAAGTTTGTTATCTTGCTGGTTGTGAAAGCGCGGAATTGTATATTAAATTGGGAAATACTTATCAACCAAATTCAAGCGGCTCTTCTTATGTCAAAACCCACGATATTGAAATTGACGGAACCTTTGATATGACCAGCGGAGCAGGGGTTAATTACGCTTCTGTTTCCGGAGGATGGGATAATGATTCGGTGTTTACGGCGGATGACTCCACGATTTTCTTTACCGCCACAGCAAGCGAGGAGATTGTTTCTGCTTCAGCTGGTTCTACTGTTATTTTTAATAATGTGCAATTCGGCGATAATGCCACTACTTCTGCCAAAACCGGCCATTGGGATTTGAAGGGCACTGCGACGCCTTTTGATGTTGATGGTAATCTAACCATTGGTGGCGGAACTTTACACGGATTAAAAAATATCACTTTAGCTGGTAATTTAACCCTTAGCGTTGATGGCGATTATCTCAAAGATGATTATACTTTTACTTTTAACAAGGCCGGAACCCAAACCTGGACCGATAGTCGTGCCGCCCCAGCTGATATGGGACAAGTAAGTATTAGCGGTACAGCCGTTACTCTCGGTTCATCGGTAAAAGTTAATGAATTAACCATTGCTTCTGGTAAAATTTTGGATTTGGGCAGTTCTGGGTACACCCTGACTATTGGCGGCGATGGACAAACAACAGCTCGGCCATTGCAGTTGCAGAATAGTGGCATCTTGGATTGTGGCACCAATTCCTATGTTGAATATATTGCCTCCCAGTCAACTGATATTGAAGATGTTGATTATTATAACCTTAAACTCGCCAGTGCGAGCACCACTTTCAATATTACCGGCAGCGCAGCAACAATCGTGACATCGGGCAGCTTTAGTATTGATGCCGGAACTTTTGACGGTGAAGACGATACGGTTACGCTGAAGAAAACCAGCACAGGTGCTTTTTCGGTCAGCGGCGCATTCACACCCAACACTTCTACATTTAATTATGCCGGCGACGGCAATACAACCATCGCTTCGGGCAGTTATTACAATTTACAAGCAGGAAATATCACCACCAACACCGCGAACAGAATCTATACTCTTCAGGGCAATACTACTGTTAGCAAACTTTTAACTGTCGGCGCTGGTTCTGGAACTTCTACCAATTCTCTTGATGCTTCTTCGTATACTTTAACTCTATCTGGGACTGATACAGTATTTACGGTTAATAGCAAAGGAGGATTTACCGCTTCCACCGGCACAGTAGTATATGAAGGAACAGCAGCAACAAACATAACAGCTTTAAATGGAGCAAATCATTATTACAATCTGACTGTAGGTTTATCTTCGGATACAGGCACATTTTCATATACAGTAGCAGGAGAAATCGAAGCATCGGGTTCAGTAACTTTAGTACCTGGTTCTTCGGGCGTACATACTTTTGATATGAGTACCAATAATCTATCTGTGGGTGGAGGAGCAGCAAGCACTGGAGGAATAGACGTACCAGCAGGAACTGTCTTTACTCAAACCTCAGGAACAACAAAGGTATATTCTTCATCTGGTTCAGCCACAATCGGAGGAACAGGAACAACTAAATTCTATACTTTTGTTGTAGGTAATGCTTCAGATGGTGCTTCATATACATTTAATCTTGACGGAGATGTTGGTGCTTCAAATAGCTTTACTCTTGCTGCTGGTACCCATACTCTTGCTTTATTTTCTTATGAATTCGGCGTTTACGGTAATTTTACGGTTGGTGGTTCATCAGCCAGCGTCAGCGCTCAAACCAGCACCATTAACTTAGGAGGAACCGTAGATACAACTTTAACTAATTCGGGAAGTTTAGAGCCATATAATTTAACTATCAATAAAATCGGAGCCGATACTGATGATGACTTAAATTTAACCTCAAATCTAACGGTTAGAAACACCATTACCATTATAGACGGAGAATTACCCCAAGGCATATATGATCTCAGGGCAGAGGGAGGCACTATCGCAGTATCTATAGAAGAAAATGGAGAATGGAATAATGTCTCTACCGGAGATTTGGTATTAGGAGGAACATTTACTAATGCAGGATCAGTATCTTTTTCAGCAGCAGATGTAGAGTGCAGTGGAGGCGGCGGAGCTGATACCATTTCTATTACCTCCACAACTGCTGGCCAAGCGAGGACTTGGACCAATACTGGAACCATCTTTTTATACAACATCGCAGCCCAAGACCAGGCTGACGCTGCAATCACTTGCACCAGCTGTACCAATACCGGAGAGAGCAGTACTTGGAAGTTTGAGAATTGCCCGGCAGCCGGCCCATTAATTACCCAAGCGCATTTTAGGTGGAGAAGCGATAATGATAACGAGATCAACGCTGCTTGGAAACAGTCTGAAGATATTATTCATACTAGTCAAGCAAAATCAGAGAATCTTCGTTTGAGATTTTCTATCACCAATACCGGAACAAACGGAACTGGATACCAATTTGAATTACAGGTAGCGCCTAGAGGGGCGTCCGCAAATTGCGAGGATGTAGCATCTACAAGTTATTCTTTGGTCTCGATCACCGGTGGCTGCGGCTCGGCAGTTGCCTGTATGACTCCGTCAGATAATTTTGCAGATGGAGATGCAACTACGACTCAATTAAGCCCTACAGGAACTTTTGTTACCGGTAAAATGGTTGAAGATTCTTCAAATATAACTGGCAGTATTAATATTGATGAAGATTATTATACTGAAGCAGAATACAATTTTCAATTTACTACAAACGCAGCCAATGGAACCTACTATTGTTTTAGAACCGTTAATAATGGAGTCCCGCTTGATACATACACAAATGTAGCTGAAATAAGCACCAGTGGAGGAGGGATATTGAGAATTTTAGGCAAACTCAGAATCAAGGGTTCAACATTGTTTAAGTAGGCATTATTTAAATAATTTTAAATTTAAATAATAAGGCTGGAAAAAATTCAAAAGGGAAAACCTGTTTCCGAGCGTCGCTGACCACGAGGTCAATCCGGCGCTCTTTTTTTATTTTAAAATTATTAATTTTAAATAATAAGTGATAAAATAGAGTTATGCTTGGTGCTATATTAGAAAAAAACGAAAAAACTCTATTCTATATTTTTCTTTTTTTAATTCCTTTCCAAATCAGAACGACTATTTGGGGTCCGCCAGCTGGCGGAGAATGGGGCTCTGTTTTTTTATATTTAACCGATTTATTATTAATCGGCTTTTTATTTTTCGGATTTATCAATAAAAGAATATTATTCAAAAAAACCGATATTCTTTTATTTTTATTTTTGGCGCTTTCCGGAATCTCTATTTTTGTCAGTAGCGATTCAGGAGTTGGCATTTATAGGTTTATAAAATTATTGGAATTCGTTTTGTTATACATATATATAAAGAATAACCCCGAAAAATTTTGGCGTCCCGCCAAAATTAACGGGGTAAGTGTATTACTGGTTTCTGGGGTTTTTCAGGCAATTTTGGCAACCGCTCAATTTTTCAAACAATCAAGTTTGGGTTTAAAATTCATTGAAGCGGGCAAATATTTTCCCGGCGCGCCCGGCGTAGCCACTTTTTTAATGGGTGACGATAAAGTTATGCGCGCCTACGGAAGTTTTCTTCATCCTAATGTTTTGGCTGGATTTTTATTATTGGCAATTTTTTGTTTTTATGCGCTGTGGATTAAAAACAGAATAAAGCCCATTTTTATGATAGGATTTTTTGTTCTTGTTTTTGGTTTGTTTGTAACTTTTTCCAGAGAGTCTATTTTTACTTTTTTATTCATAAGCTTTGTCTTTTTGTTGGCGAGATTTTTTCAACTGAGAAGATTAGAGCACACAGAAGAAAGGTTATTGGCCGGTAAAAAATTAATGATTTTGGCTCTATTTTTTGTAGTTTTTTCTTTGGTCAGCAGCCTAATTCTTTTACCGCAGGTGAAAACTCGCTTTTTTGGTTTTTCTCTTAAAGAAGAAGCAGTTGATTTAAGGTTTTTCTATAATAAAATGGCAATTCAAATAATAAAAGAAAAGCCAGTTTTGGGAATTGGCATTGGAAATTTTGTGAATTATTCGCATAATTACCCGGCATTTTTAAGGGCTGCTGCCAAAATGGCCGGAACAGATAACGAAATGATTCCTATCTGGATTTTTCAGCCAGTTCACAATATTTATCTTTTAATTGCTTCGGAAATCGGGATTTTTGGACTTTTGTTTTTTGTATTGTTTATTCTGATTAAGGTTTTTAAATCAATAAAACCAATAAAGCCAAAAGAACTTTTTGATGTTATCGGTCCAATGCCATTTTTATTTATCGCGTTTTTAATAATAGGTTTAAGCGACCATTATTTTTGGACATTACAATCAGGAGGAATAATTTTCTGGCTATCTTTGGCATTAGCTAAAAAAGAATAATATGCAATATATTTGTGATTTTCACATCCACTCTAAATATTCCAGAGCAACATCGAAAGATGGCAATATTGATAATTTTGCCAAATGGGCGCAAATAAAGGGTATTAATGTTTTGGGGACCGGCGATTTTACTCATCCTTTGTGGCTTAAAGAATTAAAAGAAAAATTAGAGCCGGCTGAAGTGGGACTCTTTAAATACAAAGACAAAAAGCTGAAAAATAATCATAATGGGTTTTTTGTTAACAACAATAATCAGTCAGAAGTCAGATTTATTTTAACCACCGAAATTTCAAGCATCTATTCAAAAAACGGGAAGACCAGAAAAATTCATAATATTATTTTTGCGCCGTCTTTTGAGGTGGTTGAAAAAATCAATACTCATCTTGGATGGATAGGGAATTTAAAATCAGACGGCAGGCCGATTTTGGGCCTAGACGCAAAAGAATTGGCAAAAATTGTTTTGAATATTTCGCCGGATTGTTTGATTGTTCCGGCCCATGCCTGGACTCCCTGGTTTTCCATTTTCGGTTCAAATTCGGGGTTTGATTCAATTGAAGAATGTTTTGAAGAATATACAAAATACATTTATGCGATTGAAACCGGATTATCTTCTGATCCGGAAATGAATTGGCGATGGTCAGCTTTGGACAACATCACTTTAATTTCCAATTCCGATGCCCATTCGCCGGCAAAAATCGGCAGGGAAGCAAATATTTTTGAAGGAGACAAAATAAGCTATAATTTAATAAAAGAAGCAATAATGCGGAAATCAAATGATCTTAAATTAATTAAGACCGTTGAGTTTTTTCCGGAAGAGGGCAAGTATCATTGGGACGGGCATAGGAATTGCGGATTGGTTTTAGAGCCGGAAGAATCATTAAAATACAATAATATCTGCCCGCGCTGCGGTCGGCCTTTGACAATCGGCGTAATGAACCGTGTTTGCCGATTGGCTGATAGAAAAATGGGCGTCCCGACCGCAGTCGGGGTCCCGACAGAGGTCGGGAAAAAAAGAATTCCTTTTGTTCGGCTGATTCCTCTGGCAGAAATAATCGCCGATGTTTTGGGTGTTGGAACTGGAACAAAATCCGTTGATAAATATTATAAAAAACTGATTAATGTCTTTGGTAATGAATTTAAAATTTTATTGGAAATAAAAAAAGAGGAAATCACAGTAGCCAGTTTGTTGGAAATCGGCGAAGGCGTGGAAAGAGTTAGGCAGGGCAAAGTTTCAATCAATCCCGGTTATGATGGTGAATTTGGGAAAATAAATATTTTTGGCGAAAACGAAAAGCCAAAAATAACAGAAGCGCAAAAAACATTATGGAATTAATTGGAAAAACAATTTTACAGCTTTTAGACCAGCATAAATATATTTTTGCATTTTTGGGCGCTTTTTTTGAGGGCACTTTCATTATGTTGTTAGCCGGGGTTTTGTATAAATTGGGTCTTTTTAAGCTTTGGGGAATAATGCTGGTTTTGGTCATCGGCTATATGGGCAATGCTTTTATGTATTATCTGATTGGCCGACTTGGAAGCAGCACAGTTTTGGAAAAATGGGGCAGACGTCAGCACTTGACCAGCGGGCTGTTGAATAAAATTAAAGATTATTTTCAAAAACACAACACAAAAGCCCTTTTTATTACCAGAATTACTTATGGGTTTAGCAGTATTGTTATGATAATGTCCGGCAGTTTTAAAATGAAGATTAAAAAATATCTGATTATAAATTTTTTCGCTACAATAATTTGGGTAGGCGCGTTGTTTGGCTTGGGATATGTTTTTGGGACAAGCTATAAGGCATTAGGAGTAATAATAAAAAAAATAGAAATAGGCGTAACGATTGTTTTGTTTATAGGTTTAATTTCTTTTTCTGTAGCTGTTGTTTACGGGCTTAGGGTGTTTGCGAGGACAAAATTCATAAAAAATTTGGAAAATCATCCCTCCTCTTTTTTAAGGGGAGTGGGAAATATAGTAACTAAGGCGTTTAGCAAAATTGAGAAAATCAATGATGAAGATAACAAGAGAAATGAAAATTGACGAAATAATCCAAAAATATCCGGAAACAATGGAGGTTTTTTTGGAATTTGGGTTCCATTGTTTCGGCTGCGCAGCAGCCGCGTTTGAAAACTTGGAACAAGGCGCAGCAGCGCACAAGATTGATATTGATAAATTGATTGAAAAATTGAATAATGTCATTCATGAAAAATGACGAAATCGCCAAAATTTTATATGAAATAGCCGAGTATTTGGCAATGGATGATGTGGCGTTTAAACCGCAGGCCTATGAAAAGGCAGCGGTTATTATTGATGATTTGGAAGTGGAAATTGAAGAAATTTACAAAAAAGAAGGATTAAAGGGACTAGAAAAAATTCCAACCATTGGCAAGGGCATTGCGAAAGTGATTAAGGAATTATTGAAAACAGGGAAAACTAAAGAGCATGAGCGATTAAAAAAGAAAACGCCGGTGAAATTGTCGGAATTGACCGCTGTTGAAGGGGTTGGGCCGAAAATAATAAAAAAACTATATCAGGAATTAAAAGTCAGGAATTTAAATGATTTAGAAAAAGCCGCAAAAGCAGGGAAAATCCGCAATTTAGAAGATTTTGGCGAAAAAACCGAGCAAAACATTTTAAGAGGAATTGAATTTTTGAGAAGAAGCAACAATAGGTTCGCTTTGGGCTTTATAATGCCCGTTGTCAGAAAAATCGAGGCGAGGATTAAAAATTTGCCGGGAGTGAAAAATGCCATTGTCGCTGGTTCCATCAGGCGGATGAAAGAAACAATTGGCGACGGAGACATTTTGGCAACGGTTTCGTTCAAAAAAGACGCAGATAAAATAATGGATTTTTTTGTCAAAATGCCGGAAGTCATACATATATATAGTAAAGGAGTGACCCGTTCTTCGGTTCGATTGAAAAACAATATGGATTTTGATTTGAGGGTGGTGCCGGAAAAAAGTTTTGGTGCGGCACTTCAGTATTTTACGGGAAGCAAAGATCATAATATCGCCTTGCGGAAAATCGCCATTGAAAAAAATTACAAATTAAACGAATACGGCGTCTGGAAAAAAAGGAAAACAGTTGCCGGCAAAACAGAGGAAGAAATTTATAAAGTTTTGGGCTTAAAAATGATGGAGCCGGAATTAAGAGAGGATAAAGGAGAAATTGAAGCAAGTTTAAACGATAATCTGCCTGATTTAATCGGATACAATGATTTAAATGGCGACTTGCAGATTCAGACAAATTGGAGCGACGGGTCAAGTTCTATTGAAGAGTATGCGCAAGAAGCAATGAGATTGGGCTTGAAATATATTGCAATCACCGACCATACTATTTCTTTGGCAATAGCAAATGGACTGGACGAAAAAAGATTAGCTCAACAGGGCAGAGAAATAGATAGAATAAATTTAAAGCTTAAAGCTCAAAATTCAAAGTTCAAAATTTTAAAAAGCGCGGAAGTAAATATTTTAAAAGACGGAAGATTGGATATTAATGACGAAACATTGAAAAAATTAGACATTGTGGCGATCGCGGTTCATTCGGGTTTTAAAATGTCTAAGAAAGAAATGACCGAAAGAATAATAAAAGCGATGAAAAATCCCAATATTGATATTCTTTTCCATCCGACTGGCAGAATTATAAACAGCAGGCCGCCTTATGAAATTGACATTGAAAAAATCATCCGAGCAGCCAAAGAAACAAAAACCGTTCTGGAAATAAACGCCCATCCCAGCCGTTTGGACTTGAAAGATGAATACGCGCGCATGGCAAAAGAAGTAGGAGTTAAGCTGGAAATAAGTTCCGATGCTCACAATACCAATTATTTTCAATTTTTGGAATTCGGCATTGCCCAGGCGCGTAGGGGGTGGGTTGAAAAAAAAGATATTATTAATGCTTGGCCAGTTGAAAAGATGCTAAAAATGCTGAAATGAAAAAATTTTATAAATTTTGGCTTCCCGTAGTTGTTTGGGCCGGCTTAATTTTTGTTTTATCTTCCATCCCCAATCTAAAAACAGATTTGCAAGAGGATTTTCTTTTGAGAAAAATCGCCCACATAGTGGAATTTGCGATTTTAACTTTTTTATTATACAGAGCAACAACAAAAGAAGGATTCAAAACAAAAAGAGCGATAATTTATTCTTTTGTTGTTGCTCTTTTTTACGCTTTTTCCGACGAATATCACCAAAGTTTTGTCTTGGGCCGCCATTCTTCGTTAAAAGATGTTGGCATAGACAGCATTGGGATTTTATTAATGACCGTTTTTTGGTATTATAAAAGCATAGGAAAAGGTCGCAATAATTGAAAATTAAAAATTATCATGATGTATTATTTGAATTATTTAACTACTTTTTTTGCAACGGTTTTTATTGTAATTGGCGTTTTGGCGCTTTTGACTAATTTGGGAGTTTTACCAGTTGTCATTTGGGAATGGTGGCCGGTTTTGCTTATCGCCTTTGGCATCTTTGCCCTTGTTTTGAAGAAAAAAGAAAAGAAAATCGCTATTCATCATATTTTCCATAAAATCGCCACAGACGAACGAGTCCAGGAAAAATTAAAAAAAATTATTGATACGGTTGACGGAGTGATAGACAATAAATTGGACGAATGGCACGAGGAAGCAAGACATAAGAGAAAATGAAAATTTTCGCTGAGAACAGAAGAGCGAAATTTGATTATGAAATTTTAGAAACTTATGAGGCCGGTTTAGTGCTTTTTGGCCACGAGGTTAAAGCAATTAAAACCGGCCATATTAGTTTAAGCAACTCTTTTGTTGTTATAAAAAATAACGAACTTTATCTGATAAATTCTTTTGTTCCGCCCTACCAGCCCAAAAATACTCCTTCTGATTATGATCCGGAAAGAAGCAGAAAATTATTGTTGCAAAAACAGGAAATCAGGTCATTAATCGGCAAGTCCAAAGCAAAAGGATTGACATTATTGCCTTTGAGGGTATATACTAAGAAAAACAAATTGAAGTTGGAATTTGCAATTGGACGCGGGAAAAGAAAGATTGACAAAAGAGAACAAATTAAAAAAAGAGACATAGAAAGAGAGATGGAAAGAAACCTTCGGGAGTGAAGGGCATAGATAAGGAGCTCATTTAAAATAAGCAAGCCGAGAGTGCCAGAACTCGTTAAACATCGGCAAAATAATAAGTGCAGTAAATTTTGCACCTGCTTACGCTTAATTGCGTAGCCATCTTGCTTTGATGATTCTCAATATGCATAGCAAGGTGTCATAGTTCCTCTAATGAGGATTTTGAGATAGACATTTGATTGGTCCTGATCAAAATGTTGAATAACAAGGACCGAATTATTCGGAATTTTGCTTGTTCTGATCTGGATAATTACAATAAACAAGCTATTCTTGTAGAATTATTGTAAAGAGCTTCTTAGACGGGAGTTCAACTCTCCCCACTTCCATAAAAATTAATTTAAAATCCTATTTTTAGACCATTTTTTAGAAAATTTAATAAACAGCCGATAGCAAGAACAAATGAACAGATAAGAGTGCCCGAAGTTCGGGTAGTTGATGACACGGGGGGTAATTTGGGCGTAATGGAAACTGTCAAAGCAATCCAGATTGCCAAAGAAAAGGGCCTGGATCTAATAGAGGTTTCAGCCAAGGCCCAGCCGCCGGTTTGCAGAATAATGAATTACGGCAAATACCAATATACAGAAGAGAAAAAAGAAAGAAAGCAAAAAGCAAAACAAAAGAAAGTTGAATTAAAAGAAATAAGAATCGGCTTTACCACATCTGTTCACGATTCGAAAATAAGGGCAAAACAGATAGACGAATTCTTGAAAGAAAACCATAAAGTTAAAATAGAATTAAAACTTAAGGGCAGAGAAAAGGCCCATAAAGATTTGGCAAAAGAAAAATTAAATAATTTCCTGTCTATGATTTCAGTTGAATTCAAGCAGGAAGAAGAAATAAAAAACAATCCATACGGAATTGTAACAATAATATGCCCGGGAAAAGCAAAAAATCAGTAATAAAAAGATTTACAATAACCAAAAACAAACGTCTGTCCCACAGATTGCCTCATCAGGATCATTTGAATGCAGGACAATCGGGCGATGAGAGAAGAAAGAAGCGGGGCAGAAAAACTGTTGGCGGTTTGATAAAGAGACAGTTGTTAAAATTATCTAAAACCAGTTAATTATGGCAAGAGTTAAGCGCGGCGTTTTAAAACGCAAAAGAAGGAAAAAAATAATAAAACAGGCAAAGGGCTATAAATGGGGTAGAAAGTCCAAATTCGTGGCAGCCAAGGACGCGTTGAAGCATGCCTGGGTTTATGCTTATCGCGACAGAAAAAAGAAAAAGGGCAATTTCCGCAGATTGTGGCAAATTAAAATCAATGCTATATGCAGAGAAAATGGTGTTTCGTACAGTCGCTTTATTGAGGCGTTAACGAAAAGAAATATTATTATTGACAGAAAAATTTTAGCGGAACTGGCCCAACACCATTCAGACATTTTTAAAGAAATATTAAAAGAAACAAAAAGATAACAAGTAGAAATCAAGGAGACAAAGGAAGGGGCCGCCGCAGCGGCCCCCTTTTAAAAATCGCTCAATTAAGATATCATAAAGTTATGATAGTTAGAAGCGAAATAAGAAAATTAATACAAAAATTTCCCGCCGTCGCCAAGGCTATGACGGACAAGGATTTTACTGTTGAGATTCCGGAAAATAAAGTTTATGGTGATTATGCCACTAATGTGGCTTTAATTTTAGCAAAAAAACAAGGCAAAAATCTAAAAGAAGTCGCAGATAAATTGGTTTCGGATTTCGATATTCGAAATTCGGATTTCCTCGACAAAATCGAGATGATGAATGGTTTTATAAATTTCTTTTTGAAGAAAGAGTTTTTACAAGAGCAGATTAAAGAAATTATTAAACAAGGCAAAAAATACGGGCAATCAAAAATCGGCAAAGGCAAAAAAGCCCAAATTGAGTTTATTTCTTCTAACCCGACCGGGCCTCTAACCGTTGCCAATGGCAGAGGCGGGCCAATGGGAGATGTTTTGGCTAATATTTTTAGTGCGGCAGGATATAAAACAGAAAGAGAATTTTATGTTAATAATGCCGGAGTCCAGATTGCGGTTTTGGGGCATTCAATTTTAAAAGACGAACAAGCCCAATACAAAGGAGAGTATATTGATAAATTAGCCGGACGAATTTCCGCCCAAGGCGAAGATCCATACGAGGTTGGCAAAAAAGCAGCAGAAATTATTGTTAAAGAAATGATCAGAAAAACCACAGACAAACTCGGCATAAATTATGATAAGTGGTTTTTTGAAAGCGATTTGCATAAAAAGAATTTGCCGGACAAAATCATTAAAATATTAAAAGAAAAGAAATTATTATACGAGGACGAAGGAGCCATTTGGTTTAAAAGCACTAATTTTGGAGACAATCGGGACAGAGTTTTAATTAAAAAAGACGGGATGAAAACATATTTAGCCAATGATATTGCGTACCATTATAATAAATTTCAAGAAAGAAAATTCGATAAAGTTATTAATATTTGGGGAGCAGACCACCACGGAGATGTGCCAGGATTAATGGCGGGAGTGGAAGCGATCGGGCACAAAGGAAAGTTGGAAATACTTTTAACCCAATTCATCAGTGTTATTGAAAAGGGCGAAAAAGTGAAAATGTCCAAGCGTTTGGGAACATTTATTGCTATGGATGAATTACTAGAAGCAGTCGGTCCCGACGTGGTGAGATTTTTCTTTTTAATGCATTCAGCTGACAAGCAAATGGATTTTGATTTGGATTTAGCCAAGGAAAAATCAGAAAAAAATCCAGTTTATTATATTCAATATGCTTATGCGCGAACAAACAGTATTTTAAGAAAAGCAAAAAGCCATTTCGTTGAAAAATTAGATTTATTAAACCATCAAAGTGAGAAAGAATTAATTAAATGTTTGATTAAATTGCCGGAAATCATTGAAGATACGGCAAAAGATTATCAAGTTCATCGTTTGACTACCTATGCAGTTGAACTGGCAAGTGCGTTCCATAGATTTTATACTGACTGTCGTGTCTTGGGAGAGAAAAAAGAATTGGAACAGGCGCGTTTAACTCTGGTTAAGACAACAAGGATCGTTTTGGAAAATGTTTTAAGTTTAATGGGCATAAGTAAACCGGAGAAAATGTAGTTATGAATTTAAAAAACAATTATTTTCTTTTCCGCCATGGAGAGTCGAAGTCAAATAAAGAGGAATTTGTCAGTTCCTGGCCGGAGAAAATATACAATCCTTTAACGTCAAAAGGCACAAGACAGGTCAAAAGAGTGATTAAAAAATTAAAAAAAGAAAATATTGATTTGATATTTTCTTCAGATTTGTTGCGCTGTAATCAAACCGCTGAAATGATTGCCAAAGAATTAAATCTGAAAGTAATTTTTGATAAAAAATTAAGAGAGCGCGATGCAGGAATTTTAAATAGCAAATCAGTAAAAGAATGGCATCATTTTTTAAATGGTACAGACGGCATTTTCTACAAAAGAACTCCTGGAGGCGAAAACATAGAAGACATAAAAAATAGAATAAAAGATTTTTTATCGGATATTGAAGCACAATACGAAAATAAAAATATTCTTGTAATCAGTCATGGCCATCCGTTGCTTGTTTTCTGGGGAATAACAAATAATTTTTCAGAAAAAGAATTTATTTCCAATAAATCCAAACCCAAAAACGCGGAAATAATAAAAATTAAAAAACAATATGAACCCCGTACTGAATTTTCGACTGGTCCCGCCGTGGCAGACCGCATTACGGGGCAGTATAAAAATAAGAAGCATAATAAATATCTAATTATTAAATAATTTTCGGCAAATTAGCTATAAAATGTCGAAAATCTAGTAACGGGGTGAATATACCGGAAATTGAAAAGAAAATATCGGAATTCTGGAAAGAAAAAAAGATTTTTGAAAAAACCCTTGAAAAGAAATCACCAAAGGGTGATTTTGTATTTTATGATGGCCCGCCGTTTGCAACTGGAACTCCGCATTACGGCCACATTGTTGCTTCTTTAATGAAAGATATTGTTCCGCGCTACTGGACAATGCAAGGATATTACGTGGAAAGAAAATGGGGTTGGGACACGCACGGATTGCCGATTGAGGTTATTGTTGAAGAAGAGCTGGGAATTAAAAATAAAAAAGACATTGAAAAAATCGGCATAGATAAATTTAACGAAACATGCAGAAGTAAAGTATTGATGTACGCGGGAGAGTGGAGGAAGGTAATTGAAAGATTGGGCAGGTGGGCTGATATGGAAAATGCCTACAAAACCATGGATTTGAATTACATGGAAAGCATCTGGTGGGTGTTTAAGCAATTATGGGATAAAGAATTGATATATGAAGGATATAAATCAATGCATATCTGTCCGCGTTGCGAAACAACGTTATCTCAATTTGAAGTAAGCGACAATTATCAAGACATTGAAGATGTCTCCGTGATTGCAAAATTCGAATTAAAAGACGAACCAGGAACATTTATTCTGGCATGGACAACTACGCCCTGGACTTTGCCGGGCAATGTCGCCTTAGCAATGGGAGAAAATTTGGATTACGTTAAAGTTTGTTCAGAAAACAAGAATTATATTTTGGTTGAACAAAATTTGGAAAAAATATTCGCAAACAAAAAATATGAAATAATTGGGAAAATAAAAGCCAATGATTTGGAGGGCAAAAAATACAAACCGTTATTTGATTATTTCCTGGGTAAGGATATGCCCAACAAAGATAATCTTTATACCATACAAATGGCCAATTTTGTGACCATAGAAGATGGAACGGGCGTAGTTCATATTGCTTCTGCTTTTGGCGAAGACGATATGAACCTGGGTAAAGAAAAAAATCTTCCATTTATTCAACACATTAAAATGAATGGTCAATTCGTTAATGAAGTGAATGATTTTGCTGGTCTGGAGGTTAAATCAAAAAATAACCCTCATTCTACTGATGAAAAAGTGGTTGAGTATTTAAAAAATAAAAATTTGGTTTTTAAAATAGAAAAATTTACTCATTCTTACCCCTTTTGCTATCGCTGCGATTCTCCGCTTTTAAATTATGCAACCTCATCTTTATTTGTGAAAGTTACAGAGTTAAAAGACAAAATGTTAAAGCACGCTAAAAGCATAAATTGGGTGCCCAAACATATTAAAGAGGGAAGGTTTGGTAATTGGTTGGAGGGGGCTCGGGACTGGTCAATTTCGCGCCAAAGATTTTGGGGTTCGGTTATTCCAATCTGGGTTTGTGATAAGTGCAAAGCAAAAAGAGTGATTGGCTCAATTCAAGAATTGGAAGAATTAAGCGGAGAAAAAATTGTTGATTTACATCGTCATTTTGTGGATAAAATCAGTTTTGACTGCGAATGCGGAGGAAAAATGAGAAGAGTTTCTGATGTTTTGGACTGTTGGTTTGAGTCTGGCTCTATGCCATATGCTCAAATGCATTATCCATTTGAAAATAAGAAAAAATTTGAGGACAATTTTCCAGCAGAATTTATTGCCGAGGGCGCTGACCAGACGCGCGCGTGGTTTTATTATCTGCACGTCTTGTCAACTGCGGTTAAAAACAGCGAGGCATTTAAAAATGTGATTGTTAATGGGATGGTTTTAGCTGAAGATGGTAAAAAGATGTCCAAACATTTAAACAATTATCCTGATCCAATGGATGTTTTTGATAAATATGGAGCTGATGCAGTACGTTATTATTTGGCTACGTCGCAGGTAATGCGGGCTGATGATCTGTGCTTTTCGGAAAAAGGAGTTGATGAGGTGGTGAAAAAGGTTTTAATGATTTTGTTGAATGTTTTATCTTTTTATAAGTTATTTTCAATTGAAACCGAAGCAAGCACAAAAAGTAACAATGTTTTAGATAAATGGATTTTTTCAAAAACGGAATCATTGAAAAAAGAAATCACTGACGGCTATAATGAATACGATTTAAACAAAGCAACAAAACCGATTGAAAAATTTATCAACAACTTATCTACTTGGTATGTGAGAAGGTCGCGGGACAGGTTTAAATCGGACGACAAAAAAGAAAAATTAGAAGCCATTGCTACCTTAAAATATGTTTTATTGGAATTATCAAAGGTTGTGGCGCCGGTAATGCCATTCACAGCAGAGCATATATATAAAGAAATAGGGGGCGATAGAGAAAGCGTGCACCTTGAAGATTGGCCAAAAGTGGAGAAAAAAATGATTGATGAAAAACTGGAGGAGAAAATGGAACAGGTTAGAGAAATTTGTAGTATAGCCTTGCAGATGCGTTCATCGAGTGGTAGAAAATTACGACAACCACTTTCAGAACTAGACATTCCAGATTTCAAGTTAGAAGATGAATTTCGAACGCTAATCCAAGAAGAAATAAACGTTAAAAAAGTAGTTGTAGATTCCAGTAGAGATAAAAACAATATAGGATTGCATGCCGAACTTACTCCGGAACTTGAAGAAGAAGGAATTGTCAGAGAATTTATCCGTCAAATTCAGGCAAAAAGGAAAGAAATGGGCTTAACCCCAAAAGATAAAATTAGGGTGATTTTTGGGAATGAAAAGTTAAAATCAATTATTGAAAAATACGCCGAGCAAATCAAAAAGCAAGTAATTGCCGAAATTATCGAATTTAGAGAAGGAAGCCTGGAAATTGAGAAAATATGACCCCGTAGTGAATTTTTGACTGCTGCGGGGCAGCTAAATAATTTTAATTAGTCAAAAATCTACTACGGGGTATGATTAAAACAGAGGCGATTATATTGAAATCTTCTGGCTTAAATGAAACGGGTCGGATTTTGTGCGTTTATTCAGAAAAATTGGGGAAGATTAATGTTCAGGCAAAGGGCGTGAAAAAAATAGAGAGCAAGTTGCGTTATTCTGTTGAACCGATTTCTTATGTCAAAATGATTCTTGTTGAAGGCAAGAATTTTTTGATTTTAAAAGACGCGATTTTAATTGACCAATTTTTAGACATCAAGAAAGATTTAAAAAAAATAAAAATCGCCAAAGAATTAATGAAAATGATTGATGAAGCGATTGTCGGAGAAGAGGGAGATGAAGATATTTGGAAGCTGATTTTAGGGACATTTAAATTGTTAGATAGTGTTGATCCCGCCTACGCTAAAGCTTCGGTGGGTAAATTTCAGAAAAAACTTATTGGTTTGCTTGGTTATGACCCGGAAGAAGTAAAAAACATAGAAAATATTTACTAAAATGGTATAATTAGTTTATATGAATAATGATTTTCAAATCAGAGAAATAGGGCAAACGCCAGTCCGGCCGGTAATTCCGCATAAAAGCGGCTTGGTTTCCTTGTTCAGTAAAAAAAATCTGCCGAAATTTTTAATAGTCGTGTTTGTTCTTCTTTTTATTTTTGTAATTGGCACAATATTTTGGGGCAGAGGTTCTTTCAGTAAAACGAAGATTGATTTAAAAATTAATTTGCCCGACGACATTGCTTCCGGAAAAGAAATAACAATAACTGTGGACTATAAAAATAATAACCGCGTCAGCTTAAATAGTCCGGTTTTAACGATTAATTATCCTTCCGGCGCTTTTACTTCTGACGGCAAAGAAATTTTTCACGACGAAAAAAAACTTGGCGCGATTATCAAGAAATCAGGAGGCAGCGAACAATTTAAAGTGCGGCTTGTTGGCAACAAAGGCGATGTTAAAAACCTAACAGTTAGATTGGATTACCAGCCGCAGAACATCAATTCCCGTTTTGAAAATTCCGCTACTGTCCGGGCGGAAATAAACTCTGTTTTAATAGGCATAAAAATCGAAGGCCCGGATAAGGTGATAGGCAGCCAGGACATGAGCTATATTATAGAATATGATAATAAAACCGATAGCGATATAACTAATTTGAAGATAGAAATAGAATATCCCGAAGATTTTAAACTTCAGGACTCGGAGCCGGAGCCATCGCAAGACAAAAATAATATTTGGCAAATAGACAGATTGAAAGCCGGCGAAAAGAAAATTATCAGCTTAGAAGGAGTTTTAAGCGGAGAAGAAGGTCAAAGCAAAAATTTAAAAATTACTATCGGAAAAATAGAAGATGATATTTTTATACAATATAGCCAGGCGGAATTTTTAACCCAGATTGCCCCTTCTCCGATTTTAATTTTGATAAAGCCGGTTAACCATGAAGATGAATGTAATTTAAGCGCAGGCGAAGAAGTTAATTATAAAATTGAATTTAAAAATAATACCGATGTCGCCTTGCAGCAGTTCGTTTTAAGTGTTTATTTAAATGACAGGGTTTTTGACCTTAAAAGCGTCAGGTCCGAAAAAGGATTTCTTGACAGTCGTGAGAATGTCATTGTCTGGAGTGGAAGCGAAATACCCAAATTAAAAATTTTAGAGCCGAACAGTACTGGAGAGGTAAGTTTTTCGGCTAGCATAAAAGAAGAATTGCCCATATCCGGCTATAATGACAAAAATTTTGAAGCAGTCGTTGTTGCCAATATTGCGACTCTTACTGTGCCCGATAAATTTGCTTTGGACGAACTGGTAATTGAGAAAGAATTGAATTGCAAAATAAACACCAATCTTGATTTGGCATCCAAAGTTTATTATTATGAACCAAGGCAGGGCATATACAATACAGGGTTAATTCCGCCCAAAGTTGATGAATTAACAACCTATACTGTCCATTGGCAAATTATAAATAGTTCAAATGATGCTGAAAATATAAAAGTTAGAACAGCATTGCCCCAAGGGATCAGCTGGATGAATTATTATATTAAAGATATTGCCAGCAGCCAAGTTTCTTATAACGAACGTACAAAAGAAGTGGTTTGGGAAATCAATAAAGTGCCATCAGGCACAGGGATCATCGGTTCTCCCTATGAGCTGGTTTTTCAAATCGGTTTAACTCCTTCAATTAATCAGATTGGTCAAACGCCGATAATTTTAAATGAGTCAACAATTGAGGCAAAAGATACTTTTACTAAAATTATATTAAACGACTCCACTTCGTTTATTGACACGTCTTTGCCAGATGACAGCAGAATTGGGTATAGCGAAGGGCGAGTGAGAGAGTAAAAAATATGGAAAATTTAATGGAAAAATTAGTGAGTTTATGTAAAAGGCGGGGATTTATTTATCCCGGCTCTGAAATTTATGGCGGCCTCCGGGGTACTTGGGATTACGGGCCAATGGGAAGCGAATTGAAATTTAATATTAAAGAAGAATGGTGGAAAACAATGGTTAAAGAGCAGGAAGATGTGGTTGGTGTAAGCGCTTCAATCCTTATGAATTCAAAAGTTTGGGAGGCATCTGGCCACACCCAGAGCTTTACAGATCCATTGATAGAGTGCAAAATTTGTCATCAGAGATTTAGAGAAAACCAGGAGGAACAAATGGAACACGAAAAACAGCATTCAAAAAAGAAAGAAAAAGTCGAATGGACCAAACCGAAAAAATTTAACCTTCTTGTTGAAGCAAAATTAGGCGTTGTTGAGGGAGAAAAAAACACTGCCTATCTAAGAGGCGAAATCACTCAAGGCGTCCATGTTAATTTTAAAAATATTTTGAATTCATCTCGGCTTAAAATCCCTTTTGGCGTTGCCCAAATTGGAAAAGCATTTCGCAATGAAATTACGCCTGGCAATTTCACTTATCGTTCAATAGAATTTGAACAAATGGAACTTCAATATTACGTTAAGCCGGACGAAAAAGAATCAATGAAGCAATATGATTTTTGGAAAAAAGTAAGAATGGATTGGTATAAAAACCTGGGAATTAAAAAAAGCAATTTGAGATTCAGAGAACATATCAAAGATGAATTAGCTCATTACGCCAAAGCAGCTTGGGATATTGAATACAATACGCCATTCGATTGGAAAGAGTTGGAAGGTATCCATCATCGCGGGGACTGGGATTTGTCGCGGCATCAGGAATTTTCTGGGCAAGATATGTCTTACTTTGATGATGAAACCAAAACCAAATTTATTCCTTGGGTAATCGAAACTTCTGGCGGGGTGGACAGAGCGGCTTTGTTTTTTTTAATAGATGCTTATTATGAAGAAGGAGACCGCGTTATTTTAAAACTCCATCCTAAATTAGCGCCATATAAAGTTGCGGTTTTTCCATTACTGGCGAATAAACCGAAATTGGCGGAAAAAGCGCGAGAAATTTATATTGATTTGAAAAAAGAATTCTCTGTTATTTGGGACGACAGAGGCAATATTGGTAAAAGATATTTTTCGCAAGACGAAATAGGCACGCCATATTGTATAACCATTGATTTCGATACGCTAAAAAAAGACGATGTGACAGTTCGCGATCGAGACACAATGAAACAGGTAAGAATAAAAATTAGTGAATTAAAAGATTATTTAAATGAGAAATTAAATGATTAAGCCATATCAGAAACATACTTTTAAAAGTGGGCTGCGACTGGTCACTGTGCCGATGAAAAACACCAAGGCAGTGACCGTTTTAGTATTAGTTGGAACCGGCTCAAAATACGAAACTAAAGAAATCAACGGCGTTTCTCATTTTTTAGAACATATGTTTTTTAGAGGCACCAAAAAAAGACCAAGTACGTTGGTGATAGCGACTGATTTAGATAAAGTAGGCGGAAATTACAACGCATTTACGGACCTAGAAAGAACCGGATATTGGGCAAAAGTTGATGGCAAGCATTTAAATCTGGCTTTAGATTGGGTTTCAGATATGTTCCTTAATTCTTGTTTAAGGGCAAGAGACATAGAAAAAGAAAGAGGTGTGATTATAGAAGAAATAAATATGTATTTAGATACTCCGATAGATTATATTAGCGATGTATGGTCAGATCTTTTATACGGCGATCAGCCGGCCGGATGGTCAGTTCTTGGAAGAGAAGAAGTAATAAAAAGATTGAAAAGACAAAATTTTGTAGATTATTTACAAAATCATTATTCTGCCAGAAATACAGTTGTTGTTGCGGCGGGGAATATAGGGTATGATTTAAAAAACAAAATTCAAAAATATTTCAAAAACATAAATATAAAAAAATCGAAGGATAAAAATTTGGTTATTGAAAAACAAAAAAATCCCAGGGTTTTAATCCATTATAAAAAAACTGACCAAACCCATTTTTATTTGGGGGTTAGGGGATATAATTTATTTCACCGCGACAGATATGTAATGGAAGTTTTAAGCACTATTTTGGGGAATGGAATGAGTTCAAGATTATGGATATCAGTACGGGAGAAAGAGGGCTTGGGATATTATGTTTTTACGGAGAATAATGTCACTTCCGACACCGGCTATCTGGCTGCCGGCGCTGGTATAGATAATCAAAGAGTTGATAAGGCGATAAAGATTATTTTGAAAGAATATAAGGGGATAATTGATAAAAAAGTCGGTCAAAAAGAAATCAGGAAAGCAAAAGATTATATTAAGGGAAAAAGCATTTTAAGGATGGAGTCATCAGATACCCAAGCCAGATTTTATGCAAATCAGGAGCTTTTAGAAAATAAGATTTTGACGTTAGAGGAAAAATTTGCTAAAATAGAGGCAGTAACAGCGGATGATATTCAAAGAGTGGCAAGAGATATTTTTAAACCGGAAAAACTGAATTTGGCCTTAATCGGTCCGTTTAAAGACAAAAATAAATTTCAAAAATTATTAAGAATATAAAAATGGACGAGCAAAAAACAATCAATATTTCAACGAATACAATTTTAAGGGTTATTTTTATAATCTTGTTTTTAGTTTTTATTTATTTGATTCGTGATGTTATCGTGCTGTTTATTTTTGCCTTGATAATTGCTTCGGCAATTGCGCCGGTTGTTAATTTTTTGGAAAAAATAAAAATACCCCGAGTTATCGGAGCTTTAATATTTTATATCGTAATAATCGGAATTATAGTTTTTTTAGCTTCTTTAATTGTTCCAAGTGTGGCCAAAAACATAAAAGAACTGTCTTTAAACTTGCCGGATTATATTGAAAGTTTATCAATAAAGTTTGAATCTATCCGGAACGCTTCTTCTAAATATGGAACAATACTAAGTAAAATTCAGGAATATTTAAGCGGAATAGGAGAGACATTGCGAAAGATTGGTTCAAACATTGTTTCAACTGCTGTTGGCGTTTTTGGCGGCGTTTTTTCCGTCTTACTGATTTTGGTTATGTCTTTTTATATTTCAGTTCAGAAAAAAGGAGTGCAAAGAGTTTTAACAGCAATAATTCCCATACACTACAGAGATCATTTGTTAGATTTATGGGAAAGAGCTCAGAAAAAACTGGGAAGATGGCTGCAGGGACAATTATTTTTAGGTATAATTGTCGGCATTTTGGTTTATATCGGACTTTATTTTCTAAACATCAAATTCGCCATTCTTTTGGCTATTTTAGCCGGAACCTTAGAAATTTTTCCATATATTGGTCCTGTTTTGGCCGGCATACCAGCGGTAATTCTTGGTTTTTTGCAGGCGCCGATCTTGGGATTGTGGGTTTTGCTTTTATATGTGATTATCCAACAGTTGGAAAATTATTTGATTGTTCCGCTTGTAATGAGCAAAGTTGTTGGTTTGAATCCGATAATGGTGATTTTGGCATTATTGATTGGCGGGAAATTGGGTGGAATTTTGGGCATGATTTTGGCTGTTCCCTTGGCCGCGGTTTTCGCAGAGTTTTTGAGAGATATTATTAAAAAAAGAAAAAAGACATAGCAATTAAAATTAAGACAATTTGTGTAAAAAGGCCAAGGAAGGTAATAGTACCTTCCTTTTGTTTTTGAGAATGAATGCGATCATGAAATTTGGCAAACACATCTAAGAATTTGCTATCTATAAATTCCGACAGGCCCCATAAAATATCTGGTAAAATAGAAATAAAAATGCCTAACAAGATAAATGGCAAGTGACTGAAATCAAGCAATTTTTTTTGCCAAAGAATCAAAAATATAATTAATAAGCCAATCAATCCGTCAACAGCTATTTTAATTAAGTTGATTATTAGTGTTTTAAAATTTTTGGTTTCGCGAAAATTCTTTATGCCTTTAATAGAATAATCCCAGTGCGGAATTTTATCTAAAATAAAATGGTTCAATAATCCTAAAATTATAATAAGGCCAAGATTTTGCGTCTTGGCTCCAATGGCAGCTCCCATAACAATGTGAGGTGAAAAAATCATGTTATAATATAATTATATGGCAAAACTATATATAGTGGCAACCCCGATAGGCAATCTAGAAGATATTACTTTTCGGGCATTGCGGACCTTGAAGGAAGTTGATTTGATTTTATGCGAAGACACCAGAAAGACAAAAATATTATTAAATCATTACCAGATTAATATTCCAGTTGAAAGTTATCACCAGCATAGTAATATCAAAAAAATAAATTACATTATTGATTTATTAAAACAAGGAAAGAATCTGGCTTTGGTTTCTGATTCCGGCACTCCGGGTATATCAGATCCGGGGAATAAATTAATTGAAGAAGTTAAGAATTTTGCAGAAATTATCCCGATTCCCGGTCCGAGCGCCATTACTGCTATTGCCAGCATCTCTGGCTTCCCAATGGATAAATTTGTTTTTATGGGTTTTCCACCGCACAAAACAAAAAGAAATAAATTTTTTCAGGAAATTGCCGATTCAAAACATCCAGTTATAATTTACGAATCAACCCACCGTATTGTGAAAACCCTGAAAGAGTTGAATAAGTTTAAAGAATTTGATATAGTAATCGGACGCGAACTGACAAAAAAATTTGAAACAATTTATAGGGGAGAAATAAAAGATGTTTTAAATCAACTGGAAAAAAGCATAATAAAAGGCGAATTTGTAATTGTAATCCGTCAGAGGCGGACAAGTTAATGGAAAAAATATTAATCACAACGCCAATATATTATGTAAATGATAAGCCGCATATTGGCCATGCATATACCACTTTAGCTGCGGATGTTTTGACGCGGTTTTTTAGAATACAAGGAAAAGAAGTTTTCTTTTTAACTGGGACTGATGAGCATGGAGCAAAAGTTGCCGAAGCAGCTGAAAAAGCAAGGAAAAACCCTCAAGAAATATGCGATGAAAACAGCGAATTTTTCAAACTCGCCTGGGAAAAACTGGGCATAAAATACAATTATTTTATTAGGACAACCGAAAAAATTCACGAAAAAACAGTGATAGAATTCTTAAAAGAATTAAAAGAGAAAAATGTTGTTTATGAAAAAGAATACGAAGGACTTTATTGTGTGGCCTGCGAGAAATTTTTAACAGAAAAAGATTTGATTAATGGTTTGTGTCCAGACCATAAAACAGAACCGAAAAAAATTACTGAAAAAAATTATTTTTTTAAACTGAATAATTATTTAGACAAAGTAGAAGAATTAATTGTCAAAAATAAATTAAATATCGGCCCGGAAAATGCCAAAAAAGAAGTTTTGGGCCTATTGAAACAGGGATTAGACGATTTTAGTATTTCGCGTCAGAAAGAAAGGGTTAAATGGGGAATTGATTTACCATTTGATGATAATCAGACGGTTTATGTTTGGGTTGATGCGCTTTTAAATTATTATACCGGGGATGGAACAAAAGAATTTGATGAATACTGGGAAAAGGGAAAAGTAATTCATTTTTTGGGAAAAGATATCCTGAAATTTCATGCGATTTTTTGGCCAGCAATATTATTGGCAGCGGGTAAAAAATTGCCGGACAGAGAATTTATTCACGGATTTTTTACTATTAATGGCCAAAAAATAAGTAAGACCCTTGGGAATATAATTGATCCGGTTAAAATAGTTAATAAATTCGGTTCAGATGCTGTAAGATATATTTTGTTATCTCAATTTCCTTTTGGTCAGGATGGCGATGTTAAAGAAGAAAAATTTATTGAGAAGTATAATTCAGATTTAGCAAACGGGCTTGGCAATTTAGTTGCGAGAGTTCTGACACTCGCAATAAAAAACAATACAGAGCGAAAAGGCAAAGCAAATAAGGAAATTGTGGAAAAAACAAAAGAAACGAGAAAAAATTACGAAAAACTAATGGGAGAATTTAAGTTGTACGAAGTATTAGAGGAGATTTGGAAATTAATCAGTTTTTGTGACGAATACATTGAGAAAAATAAGCCCTGGGAATTGGCGAAAACCGATAGAGATAAATTAGAACAAGTTTTATCTAATTTGCTTTATTGTATTTCCGAAATTGCTGATTTAATCGCTCCGTTTTTGCCGGAAACAAGCGAAAAAATAAAAGAACAAATAAAAACCGGAAAATCGGAAATTTTATTTCCGCGATTACAATAATGTTAATCGACACCCATTGTTCCCGACCGAAGTCGGGATCCCGACAGAGGTCGGGACATCTTAATTTTGTTTATGGTTAGACTAATAGATACGCATTGTCATCTCAATTTCAGCGAATTTGAAAACGACCGGGAGGAAATCATCGGTCGTTGTTTAGATAATGATATTTGGATTATTAATGTTGGCGCGGATTATAAAACATCCAGAAAAGCTGTAGAAATTGCTGAAAAATACGACAAAGGAGTTTACCCCCACCACCAAAATTTTGGTGTGGGGGTGTATGCTTCCGTCGCCCTCCATCCGCATAATGTCCAAAAAGAAAAGTTCGATATTTCTAAATATCGAACTTTAGCCAAATATTCCAAAGTAGTGGCAATTGGTGAAACCGGTTTAGATTATGCTTTTTGCGAAGATGACAAAAAAATCCAAAAATTACAGCAAAAAGTTTTTATTCAACACTTGGAATTAGCCAAAGAAGTAAATAAACCAGTAATTATTCACTCCCGCCGTCTATTCCCCGAGATTTTAGAAATACTCAAAACTCATTACTCAAAACTCAAAACTTTCGGCGTTCTTCATTGTTATATGGGCCGGTGGAGTTACGCAGAAGAATATTTGAAAATGGGGTTTTATATCAGTTTTACGGGGTTAATTACTTATGCGCGGGATTATGATAAAGTAATAAAAAATTGTCCACTTGAAAGAATTTTGATTGAAACCGACGCGCCGTATCTGACACCAATTCCAATCAGAAAACCAGAAAACAATCCCAGGAACGAACCACAATACGTAAAATATGTTGCCAAGAAAATCGCCGAAATAAAAGGAGTCAGTTTTGACCAAGTCGCAGAACAGACAACAAAAAATGCCAAAGAGTTGTTTAATTTGGTATAATATAATTAACAATGGAGAATTACAATCCCAACAAAATTGAGTCTAAGTGGCAGAAGAAATGGGAGAAAAATAAGATAAACTTCTGTAACTTAAAAGACAATAAAAAACCCAAATTTTACAATTTGGTTATGTTTTATTATCCGTCAGGAGATAAAATCCATGTTGGCCACGGATACAATTATACTGGCGCGGACGTGCTTGGAAGATATAAGCGAATGATGGGTTTTAATGTTTTTGAACCGATAGGAGCTGATGCTTTTGGTTTGCCAGCGGAAAATTATGCCATTAAAACAGGCGTTCATCCGTCAATCAGCACCAAACAGAATATTGATTTTGGACGAGAACAGCTTAAAAAATTGGGCTTGATGTATGACTGGGAAAAGGAAATCAATACTTCTTCTCCGGAATATTACAAGTGGACCCAGTGGCTGTTTGGCGTATTATACAAAGCTGGCTTGGCTTATCGCGCTGAAGCGCCGGTTAATTGGTGTCCGTCCTGCAAAACGGTTTTAGCCAATGAGCAAGTGATTAATGGAAAATGTGAGAGGTGTGAATCAGAAGTAATCCAGAAAAACTTAAAACAATGGTTTTTTAAAATTACTGCTTATGTCGATAAATTATTAGAGGGATACAAAAAAATAAATTGGCCGGAAAGAACAATCGTAATGCAGAAAAACTGGATTGGAAAGTCAGAAGGAACGGCTATAAAATTTAAAATCAATAGTGAGGAAGTCGAAGTTTTTACAACGCGAATTGACACAATTTTTGGAGTGACGGCGCTGATTTTAGCTCCTGAACATTCATTAATTGAAAATTGGAAATTGAAAATTGAAAATTGGGACGAGGTTAAAAAATACATTGATAGTTCTAAGAAAAAAAGTGAATTAGAAAGAATAGACCTCGAAAAAGAGAAAACCGGAGTCCCATTGAAAGGAGTTTATGCGATTAATCCAATAAATAATGAAAAAATTCCTGTTTGGATTAGCGATTATGTGATTGCCACTTATGGCGGGGGAGCAGTAATGTTTGTGCCGGCGCACGATGAAAGGGATTATGAATTTGCCAAGAAATACAAAATACTCATTAAAAAAGTTATTGTCCCAGAGGCGGTGTTGGAATTTGCGAGAAACGCCAGAGATCTTACCATGGGCAGTAAATCAGAATTAAGGCCGGAAGCAGAATGTTTTATTGAATACGGAGAATTAATTAATTCAAGAGAATTCAGCGGATTAAAATCAGAGCAAGCAATTGAAAAAATTACAAAATATTTATCCGAGAAAAAATTAGGCAAAAAAACAGTAAATTATCATTTAAGGGACTGGTTAATTTCCAGACAAAGGTATTGGGGCGCGCCGATTCCGATTATATATTGCGAAAAATGCGGCGAAGTTTTGATTCCAGAAAAAGATTTGCCAATTAAATTGCCGGATTTAAAAGATTTTAAGCCAACAGATGGCGGAGAATCGCCATTGGCAAAGTCAGAAAAATTTGTAAATGTAAAATGTCCAAAATGTAAAGGAAATGCCAAACGAAGTACTGAAACAATGGATACTTTTGTTTGCTCGTCCTGGTATTATTTGCGATATATCAGTCCTCGTTTAAAAAATGAGGCGTTTGACAAAAAATTATCTGAAAAATGGCTACCAGTTGACCAATATACTGGCGGAGCAGAGCATGCGTGTTTACATTTGCTTTATGCAAGATTTATTGTCAAGGTTCTTTATGACCAAAAATTAATAAATTTTGACGAGCCGTTTACGAAATTAAATCATCAAGGAATGATCTTAGCTCCTGATGGCAGCAAAATGTCCAAATCAAAGGACAATGTTGTTATTCCGGACGACTATATAAAGGCCTATGGCGCCGATACTTTCAGATTGTATGTATTATTTATAGCTGCGTTTGAAGATGGGGGCGCGTGGAGCGACAAGGGCATATCAGGTGCAAGCCGGTTTTTGAAAAAAGTTTGGTTTACGATGCAGAATAAAAGTAAAATTAGTCAGAAGACCAGCAAAGAATTGGCGCAAAAGCTTCATTGTACAATTAAAAAAGTAAGCAATGACATAGAAAACTTTAAATTTAACACCTCAATTTCAGCGATGATGGAATTTGTGAATTTATGGCAGGAATCCGGAAATATTCTATCAAAAAAAGACGCTGAAAGTTTCTTGAAAATTTTGGCGGTGTTTTGCCCGCATATTGCCGAAGAATTATGGTCAGAATTAAACCACAAAGAGTCGATTTTTAATGAAAAGTGGCCGAAGTATGACGAAAAATTAATCAAAAAACAGATAATTGATTTAATTATTCAGGTCAATGGAAAAGTAAGAGACAAAATAGAGATTGATGCGGAAATTTCTAAAGAAGAGGCAGAAAAGCTCGCCCTATCAAGCGACAAAATCAAAAAATGGCTCGGCAACAACAAGCCAAAGATAATAATTTTTGTGAAAGGAAAATTAATTAATGTAGTAATATGAAAAATATCGCAGTGCTAATTTCCGGCAATGGGACGAATTTGCAGTCAATTATTGACCATATTAAGGCTGGAAAGCTGAAATGTAATTTGGCGATGGTGATTTCCAATAAAGCTGATGCTTACGGCTTGGTTAGGGCAAAAAAAGCCAAAATCCCGGCTTATTTTATTGGCCATAAAGATATTTCCAGAGAAGAACACGAGAAAAAAATTATAGAGGTTTTAAAAAAACACAAAATAGATTTGGTGGTTTTGGCCGGGTATATGAGAATTTTAACGCCGAACTTTATCAGAGAATATAAAAACCGGATTATTAATATTCATCCGGCTTTGTTGCCATCATTTCCCGGCACAGACGGGTATGGTGATACTTGGAAATACGGGTCAAAAGTTGGTGGCTGTACTGTTCATTTTGTTGATGAGGGAATTGATACTGGCCCGATAATTATTCAGAAAGTAAATCCAATTAAAGAAAACGATACTTTGAAATCTTTCAAAAAACGAGGATTAAAAATTGAGCACCAGGCATTTCCAGAAGCAATAAAATTATTTTGTGAAGACAAATTGAAAATTGAGGGGAGGAGAGTAAGAATATTACGAGGTTAAACCTCGTAATATTTAGTAGTTAGTATTTTAGAAAGTAAAAAACGGAAACCTTTTATGGTCGCCGTTTTTTCTTTTTGTCTGCCCTGTAAGCCCGAACCAACAAAGGAATGGCTGGAATTGATGCTATACCAAGTACAACAATTGGGCTTAACCTTGAGGGTTTGATGTCAAGAAGAAGCAAATAAAGAGCAGCACACCCAAGAAGTGAAAAAACCAATCTTTGTCCCCAAACCGTCTTAAAAAGACGGCTTTCGATTAATTTCATCATTTTTCCCTCCTTATTTTGATTATGCCCGGGGAGGGAGTCGAACCCTCATGGCCTTGCGGCCACACGATTTTGAGTCGTGCGCGTCTGCCAATTCCGCCACCTGGGCATTTATTCTTTTATATAATTACATTCTTTATTGCTGCATTTTATTTTTCTGTCGCGGGTTTGGACTAAAAGCGAATTGCATTTTGGGCAAATTTCTCCAGTCGGTTTGTCCCATAAGGCAAATTTGCATTCTGGATATCGGCTGCAACTATAAAATGTTTTTCCTTTTCTGGTTTTTCTTTCTAAAATTTTTCCCTGCTTGCATTCGGGACAATCTACATTAGTAGAGTTTTCAACATGCCTGGTGTTTTTGCATTTCGGGAAATTGGAACAAGCCATAAATTTGCCGAATCTGCCGGTTTTTATAATCATTGGCGAGCCGCATTTTTCGCAGATTTCATCTGTTTTTTCGTCAACAACTTTTCTTTTTTCGATCTCTTGATATTTTTGTTCCAGATTTTTTTCAAATGGCTCGTAGAAATTTTTGATAACCGGCGCCCATTCGATTTTGCCTTCGGCGATTTTATCCAATTCATTTTCCATCTTAGCGGTAAATTCAATATCAACGATTTTTGGAAAATGTTCCACCAAAAGATTGTTTACTAAAATACCGATATCTGAAGGATAAAGATATTTTGCTCTTTTTGCAATATATCCTCTTTTTTGGATTGTTTCAAGAGTCGGCGCGTAAGTAGATGGCCTGCCAATGCCGTTTTCTTCCAATGCTTTAACCAGCGTTGCCTCCGTGTAGGGAAATGGCGGCTGGGTAAAATGCTGAAGCGGAATCAATTTCAATAATTCAAGTATTTGTTCTTTTTTTAGTTTGGGCAAGTTTGTATCTTCGGTTTTTGTCGGCCAGACTTTAAGAAAGCCATCAAATTTCATTATATTGCCGTTGGCTCTGAATCCATAAATATGATTATTTTTGCTTTTATTTGTTTCTATTTCCACTGCAGTGCTGTTAAATATGGCGGGATTCATTTGGCAGGCAATTGCTCTTCGCCAGATTAAATTATATAAAGCAAATTGGTTTTTATTTAAAAATTGTTTGATTTCTTCGGGTTTTCTTTCCGGAAAAGTCGGCCTGATTGCTTCGTGGGCTTCTTGGGCTCCCTTGCTTTTTGTTTTATAGAAATTCGGCCTTACTGGCAGGTAATTTTTGCCAAAATCTTTTTCAATTAAATCTCTTATTTTCCATAATGCCTGTTCTGCTAAATTCATTGAGTCAGTTCTCATATAACTAATCAACCCGACCGGCTTTTTATTTTCCAGCGGAAGTCCTTCGTATAATTGTTGGGCAATGAACATTGTTTGTTTTGCGGAAAAGTGCAGTTTGTGCGATGCTTCTTGCTGCAAAGTGCTTGTTGTAAAGGGCGGGAAAGGGTATTTTCTGGTTTCTTCCTTTTTAATGTCACTTATTTTATATTCCAGATTTTTCAGGTCAGTAATAATTTCGTCAGCTTCGTTTTTTGTTTTAATACCTAATTTGGGAATTATTTTATCATCTTTTTTGTTCAATTCCGCGTTGAATTCCTGCTTGAATTCTGCTTCAATTGACCAATATTCTTGCGGTTTGAACCCGTCAATTTCTTTTTGTCTTTCGCAAACCAACCTTACGGCCACGGATTGTACCCGGCCGGCTGATAATCCGCGCGCCACTTTTTTCCAGAGAAAGGGGGAAAGCTTATACCCGACCAACCTGTCTAAAATTCTTCTGGCCTGTTGCGCATTAACCAGATTTATATCAATTTCTCTGGGGTTTTTTAATGCTTCTTCAATCGCTGTTTTTGTTATTTCGTGGAAAACAATTCTTTGGGGATTTTTTAATCCCAAGGCAAAAGAAAGGTGCCAGGCAATCGCCTCGCCTTCGCGGTCTTCGTCAGTTGCTAGTATGACATTTTTATTTTTTTTGACTTTCTCTTTTAAAAAAGATATTATTTTTCTGGCCTTGGGCATTATGGAGTATTCTGGCTTAAAATCATTTTCAATGTCTATTGCTAATTTGCTTTTTGGCAAATCGCGGACATGACCAAAAGAGGATTCTACGGTAAAACCCTTTTCTAAGAATCCTTTTAATGTTTTTGCCTTTGTCGGCGATTCCACTATAATCAGATTCATATTATAATAAAATTATTTTTGCCGAGGTTTTTTACAACCCTTTTTAATTCTAAAATCATTAAAGTTGAATTCACAGAAGAGGCCGGCATTTTGCTTTGTTTGATTATTTCGTCTATGTGGACCGGCTTGATGGAGAGTAAGGATAAAACAATTTCTTCTTCTTTGTTTTCGGGCTGATAATTTATTTTCTTTTCCGCGCTTAATAAATGAGTAAGGTTTAATTCTTCCAAAATGTCTTCAATTCCGGTTACTAATTTTGCGCCCATTTTAATCAATTTGTTTGTTCCTTGGGAATTATTTTCGTAGATATTGCCTGGCACCGCGAAAACCTCGCGGTTTTGTTCCAAGGCAAGGGAAGCCGTAATCAGCGCTCCGCTTTCCTCGGGCGCCTCAATAACCACTACGCCCAAACTTAATCCACTAACAATTCTGTTTCGCTGGGGAAAGGTAAAATTAGTACCTCTTGTGCCAAAAGAATATTCGGTAATTACTGCTCCTTGTTTTGCTATTTTTTCTGAAAGAGACCAATTGGAGGCAGGAAAAAAACTTTCTCTGTCCAAGCCACTTCCCAATACCGCGATTGTTCTGCCCCCGCTTTCAAGGGCTGCTTCATGGGCAAAAGCATCAATTCCTCTTGCCAGGCCGCTGACAATCGTTATGCCTAATTTTGCCAAATTACCGGAAATATCATAAGCGACCTGCTTGCCGTATTGGGTAAATTTTCTTGTGCCTACAATTGCTATGGCAACTTTGTCCTGACTTGTGATTTCTCCTTTAATATACAACTCTTTTGGGGGGTCGTGAATTTCTTTAAGAATAACAGGATATTCCTTGTCTTGCAAGACGATTTTTCTTGTAATTAAACCCTCAACTCTTGACATATTAAGAGTATTATGCTATACTTGATTTAGGATTAGAAATTAGTTTATTCTTGTTTCTGCTCCTGTCTCATGAGTGGCGAAAACCAACCTACCCTCCTTGGTTTGGCAAGTAACCGAAAAGTATCAGGTTTTTTCGCTTTTGTGAAGGAATCTGACGCTCGTGGGCAGGATCAGGAACAGGAGGTGAAAATGATTGAGGGAATATTGGTAGGTTTGCTCATCGTCGCCCTTATTTTTTTCGGAATAAATAAATTAGGCGACTTTATAGAGCGGAATTCGTGAGCTGCGTTCTAACCAATAGAGCGTAGCTCTTTTTTTATTATTTCAACTGCTTCGGGAATTATTTTCTCAAGTTTTTTTTCTTCTTCTTTTGAAAACTTTTTTAAAACAAATTCAGTGGTGTCAAATTCATGGCTCGGTTTAATTCCTATTCTGACTCGGATAAAATCTTTTGTTTTTAATTCGTCAATAATTGATTGCACGCCCTTATGGCCGGCAGATGAAGAATTTTTGCTTACGCGAATATCACCGAATAATAAATCAATATCATCATGAATAACAATTAAATTCGAGCTGGGAATTTTATAATAAGCAAGACATTCTTGAACCGCTTTGCCGGAATTATTCATAAAAGTATCGGGTTTTAATAAAATAACGTCTTTATCTTGAGCGAAGTCGAGGGAATCAATCACTCTAAACCCTACATTGTGTCGGGTTTTTTCGTATTTTTTCTTCGGATTTCCAAGTCCAACAACCAGTTTCATAAATTTTTTATTAATTGGTTAATATATTCTTTTATTTTTGTATAATTATTCACTCCTTCTTTTGGTTTTAGCACATATCCGGTTTTTCCACCAAGAATTTCCTGGCCAGAAACAAGAAGGCCGTTTTCTTCGCTGTTGTTGATTGTTATAAACTTAATTTCGTCAAAATTGGTTTTTTTTGCCAAATTCCAAGCATATTTTATGTCGCCTAAATTAAGATTGGTCTGACTGTGGCTGTCCAGTGTTTTCCATATTTTAAACAAGACGCCAAAATCTTTAAGTAAATTAAGAGATAAAACTTTTTCTTTTAGCACATTGATTATTTGTTGCTGTCTTTCGATTCTTGCAAAATCACCTTCTTTTTGATTGCGGCTTCTTATGTATTTTAAGGCAATCTCGCCATCCAAATGCTGCTCTCCTTTTTTGAGGGAAAATGTTTCGTAAGAATTATAGGGTGCGGGAAAAGCCGGGTCATAAATATCTTCTTTGACAAAAACATCTATGCCGTTGATTTCGTCAATTATATTTTTAACCGCTTCTAAGTCCAATATAGCCCAATAGTCAATTTCCAGGCCGGTGATTTCTTTGATTTTTGATTTTAAAATTTCAATTCCGCCAAATTGGTAAATGGCATTAATCTTGGTATAAAAATTTTTATTCGGAAACTTCACCAATAAATCACGGGGGATGGAAATGCCGACGGGGTTTTCCGCTTTTGGCCCGCTGTTTAAAATTATTATTGTGTCAGTCAGGGTGGGAGCGGGATTATTCTCGCCAGCCATGCCCAAGAATAGAAAATTAACTCGGTCTTTGTTTTTAATGTTAGATGGAATTATTGAACCGAGCTGTCCCAAATTGATAATTTTTTTTGAGGAATTTTCCGAGTTTGAAATTATGATTTCTTTTTCACGAAAAGACCCGACAATTAAAAGGGAAAGAGCGAGAAACATTATTAACAAAAAAACATTGCTTATTTTTTTGAGAAAGGTTTTTTTTCTTTCTTTCGGCGTTTTCAAGCGTTCCTGCATTAATTTGTTTATATTTTGTAATTGCGGATGCATGACTTTATTATAACATTTGATTTATTATTGGGAAGTATGTATAATGAATTTAATGGAAGAAAATAAATTAAAAATTTCTGGAACAAAATATTTTCTGAATTTCGTTTGGGAAATTTTGAAAATCGTCATAATTTCATTGGCGATAATTATTCCTATCCGTTATTTTTTAATTCAGCCGTTTTATGTAAAAGGCGCATCAATGGACCCCAATTTTTTTGACGGAGATTATCTAATAATTGATGAAATCAGCTACAGATTCAGCGCGCCGGAAAGAGAAGATGTTATCATTTTTCGTTACCCGCTCGACCAATCGCAATTTTTCATAAAAAGGATTATTGGCTTGCCAGGAGAAACAGTAAAAGTTGAAGACGGCAAAGTTTTTATTAAAAACAAAAGCATTGCAAGCGGAGAATTTGTTTTAGACGAATCTTCTTATCTGGAAAATATTTCTACTGCTGGCAATGTGGAAATGTCTTTGGGAGATGATGAATATTTTGTTTTGGGTGATAACAGGGATGCAAGTTCTGATTCAAGAAAATGGGGGGCGATTAAAAAGGACTACATTATTGGTCGGGCGTGGGTTCGCGCTTGGCCATTTAATCGTGTTAAGATATTAAACTAATTTATAATTTGTAACCCTATGAAGAATAAAGCGAAAAAGAAAAGAGGCAGGCCTTCAAAGCCGAAAAAACCGAAAATACAAAAAATAAAAGTGCAGGCGCCCACAGGCACTCACGATATTCTGCCGGAAGATCAGAAATATTGGGAAAAAATCAGAAGTGTTGTTTCTCAGGTTTCAGCAAATTACGGCTTTGAAAGAATTGATACGCCGATTTTTGAAGACGTAAATCTTTATTTAAGGGGCACTGGCCAGACAACGGACATTGTCCAAAAAGAAATGTATACTTTTAAGGCCAAAGATGGCGAGACATATGCTCTGAGGCCGGAATTCACTCCGGGCATTGTCCGTGCCTATATTGAGCACGGAATGAAAAATCTGCCCCAGCCAGTAAAGCTTTATGGTATTGGCCCGGTGTTTCGTTATGGAAGGCCTCAAACAGGAAGATACAGGCAATTTTATCAAATTGATATGGAAATAATCGGTGACCAAGGAGCCGTGAGCGATGCCCAGGTAATTCAGGCATTTATGAACATTTTAAAAAGATTAAACTTGAAAAAACTTACATTATATGTTAATAGTATTGGTTGTTCTATTTGTGCGCCTTCCTATAAAAAAGCATTAGTTGGCTATTTTAAAAGAGAGTTGAACAGGGTATGTCCTGATTGCAAAAGAAGATTCAGCGATAATCCCTTAAGATTGCTTGATTGTAAAAACGAAAAGTGCCGGAAAATAGCGTTAAAAGCGCCTCAAATTCTGGATTTTCTCTGTGATGAATGTCATAAACATTTTAAAGAGGTTCTGGAATTTCTTGATGAATTGGAAATTTCATATAGTTTAAATCCTCAGCTTGTTCGAGGAATTGATTATTACACAAAAACAGTTTTTGAAATTTGGGACGAAAAAGATTCTAATTTAGGTTCTTTGTTGGGAGGCGGTCGTTATGACAATTTAGTTGAAATGTTTAAAGGCAAACCAACGCCTTCTGTTGGCGGAGCAGCAGGTATAGAAAGAATAATTATTTCTCTTAAAAAACAAGATATTAAAATTTCTGAAAATATCAAGCCAAGAATTTTTATTGTCCAGCTTGGGGAATTAGGCAGAAAAAAGAGTTTGAAATTATTTGAAGAATTTCAGAAAAATGGGATTAAAGTTGGCGAGGCATTCAGCAAACCAAGCATTAAATCGCAGTTAAAAGCCGCAGACAGAGATGGAGCGGAACTGGCCTTGATTTTAGGCCAAAAAGAGGCGTTGGAAAACACTATTATTATAAAAGATATGAAATCCGGGGTTCAGGAAACAATGCCATTGGCCAAAATAATCAATGAAGTCAAAAGAAGATTAGGTAAATAAAACATGGAAGATTGTATTTTTTGCAAAATAATAAACAAAGAAATACCATCGCTAAATCTTTATGAAGATGATAATTTTATAGTGTTCAAAGATATTAAGCCCGCGGCCCCGGTTCATGTATTGATAATGCCGAAAGAGCATATAAATTCAATAAACGAATTAGAGGAAAAGCACAAAGAATTAATGGGCGAAATGTTATTATTGGCCAAAAAAATGGCAAAAGATTTAGAAACCAGTGATGGCTATAAATTGCATTTTAGCGTAGGTCAAAAAGGAGGGCAAACAATAGATCATATCCATTTACACTTAATGGGAGGATGGTAAAAATATGGAAAATAGAAGATTTCAAAAAAATAGCTCGACAGCCATAATCAGGCGTTTTACCCAAAAAGTAAGGGAAAGCGGTGTTTTGATTGATGCCAAAAAATCTTTGTTCTTCGAGAAAAAGCAGAGCCGTCCAAGAAGAAGAGCGTCTGCTTTGGAACGAGTGCAAAAAAGGCATGAAAAGTGGCGGCTTAAAAAATTAGGAAAAATTTAAAAATATGTTAAAACAAAAGATTTCCGAAGAAATAAAAAAGGCTTTGCAAAACAAGGACGAGTTATTGCTTTTGGTTTTGCGGGGAATAAACGCCGCAATTCACAACAAAGAGATAGAAAAAAGGACTAAGCTTTGTAAAACATCCGTCTTCGCTGAAGCTCCGGCGGACAAGGAAAAATTAAAAAAATTGGAAGAAGAAAGTAAGTTAACAGAAGATGAAACAATAGAAGTTATTGCCAGTGAAGCCAAAAAAAGAAAAGAATCAATTGTTGAGTTTGAGAAAGGCGGACGCCAGGATTTGGTTAATAAAGAAACCGCAGAACTGGAAATTATTAAAAAATATTTGCCAGAGCAAATGTCCGAAGACGCAGTAAAGGAAATTGTGAAAAAGGCAATTGAAGAAACCGGTGCAGTTGGACCGAAAGATATTGGCAAAGTTATGGCAAAGATTATGCCCCAAGTTAAAGGCAAGGCCGATGGAAGTTTGGTGAGTAAAATAGTTGGCGAGTTGTTAAAGGGTTAAAATGTCTAAACTTAATTTGGAAATAAATAATTTAACTCCGGACAAAATTGATAAGAGATTTTTAAAAGAATTCGCAGAAAGGATTTTAAAATTTGTAAAAATAAAAATACCGGAAATTAGTTTGGTATTGGTCTGTGATGCGCGGATGAAAAGTTTGAATAAGAAATACCGGAAAAGGAATAAAGTGACTGACGTTTTGGCGTTTGATTATGGCGAAATAATAATTTGTTTGCCGCAAGCGAGAAGACAGGCAAAAGAATTAGGACATTCACTAAAAGACGAGCTGAAAATATTATTGATTCATGGAATTCTTCATCTGGCTGGTTTTAATGATGAAACAAAGGCGAGTTATAAAAAAATGATGGCAACGCAAGAAAAAATTTTTAAAAGTATATTTATATGGCAAAAAGCAATATAATAGTAGGCCTGGATATTGGCACGAGCAAGGTTCGGGCAGTGGTCGCCTCAATAAAGGGGAAAGGAAAAGATGAGGCAAAGCCCAGAATAATTGGTGTGGGCGAAAGTATTTCTTCGGGCATGAGAAAGGGGGCAGTTGTAGGTATTGACGAGATGACAAAAAGCATAAAACGGGCTCTTGATCAGGCAGAAAGAGGCAGTGGCGCTTCCATTGAAAAAGTTTTTGTGAGCATGGGCGGAAACCATATTCAGGCAAAAATGAGCAAAGGCATAGTAGCAGTATCAAGGGCTGATGAAGAAGTTTCAGAAGAAGATGTTATTAGAGTCATAAATAACGCATCGGCTGTTTCTTTGGGTTCAAACAGAGAGATTATTCATGTTATTCCTCGGGAATTCAGCATTGACGGCCAGGAAGGAATACGCGATCCTCGGGGAATGACCGGAATAAGATTGGAAGTAGACGCCTTAATAATTGAAGGTCTTTCCGCTTATATTAAAAATTTAAGAAAATGTTTAAACAGCGCCGGAGTGGAAATTGAGGAATTAATTTTGAATGTTTTGGCTGCATCAAACGCCGTTTTGACCAAAAAACAAAAAGAACTGGGTGTTTTGGTTTTGGACATTGGCGGTGGAACAGTAAGTATGGCGGTTTATGAAGAAATGAAATTGTTGCATGTGGGAATTTTACCTATCGGCGCTTCCCATATCACAAATGATATTGCTATTGGCTTACGGACAAGCGTTGAAACAGCGGAAAAAGTCAAATTGAATTACGGTACTTGTTTGCCTGAAGAAATAAACAAAAAAGACGCGATTGACTTGTCAAAAATCGACGAAAAAGAAGACAGTGTTGCCAGCAGAAAAGAAGTAGCCAGAATAATTGAAGCCAGAACAGACGAAATATTTTCTCTGGTCAATAAAGAATTAAGGCGAATAGGCAGGGAAAGATTATTGCCGTCCGGCGCTATTCTTGTTGGCGGCGGTTCTAAAATTCCGGGAATTATAGATTTGGCAAAAGACAAATTGAAACTTTCGGTCCAGCTCGGCTATCCGCAAGGAATCGACGGCTTGGTTGAAAAAATTGACGATCCTGCTTTTGCCACGGCAATCGGTTTGATATTCTGGGCAATGGAGATAAACGAGGGAGGAGACGGAGGAGTAATGCTGCCACCCGCAAGAAAGTCAGAAGCAAACGGATTTATTGATAAAATTCTAAGGAAGATAAAAAGATTTTTTAAAACTTTTATCCCTTAAATCTTGACTAAATTATGAAATTGGATTAGGATTTTCATATGCCTCAAATAAAACCGGAAATCGAAACATACGCAAAAATAAAAGTAATCGGCGTTGGCGGCAGCGGATGCAATGCCATTGGCCGAATGATGTCTTGTGGAATAAAAGGCGTCAATTTTGTTGCGATTAATACCGATGTTCAGGCTCTTCATAACAATAAAGCACAGGAGAAAATTCATATTGGAAAAATTTTAACCCATGGCATGGGCGCGGGTATGAATCCGGAAGTCGGCCGCAGGGCAGCCGAGGAAAACAGGGAGGAAATTCAGGAAACATTAAGAGGCGCTGACATGATTTTTCTAACTTGCGGTTTGGGCGGCGGCACTGGTACCGGCGCGTCTCCGACAGTTGCTGATTTGGCAAGGGAGAGCGGCGCGTTGACAGTCGCTGTTGTGACCAAGCCGTTTTCTTTTGAAGGAAGTCAGAGAAACAGGATTGCCGAAGAAGGGCTTACAGAATTAAGGACAAAAGTTGACACGATTATTATTATTCCCAACGACCGTCTTTTGAATATAATTGACAAGAAAGTTTCATTGTTAAACGCTTTTGGAATTGTTGACGATGTTTTAAGGCAGGCAGTCCAGGGCATTTCCGATTTAATAACTTTTCCCGGAATAATCAATCTTGATTTTGCCGACATTAAGGCGATTATGGAAAATGCCGGACCAGCCATTATGGGCATAGGCAGGGCAGTTGGGGAAGACAGGGCAGTAGAAGCGGCTAAAGCAGCAATCAGTTCTCCGCTTTTGGAATTTTCAATTGAAGGTGCGAAGGGGATACTTTTCAGCGTTTCGGGCGGCGAAGATATTGGAATGATTGAAATTAGCGAAGCAGCCAAGGTTATTACCGAATCAGCCGATCCTGACGCCAAGATAATTTTCGGCGCGGTCATAGACGAGAAAGCTAAGAAAGGAGAAATAAAAATCACGGTTATCGCAACCGGTTTTGGAAATAATTACCGGAACAACGGCCAATTGGAAATTATTGGAGAAAGAAAACCGTCTTTGTCAATTGAAACAGAAAAAAGAAAAGCCAAAAAAGGAAGCGAAACAGAAATGGAAAGGCCAAATATTTCAACTAAATACAAAAGTCCTTTGAGCGATGATGATTCCGAATTAGATATCCCTACCTTCATCAGAAGGAAAAATAAATAGTTTTTAAATAATGAAATCATGAATTAGTCCCGACGTAACGTCGGGGCTAATTTTTTCTTGACAAAATTTAAATAAGGGCGTATAATCGAGGCGTACCCTAAAAAGGTATGCAATCCTGCAAGGGATTTGCATCTTACAAAAAAGGAGCAACCACAATGGGTGGAACAACCTTGATTTCGGAAGTTCCGGGTTGGTGGGTAAAGTTTCTCACAGCAGTGACGGAACAATTGCCTCGACCTGGAGAAGGGTTTGGAAAAATCGACCAGACGACAGCAGAGAAATGGAGTAAGGGGCAAAAAGCTCTGAAAAAAGTGTTGGCCACAACCTTACTTCCAGAAGAATCGGAGAAGTTTGCCCTGTTCGTGGATCTAGGCACTATCGTCGTGCCCGAAGACTACATTCACGACACCCGTCTGGATTCGTTCAGTAAGCAGAACCGTAAAAAGTTCTATTACTACAACGACGACATCACGGACGCGAACTTCGCCAAGGCAACGACAAAACTCGTCCCTGGACGCAAGCTCCGAGTGAAAGTTTTTAAACAGATCGTTTCCGACACAACGACGTCCGAGGAGCGCATGGCGTTTCTTGAGAGCCAGAACGCTGTTCTGACTGGTGCCCAAGGCGCCTCTCTCGTTTTCGAACAGAAGCGAGATGAGTTGCCGAAAGATTGCTGGTATTTATCCTTCGACAAGAAGGATGCTCTCTGGAAAGATGCCGACGGCCACTTCAGGGTGCCGAATGTGTTTCGGGGCAGGGACTGGGGCTTCTACCTCAGCTCTTTCAGGTCTAACTGGGTCGGCAGTCACTACCTGCTTTGCTTCTGCGACCAATTTTAGCGTTCAGGCGTTTAGTCGCTAAATTCGTCCTTTGAATGTAAAGGCGTGGGGTTCACCCACGCCTTTTTCTTTTATTCACATTAGCACCGCGTCTGACGCGGTTAGCACCGAGTCAGACTCGGTTAGCACTCTTGACATGAGAGTGCTAATTTTATAAAATGGAAATATACAATATAATATAATAATAGTATAATTTGTATATGAGAATGGACAAATTTACAAATAAAGCCCAGGAGGCGCTGCAGGATGCTTACGGCATTGCTTCGGAACGCAGCCAGCAGCAAGTTGACGCCCTCCATCTTTTAAAAGCGTTACTCATTCAGGAAGAGTCGCTTGTTTTGGCTATTGTGGAAAAAGCCGGAATTGATGTTAAGAAACTTGAAAAAGAAATTGATGACGCTATTGTAAAAATGCCGAAAATATCGATTGCCACGGGTATGATTATGCAAGCGTTTTTAACGCAAGAATTAGGCAGGGCGATTGAGCATTCATTCCGCGAAGCGGAAAAAATGAAGGATGAATTTGTTTCAACAGAGCATTTCTTTTTATCAATGCTGGTTGTGCCAATTAAGGCAAAAGAGGTTTTAGAGCATAATGGTTTGAATTATGAAAAAGTTTTAAAAATTCTGGCTGATTTGCGGGGCGGAGAACAAGTCACGGATACGGAGCCGGAAGCAAGATACCAGGTTTTGGAAAAATACACAAAAAATCTTACTGAACTTGCCAGACAAGGAAAACTTGATCCTGTAATTAGCCGTGACAATGAAATCAGAAGAGTAATGCAGGTCTTAAATAGAAGGACAAAAAATAATCCGGTTTTGATTGGCGAAGCAGGAACAGGCAAAACAGCCATTGTTGAAGGCTTGGCCCAGAGAATCGTGAACAAAGACATTCCTGAAGGACTGAAAGAAAAAGAGCTTATTTCTCTTGACTTGGGCGGAATGGTGGCTGGCACAAAATTCAGAGGCGAATTTGAAAATCGGTTAAAAGCTGTTTTGCGGGAAGTAAACCGCGCTAACGGTAAATTCATTATTTTTATAGACGAACTTCACACTTTAATCGGAGCTGGCGCTGCTGAAGGCGCGATTGACGCTTCTAGTATGTTAAAACCAGCCCTTGCTCGCGGAGAATTGCGTGCAATCGGCGCTACGACATTAAGAGAATACCAAAAATATATTGAAAAAGATCCGGCTTTTGAAAGGCGATTTCAGCCGATTTATGTTAAAGAGCCGGACACAGATGACGCCATTGCTATGCTGCGCGGTATTAAGGAAAAATACGAAGTTCATCACGGAGTGAGAATTACTGACCCGGCAATTGTGGCGGCCGTGGAATTGTCCAGCCGATATATTTCTGACAGATTTTTGCCCGACAAAGCAGTTGATTTAATGGACGAAGCGGCCTCTGCCTTAAAAATGGAAATTGACAGCATGCCAGCAGAGCTTGACCAAATGAAAAGACGGGAAATGAAATTGGAAATAGAAGTAAGGGCTTTAAAATCGGAAAAAGATAATGAGTCAAAAGAGCGGTTAAAAGAAATTAAAAAACAAATTGTTGAAGCAAAAGAACAGAGCTGGGGAATGGAACTGCAATGGAAAACCGAGAAAGAAATTATTTCAAAAATACGGGACTTCCAGAAAAAAATTGACGATTTTAAAAAAGAAGCGGAAATTGCCGAGCGCAAAGGCGACTTGCAGAAAGTCGCGGAAATTCGCTATGGTAAAATCACGGCATTTGAAAAGGAAATAAAAGACCATCAGAAAAAACTTAATGAAATTCAGAAAAAAAGAGGAATTTTAAAAGAAATTGTCAGTGTTGAGGATATTGCCAAAGTTGTTTCCCGCTGGACAGGCATTCCTGTTTATAAAATGCTTGAAGGCGAGAGCGAAAAATTGGCAAAAGCCGAAGAAGAATTGAAGAAAAGAATAATTGGCCAGAATGAGGCGATTTCCATTATTGCCAACGCCATACGTAGAAGCAGAGCCGGAATTTCCGAGGAAAACAAGCCCATTGGCTCGTTTATGTTTTTGGGTCCGACCGGAGTTGGCAAAACAGAACTGGCTTTGGCCTTGGCGGAATTTATGTTTAATGACGAGAACGCAGTCGTGCGGTTGGACATGTCCGAGTATATGGAACGGCACACTGTTTCAAAAATAATCGGTTCTCCTCCGGGATATGTTGGTTATGAGGAAGGCGGACAATTAACTGAAATTATCAGACGCAGGCCGTATAGCGTTGTGCTTTTTGACGAAATTGAAAAAGCCCATCCTGAAGTTTTTAATATTTTATTGCAGATTTTGGATAGGGGTCGTCTGACTGATGCCAAAGGCCGGTTGGTTAATTTTAAAAACACTATAATTATTTTGACTTCAAATGTGGGAAGCGAGCAATTGCAGCAAATGGCGGAATTCGGCTTTACCCACAGCGGAGAAGCCAAAAAGAAAAAAGAAGACGAAATAAAAACGCGGATAATGGATTCTTTGAAAGAAAATTTCAGGCCGGAATTTCTGAATCGTCTTGATGAAACCATCATTTTTAATAGTTTGAGCACGGATGAAGTCAGGCAGATTGTTGATTTGCAATTAAATATGATTGAGAAAAGGATGAAAATCAAAAAAATAAAAATCAATGTTTCAGCCAATGCCAAAAAATTACTGGCGGAAAAAGGTTTTGACCCGAACTTCGGGGCAAGGCCCTTGAAAAGAACAATCCAGCATCTGGTTTTAGATCCATTGGCAAAAATGATTGTTGAGGGAAAAATTAAAGAAGGCAGTAAGGTTAAAGTGGACGTAAAAAGAAAAGAAATTATTATAAATTCTTAATTTGTTTTTAGAAATAAAAAAGAGGGGCTCGGCACAGCTCGCGCTGGTCAGCCCCCTTTTGAAAGGAGGTTTGAATGGTCAGATGAAAATCTTGTTTTGAAGAGCCATTATTCTCTTCAAGGATTCCTCTTTTTCTGCTTCTGTTGGGAGCGCTTCGTAGCGCTTTTTTTCTTTCGTCCATTCTTCGTAATTCATCATATACTGGAGTAATCTTTGCGGGTTTTTGGTTTCCCACGCTTCGCTCATCAGGTCGTACATTTTTTCTCTTGTGTTTATTGCTCGATACTTGTTTAGAAAAGCCTTGGCTTTCTCCAAAGCAATGAGCAGCTTAAAAAAAGATCTGATTTTTAAAAACATAATTTTTCCTCCTTTTTGAAGATATTTTATATATAGCAGATATTTAAAAACAAGTCAAGAAAAAAATCTGCCTGTTATGGTCAGGCAGACGGGATTCCGGGAATGTTTAAATATGCAATAACAACACCTATGATGCCGATTAACAAAATTATTATTCCCAATCCTTTTGCGAGCTTTGACTTTTTGCAAAGAACAATATTCAAGCCCGCTGAGAAAATTATTACGGAAAGGAACATCAAACCAAGACAATGTTGTAATGGCATTTTTTCCTCCTCATAATTATTATAGCAGTTCTGTATTAAAAAATCAATGATATGAACTAGTACAAAGGGTTGAAAATCTAAACTAAAAAGCGTAGAATAAAAGTAAGATGCCTGATTCAAATATCCAAAAATTAAAACAAAAAACCTATTTACAGATGATAAAAAACAGCGAAGGAACAAAACTGTTCAAATCTTATTTTATGGAAGATAAAAATAGAAAAAGGATAGTTGATATTTATAAAAATGGCCGGTTGTCCTGTGCCGCGTTTGTGACCAGTATTTTGTATTTAAATGGCTTGATTGACGCGCCGCACGCAACAGTCAAAAAAACTCGCGAAAAAATGATTCAATTTGGTTGGAAAAAGATTGATAATAAAAATATGAAACCCAGCGATGTGATAATCTGGGAGAAAATGAAAATAAATCATGGAACAGAAAACAAGCATATTGGTTTTGTTTTAAATAAAAATCAGGCGATATCAAACAGCCACCAAAAAAGGCAAATCGTAAAGCACCATATAACCTACAATAATAAACGGAAGATAAAAGAAGTTTTTAGATTTAATTTTTAAAATAAACCGAACATGAACAATTATAATACATATCAAGAACTTGTTAAGCCATCTTGGTCGCCGCCTTCGTGGCTTTTTGGGCCGGTTTGGGCTGTTCTTTATGTTTTGATTGCTATTTCTTTTGGCAGGGTTTTTATAATGGCATTTCAGAAGAAGATTGCATTTATTGTTTTATTACCATTTATTTTAAATCTTATTTTTAATTTTGCCTTTACTCCAATCCAATTCGGCTTAAAAAATAATCTTCTCGCAAGTTTGGATATTCTCTTGGTTCTCGTTACTCTTGTTTGGGCAATGATTGCCATTTTTCCGCATGTGCGCTGGATTGCTTATATCCAAATCCCGTATCTTCTCTGGGTGAGTTTTGCGACCATACTTCAATTAACTATTACTTTTTTGAACTAATAATTGAAAAATAAAATTTTATATCTATTATTATTAAAAAAATAAGAATGAAATGGTGGCTGGTGATTTTGGCTTATCTTTTTTTCGCCGGTTTAATTGTTTTATTAGAAGTTTTATTGATAAAATAACTCCGTGAAAATTTTTGTAAAAGTTAAGATAAGGGCAAAAAAGAATAAGATAGAGAAAATTGGAGAAAATAATTTTATTGTTTCAATAAAAGAATTGCCAATTAAAGGAAAGGCGAATAAAGCAATTATTGAATCTTTGGCTGGATATTTTAATATCAAAAAGTCGTACATAGAAATTATTCGCGGCCATAAATTAAAAGAGAAAATAATAGAAATAAAACGTTCAATAAGAGACAAAAGTTCTTTTTAAAAAGGAGGTTTTCAATGAAGAAAACCCAACGCACAATAGAAGGAGAAGGGATTATTATTGAGACAGATGGCAAATATCGTTTTATAATGCGGATGGGCAAAATTCTCCAATCGCTTGGGGGAAGAGAAGTTGTTAGAATTAGCGAAGAAGCGAAAAATTCGATTGAATTACAAGACAAAATTAGAGAAGCCACAAAAAGAAGAGCGCGCGAATTAGGAATTGGCCACGTCATCAATCTCAATTCTGAATCTTTCTATTAGGGAGGTTCTTAGAGAGTTCTAAGAACCTCAATTTTTTTAAAATGATTAGACCTCGCTTTTATTTTGTGGTATAGTATAATGTAAATATAATTATTAAACAGAGTTTATCCTTGATTAAATACTGTAAAGCAGTCCCGCTTTGCGGGATTTAACAAGGTAAAAAAATTTATGAAAGGATTTGTAAATAATATCGGTGAAATGACCAATGAGAATGACAATTTCCGCAAAGTGCTTTATACGGGAAAACATTCTCAGCTGGTTTTAATGAGTTTAAAGCCGGGTGAGGATATTGGCGAGGAGGTCCATAATGACGTTGACCAGTTTTTTCGTTTTGAAAGCGGCAAGGGACAAGCAATTTTAGACGGCGTAGAGCATGAAATCGGAGCTGAATATGCGGTTTTGGTTCCAGCCGGGACCAAGCATAATATTATCAATACTTCTGACTTGGAATTTCTCAAGTTTTACACTATTTATTCCCCGCCAAATCATCGGGACGGAGTTGCCCGCGCCACGAAAGAAAGAGCGGAAAGCAATGAAGAACATTTTGACGGCAGGACAACAGAATAAGGCGGAAAATAGAAACATAATAATTAATTCACCCCAGTTAAATTCCGCCAAAGGCGGACAAGATTTAACGGGGTAAATAAAAATATGGGCTTGGAACAATTTTTTACCAATAATCCATGGGTTATTATTTTAATTGCATTGTGGGTATTGCCTTGGAAGGGCGTTGCTTTGTGGAAAGCGGCAAAAAATGGCAATAAAAAATGGTTTATCGCTCTGCTTATTTTAAACACTCTGGCCATTCTGGAAATTCTCTACATTTTTGTTTTTGGAAAAAAGAAACCGGCTTCTACCGAAGGAATTGCCAAATAACAGGTATTTTTATATAATATAATTATGGAACAGGATAAAATGCAAGCTGTTGGCGATTTTAATATTAAACAGCAAAAAAGAAAAAAGATAGCAACTATTGTTATCTTTTTAATTATTTTCGGGATTTTTGCATTCTGGGGCGGGTTGCAATTAAATAAATGGTGGCAAGCGAGAAAAGAATTAATTGATATGGGATTCGCCAGTAATAAATTTCCGTTCAGAATGTATACTGAAAGGGAATTAGTGGAAATGGGGAGATGGACTGTTGAATCGGAGTACTATACTTCAATTTCAACTCGGACTACCCCCGAGGAAACATATGCTATTTTCAAACAGGCATTAATTGACGGGGATTTAGACAGGGCAGTAGAATGTTTTATTGAAGAAAAGCAAAACGAATATAGAGATGCTTTAATTAAAGCAAAAGAAGAGGGAAGGATTGATGAAATATTAAAACAATTAACAGAAATTTATCCAAGAGGGGTAAAAATAGTCAAAGGAGCAAATAGTACAAATATGGCGACCTATGAGGTTTTTATAATAGAAAACGGCAAAAAAATAAGTAATCCCATACCCTTTGTTAAGGATATAAATGGCGACTGGAAGCTAGAAGATTTGTAAAGATATGCACAACAAGAGAATAATTTTAATAGTTATTTTTATAGTTGTTTTTATGGGAAGCTTTGTTTTTAATTTAAACAAGGCTTTTTCTTACTCGGGTGATCCTACTCATTACAATCTGACTTACGAGATAATTAAATTCTATAATTTGTTTTATGACCCAGATGTAAAACAATCACAATTAGAACAGATTTTAAAAGGAAGCTTAGACGAAGATGTTTTACCAAGGCCGGCTTTCCATCTTTATGACCCGATTTATAACAGGGCGCCATTCGGCGTTTATACTGCCAAAGAATGGGCCCTAGATGTTAATTCTCAGAATTTGGAGAAATTTTTAGGAACTCTTGAAAAAATATTCGGAAAAAATAATTATTCGGTTCACGGCGATTTTTCCTGGTTTGCGTCTGTTGATTATTTTATGGCAAATAATCAGGAAAAAGCATGGTATGGTCTTGGCCATATTCTGCACTTGATTGAAGATATGACTGTGCCTGCTCATTCAAGAAATGACCATCATCTTTTGGGCGAACCATATGAAGAATGGACAAGCGTAAACTTAAAATCAGAGGATTATAGTTTGGCTGAAAAATTAAAATCCAATGGCTATTCTCCTTCGTATTTATTCAGTATTGGCCAAGCGTTTGACGAATTAGCCAAATACAGCAATAAGTATTTTTTTAGCAAAGATTCTGTTCCGGGAACAACTTTATCAAAAGATTATACTAATCCTAAAATTATAAAAGAAATACAAGAAGATTATGGACGAATTTCTCAAAGAACCTATGCTTTAGGAGAAGATGAAAATGGAAAACTGTTTAGATTATCAGAAATTAGGAAAAATATAGTTAAAAATCAAAAACAATATTTAATTGAAGACGACGATTCTAAACTCAACACCGACTATTGGTCACACCTTGCGCCAAAAGCAGTCGTGTATGGAGCAGGAGTCATTAAATTATTTGTTGACGAATTAAAGTGGCGCGAGGAACTGGCAAAATATGATACAAAAAAAGAATTGTCTTTTTTACAGCGCGGCCAGGTTTTCGTGAATAACTTATTGGGAATTAACCAAAATAACCAGCAAGAAGAACAAAACAATCAGCAAGAATATATTTTTCAGGAAACGCCCCAGCCAAAACCAATGAGATTTCCAGTGTCAGGAGATATAGTTAAAGAACCTGTTTCTGTTCCGATTGAAAATATTAATGAGCCATCTATTGAAGTTCCTATCCCTATTCCACAGGACGGGACTGCAACGGATAAGAAAAAAACGGACAAGAAAAAAGACGATGGCAGTATTATTGTTACTGGCCCCAAAACAGGCGACAGCGGTGGTGTTTCGCCTTACGCAAACCCGCCATCCGAAGAATTAGTTAGTAGTTTACCAATAGAAGAAGGTACGCCCTCTATTGGTGAACCATTACATTTAATTATAAATGAAGTTCAAGTTAAAAATAATGAATTTGTTGAACTATATAATCCAACCGATACAGCCATAAATTTAGCCAGTTATTCTTTTTGCTATTATTCGCCAAATAACGACTGGGATAACCCCGATCATCATAAACAATTTCCCGCTACTGCCTCAATTTCTGCTGGCGGCTATTATTTGATTGGCTTGAAAGGATATCCCGCTTCAAGCGGAAATCCGGATTCTGACTGGCAAATATATGATTCCCAGCAATTGAGCAATAGCGATGGTTCTGTTGCGATTTTTTCGTTAGACCCGGAAGACACAACCAAAACAATTGATGAAGTAAAAGCAGGCGCGATTGATGCTGTTGCCTGGGGAAGTGTTGATTTTGTTAAAGAAGGAACGGAATTTCAGCAAGCGCCTGGGCAAGATAAAAGCATACAGAGAATAAATGGCCAAGATACAAATAATAACAGTTCTGATTTTGAATTAAAGAAAATTCCCACGCCAACCAATTCTAATGGCGAAACCAGAACTTCTGGCACATTTATTCCCGATAACACAGTAATTTCTGAAGACACAACATGGACAGTTGCTGGAAGTCCTTATTATGTTGAATCCAATGCGGGCCATTGGCCAAAAGTTTTAGACGGCGCGACTCTTACAATTGAGCCGGGTGCAATTATAATGCCTCAGAATCCATTTTATACTTTTATGGAAATCCAGGGAACATTAAAAGCAGAAGGCAATGCCAGCGAGAAAATTGTTTTTACTTCCAAATATGATTCTGATTATGGAGGAGTGGGAAGTGCGTCAGCCGGAGATTGGTTAAATATGATTTTTACCGCGACAAGCAAAGATTCAATTTTGAAAAATGTTGTTTTTCGTTATGGTGGCATAAAAGAGGGATTAAACCAGGTGGAAACCGAAATGATAAAAGTGGATGGCGGTTCAATAGAAATGGAAAATGTCACCGTAGAAAAAAGTTTAACCAGGGGGTTGCGCTTGACTAATTCGAATTCAAAAATAAAAAACTCTAGTTTTATAGAGTCCAAGGTAGGAATTTTAATTGAGGGCCCCGCAGATGTTTCCGTGATAGAAAATTCTTTATTTGAAAATAATTCAGAACATGGATTACAAGTTGTAAATAGTGCTTCGCCAATAATCAAAAATAATCAATTTACAAACAATGGAGAAGTTGGAACAAATACCAGATATGGCAGTCAGGGAGCGATTGTTATATATGGTGCCTATCCCAACTTTAAAGATAATCAAGTCTCAAACAATTTAATTAATGGAATTTTGGTTCATTCAGAATCTATTTTCGATCAAGATGTTGTTTGGGGTTCAAATTTACCGTATGTTTTAACTTCAAATTTCGGCGATTACATTATCGTGTCTGAGGGCAAAACACTAACCTTGGAGCCGGGTACTGTTCTTAAACCAAGTAGTCCCCATTATATCGCCTTATTAATAAAAGGAACTCTGTTGGCCCAAGCAGCCTCAGGCAGTGAAATTGTATTCACTTCAATAAAAGATGATAGTTTTGGCGGGGATACGAATAATGACGGCGCGACTTTGCCAGCAAACGGGGATTGGAAGAATATAGAATTTATTTCGGGAAGCAGTGGCGTATTAGACCATGTTTTTATTTATTACGGAGATACTAATCCAATCAAAATTGAAGGAGGGGCGAGCGTGGAAGAAGGAGATGTGGATTACGAGCCATAGGAGTTTTTTTGACTTATTATTGTTGATTTAAGCTGTAATAGCTAAATCTATCTTACGAGGTTGAACCTCGTAAGATTATTTATTTTTTGATATAATGATTATATGAGAAAAATTGATTTTGCGAATAATGAAATTTATCATATTTTTAATCGTGGAGTTGAGAAGAGAAAAATATTTTTAGATGATAAAGATTATTTTCGTTTTGTCCATGACCTTTTTGAATTTAACGATGAGGCTCCGGCAGAGAATATATTTTACAAATTTTCGGAAGTCGAATCTTACGAGGTTCAACCTCGTAAGATTCCTCGTAAGATTAAAGGACCGAGAAAGTTATTGGTGGAGATTTTAGTATTTTGTTTGATGCCGAATCATTTTCATTTATTATTGCGCCAAAAGAAAGATGGCGGCATTACTAAGTTTATGCAGAAACTTGGAACAGGTTATACTCTGTCTTTTAACGGGAAATATAAAAGAGTTGGTCATTTATTCCAAGGCGCCTTTAAGGCAATATTAATTGATAAACAAAATCATTTTCTAAATCTTCCTTACTACGTTCATTTAAATCCATTAGATTTGAAATTTCCGGAATGGCGGGTCAGGAAATTAAATGACCATACAAAGGCGGTGGAATTTTTAAATAATTATAGATGGTCTAGTCATTTAGATTATTTAGGTAAGAAAAATTTTCCATCAATAACGAATAGAGAATTTTTATTGGATGTTTTTGGCGGGCAAGATAAATATAAGCAGAATATAGAGAAATGGTTAGGGGACTTTGAGTTCGGAGGCGTTAGAGATATCGCTCTAGAATAAAATCTTACGAGGCTGAATCTCGTAAGAATTGCGGGTCGGTTTTTGACCATGCCTGCCCCGTATAAATTTTACCGTGAGATAGTTTATAAACTTTATGCTGAAAAAAATCGTGTAATTTTTCGCGAGGTGCGTGGGTCGAATAGACCCAATCCATTATGGGCGAAGCGCCTCGCCGTGAAATTATTTTGTAAAATTCTGTATCGGGGTATTTATGTATTATGGATCAGGCCAGCCGCCAATTATATTAGAATCAGGGGCGGTTGTGGATATTAAGAACACAGTTGATTATACGCCATAAAAACTTGACATAATTTAATATATTTGCTATTATTGTTTTAGCACAAAAACCTATATGGTTTTCAATTTAATAAAGGAGGCCTGAATGGAAAAAGAATTAAAGGCAGGTCAAGAAATTACCTGGGAGGAGCTTTCTAGGAAAGGATGGGAAAAGATGCGTTGGTATGCACATCTAATAGCATTTTACAAGGGCGAAAGGGTTTTGTTCTTTGACCCTGAAAGCAGGAAAATCTACCAAATTTTTTAGAAAGGAGGGAAAAATGGCAAAGCTTTGTATTGATTCAGAAACCGAAATGGTTTCTATCCCCTTCGTGGTTTCGTCTGAAAAGGGTGAGCCTCAGGGGACAGCTGATGCAAAAGGAAGAGGGCTGGTTTCTCTTTTATTGGCCGAGCGCCTGGATGTCTTTGTTGGCAAAAGAGGAGTTGGCACTTACAGGTTTACTGTAAGTTGCGCTGCTCCGGACAAGGTTTTCTCTACCAAACAAAAAGTCGAAGAATTGGCCGCAATGAAAGGACTGGCAGTCGAAGCGATCTAAATATTCAAACACCTGAGCAAGTGCATAAACTGCTCAATTTTTTTATTTTTGCCAAAATCATACATAAGTTCATTTGCGGGTGGATTTATACAAAAACTTGACTTTTTTATTTTAATTTGCTATACTGATTTTATCCTGGCCAATCAGGAAATTTAAATCACAGGAGGAATGTTTTATGATTATCGCCTTGGATGGTAAGGCAATGCTGCCTTGTGTGGGAAAGCCCTTCGAAGCCATGGTTTACATGGAAGTCGTCTCGGAAGACGAAACGACCGCCAAAGTGGTGAATTTAGAAACGGTCAGGGAACAGGCCCTGAAAGTCTTGGTAGAGCTCTCAACTCTCCGGACGTTTCCAGGACTACGAAACCATTTGGCAGAAGGAGGCCACGTCATCTTGAACGGCAGACCCAGGTATTTCCTGGACAAATCTTCTGTGAGACTCACTAAACTCTGAAAAGGAGGTAAGAACGAGAAAAAATGGGGCAATATCCGAAGGGTGTTGCCCCTCTTTTTTTTCTTTGGTATGCTTAAATAGACAGTATGGATAACATTCAAACAATTGATAAAGAAAAAGAATTGGCTGCAAAAATTATTTCAGGGGACAAAGATGCCTTTGGCCAACTTTACGACATTTATGCGCCAAGGGTTTTTCGTTTTGTCAGAATCAAAGTCGGTTCACAGGCATTGGCAGAGGATTTGACATCCGAGTCGTTTTTGAGAATCTGGGAATATCTCGTAAAGGATAAGAATAAAGTAGAAGAAACATTCGGCGGTCTTTTATATAAAATAGCCCGTAATTTAATCACTGATTATTATAAAAGAAAGAGTTCGCAAGAGATTTTAATGGATGATGATTTTAGGGATTTTCTTTCTAAAGAGCCGGCCAAAGATGAAATTAAATCAAAAGAATGGACAGAAGAAATTCACAAAGCGCTGATATTCATAAAAGAAGAGTATCAGGATGTGATTATTTGGTATTATGTGGAAGAGCTTTCAGTGCCGGAAATAGCAAAAATCATGGATAAATCAGAGGGCAATATAAGGGTTCTAATCCATCGCGCTTTGGAGTCATTAAAAAAGCACATTAAAATTGGTGAAATATAGGTGTAATACAGGATGTACCCCCACACCTATGTATAGGTTGTGGGGGTGTAAGAAAGGTGTAACAAATAGGCGTCTCATTCGTCTTATATTATAGGGGTATAGATGGGGGAAGGCCTATGGAAAAAACCATCTTAAGACAAATAAAAAATTTAAAGCGGATTAGACCGAATACTTCTTGGCTTGAGAGCCAAAGAAGTTTTTTGTTATCTGAGATATCAAGAGAGGAAAATATGAAGAAAGAACCTTCATTAATTTTGCCTCTTTTTAATTTTAATATTTTAAAGATTTTCAAACCCGCCTTTGCCCTTGCCTTAGTGATTGTAATTTTAATAAGTTCTTTTGCCACGGTCGGCGTAATCAGCGCTGCCCAAAACAGCGTGGCGGGAAATTTTCTTTATCCATTAAAAACCGCTTTTGAAAAAACCCAATTTACTTTTACGCCGGGAGAATTTAATAAGACAAAACTTTCAATAAAATTCGCAACCCAAAGAATTGACGAGTTTAACCAGTTGATGGGAGAATCGTCAACAAAACAGGACATTGAAAAAACAGTAAAAAGTTTTACTTCAGAAATGGTGATACTTCAAACGAGCATGGACAGTTTAAAAGGAAAGAACGCGGACAAAGCAGCAGAAATTGCAAAACTTATTCAAGCCCAGACGCCTTTATATGAAGAAACATTAATCAGGAGCAATGAAAAATTGGGCTATATGTTGCCAAGCGAAAAAGAAGAACTAAAAAAAGAAACTGACAATGCTTTGGCGGAAATAACAAAAACAAACGAACAAACAAAACAGATTATTTCCGAGTCCTCTAAAACAACAGAACAGGAAGAAATAAATCCGGAAGATATGATTGTTCCGCAAGAAACAGACAGTATTGAATCAAAATCCGCAGAATTTGAAAGCATTCAACCAAAGGTTGAACCAGATGTTCAGCCATAGGATTGAAATTAAACCCCCATCTTTTTTTTAAAAAGATGGGGAATAAAGGTCGAAACATTAAAAAATTAAAACAAAAAATATAAAATGAAAAGATTTTTATCGATTACATTAGCGATTACGACCACTTTATGGCTTGTTGGCACAATGTTTGTTGTTCCAGCAGCTGCCGCAGTTGTTGAGGGCGATGTTGTTAGTCCTGATGCTACTTTCGTTGATGCCGATGGAAACACATACTATCCGTATGATGTTTTTATCGTCAAGTTTGTTGGCACCAAGACCTTCAAGCGCCTCGTCTTAAACCCCCAGGTTTTTGCCAGCTACGGACACTTAAAGTGGAGTAATATTAAAACAATCTCAGCCGCCACTGTTGCTGGTTATACCACTTCTTCTCTGGTAAGAGAAATAAATGATACGAAAGTATACAAACTTTCTCCAAACGGAGACGTGGGTACCAAGCAGTGGGTTGAAACTCTTGCCTGTTTTAACAGTAAGAGTTATGACTGGGATTCTGTGTATATAATTAATTCAACTGATCGAGACAATTACACCACTGGTGCGAGTATTTGTGGTGGAGGCGCTGCCGAGGGACCGATTACGCTTTCATTAGCGTCTGACAACCCACCAGCTGCCACTATTCCATTACATGCTCAGGGCGTAACTTTCTTAAAGGTGAAAGTTGACGGGACAGGAACAGTTAATCAGGTTACAATCGCCAGAAAAGGGGCTGGTCAAGTTGACGACTTCGGCGACATCTATATTTACAAAGATGGCACCCGTATTGGTTCTGGCAGAAGTTTATCTTCAGCAACCAGTAAAGTTAGCTTTATCAATTTAGGCATTGCTGCCCCAGCTACTTTTGAAGTAGTGGCTGATATGGCTGCTGCAGACGACAATGCAGGCAATGTTAGCTATTTTGCTATTGAGCTTGCTTCCGAAGTAACTGGCACTGGAACCGTTGGCGGTGTATTCCCAATAAATGGTAATCCAATGGCAAGCAGTGCTACTCCCGCTGGAACTTTAACGGTTACAGCAAGCGGCTCTGGTAGCCGAAATGCGACTGTTGGCGGAACAGAACAGGAAATTAGCCAGTTTAAAGTTGCTGTAGCAACTGAAGGCGGTTATCTTAAAAGAGTTCGTCTCTACAACAGCGGCACAGCCGACAATGACAAAATTACCAATCTTAAATTAAAGGATAATACTGGATTAACCGTGGCTACGGCTACTTCAATTGCCAGCAGCGGTTATCTTGATTTTGTCCTAAGTTCACCTTATTACATTAAGAAAGGCGATAGTGAGATTTTCCGTGTTTACGCTGATATTGGTGGCGTAAAACCAACTTACACCATTATTCTTTATCTTGAATTGGCAACCGATATTTTAGCAACAGGAAATATCTATGGGTATGGCATGAAAGCTGCTATTACTGGTTTTGACACTGCTGGCACTGCTACCACAGAAGGTATTAACATAACTTGCGTGGGTGGCGACCTAACTTTAAACAAGGTTGGTCCTAATGCTGATAATATCGGAACCGATACTGATGATACTGTTTTCCTTGAATATTCAATGACTGCAGCTGCTGATATTACTGTCAAAAGAACAGAATTAATTTTCTGTCATGATGATAGCGGCGGTGGCACTTATCAGGAAGCTTCTGTGAGTGCTGGAGCTGATATTACAGATATAAAGGTTATAGACAAAGACACTGGGACAACTATTCTTGGTCCAAAAGATGGTATATATTTTGACAACAATGGTGCTGGTGGTGCAGCGGCTGCTCTTACAGCCGGTCTTGACGCTTGTACGGGAGGTACAAACGGTCTATGGGAAGCATTTACTGACACTTTTGACATTAGCGCTGGACAGAAGAGAACTTTCCAAGTAACAGCTGATATTGACATAAGCGCTACTGATAGCGGTGTTGAATTAACAGCAACAGATGGTGTCAATTTTCTGCTTTATAGTTATGCCTCAATGGTTGGAACTTCCGGTAATGTTAGTTATATGAAATATGCCGGAACTACTGATGCAGTAGATGATTCAGTAATTGTTCCTTCTGGCAATATTGCCGGTGAAGAAATGACTATTGAAGCTCCGAGCTTAGCTATTACTTTAGCAGCTACTCCATCTGGTAATGATGCTGCTGGCACTGAAAAGGTCTATATTGCTGGCCAATCCGGAGTAGAAGCTGTTGGTATGATTTTTACAGCCGGTGCTGCTTCAGATGTCACAATTAACACTATCCAATTGACCGGTTATATTGGTGAAAAAACTGCCGTTCCTTTGTCACTGGGCGTAGATACAAACTATGTTAAGGATAGTATTAGTACTGTTTCTATTTACGACACTACTACTGGTGCCTTAGTCCCTGGTTCAACAGCCAAAGGATTTACCGGAACCGCCGACGTTTATGAAAATGTAGATTATACTGGACTTAGCTGGACAATTCCAGCCGGAGAAAGCAGAACAATGCTGGTTAAGGTGGATATTTCTTCAGCTGCTCCAGCCAGTGCTTCTGGTGCTGACACCTGGATTGGTTTTGACATCTTAGTCGCCGCCACTGATATTTCGGCTGTTGACAAAGATGGCACTTCCGTTGAAGCAGCCAACAATGCTCCAAACCCATTAGCCGCTACTGTGAACTTTGGTATTGCTGATTATGGTTCAATGACTATTGCTGTTGCTTCTGACACGCCAGATAAGTCACTCCTGGTGATGGGTACTAATGATAATGCAGTCAGTAAGTTTAAGCTTTCTGGTACTTACGAGGCCTGGAAGATTGAGAAATTCGCAATCGGTCTTTATGATGGAAATGCCGCTGCCACAAACGCAGACTCAAAAGACAGTGACAACTTTAGCGGTGTTGCCCTTAAGTATCAGACCGAGAGCCAGTGGGGAACAGCCAATTGGACAATTTCTCCAAAGAAAACCTTTGAAGCTACTGCGAGTTTAGCTTTTAACTTTAGCGACGACAATAGAATTTATGTTCCAAAGGATGACAGCACTTACATTACTGTTTTAGTTGATGTTAAGGGCTATCTTGGTGGTAGTGGCGCAAAATCCAAAGTACCGGTGATGATTAATCACAGTACTTCGGAGTTAACTGGCTTTAAGGCGTATGGCGCTCAGTCAGGTAGGCAAGAAACTACGCTTACTACTACTACTGTGCCTAATACCAGCCTCGCTCTTCACTTTATTACTCGTTCAAAACCGGTCTTTGCCAAGAGTGCTTGGTCAGGCGTTGAAACAGAACTTGCCAGATTTACCATTACCGCAACTGGTTATGACGTATTCTTCAATGGTGATAATGATAATGCGGTTCTTGGTGATATCGGTAGCGCTTCTTTGAGGTTTGATGTGATTGCTTCATCTGGTCAGGCAGACGCTGCCACAAGCGAAAGTGGTACTTTGACTCTCTATGACTGGACCGAAGCTGTTGTCTCAAGCGATAGCGTTATATACGGTTTATTTACTGCTGACTCAACCGATACCAGCACCAGTTTTGGCTTTGAGATGAAAGATATTACCATTCCATCTGGCACAACCAAAGAGTTCCACATTGATTTAGCGGGTTCTGACTTATCTGATTTCGACCAACTCGATGAGTATATTTATCTGAAGTTTTCCAATGATGCTGCAGACTTTGCTAATTTAGCAACCGATACCTGGAGTACACCTCTGCGTTCGGTTGTCTGGGATGATGGTACTCTTGAAGAAGGACTTGGCGCAGCAAACAGCGCAGATGGCAGGTACGGTATGCCGGAAGACATTATGAATATCGGTACTCTACCGCTTCTCTTCAGAACTCTTAGAGGAACAGCTGCTCCATAAACTTGATTCGGACCCAAGATACTTTTCCTTGTGAGTGACTTGGGATGAAAAACAAAAACCCCCTTTTTGGGGGTTTTTGTTTTTCATTTGTATTTAATTTTGTGATATAATTAAAATGAGATGAAAAAGTTTTTTATTTTAATATTATTTAGTTTGTTGATTATCCCATTTAAAACTTGGGCAATTGATATTATTGACGGTGATTTAATTCGGCAAGAAAGCGGCATTGATGTTTATATTGTTAAAATAATGGGGACAGAAAAATTTAAACGCTTAATTCTTAATCCGGAAATATTCAATCAATACGGCCATCTGAAATGGGAAAACATAAAAGAAGTTAGTCCCGCTGAGCGGGATGAATATATTACTTCTGATTTGGTACGCGCAGTAGGAGATGAGAAGGTTTATAAACTTTACCCCCAACACCAAGAAGTTGGTGTGGGGGTTTATCCCAATGGCGATATTGGAGAAAAAAGATGGATAAAAACAGCTGACGATTTTCTTGCCGCTGAATATAATTGGAACGCCATTTATAATATAAATAATTTTGAAAGAGATTATTATTCGACTGGAGAAGATTTCGTTGTTTCCGAGCCGCAGCCGGAACCGCCAGTTCCTCCTGTTCCAAGTCCTCCTTCTCGTAATCCGATAACCATAAATATTCCTTCGGATTATACGACAATTCAAGCAGCCATTAATGCAGCCATTGATGGTGACACAATTTCAATAAAAAGTGGAACCTATAATGAAAATGTCAATTTAAATAAGAGCTTAAAATTAATTGGTGAAACATCGAGCAGTGTGGTTATTGATGGCCTAGGCAATGATAATGCCATTAATATTACCGATGGTAAAGATATTTTAATTCAAAGAGTTGTTCTCAAAAGCAAGGATAAATATGGAATTTATTGCCAGTCGGATAATTCCGTAACTTTGACAATTAAAAACAGCACTTTTAAAGATTCTGGTTGGGGCTTGGTTGCTGAGAATAATTGTCAGGTTACGATGCTGAATAATTTAATTTATAATAACCGAAATTCTGCCAATACGGATGGCGCAGGCATATTGATTAAAAACAACTTTTCTTACGGAATCACATCCGAAATCAGAAATAACACCATTGACGATAATTATCACGGAATTTGGTCCGAGAATTCCAACGTCAAGGTGATGAACAGCATAATTACCAGTAATATCGGCGGAACAGGGGCAATTAGTAACACGGGTATTTATCATAGCGGCGACGGCAAATCTGACAATAGTTTTAGTAATGTTTATGGTAATTCCACGGATTACGGTGGCGATGCTCGACCTGGAAACGGATGTATTGTTGTTTTGCCCGGATTTGTTCTGGTGTCTCAAAGAGATTACCGGTTAAAAACTGGTACTACGGAATATTCTTTATGTATTGACGCTGGCCATCCAGAATATATTTATAATGATGTGAACTACACCAGTAATACTGCTCGGAACGATATGGGCGCTTATGGCGGACCGGACAATCTTGGATGGACTCCGTAAGGGTTGATTTTTCACTGAAATTCTGTTATTCTTGAGAGTAAATGAATACCAAGAAAAAAATACTTTTTCTTGTAACGCAATCTGAGTTTGGTGGAGCTCAGCGTTTTATTTTTACATTCACAACTTCTTTAAGTGGGTATGATATTATAGTTGGCGCTGGACCGGAGGGAAATAATGAAAAAGGGTTGTTAGTTGCTTTAGAAAAAAAAGGGATTAATACAAGACACTTGAAATATCTCAAGCGAAGTATCAATCCCTTATTTGATTTATTGGGCTTTTTTGAAATTAAAAAATTATTAAAGATAGAAAGGCCAGACATTCTGTTTTTATGCAGTTCCAAGGCGGGTTTTTTGGGCAGTTTAGCCGGAAAGTCAATAAAAATTAAAAAAATTATTTATCGTATTGGCGGTTGGACTTTTAACGATCCCTGGCCAAAATGGAAAAAGAAAATGTATATTTTAATTGAAAAATATACCGCCAAATTTAAAGATTTTATAGTTAATAATGCCGAGTCAGACCGCCAACAAGCGATTAAGCTGGGAATAAAGCCCAAAAAAGAAATTATTACCATTCATAATGGTTTAGATATTAATAAATTAGAATTTTTACCTCGCGAAGAAGCAAGAAAAGAGTTAAAAATTGAAAATTCGAAATTTGTTGTTGGAACAATTGCTAATTTTTACCCTCCAAAAGGATTAGAATATTTTATCGAAGCTGTAAGCTTGATAAACAATAAAGAAATAAAATTCATTCTTATCGGCGACGGAGAAGACAGGCCGAAACTTGAAGAACTTATTAAAAAATATAACCTTAAAGATAATCTTATTTTAACCGGATCATTACTCGATGCCAGGAAATATTTAAAAGCTTTTGATGTTTTTGTTTTACCTTCAGTAAAAGAAGGATTTCCTTGGGTGGTTATTGAGGCGATGGCAGCAGAGGTGCCAGTAGTTGTCACAAAGGTCGGTGCTTTGCCGGAAATTATTCAGAATGGTGAAAACGGGATTTTAATTGAGCCGCGAAACCCAAAAGCAATAGTTGAAGCGATAAATTTATTATTGGGCAATAAAGATTTAATAAGAAAAATTTCCAAAGAAGGGCGAAAAACAGTCATAGAAAAATTTAATTTAGATAAAATGATTCAACAATATGAAGATTTGTTTTCTATCAATTGATGTTGAGAAAAGGGAAGATGACGGTTCTTTTGAAGGAGTAGAGAAATTAGACAATATTTTGCATATTTTCAAAAAGCATAAAACCAATGCCACTCTTTTTGTAACTGGCGAAGTTTTAGAAAAATATCCCGACTTGGCAAATGGGTGGAGCATAGGTTTCGAGGTTGGCTGCCATAGTTATTACCACAACACCCTTAATATGTTAAATTTAGAGGCCAGAGAACAACAAATAAGCGACTTTGTGGGATTATACCAAGGATTGTTCAGGGCGCGTCCTAAGGGCTTCAGGGCGCCTAGAAATATCATAGATAATGAACAATTTCCAATATTGGAAAAATACGGTTTTTTATATGATGCCAGCGTTTTTCCAAGATATCCCTGGCGCTTAAAAAGATACGAGGGTTATAAAGGAAAAGCACCGATTTTACCTTTTTGGATAAACAATAAAATATTTGAGATTCCCGAAAGTCCCGTGGGATTCAGCATTCCTTTAGTTGGAACTTGGTTAAGAAAATTAGGAATTGGTTTTTATAAATTTTTATTTATTTTAAGAAAGCCGGAATTTATAAGTTTTAATATGCATTCCTGGGATGGAGTTGAATTTGAAGGGGGTAAAAACAGCGGTAAAAAATATTTAAATCAGCTTGACAGAATGCTGGGTCATTTAAAAAAAATCGGCTACGAATTTAAAAACGGTGAACAAATTTATGCAGAATTTCCAAAAAATAAATAAAAACGAATTTATCAATTTTTATAATCAGGCCTTGTTTAAAACCTTTTTTCATTCTTCGGAATGGCACGAATTTTTGGAAAAAGAATTTAAGTGGCTTAAATTCGAATATTATTTATACAAGGATGAAGCGTTTTTACCTTTTGTCAGGTTTAAGGTTTTCGGAAAAGAAAAATTAATTTCTTTGCCTTTTTGTGAATACGGCGGCCCGCTGCCCCTAAAAAAAGAGATTGACTTCGAGAATTTTAAAAAAGACATTTTTGATTTATTTGGTGAAAGCATCAAAATTAAATTTCATCCCCAGATTTTATCATTTTTAGATATTAAACCCCAAAAAGAAGAAGGATTATTCTCCGATACGGTTTCTTATCAAATTGTTGATTTAGATAAAAAAACCGAACAAGGATTATTTCAATCTTTCCGACTTTCTACAAAACAGAGAATAAAAAAAGGATTAAACGAGAATTTATCGGTTTCTAAATGTGAAAGTAATGAAGATCTAAATAAATTCTATGCTGTTTATATAAAAAGCATGAAAAGGAATAAAACGGTTTGTTTTCCCGCTCAAATATTTGAGTTCTTGTGGCAGAAATCTTTAGAATCAGATCTTGTGGATTTTTTGATCGTTAAACATGAAGAAAGGGTAATAGCGGGAATTATAATAGTATTCTATGCTGGTATTGCCCATTATTTTTTAAGTGGAATGGATTACAAATATATTAAAAGAAATAAATTAAACCCTATGTATCTTGTCCTTTGGAAAGAGATTAAAAAAATAATCAATTCAAAAAAGGCTAATGTATTTGATTTCGGTGGGACAAAAAGAGAAACTGGTTTAGAAGAGTTTAAAAGAGGATGGGATCCCGAATGCTATCCAATATTTAAATTGGAGGCCGGTGAAACCACTCAGCAAAGGCTTCGCGAATCTAAATTAAGAGATGTTTGGGGTCTCTTGCCTGATTTTATAGTAAAAATAGTTAGTCCTCACATTATTAAATATAGATTATGAACTATGAAAACCGTTATCAAAAATGGGAAGAAGTAGCCAAGAAATACAAAGTTGACAATTCCAGGATAGCCACCTTTAAATTGACGATTCAGAATGTTTTAAGGCTTTTAAAAAATAAAAAAGAGGGCTTGGCCCTCGATGTTGGTTGCGGTTTCGGTTATATTGATATATTGTTGGCTAAAAATACAAATTTTAAGATAATAGCAATTGACATTTCTGATACCGCCCTTGAGGCAGCGAGAAAAATAGTTCAGCGAGAAGGCTTTGAGCACAGAATAAAAGTGGAAAGAGGCGATATTTATAATCTCGATTATCCGGATAATTATTTTGATATAATTTTCAGCTTCGGCTATGTTTCGGCTGCGACATATCCTAATGCAAGAAAAGAGGTTTATAGGGTTTTAAAGCCGGGAGGAATTTTTATTTGCGATTTTATAAATCATCGTTCGTTATATAAAATATTTTTTTTACCGAAGAATTTGATTTTAGGTTACGCCAAAATAAGAGAGATTACGGGAATAAAAAACAAATTCAAAAAAGATGGTTTTGAACTTGTTTCTTGTCGATATTTTAATACTTTTCCGCCGATTTTTAAAAAAAACATTCCGCCCGATATTTATATTTTTTTCGAAAAAACTGTCGGCAGGTTATTGAGACTGGTATTGGCAAGAACAATGTTATTCTGTTTCAGAAAAAATTAATTTTATTGTCTCTGCCATTCTGTCTATGTCTTTTTCGCTGAACCAATCCTGCAAGGGAAAGTTAATTATTCTTTTTGCCGCTTCGGAAGTGTTGGGGAGATTGAGGAAAAGAGGTTTATGCCAAATTCTGAAGCAGAAAATATTTTTCTTTCTTAATTTATAAAACAACTTATCGCGGTTTATGTTTTTCGGAACCAATGCGGATAAATAAGTAAAAGTATTATTTTTTGAATCTTGGACTTCAAATCCTAATTTTAATAATTTTTCCTGAAAATATTCAGCTAACTCAATTCTTTTTTCGGTTTGCTGCTTGGCGCTATTTAGACAGAAATTAATAATTTTTAAAGAATTTTTCGAAGCTTTTCTGGGTTCGGTGAGTTTGTCGTTTGTCAGTTTTTTTTCATTATTTCTGAATTTTTCAGACAGGGTAGCTAAAACAGGAAAGAGACGTAAAAATTTTAAGATATTTATTAGTTTGAATTTATAATTTTTGAGTTCGACGTTTATCGATTTTTTGCAAACAAGCATTCCACCGTTTATAACTGGGAACAATTTTGCGAAGCTGAAAAATAAGCAATCTCTGGAAATTTTAGACAACCAAGCATGGGCGCAATCCTCAACGACTTTTAAATTATATTTTTCAGCGATTTTAAAAACATTGTCCATATCAACGGGAAGTCCGTAAGTGTGGCAGATTAAAATGGATTTAGTATTTGGCGTTATTTTGGATTCAATATTGGATAGGTCGGCGTGGAAGGTTTTTAAATCAATATCAAGATAAATCGGTTTTATATTGAAATGTTTTAAAATTGGTTTAAAAATATCACAAATATAAGCTGGAATAATCATTTCTGAATTTTCAATTTCTAATTCTTTTATCGCAATTTGAAAAGCCGACCTGCCGGAATCAGTAAATAAAAAATGGCAATTCGGAAAAACCTTTGATAATTTTTCTTTAAGTTTTTTTTCCGAAGATTTGCCAAAAAACAACTTTAGATTTTTTATATTTAATTTTATTTGTGGATGGACAAACATATGAAAATTTTAATGCCGATTTTACACTACCCGCCGGTAATCGGGGGATTTGAGGTATTTTCCCAGAGCATAGCCGAGGGTATAGCAAAAACCGAGGATGTTTTTGTTATAACCAGCAAAGTTATAAACACGCCAAATCAAGAAACAAAAGGAAATTTAAAGATTTTTCGTACTTCTCCTTGGACATTAAAAAATCTTTCTTACAGTAAACCTTGGTTTATTTTCGGAGCAATGATTTGGATTCTTTTTAAGTCAATTAAACTGATAAAAAAAGAAAAGATTGATTTAATTCATGCTCAGGGCTTTTTAAGCGGAATTTTGGGTTATTTGCTTAAAAAAATAACCAGAGTTCCTTATATTTTAACCATTCAATCAGCTGATTTTAGTGTATATCATCCGCGTTTGAATATCAATATTATTAAGGTAATTTATCAAAAAATAGAAAAAGAGGTTTTTAAAAATGCGGATTTTTGCCATGCTGTGAGTTATCATTTGGAAAACCATCTTAAGGATTTTGGAATAAAAAAGACAATTGTAATCCCTAATGGGGTAAGCCAGAACAGGTTTAAGCCCGATCCTGATAAATTAAAAACCAGAAAAGAGATTGGCTTTGATACGGAAAATTTGATTGTCTGCGTTTCCCGCTTGGAGCATAAAAACGGCACTCATGATTTAATTGAAGCAGCAAAATATTTAAAAGATTTGGATTTTAAAATCATAATCTGCGGCGATGGTTCAGATAGAGAAAAACTGGAAAAAATGGTTGAAAAATTTAATTTGAAAGACAGAGTTTTATTCTTGGGCGATATTCTTCATGCCGAATTGCCCAAATATGTGGCTTGCGCAGATATATTTATCAGGCCGTCTTTGGCCGAAGGATTCGGAATAGTATTTTTGGAAGCAATGTCGGCTGGTTTGGCCGTAATCGGCACTCCCGTTGGAGGTATCCCTGATTTTCTTAAACACAACGAAAACGGTTTGTTTTGTGAACCGGGCAATCCCAAAGACATTGCTGATAAAATAGAAACTTTAATTAAAGATAAGGCACTGGCCCAAAGGTTGATTCAAAATAGTTTTAGAACGATAAAAGAAGAATATAATTGGGAAAATATTTCCAAAAGAATCAAAGAACTATACAAACAAATATTGAATAAATGAAAACGTTATTACAAAAAAATATCGAATTAATAAATTCAATCAGAGAAAAATCTTGTTTTGATGTTGCAGAAACAACGCGAATTATAAATAAATTTTTTAATAAAGTTCCTAACTCCGTAGATTTACTTGCTAAAGAGTGCGGTTTTCACAAAAAAAGGGTGCTTGATATGGGGTGTTTTTATGGTCAAACGTTATTATATTGGGGTAAAAATTCTGAAGGAGTAGACGCCAGCGAAAGAGCGATACGATTTTTAAAAATACTAGGCATCAATGGTTATAATTTTAACGTGGAAAACGGTTTTAATTTATTACAAGATAAAAAATATGAAGCGATTTATTGTAATAATTTAATTGAACATTTAGTTGCTCCACATTTATTTTTAACAAGATTATATTCTATATTGGATATAAATGGAATTCTTGCAATTAGTCTTCCTGCGGTGCCGAGCTTTATTTCTTTTTTATGGAAAAAGTTTAATTTTAAGGGCTGGCTTTCTGTCGATCATGTTAATTTTTTTACACTAGAAACAATAAAGCTTACATTGGAACGGGCAGGATTTAAAGTTGTAGGGCAATATTCCCCGGGATTATATAAGTTTTCTTCATTGTTGAGTAAATTATGCGTTAAATTTACTCCTCATTGTCTTTTGATTTGCAAAAAGTATAGTGATTTTAAATATGATAAAATCAGGGATTCAAAATTTAACCCATCATGGGCTTGCGAATTAAACAAATTAAATAAATGAGACTATTAATAGCTAGCGGAATATATCCGCCTGATATTGGCGGTCCAGCAACATATTCGCAATTAATTGCAAGGGAATTTGCCAAAAAAGGAATTGATGTTTCTTTGATTTGTTACAGCGATAGCAAAGAAGAACCTGAAGATAAAAATGAAAATTTTAAATTGGTAAAAATTTTAAGAAAACAAAATGTTTTGTTAAGGTATTTTTATTATTTTTGGAATCTTTTTAAATTAGCCAGAAATTGCGATGTAATTTATGCTCAAGGCCCTTTATCTGCCGGGCTTCCGGCAATGTGGGCAAAAAAAATTCTTAATAAAAAATTTATTATTAAAATAGTCGGAGATTATGCCTGGGAGCAGGGAGTGAATCAATTCGGCGTGAAAGATTTAATTGAGGAGTTTCAGAATAAAAAATACAGCAAAAAAGTTGAACGCATCAGAAAAATTCAGATAAAAGTGGTCAAATCAGCCGACAAAGTAATTGTTCCGAGTGAGTTTTTAAAAAGGATAGTTAAGGGTTGGGGAGTTAATGAGAATAAAATTTTTGTTATTTATAATTCCGTATCCGTAATCGAAGACATCAAGAATGATTTAAAAATTGCCGGAGATATCATTATTTCCGGTGGGAGATTAGAACCTTGGAAGGGAATGGATTTATTAATTAAAATTATGCCGGATTTGTTAAAAGAAAACCCTGATTTTAAATTAATTATTGTTGGTTATGGTCCGGAGAAAATTGGCCTTGAAAAGTTGGTTTTAACTCTTAAACTTAATGATAAAATTCAATTAATTAACCGTTTGCCCCATAAAGAACTTTTGGAATATTTTAAAGCAAGTAAAGTTTTTGTATTAAATACCGGCTATGAAGGGTTTTCTCATTTTCTTATAGAGGCAATGGCTTGTGGCTTGCCAATTATTACTACCAATGTTTGCGGAAACCCAGAAATAATAAAAGATAATTATAATGGATTATTGGTTGAATATAATAATAAAGAACAAATAAAAAATGCGATTTTAAAAATCTGGCACGATAAAGAATTACAAGAAAAATTAATTAATAATGGCAAAAAATCAGCAGAACAGTTTTCGGTAGAAAAAATGATTAACGAAACAATAAAGGTATTATCCATATGAAACTTTTAATGATAACGGGCGATAGGGCGCTGGCGCAGGGCAAGAAAGGAGCTTTCTATTACACGCTTGAAGAATTTTCTAAACACTGGGACAGAATTGATGTGATTTGCCCCGGCATTTCAAGCAAGCAAAGCGATCAAGCATTTCAAGCACATCAACCATTTAATAATGTTTTTATTCATTCATCGAATTTGCCCTTAATTTTTCAACCATGGTTTATATTAAAGAAAGGATTAGAGATTTACAAAGAACAGAAATTTAATTTATTCACAATTCATAGTTATCCGCCATTTTATAACGACCTCGGAGGTTGTTGGTTGGGTAAAAAAAATAAAGTACCCTATATTTTAGAAGTAATGCATATAACAGGTTATCCAAAAGCAGGGGATTTTAAAGAATGGTTTTATAGAATTCTAACCAAGCTATTTGTAAGGTATTTTGCTAAAAAAGCCAAAGCAATTAGAGTAATTAACCAAAAACAGGTTCCAGAATTTTTAATAAAATCAGACATTGACGAGAAAAAAATAAAATACATCCCAGCTTTTTATATTGATTTTAATGTTTTTAAGTCGCAGAACTTAGAAAAGAAATATGATCTCGTTTTTTCTGGGCGATTGGTACGCAATAAAGGCATCTTTTTATTATTAAAAGCAATAAAGAATATCAGTCAGGCGGGTATGACGATTAAACTTATTATTATTGGCGACGGGCCATTGAAGGGAAAAATTCAAGAGTTTATTAAAAAAAATAATCTGCAAAACAATATAGAATTTGCAGGCTGGCTGCAAACCACCGATGATATAGCTAAAATTTATAATCAATCCAAGATGATGGTTATGCCGTCTTTTAATGAAGGCGGGCCGAGAGTGACATTAGAGGCAATGGCTTGTAAAACGCCGGTAATTACCAGTAAAGTCGGAGTAATGCTTGATATAATTAAAGACGGGGAGAACGGATTGTTTATTAATTGGGATATCAATGATATCGTTGAAAAAGTTTCAACATTGTTAAAAAATGAAAATTTGCAAGAAAAAATTGCTGAGAACGGTTATCAAATAGTCCAGCAATTTGAAAGAAAAAAAGTAATTGAAAATTATGCAAAAACCTATCAAACTTTGTTACATTCTGCCCGATTATAATTCCAAAACAGATACTCATTTTTTCCATTTATATGAGTTTTTGGAAAAAGCATCTAAGGAGTTGGATGTATTTCTAATCGTAGAAAGAAGCAATAAAGAAGATATTGGGAGTGCTATGCCCGGCATAAAAAATATTTATGTTCAAAAATTTAAATTTATTCCTTTTCGTTTTGTTGAAAGTTTCATCGCCATTTTAATTGCCAGAATAAAGGGATACAAAAATTTCTATACTCATTATTGTTATATTGGTGGAATTAATGCTGCGGTTATATCAAGGATATTCGGCGGAAAATCATATTATTGGAATTGCGCCATGAATTGGTTGTTCAAGAAAAAAAATTCTTCAAAAATAGGATACGAGTTATGCTTAAAATGGTCGCATTATTTAATAACCGGTAGCGAGGAAATGAAAAAAGGATACGCTAACCGTTACAATCTTAAGCCGGAAAAAATAAAAGTAATGCCGAATTGGCTCAACCTCGAAAGATTTCAACCATCGGGCAAAAAAAACAATGCAGTCAAAAATATTTTATTCGTTCACTGGCTTTCAAAAAGGAAAGGCGTAGACATGATTGTTCCTATTGTTTTAAAATTAAAACAAACAATTCCCGATTTTAAATTAACGGTCATTGGCCATGGGCCATATAAGGAAAAATTGTTGGAAGAAGTAAAAGAAAACAATCTTGAAAATTTAATAACTGTTTTGGGAGGCGTTCCTCAAAAAGAAGTTGTTGAACATTATGACAGATCTGATATTTTTATTATGCCATCAATGGAAGAAGGTTTTCCAAGAGTTTTATTAGAGGCAATGGCAATGGGGGTTCCTTATGTGGCAACTGATGTTGGCGCAGTAAGGGAAATGTCTCCGGAAACCGCTCAAAGATTTTTAACCAGGCCAGGAGAAGTGGAAAAATTTGTCCAGAAAATAGAGGTTTTAATGACCGATCAAAAAACATATAAAAAGTTTAGAGATGAAGAATTAGAACATATTAAGAACTATTCGTTGGAGAATGTGTTGACCAAGTTTTTAAATTTATTCAAATGAAAATAATTTTAACAACTTCTCCTCGAGCTGAAGGCGACCTGGAAAGAGTGGGTCTGCCATTTTTGGGTATTGGCTATATTGCGGCCTATGTTGAAAAATTCAGCCATCATAAAGTAGAGATTTTTGACGCCCACACTTATGGATTAACCGCATCAAACGCGGCTGAAAAAATACTGGAAAAAAATCCCGATATTGTTGGTATTCATTCCATTACCGATAATAGATTTAAAGCAATTGCCCTCGCGAAAGAATTAAAAAAGAAAAATAAAAATGTAATTGTTTTGATGGGTGGTCCGCATTTTTCTTTAACTGCTAAAAATGTCTTGGAACTTGTTCCGGAAATAGACTATATAATTAAAGGAGAGGGAGAGAAATCCGTAGTTCAATTACTCGACGTCATAGAAAACAAAAACGATCTGAACGCGGTTTCTGGATTAGTATTCAGAAATCAATCAGGAAATATTATAGAGAGACCGATAACCGCCTTTATCGAAAACTTAGACGAATTGCCAATGCCTGCTTGGCATTTATTTGATTTAAAAGAATACAATAAGCCGATTGATGGAACAAACATCCGCTCAATAGGAATTATGAGCGCAAGAGGTTGTCCCAATAATTGTGTTTACTGTGCCAATTCAAGGAGCGGTTTAAGGTTGATGAGTCCTAAAAAATTCGTTGACCAAATTGAATTTCTTTATAAAGAATATGGTTATAAAGGATTTGATTTTTGGGACGACACATTGACAATGGTTAATAGTCACGTAAGGGGGGTCTGCGAAGAATTATTGAAGCGAAACCTAGGTATAGTTTGGTATGCCCGAGCCAGAGTCAATACAGTCAATAAGGAATTACTCGGATTAATGAAAAAGGCCGGATGTATAAGAATAAGTTATGGAGTTGAATCTGGCAGCCCGAGAATTTTGGAAATAATCAAGAAAAATATCAGTATTGATCAGGTTAAAAATGCAGTTCAATGGTCTTCGGAAGTTGGTATGGTTGTTTTAACTAATTTTATGGTTAATTTGCCCGATGAAACATTGGACGATTTAAAGCAAACCATTGGACTAATGAAATGGATTAATGGAGTTAAAAATTCTTGCGCCGCATATGGATTTACGGTTATTTATCCCGGTACGGAATTGGAACTTATGGCAAAAAAAAGGGGAATAATGCCAAAAGATTTTTCCTGGAATAGTCCCTATGAGTCGCCGAAATACAAAGTTGCCGGCACAGATTCATCTTTATTTTATATGGAGTGGCCTGGCGCTGAATTGGAAAAAATAAAAGCCATAATGACGAAAGAATTAGGAATTAGAGGAAATGTATTTAAAAAAGGATTTAATAAATTAAGAAAAATAAAATCTATTGGCGAGTTAAAAGAATTAATTAAAACGGGCATAAACTATTTTAAAAAACAATGAAAAAAATATTTAAAGATTTAATAAAAGAAACCTTAAGAGGCAAATCCTTGCCAAGAATTTTAATTAATGATCGTATGAGAAAAACCGAAATAATTAAAGGAAGAATTTTAGATTTGGCATCTGGGACTAAAAAACCAAGTTATTATCGTTTTTTGAAAGTTGATGATTCCGCAGATATTGTTTCTGTGGATATTTCTGATGAAAGAAAGCCAAAAATTAAAGTAGATTTAGAAAAACCATTCCCGTTTAAAACAGAAGAATTTGATTATGTTTTTTGTTTTAATTTGTTAGAACATATCTATAATCATAGTAATTTAATTAATGAAGCATATAGGGTTGTGAAGGAAAACGGTAAACTAATTGGAACTGTGCCATTTTTGGGTAGTGTTCATGGCGATCCGGATGATTATTTTAGATATACTAAATCAGCACTAAATAATATTTTTAAAGAAGCAGGATTTAAGGATATAAAAATTGAATCATTGGGATATGGTCCATTTGCAGTTTGCTATTATATGACGGAGTTTTTACTTCCTAAATTTATAAGACCAATTTTTGTTTTTCCGAGTATTTTATTTGATAAAATAATTTTTAAATTGAATAAACGACACGGAAAAGATAAATACGTTTTAATGTATTATTTTGAATGTATAAAATGAAAACACTTTATATCGCCAATATTCGAATACCGACCGAGATGGCTCACGGGCTTCAGGTTATAAAAATGTGCGAGGCATTTGCAAAAAACGGCGTAGAGGTAGATTTGGTTGTGCCTAAAAGATTTGGGATATCCGACATTATAAAGAAAGATCCGTTTGAATATTATAAAGTAGATAAAATTTTTAAAATCAAAAAATTATTTTGTTTAGATTTAACCCCTTTAAATAGATTTTTGGGCCCTGTTTCTTTTTTGGTTCAAGCCGTCTCCTTTGCCGTTTCCGTGTTTTTCTATGCCGCATTTAAGCGAGTGGACATTGTTTATTCAAGGGACAGGTTTAGTTCTCTGTTTATTGCCCCAATTAAACGGAATGTTGTATTGGAGATTCACCAAACTCATAAAAGCTTGTTTAAATTTATACTAAATAGAGCCCGGAAATTAGTTGCAATTACGGAGGGTTTGAAGAAATATTTGATGAAAAGGGGCATCAATGAAGGCAAAATTATAATAGCGCCGGATGGAATAGATTTAGATGATTTTAGGATTGAAAAAAGCCAAGAAGAATGCCGAACAGAATTGGGCTTGCCTCAAAACAAAAAAATAATTCTTTATACCGGTCATCTTTATAAGTGGAAGGGAGTTGAAAATCTGGCGTTTGCGTCGAAATTTTTAGATAAAGACGATTTAATTGTTATTGTCGGCGGAATAAAATGGTATTTAAGCGATTTTAAGAAATTTGTCCACAAAAATGACTTAAAAAATGTTTTGATTTTGGGGCATAAAGATTATTCTTTGATTCCTTATTATTTAAAATCTGCTGATTGTTTGGTTTTGACCGGAACAAAGGAGTCCGAAATATCGAGAGAACATACCTCGCCGATGAAAATGTTTGAATATATGGCGTCATCGAGGCCGATAGTGGCTTCGGAACTACCGTCATTTAAGGAGGTTTTAAACGATAATAACTGTATTTTTGTTGAACCGGACAATCCCGAAGCAATAGCCATTGGGATTAAAAAAGCATTAAATGATTCTAATTTATCCGAAAAAATTTCAAATCAAGCATATCAAGATGTTCAAAAATATGCATGGGATAATCGTGCTAAGAAAATTTTAGAGTTTATTAAATAAAAATGTATTATGTGCGGAATAAACGGTTTCAATTTTAATAATCGGATCTTAATCGAAAAAATGAATAAAAAAATCCAGCACCGAGGACCGGACGGAGAAGGTTTTTATTTGGATGAAAATATTTCGTTGGGGCACAGGAGATTGTCTATAATTGACTTATCGGAAAGAGGCAAACAACCAATATTTAATGAAGACAAAACACTTTGCATTATATTTAACGGAGAAATTTATAACTTTAGAGAACTAAGAAAGGACATGGAAACAAGGGGACATAAGTTTATTTCAAATACCGATACAGAAGTAGTGCTTCATCTTTTTGAAGACAAAAAAGAACAATGTTTGAAATTATTGAATGGAATTTTCGCATTTGCAATTTATGATATTAAAAATAAAGAATTATTTTTAGCACGAGACAGGATTGGGGTTAAACCATTGTATTATTATTTTGGTCCCTCGACAGGCTCGGGACAGATGAGAAAATTAATTTTCTCATCTGAAATCAAAGCAATTTTGGAACACGATATTAAGCGAGAAATTGACCTAGAAGCGTTTAACCATTATTTCCGGCTAATGTATGTCCCAGCGCCATTAACGATGTTTAAGGGTATTTATAAGCTTCCACAGGCACATTATTTGAGATTGAGTGGCGAACGGGTAGAAATTAATAAATATTGGGATATTTCCACCCAAGGCGGGTCCGCCTCGGGTGGACAAGAAATAAGCTCTAAACAAGAAATTATTGAAAAAATTCAGAACTTAATGAAACAATCAGTAAAAGGTCAATTAATTTCTGATAGACCGGTAGGGGTGTTTTTAAGTGGAGGAATTGATTCAACCTCTGTTTTGGGAATTGCCAAAGAATTAACGCAGGGCAAGATTAAAACATTTTCAGTTGGTTTTGATATAGATGATCCTAATAATAAATTTAACGCCGATTTAAAGATTGTACGCGAAACAAGCAAATTTTATAATACCGAGCATTACGAACTTATAATCAAAAGCGAAGATATTTTAAATAATTTAGAAAAAGTTATTTATCATATGGATGAACCGGTTGCAGAGCCGACGCAAATTGCTACTATGCTTTTAGCTGAATACGCAAAAAAAGAAGTGGTAGTTGTTTTAGGCGGAGATGGTGGGGATGAATTGTTCGGCGGATATAAAAGATATTATTATAGTTATGTATTAAGCAAATATTTACCAATCATTCCTTCTTTTCTGAAAACAAGAATTTACGCCAAGTTTATGTTTCAGAAAGAGGAGGAAATTGCTAAAATTTTAAATAAAGACACAAATCAACCTAAAATATCGAGAGAATTTTTTACCGGTGTACTTAAGAGCGTAGTAAGGGCGTCGAAGGGCGGTTTTTCCAATCAGTTTATGTTAACCGATTTGAAAACCTGGCTTGCGGATGAGTCATTGATGCGTTCAGACAAAATGACAATGGCAAGTGGATTAGAACAAAGAGTTCCGATTTTAGATCATCATTTAGTTGAATTATCGGTTAAAATACCGAGCGAATATAAAATGTTGAATAAAAATCAAGGAAAGGCAATTTTTATTGAGGCGGTCAGAAAATATTTACCAGAACACGTATTAAATTCCGAGAGGAAAAAAGTTTGGATGACCCCAGCTTCGCAATGGTTAAGGGAGAATTTGAATCAAAAAGCAAAAGAAATTTTATCGCCTGATTATGTTCCAGAGAATAAAAAATATTTTGATTTTAATGGCATTCAAAAAATGTTTGACGACCACATTGAAAGAAAAAAATATAATTTAAATTTAATTTGGGCTTTAATAACTTTTCAGATTTGGTCTAAAAAATATATTGAAAATTGAAAATTGTTAACAATATGCATTTGGATTTTTTAAAAAGATTTTATCCGGATTTTAAAGACAAGAAAATCCTTGAATTGGGTTGTGGACGAGGGGATTTTTTATTGGAATGCCATAAAGAAAGATTGGATATTGTTGGGGTTGATGTTAATCCCGAATATATTAAAATTAGTGAAGAAAAAATAAAAAAAAGCGGCTTTGAGCCACACATTATTTTGGCGAAAGGAGAAGAGTTGCCATTTAAGGATAATTATTTTGATTTCATAAATTGCGTTGAGGTTTTAGAACATACCCAAGACCCCGAAAAGGTTTTAATGGAATGTTATCGGGTTTTAAAAAGTAATGGACAAATATTTATAACGATTCATAACAGATTTGGCGCAAGAGATGCCCATTACAAGCTTTGGTTTTTAAATTGGATGCCAAGATTTTTAGGCAAGATTTATATTGGGGTCATGAAAAGGCGCAAGGATCCCGAAAAATTCTTAGACATACAAAATATTGATAAAATGCATTATTACACTTATCCAAAATTTAAGAGAATGGTAGAAAATATTAGTTTTGAAATTAATGATCTTAAAAAGAATCAAATTTATAACCCGGGGCTAATTTTAAACACCAAATCAAAAGCCATCGCCACTATTTTTAAAAGAGCAAGGTTAAGTTTTATTTTATATACGATGTATACGTTTTTTAATAATTCTTTTCATTTTATCTTAAAAAAGAAATGAAAATTTGTTTTTTAAATCAAAATTTAAATATAAATACAGGATTAGGAAGGTATGGTTATGAAGTAGTTGAAAACATTTCAAGACAAAAAGATATTGAAGTTATAGTTTTAGTTGAAACTAAAAGTAATCATGGGTTAGAAAAGCCAATTTTAAATAAATCTTATCTTTTGCGTAATTTTTTAAACATATTTATTAATGCTATTAAGGCAAGAAAATACATAAAAAATTGTGATATTATACATGCCTTAGATGCCTATCCCTATGGAGTAATTGCGTCTTTGGTCAATATTGGATTAAATAAAAGGTTAATTATTAATGGCGTTGGGACATATTCTATTTTGCCCCTAGATAAGTTCATAAAAAGATATTTTTTAAGGTGGGCATATAAGAGAGCGGATAAAATTTTATGTATTAGTAAATATACAAAAGATCAGATATTGAGAAGAATCAAATTAAATAATATAGAAGTTATAAATTTGGGAGTTGATTATGATAAATTTCAAAAAAATACAGTAGCAAAACATAATCATTCAGAGAAAATTATTTTGAGTGTCGGAGCCCTAAAACCGAGAAAAGGATATTATATATCTATTCCAGCGATTGCCGAAGTCAGAAAAAAATATCCGCAGATAAAATATTATATTGTCGGTGGTAAGCCGCAGAAGATGTATTCTGATTTAGTAAAGAATTTGAATTTAGAAAAAAACGTTGAATTTTTACAAGGTTTGTCTGATGAAAAATTAATTGAATTATACCATCAATCAGACATTTTTTTACTGACACCCGTTACGATTAATGATAATGATTTTGAGGGTTTTGGTTTAGTTTATTTAGAGGCAGGGGCATGCGGGAAGCCGGTGATTGGTACCCATGACTGCGGAGCAGAAGATGCTATTGTTAATGGAGTGACAGGATTGTTAGTACCTCAAAATGATAGCAAAAAAACCGCCGAAGCAGTCTTAAAATTATTAGATAACCCAGAATTAGCTAAAAAATTGGGAGAAAACGGCAGAAATAGAGCTTGGGAAATGAGTTGGAATAATGTGGCTAAAAAATATTTAGAGGTTTATAATAAAATCATAATAAAATAAAAAAATAAAAAGCCTTATAAAATGTAAAATGAAAGTAGATACAGTATTAATTCAACCAAAAACAGGAGCATGGGATGCTATGTCTTTAAGGGTGCCAGAGTCTTTGTTGGCAGTATCGGCAATTCCGGTTAAGCATGGTTATAATGTAATTATTTTAGACCAACGAATAGAGAAAAATTGGAAAGAGAAACTCGAGAGTTATTTAAAAGATAATCCTTTATGTGTTGGAATAACCTCTATGACTGGAGAGCAATTAAAATACGCAATGGAAATTATGGAATTTATCAAATCCAAAAGCAATGTCCCAATTGTTTTTGGCGGTCCCCACGCAACCCTGCTTCCCGAACAGAGCATTAAACATAAAAAAATTGATATAATTGTATTTGGAGAAGGTGATTATACTTTTTATGAACTTTTAGATAGTTTGAAACATAAAAAAGACCTCAAACATATTAAGGGAATATATTATAAAGAAAATGGACGAGTTTATCACACCGAACCTCGAGAAATAGTTAGAAACTTAGACGATTTACCCGATTATTTATATTCGCTTATAGATATTGATAAATATGAAACCTTTGATTTAAACGGCGGAAAATCAATATCTATGATGACTTCTCGTGGCTGTCCTCATCGATGCAAATTTTGCGTGATTCCCGTGATGTATCCATTGTGGCGGGGTTATAGCGTTAAAAAAGTTATAGAAAAAATTAAAAAATTGCAGCAAGATTACGATATTTCTAATTTTTATTTTCAGGATGATAATTTAGGGGCCAATCCAATAAGATTTGTTGAGTTAATTACTAAATTATCAAAAATAGATAAAAAGATAAAATGGGGAACCCTGGGAATAAGAGCAGACACCATTAAGCTTCTTACTGATGAACAATTAGAATTGATGTATAAAAGTGGTTGTCATGATTTAGATATTGGAGTTGAGACGGGCAGTAGACGAGTTAATCAATTCATCAACAAAGGAGAAACAATAGAAACCATTATTGATAGTAATAGGCGCCTGGCTAAGTTTCCCATTAAACTTAAATACACCCTTATAATTGGATTTCCAACCGAAACAAAACAAGAAATAATAGAAACTGTAAATCTGGCTCTCCTGTTACAAAAAGAGAATCTTCATGCTTATACTTTGCTTTTTCCGTTTACGCCAATAATGGGCACAGATTTTTTTAATTTAGCCATTGAATACGGCTTTAAAAAACCCCAGTCGTTAGAGGAGTGGACGAACATAAGAGTTGATGATTGGCTTGAGAAATATCCTTCCTGGCTTTCTAAGCGAGAAATTATTGAAATAGAAGAGATTGGCCTGGTTTCTGTTTTTGCAAACAGAAATGTTGCATATAAATTTGCTCGCCCTCTTTTAAAAATCCTACTTTTATTGTATAATCCTATTGCTAGGTTTAGGTTTAAAAATAAATTTTTTAGATTTCCCATAGAATTAAAATTAAGGCGATTTGTTTTCGCCATAAGGGACAAATTATCTAAATTATGAGTATTCAGGAAGACAAAACAAATATTGATTTAAGTATTGTTATACCCGTTTATAATGAGGAGGAGGTGTTGGGGGAGCTATATAAGAGATTGAGCCGAGTGCTTAACTCCTTAGCGCTGACTTATGAGGTTATTTTTGTTGATACCAGCGATGATAAAAGTCCTGAAATAATAGCCGATTTTCACCGAAGAGACGGCCGTTACAAGTATCTTTTTCTTTCGCGAAATTTCAGTCAACAAATAGCTGTTACTGCAGGTCTTGATTTTGCGTCTGGAATGGCAGTGGTGATTATGGATGCTGATTTACAGGACCCACCCGAACTAATTCCGGATTTACTTGCCAAATGGAAAAAAGGAGCAGAGGTAGTTTATGCTAAGCGAGAAGAAAGAGAAAAGGGGCATTTTTTTAGGAAATGGACCGCAAGATTATTTTATAAACTAATCAATAAGCTTAGCCCGATAAAATTTCCTGAAGATACCGGCGACTTTCGTTTATTAGACAGGAAAGCAGTTTTAGCCCTAGGAGAGCTTCGAGAAACCTCTCGTTATATGAGAGGATTGTCAGTTTGGATTGGATTTAAACAGGATGTTGTTCTTTTTAAACGAGGCGAAAGATACAAAGGAAAGACTCATTTTACCGTATCAAAAGCATTAAAACTCGCCATAGATGGTATTCTATCTTTTTCGACGGTGCCCTTACGTCTGGCCACTTACCTTGGATTAATTGTTGCTTTTTTAGGTTTTCTGGGCGGATTATTGGCGATAATTGCTAAATTTATACCAGGTTATATCTTTACTGGTTGGGCTACAATTGTAGTAGCAATTTTCTTTTTGGGTGGAGTTCAATTAATAATTTTAGGAATAATTGGTGAATATGTCGGCAGAATTTATACCGAGACGCGGAGGCGACCTCTATATATTATTAAAGAAAAAAAAGGATTCTAATGTTTAATTATGAAGCAATCATTGAATATCGGTATAATAGGTGGGGGCATAACTGGTTTGACTTTGGCTTATTATCTTTCTAAAAATGGTCATCATCCGATGGTATTTGAAAAAGATTCAGAGATAGGTGGATTAATTGGCACTATTAATGTTTGTGGCAGTCGGCTAGAAAAATATTATCACCATATTTTTTCCGGTGACAAGCACACCCTAGAGCTAATAGAAGAGTTGGGATTGTCAAAACAAATGGATTGGCTAAAAAGTTCTATAGGTGTTTTTTATAAAAATAAAACATATCCATTTTCTTCGCCTATTGATTTGTTGAAATTTCCGTATTTAAATCTTTTTGATAAATTCAGATCTGGACTGTCCACAATCTATTTGCAGAGATGTCAAAAATGGGAGAAATTTAAAGAAAAAAAGGCTTCCGAATGGATAAAGAAACACATGGGCAAGAATGTTTGGGAGGTTCTTTGGCGACCCCTTTTTCAAGGCAAATTTGGTAAGTACTCTCAAGATATTGCAATGAGTTGGTTTTGGGCCAGAATCAATTGTCGCTCAGCGGCTAAAATTGGAGGAGAAAAATTAATTTATCCCAGAAATAGTTATCAAGAAATCATAGATAAATTGAGCGATAAAATTGTTGAAAATAAGGGTAAAATTATTTTCAACAGTTCAATAGAAAAATTGATACCCGGTAAGGAGGAAAAGATAGATTTAGTGGTTGGGACAGAACGTTACAATTTTGATTTGGTTTTATCTACCATTGCCCCGCCACTTTTATCTTGTATTATTCCCGATGCCTTTAGAGATTTTAAAAAACAGCTATCCGAAGTTATTTATATCGGTAATGTCAGCACGATTTTGATTTTAAAAGAAAAGTTAACCAATTATTATTGGACAAATATTTTAGATAGAGACATTTCGTTTGCCGGAATCATTGAACAAACAAATTTTGTTGTCCCAAGTCACTATAAGAATAAACACATAGTTTATATATCTCATTATACTCCCGTGGATTCTGAATATTTTATTGCCGACAACAAAGAATTGTTAAATAAATATTTAGTTTCTTTAAATAAAATTAATTCCCGAATCAGTTCTATATTGGAAGATGTTCTTATTTTTAAATATCCTTATGCTCAACCGATTATATTTAGTGGCCGTCCTTACGAAATATTGCAGTTTCAGACTCCAATTAAAAATTTGTATCAATTGAGCATGGCCCAGATTTTTCCCGAAGACAGGGGAGTAAACATTGCCATCAGAGAAGCTAAGAAATTAGTTAATTTTATATTACGATATTAAAACTATGTCAAACAAAACAAAAAAAGTACTCATCACTGGAATAACGGGGTTTGTCGGGAGCCATATGGCTGATTATTTACTTGAGAATACAGATTATCAGATATTTGGTTTAAAGAGACCGAACTCACAACTTCGGAATATTCATCATATTCTTAGTAAAACAACTTTAATAGATGGTGATCTCATTGATGAGACCAGTTTAATTAAGGCGCTAAAAGTTTCTCGGCCCGATCAGATCTATCATTTTGGCGCTCTAAGCTGGGTAACTCCTAGTTGGAATATGCCTGCTGCTTATATGCAAGTCAATGCCATCGGAACTATTAATTTGTTTGAGGCCATGAGAATAATGGGTTGTAATGCTCGTACACTTATTTCTTGCACTCCAGAAGAATACGGAGATGTTCCAAAAGAATTAATACCAATTACAGAAGAAACAAGAATTCACCCTGTAAACCCTTATGCTGCCAGCAAGGTCGCACAAGATGCTGTTTGCCAAACATATTTTGCTTCATATAATTTTCCGACCATAAGAACAAGAGCGTTCAATCACGAAGGTCCAAGAAGAGATATTCATGGAGCACTTGCCTCTTTTGCTTATCAAATTGCGAGAATTGAAAGAGGATTACAAGAACCAACTATAGAAGTGGGAAACCTTGGAGCAACAAGGAATTTTACTGACGTTAGAGATATGGTAAGGGCTTATTATTTGGCAATGGAAAAGGGAGTGCCTGGCGAATTATACCTTATTGGCTCCCAACAAATTTATACAATAGAAGAATGTCTTAAAATGTTAATTAACTTTTCTTCTGCGAAGGATAAAATAAAATATGAAGTTGATCCCAAAAGAATAAGGCGAACAGAGTTGAGAATACTTATTGGAAAGTTTGATAAATTTGAAAAATTAACCGGCTGGAAGCCAGAAATCCCATTTAACCAAACCCTAAAAGACATTTTGGATTACTGGCGTAAACACATTTAACTTTTTTATGAGAATACTTATTACAGGTATTAATGGTTTTATCGGACAACATCTTGCTCGGGCTTTAATTTCAAAAGGACATTTTATTATTGGATTAGATCGTCAAAAAAAGTCCTTGAACGAGAAGATTAACAAATATTTTTCTAGAGATGTTTTGGATAAAAAGATAGTCGAAAAAGCAACCGGAGAAGCTGATATTGTTGTCCATTTGGCAACTTTAACCTCTCATAAAGAGATAGTTGATAATAAATTTGAAACACTGGAAGTCAATTTTTTGGGCACAAAGAATGTTCTTGATGCTTTCTCAAAATCAAAATTCGCTAAGAAGTTTATATATAGCTCAACGGGAAAGGTTTATGGAAATATTAAGTTTTTACCGATTACCGAAGAGCATCCCATGTTGCCCATCAATGTATTGGGTAAATCAAAATTGATTGCAGAAAGATTGATTGATTTTTATGCAAATGACGAAAAATCATTAATTATTTTTAGAATTTTTAACGTGTTTGGTCCGGGCCAAAAGGATAATTTCTTGGTGCCAACCATATTAAAACAAATTAAGGAATCAACCGAGATTACCTTGGGAGATATCAAAGCAAAAAGAGATTATATTTATATTAAGGATCTGATTAATGCATTTGTTTTAGCCATAGAAAAAGATATTGGTTCTGGTTTATCCATATTTAACATTTGTTCCGGTAAAGCTATAAGCGCCGAAGAGATTGTTTCAGAAATCAGTAAGATAAATAATGCGCCAATTGAGGTAGGCATTAATCAGGCTTTGTTTAGAAAAGACGAAGAGGATGTTGAGTATGGTTCGTATGAAAAAGCCGAACGAGCATTTGGTTGGCATCCCAAACACTCTTTTAAAAAAGGATTAGAGGAAACAATCAAATTATCAAAATGAAGACCTTGATTCTCGCCGGTGGAAAAGGCACCAGGATTGGAAAAACAACCAGAAAAATCCCCAAACCAATGATAAAAATTGGTGGTTTGTCCGTGTTAGAACACCAGATTAATTTATTAAAAAGATACGGCATAAAAGAAATTATTATTTTAACTGGTCACTTGGCTGAAGTTATCGAAAAATATTTCAAAAATGGAAAAGATTTTGGAGTAAATATTACTTATTTTAAAGAAAAAAAACCGCTTGGTACCACGGGGGGCTTAAAAGAAATAGAAAATAAATTAATGGAGGATTTTATTGTTGTTTACGGGGACATTATGTTAGATATGGACATAGCAAGACTCCTAGTTTTTCATAAAAGCAAAAACAGTGTCTGCACCACAGTATTACATCCAAATGACCACCCCCATGATAGTGATTTAGTTGAGATTGATAATAATCAAAAGATTATTGCTTTTCATCCAAAACCCCATGACGAGAATAAATATTTCAGAAACCTTGTTAATGCTGGTTTATATGTTATGTCACCTAAGATATTAAAATATATTAAAAAAGGAGTAAAGGCGGATTTTGGAAAGGATATATTTCCTAAAATCATTAAGAAAGAAGCCCTTTATGGTTACAATACTGCTGAATATTTAAAAGATATAGGAACGCCAGATAGACTTGCGAAAGTTAGGAAAGATTATCGCAGTGGCAAAATCAGACAATTTAATAGAGAGAACAAAAGAAGAGCTATTTTCTTAGATAGAGATGGAGCAATCAATTATGATCCTGGTGATTTATCAGATGTAAACGATTTTAAGCTTTTACCAAATGTGGCAAAAGCTATTAAACTAATAAATTCATCCGAATATTTGACAATTGTTATCACCAATCAACCGATGATTGCTAAGGGCTTTATGAGCTTTAAAGATTTAGACCAAATACACAAAAAAATGGAAACTCTACTCGGCTTGAAAGGGGCAAAATTAGATGGCGTTTATTTTTGCCCTCATCACCCCGAAAAAGGATTTGATGGAGAGATGCCAGAGCTAAAAATAGAATGTCGCTGCCGAAAACCAAAAACAGGAATGATTTTTGAAGCAGTAAAAGAATACAATATTGATTTGGCCAACTCTTGGATTATTGGTAATTCAGAAAGAGACGTGGAAACCGGAATTAACGCAAAAATAAAAACAATATTAATTAAGAAAAATCAGCAAAGATTTGAAAAATGTTTATTTAATACAAAAAAAGCAGATGATTTATATTCGGCCGTTAAATCGATAATTAAAAACAGTTAATAAATATGATAGTCACAAAAACACCATTTAGAATTAGTTTTGTTGGCGGTGGTTCTGATTTGGAAAGTTTTTATCGTCACTACCAGGGTGCTGTTTTGAGTACTACAATAAATAAATATATGTATATTTCCTCACATTATTTTTTTGATGAAGATAAGATAAGAATAAAATATTCAAAAACAGAAACAGTAGCAGATATTAATGAGATACAACACCCGATTGTTAAAGAAGTTATCAGAGAGTTCAAAATTAATGGCGCCCTTGAAATTAGTTCAAATGCCGATGTCCCTACCGGTACAGGATTGGGCTCTTCTTCGGCTTTCACCGTAGGTCTTCTTCATAATCTGTATACCATGCTTGGAGAACATGTTTCAAAAAAACGACTTGCGGAGGAGGCTTGTGATATTGAAATTAACAAACTAAAAGAACCCATTGGCAGACAAGATCAATATGCTGTTGCCTTTGGCGGATTGAATATAATTGAATTTAATCCAGATGGAACGGTTAATGTGGAACCCATCCACTTGAAAAAAGAAGTTTATGAGGTTCTCGAGGACAATTTGGTTATGTTTTATACTGGGGAAAACAGGGAGGCATCCTCTATCCTTACCGAGCAGAAGCAAAATTTAGAATCTAATAAAGATAAAATCAATATTTTAAAAAGAATGGTTAGCTTAGTACCTCAGATGCAGGAAACGTTACACAAAGGGGATCTTCATAAATTTGGAGATATACTGCATCAGAATTGGGCGTTTAAACAGCAACTTGCTTCTAAAATAACAAATATCTATATTGATGATTTATATACTAAAGCGCTAAAAAACGGCGCAGTTGGAGGTAAAATACTGGGCGCCGGCGGCGGAGGATTCCTGCTTTTTTATTGCGAGAAAAAAAACCAAGACCAATTACGAAAGGCATTATTTCCTTTAAGGGAATTAAAATTTAAGTTTGATAATGAGGGATCTAAGATAATTTATATAGGCGATGAATATGGAGAATATTAAGCCAAAAATAGATAGTTATTTTGATTTTATAATTAAGACTCTTAATAATCTCAACAGAGAGAGCATAATTAAATTTACAGAGCTTTTATTGGAGGTATACAAAGAAGGGGGTACCATATTTGTTTTTGGCAATGGCGGTAGTGGGGCCACCGCTTCTCATTTTGCCGGCGATTTTGTTAAGGGTGTATCTCGTGGTTTAAATAAAAGGTTTAAGGTAATCTGTTTAAATGATAATATGCCAGCTTTGACTGCTGTTGCCAATGACATTTCTTATGATGATGTTTTTGTTGAGCAACTCAAAAATTTTATAAAAAAGAATGATTTAGTTATAGGCATTTCCGGTAGCGGAAATTCAGTAAATATTGTTAAAGCTATAAAATATGCAAATAACATTAGCGTTAAGACTGTTGCATTTTGCGGATTTGATGGGGGAAAAATTAAAAAAATTGCCAACCTTGCAATACACGCGGATATTAATGATATGGAAACTTCAGAAGACATTCATTTAATCATAACTCATTGTGTAAAGAAAATAATTATTAAAGAGACAAAGAATAGAGTTAAAGATTAAAAAGATTAATCTGGCTAGCAATCTGAGGAGATTAAATATTAAATATAAAATTAATTAAATAAAAGACACCGGAATTTGCCATGGGGCTTTATAAATTTTTTGAAAATCCCAGAATCTACAATCTTATTACAAAGATTATTTCTTTTAATAATAAAAGATTAAAGCAGTATCTATCAGAATTAATAAAAGCCAAGGAAGATGATTATCTTTTAGATGTTGGCTGTGGCACTGGCAAGTATGCAATATTTTCTTGTAAATATTTTGGCATAGATTTAAATAAAGATTATATAAATTATGCCAAGAAACATCATCAAGGGACTTTTTTAGAAATGGACGGCACAGATTTAAAATTTTCTGATAATACTTTTGAATTTGTTATTAATGTAAGCACGCTTCACCATGTATCCGACGAGACAACAACAAAAATGGTAGATGAAATGAAGAGAATGTGCAAAAAAGATGGTTATATTTATGTAATTGAGGTGGTTTATCCTAAGAAAATTAATTTATTGGGATATTTTTTATTTAAATTTGACAGAGGGCGTTACCGAAGACGATTTGAAGAATTGAGAAACCTATTATCTAAATATAACTTTGAGGTAATAACCGATAACGTGGGTAAGACCTTTCCATATCGCTGGGTTGTTTTTTCTTATAAAAAATGATAACTTTTATACTTAATTTAATTTTCTGGTTTGGTTTATTTTTTTGCGGTTGGCAGATTGTGAGATTCGTTTTTAAAGAAAAAAAGATAGAGGTTTTGTTGCCTCTATCTTTTATAATTAGTACCAGTATTTATCTTTTCTTATTAAATTTATCCTCTTATTTTATACCCATTACAATTAATTTTTACTTAGTTTTTATTTTTTGTTTATTGGTTGGGATTTTTCTATGTATTTTGCGTTTTAGAAAAGCAGAAAAATTGGAGTGGGGAGTTAGTAAAAAAGAAGCGATTCTGATTTTTGTTAGTGCTTTAATATTGATGATTCTTACTGGGTTTGTGTCTCTAAGATTGTTGGGAGGAGACGACCTTTCACCATTTCATTTAACCTCAGCCGCTTCCATAGCCGGTGGTAATTTTCCGGTCAAAGAATTGAACATCCCGGATAATTATCAGGCTTATCATTATGCGCCAAATTTATTATTCGCGGCAATATTTAAGATAACAAATTTACCTATTTGGTTTGCCAGGGGTTTGGTTACCCTTGTATTTAGCGGAGTTATTTTTCTGTTGATATTTTTACTCGCAAGATTAATGACAAGGGACAATATAAAGTCTTTATTGGTTGCTCTTGTTGCAATGTTGGCTGGGAGTTTTCGATTTATTTATATTATTCCAGGATTAATAACGCTTTTTAAACGCTTTATTTTACATGAAGCCATTGAACATCCTTTTAAATTTTTGGCTTCTGTATGGGACGCGGGGCCAGCATTGACCAAGTCTTTGCCAAATTTGCTTTTATTTATTTGGGCTCCTTTAGGATGGGCTCTGTTTTTGGCTATTATTTTTATATTTTTGAATTATTTTTCAAAAAACCACATTGGTAAATTTTCTCAAGCGGTTTTAATGATAATTTGTTTAAGTATTTTAGCTCTAACCATTGAAACTAGTTTTGTAATTATTGCATTTGTTTTATTGGTTTATCCTTTTGTTCTTTATTTAATCCAGAAAAATAAATTAGAATTTCAACGTTTACTTAAAGGTTCTTTGTTAATCTTGGTCATTACCGGCATTATAGTTTTAGTTCAGGGCGGTGCTATAACCACTATTTTAAGAAACATTCTTGAGAGAAAAGTTTCTATAGGTGAGCCTATGGTTTTTTCGTTCTTCACGCATCCTTTAGCATTTTTAAACCACGGACAATTCTTACCTTTTTACGGCAAGGGTTTTATAATGAATTTTGGCCTAATCTACTTTTTAATTATTCCGGCAAGTATTTTTATTCTTAAACGATATTTTAGAGAGGGTTTATTTTTAATTCTAGTAAGCTTTTTGTCATTTGTTGTTCCCTTTACGGTTTCTTTTAATCTATTTTGGCAGGATACAATTAATAGATTATTTCATTCGGTTAATTTCATATGGGCATTGATAGTGGTAATTTTTTTGTTGGTCGTTAGAGATATTTATAAGAAAAAAATGCTTATTAAATATTTGATTGGGATTATTTTAATAATTATTTGTTTGGACGGAATAGTTTTTTTACTTTCGCGTCCATTTTATGCGCAACACGTAGTACCCATACATGAGGATAGTTTTTTGGCCCAGCTCCGTAAGCCCGATTTAGCAGAAGCAAAAGCATATCGCTGGGTTAAAAAAAATACCAATATTAAAGAGTTTTTTTTAACCTTCGATGACATTAAAGAGATTGGAGAGAAGGTTTCTATTGCGCAGACATATAGATTTGTATTTTATACCCAGCGATTAGCACCAAGTTATGCTATGAATAATTATGTAGCCGTCCCAAATCCTATAAATCCTCTGTCTTTTAAATATAGAGAATTAATCAAAACTTGTAATCGCGATGTTTTAAACGAACTCAAATATAAATATTTGTTTGTCAACAAAGATTGGCCGAAGGGCTTAGAAGAACAATGCTTGTTAAATAATGATTTAGAATTAAAATTTGAAGCTAAAGAAGAAGATAAATTTATTAGGATATATAAAGTTTTAAATAAATAAATTTATGAAGAATTTTTTTGCGGCTTATCAAAGGCTGGCTGGATTTCTTTCTGGTTTTAATTTGGGGAAAATATCTTCATTGAAACGACTTCACGAATTTTTGAAAGCTCACCTTCGACCTAAATTTGTTAAAGCTCAGGGGTATAAGTTTTTTATAGATAGAAGAGATTTTACTATATCCTCTCATTTAATTGAGAACAAAATTTATGAACCAATAGAAACCGAATTGGTTAAAAGCCAAATAAATAAAGGTGATATTATAATAGACATAGGAGCCAATATCGGTTATTATACATTAATTTTTGCTGGACTTGTTGGAGAAAATGGAAAGGTTTTTGCTTTTGAACCGGATCCGGACAATTTTGCTTTGCTTAATAAAAATGTGAAAGAAAATAAATTTGAAAATGTGGTTTTAATAAATAAAGCTGTTTCTGATAAAAATGGAAAAACAAAACTTTATTTGTCGGAAAACAATAAAGGTGATCATAGAATTTATGATTCTGGTGAAAATCGAAGATCTATTATGGTTGATGTTGTTTGTTTGGATGATTTTTTAAAGGATTATAAAGATAAAATTAATTTTGTTAAAATGGATATTCAAGGCGCTGAGGGGAATGCCCTTAAAGGAATGGCTGGTATTATAAAAAACAATAAAAAAATAAAAATTCTTACAGAATTTTGGCCAATGGGACTTAATAATTTTTATTTTGATTCGAGAAAGTTTTTGGGGCTTTTAGAGGATTGCGGTTTTAGTTTGTATAATATCTTAGAAGCGGGGGCAACAAGAATCATTAAAGATGAATTATTAAAAAAGTATCCCGCAGACAGGATAAATCACACCAATTTATTTTGCATTAAAGAAGTAAGTAGATTTAAAATATGAAAGTTGGCTTTGATTACACTTCAACAATTGGCATTGGTGGTAATAGCACTTATGCCAGGGAATTAATTCATAATTTGGCTAAAATTGATAAAAATAATCAATATTTTTTGTATTATTATTTTCATGATTTTTTATTGGGTAGAATTCCTCGTGAAACGAATAATAAAAATTTTAAATCGAAAGCGATTTGTATCAGCCAACTGAAGTTTCCAATACCTTCAAAGGTTATGGATCGTATAAATAAGACAATGATCAAGGCCTTTTCAAGGTTTAATAAGATTGATATTTTTCATTTTTCAGATCCGTCGATTTTCGTAGAGGGTTCATATAAAAGTATTGTTACCCTACACGATTTGGCGGTTTTACATAATTCTGATTGGGCAAAGAAAAGTTCGTTGGATTTTTATAAAAAAAATATAAAAAGTATTTTAGATAAAGCAAACAAAATAATTGCTGTTTCTAATTTCACGAAGAATGATGCTATCAAAACCTTAAATATTGATGAGAAAAAGATTGCGGTGATTTACGAGGGAGTAAATAGTAGTTTTTATCCCAATTTGGATAAAAACTATCTTAAAGAAAAATTTAATTTAGAAAATTACATTTTATATGTTGGAGCATTAAATCCACGAAAGAATGTCATTGGTCTATTAGAAGCTTATAGTAAATTGAGCATTGAATTACGAAAAAAATATAATTTAGTTTTAGTTGGTGTACCAAGAGATGTTAATTTTTCTGATAAAGTAAAGAAAGTTATTAAGGAACTTAAAATAAATGATCAGGTTAAACAATTTAATAAGATAACAAATGATGATTTGCCAAAAATATACAGTGGAGCTAAATTTTTTATTTATCCTTCATTTTTTGAGGGTTTTGGTTTGCCCGTTTTGGAGTCTTTGAGTTGTGGGGTGCCAGTAATTGCCTCAAATACTTCCTCCTTGCCAGAAATGGTTGGTTCTGCTGGGGTTTTAGTTAATCCCGAAAACATTGAAGAAATGAAATTGGCTATGGAAAAAATGTTGTTAGATAATAAACTTTATCAGAACATTAAAGATAAATGTTTAGATCAGGTCAGTAAATTTAAATGGCAAAAAACAGCCAAAGAAACTATAGCTGTTTACAAAGAGGTTTATAAAAATTAGAAAAGATTTACATTTTTTTAAAATAAAACCAAACGAGGAAAAAATAGAAAATTTGGGATAATAATATAGCTATTATAACGCCTAAGATTCCATAAAGGGGAATTAGAACAGCAAAAAGAGCTATTTTAATAATTGGATTTATTATATTTATTTTGTAAAGTTCTTTTGTTTTTATTTTTGCCTGCAAAGAGAGAGTCATCATTGACACAGGAAAGACCAATAAGGTGAAAGCCAGTAATCTTGAATAAAATATTGATTCCATATATTGAGGATAAAATATCTTAAAGAAGTAAGGGGCGAGAATAATGTATATTGTAATTCCTACTATAATTAGAAAAGTTGATTTCAGAAGTTTTTTCGGCAAAGATTTTTTAATTTCTTCAGCTGGCCTGACGGATAATTTTGGCAGAGCAAGCTCTTGAATTATTTGAAATGGAGTCCTTACGTATTCAATCGGTAACGTAGCAAAGGAATAAATAGCTAATTTTATTGGACCCACAAAATGGAATAATAAAATACTGTCAATTTGTTGAGCAATGAGTCCAATTATTCCTATAAAACTTAGATGTTTTCCATAAGAAATAGTTTTTGGGTCGTCTAATTGATTAGGTTTTATTTTTTTAATTGTCCAGAACAAAAAGAAGACCCTTAAAATACTGTAAGAGAGAAAATAAACCAGGAGTAAAATAATAAGATTTTTAGTTAGAAATAAAGTAAATATAATTGCGGCAGTAGATAAGATTTGGATTAGGGTGGTATAAGTTACTCTTTTGCCAAATAATTTTTTTCCACTTAGATAAAATTGATAAATTTCTCCACCTTTGAATAAAGGCAGGAAAACAGCTATAATTAAAAAAGATAGAGTAAATTCAATATTGCCCTGAAACCAAAAATAAATAGCAACGCCAATTGAGGCAATACTGCCAAGCAAACTCCATTTTAATTTGGTTTTAAATCCTTTTAGAAAAACTCCTTCAAGTCCTTTTGCCACGCCCTGGGTAATCGCCATATTCATTCCTTGAAGCGAAGAAATGGCTAATATTGCCATAATTGATAAAATATATCTATACTGGCCATAGGTTTCCTGGGGTAAGAGTCGGGCAAAAGCAATAGACAGAAGAAAAGCAGCAGCCAAACTAATAATATCTCCTATCATTAAATAAGAACCATACTTGGCAACATAAATATTATCGGTTCCGGTAAATCTTTGGGATTTTATAAGAAATTTTATGATTAGTGATTTTATTTTTTGAATCATACCTTAATTATAACCGATTAATTTTAAAATGACTAAATTAAACAAAAAAATATTAACTGTAACTTTTATTTTGGCAGTATTTTTTTTGGCAATTGGCGTTTGGTATTCGCCGATTATTTTTAAAGGCTATTCAGCTTCAGTAATTTCAAGAGAGATTGTTATGGCGAGGAATTACTATCAGAGCGGAGTTTTAGCAAGTCAGAATAATTTAAATGTAACCCTAGCTTCGAGCCTAATTAAAAGCGAGGGTCATTCTTTGGTGTTATCCGAGTATTTTGGGTCCTTTTTTTATTCTAAAATTTTTAAAATCACCGGAATTCCAGATTATAACACCTTAATTTTAATTTCATTGATTTTGTACGCTTTGGTTCTGGTTCTTTTTACAATTATAACCTTACACCTTTTTAATTTAAAAGTAGCGATTGTATTTTCTTTAATATATATATTTTTACCCCTTGGGTGGGGATTGACTGACTCCTCTGGGTCTTACGAGTTTTGTTTGATTTTTTTAGCCCTGTTTTTTTTATTTTATTTTATGGGAGTTAAGGGCGATGAAAAATCTAAAAATACAATCGCTGCTTTTTTATTTATTTTTTCTGGCTTGTTTTTAGCCTTATCCTCGCTATCGAAAGAAATAGCCCTAGTTTTTGCTTTTGCTCTTTTCGTATTTTTAGCCTTTAAGAAACTTAAACTCCAATTAATATATATATTTATTCCCTTTGTTATATTGCTAATGGTTTTTTGGCTGCCTTCTGTTTTAAGCGGAGAAAATAGGTATTTGCGCCTTTTTACCTCTAAAACTCCAGAAAAGTCGGTATTTTCTGTTTATACCCATGTTTTTCCCGATCCCTATACTTATTATTTTGAAAAAGAAGAATTTTTGGGAAAAATTAAGAATCAGGACTTAGGCTTAATAGAAAATCTGCAGATGAAAAAAGATTTGGTTAATTATGGTTTCGTAGAGATTAATTTATTTGAAAGAGTTAAAGTTGGTTTTTATATTTTATCCCACCATCTGTCCAGATTTTTTTCATTAGAAGATTTTGGAGGACCGATTGTTTTATTGTTATGGATTTTGGGCATAGTTTATCTAAAAAATAAGAATAGTTTTCTTCACAAACTTTTTATTTATTGGATTGGTATTTCCTTGTTTATTTTTTCGTTTGTAACTTTAGTGAGCAGAAATCATATGATGGATTTTATCTGGCCGATTATTTTAGGAATTGTTTTAGGGCTATTCTATATTCTTCAAATAGTAAAAAATCATTTTCAAATAAAAGGCAGAAAAGCATTTGTTTTAGATGTAATAATAATTGGTTTGATTTTATATCATCTACTATTGGCAAACCACGTAGTTTTGGGAAGAAAATATGATAGAGATTTTATGCCAAGAAGTTTTACTTATACTCAAGAAATTAAGAAGTTTGATATCGGAGACTCAGATGTAATTGCTATACCCGAGGATTTTCCCGGCCAAGCAGATACTTTAAATTATTTAACCGATAAATCATTTGTAGTTTTCAGGGATTCAACTCTGAATAAGCTTTTAAACGAAGGGAAAATAAAACAGGCCTTTGAATCCTTTGGGGTAAAATATATTTTGGGATATTCAGATGAATTATCTAACAGAATAGCAGAGGGCGTCGATGTGATTAATGTTGCCTCTAGTTCATTAGAAATTGATATGGGTCAAGTTTCTGAAAATAAAAGCTTTTTTATGAATCTAGTTCGATAAGCTCATCCTCTAGAATGAATTTTGAGAGGTTTTATCAGCCAGCAAATCAATCCTATTAACGCCCCCCAAATAACCATTAAAAGAATTAAAGCAGAAAAGGCAATAATTTGCTCTTTAGCTATTAAAAAAGGTGAGAAAAGTATAATCAGGGCAGCATCCCGCGTCCCAACGCCAGAAATGGATATTGGGATAAGAGTTATAAATCCCGCAATTGTAACCGAGATAGCCAAATATAAAAATGGAATATTGAGACCAACTCCTTTTGCCAGAACATACATTTGTAAGTAATAAAAAACCCAGGAGAAAGCTGTGACAAGAAATATAATCAAATAATGTTTTAATTTATAAATTTTAAGGTCATTAATAAAGTCCTGGAAATTGATTTGCCAGGACTTTTGGTATTTTAAAGGGATAAAAATCCGAAATATTTTATTTAAAACCCATTTAATCAGGCCAATTTTTAGGAATATTAGGAATAAAGCAATGACTATTGTCATATATAGAACTGGAATTAAAATTGTTTTTTGAAAAACAGTAAAGAACAATACCGAGCCCCAAAATATGAAAAGCAAAAGGAAAACAAAATCACTTAATCTATCCAAGACAACGCTAACCAGGGATTTTCCCATTGAATAGCCATCCTTTTTTAGATAAAGGGCTTTTGCTATTTCTCCTAATCTGCCAGGAGTAAGAAGACCAATATATAATCCACTACAATACATTAGAAACGAGTTTTTTAAACTGTATTTTATTCTTTGTTGTCTTTTAATGTAATTCCAACAAAGGGTTTTATTAAAGAGCGTTGGGACGGTCATCAGCATAGCCAGGATTAAATAAAGGGGATTAATATTTTTTATATTTTGAAAAATCTCTCCGAGATCAGCCCTAGAGAGAATTAAAGCAAAGAGGATTAATCCAAGAAGAAAAAGATATTTATTAAAAAACTTAATAGATTTTTTCATTGTTATTTTTGGATTTCACCTTTAATAACTAATGCATGTCCCTTTTTTGAACCAGAAAATAAACAATCTTCAAGCAGGGCCAATTTTCCTATTATCGGAATAAATCTTTTGTAGATAGAGAATAATTTACTGTCAGCAACTTTGAACAGATCGGTTTGGCGTTGATATTTTTTTTGTTTTTTTGTGTAAAAAATTTTAGTAAATTCGGTAAAGAGCTCGGCAAAAATAAACATTGTATAGTGCGCTCTTACGACTTTAATCCCTTTTTCATTTAGCAGCTTTTTGATATTTTCTAAATAGTAACCGTCACGATAATGCCTTTCATTTTCGCTTTCTTCGGTGTGCATTAATTTTTTTAACTTTGATTGACTTCTCGGTCCTTCTAGTGAAGGTACCATTACTAGAACAGTAGCCCCATTTTTTCCTACTCGTTTTATTTCTTCGATTGCTAATGTATCATTTTGGATATGCTCTAGAATATTAAAACTTATTAATTTATCAAAAGAATTATCTTTAAATGGCATTTTTTCTCCTTTTCCCAAAACATAGTTAGCGCCAGTTGTTTTTTGGGCATAAATAAGAGAGGGGAGGTCAATATCTAGGCCAACTAAATTTTCAGAAAATTTAGTTAAAAAATTCAAGCAGTGTCCTAAGCCGCAACCGATGTCTAGAACGATATTTTCAGGTTCTGGTTTTAGATATTTAACAATATATTTTTTATACAGCCAGAAATGGAGAGCATATTGAAAAGGATTTTCTGTTGGTAAATTTTTTAGATATTTATATTTTTTTAAATTTATATCCAAAAATATTGGAATATTGTCTACAAGAAGATATTGTTTTTGGCAATTTAGGCACTTTAGCGTGTCTTTTTTAATTGAAAGTTCTTTTTGGCAATTTGGGCAGTAAATTATTTTTTGGAGAAAATTTGATATCATTTTTTTTAAGACATAGTTTAAAGTCTAGGGTTAGACTTTTGGCAAATGTAAGTTCTTCTTAGGCCGAGCAAGGTAATAATAAAATTTGGTAGAACTTTTTCCAGTTTTTCGCCAAATTTAATTATTTTTTTAGGTCCACCAGGTATTAAAATAAAGGTTTTTTGTTTTATTATTTTAAATCCGGTCCCCTTAAGCCATTTTTTTATTTTCTTGTGCCCAATAAAGCGATGAGGGCCCTCACTGTGGTGTTTGTTGGTTATAGCCGCAATCCAATGAACTGGTTCCCACAAAATGTTCGGGGTTGTCAGAACCAAATATTCTCCTGGTTTTAATATTCTATATAATTCTTGGACAAAAATTTTTGGATTGGCAAGTGTTCAATTGTTTCAAAGCTTAGAATCGTTTCAAATTCATCATCGTTAAACGGAAGGGGATAAGAGTCAAAATATTTGGTTTCAAAATCTATGGAATGTTTTGATAAATTAACCTTGCATATTTCTTGGTGCTTTTTGACGAAGATTTTTTTCATGGACTAACAATTTTACGTTGAATTTTTTAATAATTTCAATAGAATTGTCAGTGCTTTTATCATCTACTACAATAATTTCAAAATTGGGATAATCTGAATTAAGGGCTGCTTCAAGGCACGAAGACAATGTTTGCGCGTCATTATAATTAGGAATAATAATGCTTATTTTAGGAAAGTTTTTTATCATTATATTTTAAGCAGTTTTAAAGCGGCTTTCGCCTTTTTAAGCAAATCTTTCCAGGATTTCAGTTGAATAATTTTTTTAAAAATGTAATTCGGGCGCAAGTAAAAAGATCGGTAAGCCTTTTTAAGCAATAAAATCAATTCTTCGCGCGATAATTCTTTTTCCCAAAAGAGCGGCTTGAAGCTTGAAGTTGGATTTTCTGCGAATTTTTGCCAATAATCAAAAGGCAAAACCCCTTGTTCTAAGCCCAATCGATAAAGATCAGTGGCTGGAAAAGGGGTGGCAATGGTTATATGAACGTAATCGGGGTTAATTTTTTTCATGAATTCGATTGTTTCTAGAACGTCTTTTTTTGTTTCACTGGGCGCGCCGATCATAAAATAGGCCTCTGCTTTTATTCCTATTTTTTGAGTTAATTTAAAGGTTTTTTCAACCATTTCTAATGTAATTTCTTTTCTTAGAACTTCCAATATTTTTTGAGTACCAGCCTCTACTCCATAATGAATTCTTTGGCAGCCAGCTTGTTTCATTTTTGACAAAATTTGTTCATCGACCGTGTTTACTCTTGTTCTAACATCCCAGGCAATTTTTAAATTTCTTTTTAATATTTCATCACAAATTTCCAAAACTCTTTGCCTATCAACTCCGAAAGTATCGTCATACATAAATATTTCTTTTATTCCCATTTTTTCGCATTCTTCCATTTCATCAACAACATTTTTTGCTGAACGGGCGCGGAAAAGCTTGCCGAGCTGCGGTCGATCGCAAAACAAACACTTATATGGGCAACCGCGGCTTGTAAACATAGTTGTAATGGGAAAGTTTGACGAGATTGAAGAAAAATATTTTTTGTAAGGAACAAGTTGGCGCGCAGGAAACGGTAGGTCGTCAAGATTATTAATAAATTCTGATTGTCCATTATTTACTATTCTTTCTTTATCTTTAAAGACAAGTCCCTTGATTTCTTTAAGTTTTTTCCAGCTATCGATATTCTTTATTAATTCCAAAATCGGCTTTTCGCCTTCTCCCACGACGCAAAAATCAAAAATTTTAAATTTTATCGTTTCTTCAGGGTAAATGGTGGGGTGCGGTCCGCCCACAATCGTTATTATTTTCGGGTTGATTTCTTTTACAAGCTCGGCAGTTTTAATGGCATCTATAAGTGTAAAAGTCATAGCTGTAATTCCCACCATATCCGGTTTGCTTTTTTCTATTTTTTCTTTTAATTTATTGTAATTTAATTTTTCTACTGAACTATCAATTATTTCAACTTCATAATCAGTGTGTTTCTTAATATAACCAGCTATACACATTAAACCCAGGGGCGGGATAAATCCTCGTCCTTCTTCAATTGTTTTTGGCAGACAGGATTCAATTGAATTCAAAAACGGAGGATTAATTAAAAGTATTTTCATTTTTTATAAAGCTTAACAATTAAATCAGCTATTAATCCAATTATCAGTACTTGAATACTCGATATTATAAATATCGCAGTTGTCATGTCTAATGCTTTCGGCATAAAAATAATGCTATAGACGAATATAATTATTCCAGCGGTAAATAACACAAAACTAATAGGCAAAAATACTTTTAGCGGTCCGAAATACAATGCCAGTTTCATAATTAGTCCGGTAAAGTTTTTAAACGATTTAATTGGTCTGAGTTTGGACTTCCCATTTCTTTTCAGATAATCTATTTTGACATTTTTTAAAGAGTAGCCGTTAGTTAAACATACCATGGTTAGAGTAGAGGAAAAAGAGAATCTTTCCGGAAATAAATTCCAAAAGTTGAGCGGAATTTCCTTTTTAAATATTCTCATTCCGGAATTTAAATCAAGGACTTTTGTATTTGTTAAATAACTGGCAAATTTGTTTAAAAACCATTTTGCGGGTTTTCCCAAAATTGGTCTGTATTTCTTTCTGGCGCCAATAATCATGTCGTATTCCGGAACATAGTTTAACAATTCGGGAATAGAATTTACAGGATATGTTCCGTCCGCGTCAATAATCAGAATCCATTCAAATTTTGCGTTTTTGATTCCTGTTTTTAAGGAGGCGCCATATCCTTTGTTTCGTTCGTGGTTGATTAATTGTATCCCCGTTATATGCTCTAAGGCGTCTTTGGTTTTATCGGTCGAGGCATCATTAATTACTATTATTTCGCATTCCAAATCAGAAATTTTAATTAATTCCCTTTTCAAATCTTCAATCACTTGGCCAACTATTTTTTCTTCATTATAGACCGGAACCACTATTGATAATTGTTTTTTCATATTTTTATCTGCCTCCTCCGCGGAGGACTATGTTAATTGTTTTAAGAATTATACTTAAGTCAAAAATAAATGAACGATTTTTGATGTAGTATAGGTCATATTGAACTTTTTCAAAATTATCCGCAACTGACGAACCGTAGCCATATTTTATTTGCGCCCAGCCGGATAATCCCGGCTTTATCAAATATCTTTCTTGGTAAAAAGGAATTTTTTCTTTTAGCTCTTGATGGAATTCCGGTCTTTCTGCTCTTGGGCCGACAAAACTCATTTCGCCTTTTATGATATTCCATAATTGGGGCAGTTCATCAATCCGTGTTTTTCTTAAAAATTTTCCGAATTTTGTGATTCTCGGGTCATTTTTCTGCGCCATTTTTGGCCCGTCTTTTTCCGCGTCTTTTCCCATTGAGCGAAATTTTGTCAGAACAAACGGCTTTCCTTGTTGTCCTATTCTTGTTTGCCTGTAAAAAATAGAGCCCGTTGAATCAAGTTTTACAATTAATCCGATAATCAGCCAAAAGGGGAGCGATATTATCAACAATACAATAGCAAAAAATAAATCAAAGATTCTTTTGGATATTTCATAAAACTCTCTTTTGCCCTGCGAAATGTTTTCCAAAAACCAAACCTGATTAATAGCGTTAAGTGGCACTTTTCTGGTAAAATTCTCATAGAATTCGGCAAGATTGATAAAATCAATTTTGTATCTTATGCAGTCAAAAAGATTTTGTATCAGGTTGGGAAATTGATATACTTCCGGGCTGATTATCGCAATGTTTATTTTTTCCTGCTCAAGTATCTCCTTTAGGTTTTTCAATCCCTGAATTATTTTAATTTCAGGTATTTCGGTTCTATCAACTGGTTCGCTGTTTTTTATTAACAATTTAAGCTTGTATCCTATTTGCGGGCTTTTTATTATTTCCTTTGCCAGTTCAATTGCCTGAGGATTATAGCCGACAATCGCGGCATTCATTTTTATTTTTAAGGAACCGAGCAGAAAATTAAAGAGGTGTCTCCAGCCATAAAAAAGAATTACGAAAATTAAAATATTCAGAAAAAGATTTGTCTTTGGAGTAAGGGCGCCGAATAATGACTGAGGCGCCAAATAGAAAAATGAAACAGAAATCAATCCATTTATGAAAAGCGCCCTTATTAAAGCAGAAGAGAAATTAACATTGTTTTTCGCAACATCCAAATCATACAAATCATGGATAAAGAACACAATCAGCCAAATCAAATACAAAACAGAGAAGGGTATTAAATGGCTTTCAAAAATATTGAAATCAAATCCTCTATAACGGATTGCAAGGGCAATAATTAAAGAAGCGTATAATATTATTATATCGCCCAGAATCAATATGTATTTTTTGGTTTTCATGTATTTTTATTTTATCTCAAATTAAGTCGGTTGACAATAGATTTTATAAATATAATAATAGACAATATGAACTCTAATACTTATTTAAAGATACTCCGCTGGGGGATTTTTATTTCTCTATTTATACCATTGGTGATTTTTTCCCAATATTTGTCGCCATTCCATTTTGGCAAAGTAATTGTATTTAGGTCTCTAATTGAGATAATGGCGGTTTTTTATATTCTTCTAATTTTAATTGACAAAAAATACAGACCCAAGTGGACATTAATGGTTGTAAGTATTTCTGTTTTTGCTTTTCTTTATATTTTTACTGGTGTAATCGGAGTTAATTTCTATAACAGTATTTGGGGTTCGCTTGAAAGAATGGGCGGTATAATAAGCTTTGTCCATTTTTGGTTTTACTTTCTGATTTTAATAAGCATCATAAAAGAAAAAAAGGACTGGGAAAAAATATTGAAATTATCTGTTTTGGTCGGTTTTCTTTCAATTCTTTTTGGTTATGGCCAGAGATTGGCGCTAGCAACACAAGAATCAAAAAGTTTAATAAGCAAGTTTTTTGTCGGCTGGCAGCATGGCGAAAGAGTGATCGGTACAATCGGCAATCCTGCTTTGTTTGCTGGATATCTTCTTTTTATCATTTATTTGGCGATTTTCTTTTTAATCAGAAAGGATATTCAGGCAAAAGAAAAGGGCTTTTATGCGGCTGTTTTGATTTTGGGTATTCCTATTTTGTTTATGACAGCTGTAAGAGGCGCGGTTTTTTCGTTTTTTATTTCTTTATTGCTTTTGGCAATATTTTATATATTTTTTTCGTCCGGCAAAAAAATAAAGACTTATTTAATTGTTGCTATAATTGTTTTTTTGGCCTTGGGTTTTATTGTTGTTGCAAATAGGAATCAATCTTGGGTGAAAAATACCGCGTGGCTGCAAAGATTAACTAATGTTTTTTCGGATACTTCCACAATGAATACCCGCCTTTGGTCTTGGAACAGCGCTTTAAAGGGCTGGAAAGAAAGGCCGATTTTCGGCTGGGGTCCGGAGAATTTTACGTTTTTGCATTCAAAATATTTTGATTCTCGTCATTTTACTCAATTTGGTTCGGAAACAATTTGGGATAGAGCTCACAATATGGTTTTGGAAGTGCTTTCAACAATGGGCGTGGTCGGGCTTGCGAGTTATCTATTTATCTTTATTGCCATTTTTTATTTATTAATAAAAACGTACAAAGAAAAAAGAATTGATAAAATTTATTTGGGGATTTTTGGGGCGATGACAATAGCGTATTTTAGCCAAAATCTTTTTATTTTCGACACTTCTGCCAATTATTTATTATTCTTTTTGGTCGCGGGTTATATAAGTTTTATTACCAAAAAAGAAACAGAAGATAACATTGCAAAAGAAGAGGCGATTGTCAATCCTTCGGTGTTTTTAATGATTGTATTAATGTTTTTTGCTTTAATCGCTGTTTATTTTATAAACATAAAACCAGCCAGGGCAAATTATGCCTGCACAAGAGCTATTATTGCCGGTCAACAAGGAAACGCCCAAGAAGTAATGAATAAATACAGGGAAGCGCTTAGTTATAAGACTTCTCAAGGCGCCTACGAGATAAGGCATAAATTAGCCACTTTCGTTATTCAATATTCCGAGGCTTTGCGTCAGAAAAACAAAGAATTAAATGCTGAATTGATTCATTATGCGACGAATGAAGTGCAAAAAAATATCGAAAAATATCCAATGGATACAGTGCCCCTTCTTTATGCGGGCAGATTATATATTATTTTAGTTGGTAAAGAGGATGATGCCGGTCCAAAAGCCGAGGACTTTATTAGAAAAGCAATATCTTTAAACGACAAGAACCCACGAATTTGGTATGAATTGGGACAGGACCAGCTTTTAATGAAAAAGTATCAGGAATCGTATAACAGTTTTAAAAAGGCCTATGATTTAAATCCGCAAGTAGTGATTTCTAATTGGTTTTTGGGGATAGCTGCTTTTTATCTTGGTAATTATCAAGAAGCAATGGAGCGCGTAGAAAAAGCAATGGAAATGGGCTATGCTGGTTATAAAAACAGTATTGCTGATTTAATGCGATTGGTTAATGTTTATGAGAAGGTGGGTGATTATTATAGCGTTGTAAAATATTATGAAATGGCCGTAGAAGAACAGCCAACTAATCCCCAAATCCGTGCTTCTTTGGCAGTCGCTTACGCAAAAATAGGTCAAAAAGCATTAGCCATAGAACAAGCCAGAAAAGCAGCTGAAATAAACCCAGAATTTAAAGACGAATCAGAGAAATTTATAAATTCTTTGCCAAAATAGAATTACAAAAAACACATGGGGAAAGAAAATAAAAAAATAGGCATTATTGGAATTGGTATGGTTGGCGGAGCAATGCAGAGATATTTTGAGTCAATAGGAAAAAAGCCTTTTCTCTATGACAAATTTAAAGAAATCGGATCTCCTGAAGAAATTAATAAGGTTGATATTGTCTTTATATCTGTTCCTACACCATTTAATGAAAAAAGGGGATTCGATGATTCAGCCATTAAAGACGCATTTAAAATTCTTAAAGGTAGAAAAATTATAGTTATAAAATCTACGATTATTCCCGGCACAACCGAAAAATTTCAGAAAAAATATCCGCAACATAAAATCTTATTTAATCCAGAATTTCTAACCGAACAGACAGCTGATCAGGATATGCGCTATCCCGATAGACAGATAATGGGTTATACCCAAAAAAGCTACAATGTGGCCAAAGATGTTTTACAGATTCTACCATTGGCTCCTTTTGAAAGAATAATGCCCGTCACCGAGGCAGAGACGATCAAGTATTTCGGCAATTGCTGGTTTTCAACCAAGGTTATTTTTGCCAATCAAATATACGATTTATGCCAGAAGTTGAATATTGATTATGAGAGAGTAATGGAGGGCGCAGCAGCCGATAAAAGAATAGGTAGAAGTCATTTAGAAATTTTTCATAAAGGATATCGTGGTTATGGCGGAGCTTGTCTTCCCAAGGACACTAAGACTCTTATCCATTTCGGAGATAAATTGGGAGCAGAAATGAAATTGTTGAAAATTGTTGAGGAAATTAACAATGAATTGAGAAGATTTGACAACGGGGAAAAAGACCGCTAAATTTATTTGACAATAAATTTAAAAAGGTTTATTAGATAAATATGGACGAGAAACCTAAAAAAGTATTAGTAACCGGCGGAGCCGGTTTTATCGGTTCCAATCTAGTTGGACGATTGTTAAAACTTGGCCATGATGTTCGAGTAGTTGACAACCTTTCAACCGGGAGAAAGGAGAATATCAAAGAATTTTTAAATTATGATAATTTCGAGTTTATTAAGGGTGATTTGAGAAATTTAAATACATGTCGAAAAATAACAAAAGACATAGAATATATTTTTCATTTAGCTGCTATTCCGTCTGTCCAGAGATCGGTTGAGGATCCAATAACCAGCAATGAATCGAATGTTTCCGGTACTCTTAATTTGTTAGTTGCCGCGCGCGATGAGGGTCACATTAAAAAGTTTGTTTATTCATCCTCTTCCTCGGTTTATGGAGATTCAAAAAAATTACCCAAAAATGAAAATCAACCAGTGGAGCCGATATCTCCTTACGCGCTTTCAAAATATACAGGAGAAAAGTATTGCCAAATATTTTATAAAATTTATAATTTACCTACCGTTTGTCTCCGCTATTTTAATGTTTTTGGTCCCAATCAAAACCTCAATTCTCAATATAGCGCAGTTATTCCAAAATTTATTTCTTCTGTGACTCAGAAAAAACGACCAATTATTTATGGCAACGGCGAACAATCAAGAGATTTTACTTATGTGGATAATGTTGTTGAGGCAAATATTTTAGCAGCTTTTTCGGATGTTTCGGGAGAAGTTATAAATATTGTCTGTAATAAAAGAACTCCTCTTAATAAAATTTTGAAATTAATAAACCATTTTCTGGGAACCAATGTTCAGCCAATATATAAACCTGCTAGGGTTGGGGACGTAAAACACTCATTAGCCGATATATCTAAGGCCAAAAAACTGCTTAAATTTAACCCAAAAGTTTCCATAGAAGACGGCTTGGAAAAATTTATTTTTAAAGCCATTGACAAGTGATTTTCTATTTGCTACGCTTATAATACGTTGAATGGGGATCCCGTAAGGGAACCTCAAGACTATGGGAAGAGAGACCTCTGGCTTTATGTCGAGGCCTCTTTTCTTTTTGGATTTGACACGGCCATTTAAAAGATTTTATACTTATAATATCGCAACTTTGGTTGTGGCCCGAAAGGAGCCTAGAACCAGTACCCATTCAACACATAGTATTGGGGTTAAACTTTCTAGGTTCCTTTCGGGCATTTGTTTTATGTTGCCTTTTTATTTTTTATGTTATAATTTAATTAATAGTTATGATTTTTCTGTATAAAAAAAGAAAATTATTATTGACCTTGCTTTTTTCAAGCGGGCTTTTTATCATTTTACATTCAGCTGTTTTGGCCGCGGAAGTAGGCGATAAAATTAATTTTTTTGTTGACCAAAGCTACGATTCAAACAACAGGACTCAAATTTCTGCCACCCTGAAAAAAACCTCAACAAACGCTTATATTTTCATAGAAGACGAATACTGGCAGACGCTTGATTCCAGTCAGCAAACTTCTTATATGGATTATGTGAGTGTAATGGCAAGAGATTTTGATGAAAAAACTTATCCTGCTTTGCGATATGTTTTTGGTTCGGAATGGAAGCCGGGCATTGATAACGATGAAAAAATAACGATTTTATTGACTAAATTAAAATCAACTGCTGGTGGATATTTTAATGAAAGAGACGAATATTTGGAAACGGAAGTAGCAAATTCAAACGAAAGAGAAATAATTTATGTAAACATTATTCAACTTGCAAATCCCTTGATTGACAGTTTTATGGCCCATGAATTCCAGCATATGATAAATTGGAATCAAAAAGACAGGATGCAAGCGATAAAAGAAGAAGTTTGGCTTAATGAATTACGAAGCGAATACGCGCCAACCGCTGCCGGCTTTGACAGCGAATATTCCAATACCAACTTAGAGAGAAGAGTGGATGATTTTTTGGCAAATCCTTTTGATTCTTTGACAGAATGGAAGGGCGAGAGATTTGATTACCCGTCTGTGAATATTTTCGGCCATTATCTGGCAGAACAATTTGGCGAAGACATTTTTTTAACAATGATACAAAATAACAAAACAGGCATTGCTAGCGTTGAGCAGGCATTGCGCGACAAGGGCTATAATCTAACTTTTTCAGAAGTGTTTAATAATTGGCTTATAGCAAGCCACTTAAATAGCAGCGCTTTGCAGGATTCAAGATATGTTTATCAAAATCCTTATTTAAAAGGGACCATCCATGTTTCCCCAATTAACTACAGCATTGTTTCAACCAGTGTTATAAATATAATGCAAAGCATGAAAGATTGGGCGCCTTATTGGTATTCTTTTTTAAACAGGCAGGACAGCGGGACAATAACCAAAGATTTGGAAATAGAATTTGAAGGAAGCATAAACAGCGCTAATTTTAATGTGATTTATGTTGTTAATTACCGCTCAAAGCCAGTGGTTATCGGGTTTTTGCCGTTATCCGGCCAAAAAGGCGTTCTTAAAATACCAGATTTTAAAACCGATGTTAATTCAGTGACAATAATTGTTTCTGACCAATTCAAAAAGAGCGGGTTTAGCAGTAATGAACCAAGCGTTCCATTTACTCTTTCTGTGGCAACCACAATTTTTCAAGAACCAGTAGCGCCTCTCCAGCCACAACCCCAACCAAGCCAATTGCCGAAGCCGTCGGATTTTGGTCTTAAAGAAGGGGATTTAATCAGGGCTCAGGGTGATTTTGATATTTTTATAATAAACCAGTATGGTTATAAGCGATTATTCCTTAATCCTGCTATTTTCAATATGTATAAGCACTTAGGAACATGGAAAGACGTTAAAACAGTGACTCCGACAACAAGGGACGCCTTTATAACGTCCGACTTTTACCGCTTTGTTGATTCTCCCAAAGTTTATGATTTGGAAGTGACAGGCGAGGATACGGGGATTTTACGTTGGATAAATATAACTGCTGAAAACTTTTTATCACAAGGAGGAAAATCCGAAGCCATATTTATAATCAATAAATCCGAATTTGACTGGTATGCCAAAGGTGCAGACAAAATATCGTTGTAATTATGTCTATACTCGCGAACTTATTCGGTGACCCGAATAAGAAATATTTAAATAAAATCCAGCCAATTGTTGAAAAAATAAATGAGCTCGAAAAAGATTTCGAGCGTTTTTCTAATGAAGAATTAAAAAATAAAACTAATGAATTCAAAAAAAGAATAGAAAACTACGGAGGACAGTCCTCCGTAGGGCTTGATGATATTTTGACTGAAGCATTTGCTCTGGTTAGAGAAGCGGCCAAAAGAACATTAAATCAAAGGCATTTTGACGTTCAATTGATTGGCGGGATTGTCTTGCATCAAGGCAGAATTGCAGAAATGAAAACAGGAGAAGGGAAAACTTTGGCTGCTACTTTACCTTTATATTTAAACGCTTTAACTGGCGAGGGCGCGCATTTGGTTACTGTAAATGATTATTTGGCCAGAAGAGATGCTGTTTGGATGGGGCAAATATACTATTTTCTTGGATTGAGCGTGGGATGTATAAATCACGAAAGTTCGTATATTTATGACCCGGAATATCAAAAAGCCTTGGATCAAGAGCGCGATATTAAAGGAGGATTTAAGGTGGTCCAGGAATTTTTAAAGCCCTGCACTAGAAAAGAAGCTTATAATTGCGATATTTTGTACGGTACGAATAATGAATTCGGATTTGATTATTTACGGGGCAATATGGCTTATGATAAGAATGAGATGGCGCAAGGAGTTTTTAATTACGCGATTATTGATGAAGTAGATAGTATTTTAATTGACGAAGCGAGAACGCCTTTGATTATTTCAGCGCCGGATGCTGAATCAGCCAATCTTTATCAGAAATTCGCAAAAATTGTTCCGCAATTAAACAAGGAAACCGATTATAAGATTGACGAGAAAATGCGGGCAGTAAGTTTAACGAATGCTGGTATGGATAAAATTGAAAAAATTCTTGGAATTAGCAATATTTATGAGGAAAGGGGAATCCAAATTGTCCACCATTTGGAACAGGCACTGCGCGCAGAAGTTTTATTCAAAAGAGACAAGGATTATATTGTAACCAATGGCGAGGTTATTATTGTTGACGAATTTACCGGTCGGCTAATGCCAGGCAGGAGATATTCCGGCGGTTTGCATCAGGCAATTGAAGCAAAAGAAAGAGTTGAAGTCCAAAAAGAATCTAAAACTCTGGCAACAATAACTTTTCAGAATCTTTTTAGGATGTATAAAAAACTGGCAGGAATGACCGGTACGGCAATGACCAATGCCGAAGAGTTTGACAAGGTTTATAAATTGGATATCATAGCTGTTCCGACCAACAAGCCGATGATTAGAAATGACTTGTCGGATGTTATTTATAAAAATGAAAAAGGGAAATTCAAGGCAGTGATTGAGAAAATAAAAGAATGCCACTCAACGGGCCAGCCAATTTTGGTTGGTACAATTTCAATAGAAAAAAATGAGATTTTGGGAACAATGTTAAAACGGGAGGGGATTGAATGTAATTTATTAAACGCGAAAAATCACGAAAAAGAAGGGGAAATTATTGCCCAGGCAGGCAAATTGGGCGCTGTGACAATCGCGACCAATATGGCTGGCAGAGGAGTTGATATTGTCTTGGGGGGTAATCCCCAAGACCCTGAGCAGAGTCAAAGGGTTTGTGAAGCCGGGGGATTGTACATTATTGGCACAGAAAGGCACGAAGCAAGAAGAATTGATAATCAACTAAGAGGCCGTTCTGGCAGGCAGGGCGATTTAGGAATGAGCCAGTTTTTTGTTTCGTTGGAAGATGAATTAATGGCGCGTTTTGGTTCGGAAAAAATAAAAAATTTAATGGATATGCTTAAAATTCCTGATGACCAGCCAATTCAGAATAAAATGATTTCCAGTGCCATTGAAAAATCTCAGGCGAAAATTGAAGGATATAATCTGGATATTAGGCACCATTTATTGGAATACGATGATGTGATGAACAAACAGAGAGAAGCGATTTATAAAATGAGAAAAGAAATTTTATTTGCCGATGACAAGGACTTTGAAAAGAAAATTGAGGAACTAATGGCAAACGAAGAATTAAAGCAATACAAGGAAAAAGCCGAAAAAATGGGCGAAGAAAAACCAAAAATAGAAAAATTTGTAATGTTGCGAACAATCGATATGCTATGGATGGAGCATTTGGAAACAATGGAATGTCTGCGGGACAGCGTCCGTTTGCGCGCCTATGGCCAGCGCGACCCATTGGTTGAATATAAAAACGAAGGCCGTAGATTATTTGACAAAATGTTGGAAGAAATTGACAGCGCGATTGTTGAAATGTTATTGAAAGTAGAATTGAGAGGGCAAAAAACAAATAATGAAAATAGAATAGGCTTGCCCGCCGAAGCTCCGCAGCGCGGAGCGAAGGTGGGTCGTAATGATCCATGCCCATGTGGGGCGACTCATCCCGATGGACGACCAATAAAATATAAACATTGTCATGGGAAATAGAAAGAGGGCCCCGCAGCTGCGGGGCCCGTTTGGGTTTCGGAATCGGTTGAATTTAGGTCTCGATTGGTTTCGTTTTTTTGGAGCGATTAACATACCAAATTCTTGCAATCGCAATACCAACCGACACGGCCAGAAGAGAGGGAACAAGGCCAATGGTCCTAAACAGTCCTCCACAGAACATAAAATATATCAGCCAGACCGAACTGAAGAATGCTAGGATAAGTGGCCACAAGACCGTGAAAATGATGCTTTTGACTAATGGCGTAAGGTCTCCCGCCGTTGCTTCGAGAGCCCTGTTGGGTCCCAAAAAGAACGAATCCAGAATACTGGGATTCACTTGGCCTTGGGCATTTTGGTGGATCTGTCCGAGCCAGTATCCTGCATTGGCGTATATCGCCACCAACACCAAAACCCAAAAAACCGTTCCGATTTTTTTGAATGTACTCATTTTTAGCGCCTCCTAAACGCTGTTATCATTATATCACAACTATATATTTTGTCAACCCCGTAGTAGATTTTGGACTAATTTTATTGATTTGCTCCGATTTGGATTGGAGCAGTCCAAAATTCACTACGGGGTCAAGTCAAAAGATTAAAATTATTTATCTCCACCACCAAAATTTGGTGTGGGGGTTTACAAATTATTTTTTTTATTTTACACTAATAGTTTAAAGTTAGATTGTTTGAAAATTTATTGAAAATTGAAAATTAGAAATTGAAAATTTTTTATTGTATGGGTTTATTTTTTACGAAAAAAAATTCAACAGAAGAAAAGGGTTCTTATTTAAGAAAGCAAAGAAACAAAGTCCGGCTATTATTGCTGGGAATTTTTGTTTTGGCGATTCTGGCCGGGAGCTTGGATTATCCGGTTTTATGGGACAAGGCAGCTGATTTTATAAATAATAAAATCGGAATAGGCCTGCCCCATTTTTATAAATTGCCATTTAGATTGGGATTGGATTTGCAAGGAGGCACACAATTAATATATGAAGCGGATTTAAAAAATATTGACGCGAAAGATAGAGGTGCTTCAATGGACGGAGTCAGAGATGTTATTGAAAGAAGAGTTAATTTGTTCGGAGTAGGAGAACCGGTTGTCCAGATAAATAGAACAGGGGAGTCGCACAGATTAATCGTTGAATTGCCCGGAGTCAAAAATATTAATCAGGCAATTGGAATGATTGGAGCAACACCTTATTTGGAATTCAAGGAGGAAAAAACGCAAGCAGAAACAGACGATATTTTAAAGAAACAAGAAGCAGGAGACGAAGAGGCCCTAAAACTAGATCCTTATTTTAAGTCAACATCTCTTACCGGTAGGTTTATAAAAAGAGCCCAATTGGAATTTAATCAAACAACAGGTGAACCGACAGTGGGATTGGAATTTAACGACGAAGGCGGGAAAATTTTTGCCGAATTAACCAAAAACAATGTTGGCAAAAAAATCGGAATTTATCTGGATGGCGTGCCTATCAGCGCGCCGGTTGTTCAGGAGGAAATATCAGGAGGCAAGGCCCAGATTACGGGAAAATTCAGCGCTACAGAAGCAAAGCAATTAGTTCAGAGACTAAATGCAGGCGCGTTGCCAGTGCCGATAACCTTGATTAGTCAGCAGAGCGTGGGCGCTTCATTGGGCTACGATTCGTTAAAAGAAAGTTTGAAGGCCGGTATTCTCGGATTTTTGGCTATTTTGATTTTTATGGTTGTATTTTACCGCCTTTCAGGATTTTTTGCTTCTTTGTCTTTAATAATTTATGTTATTTTGATTTTGGCGGTTTTCAAATTAGTGCCTGTAACTTTGACCTTGGCAGGTATTGCCGGATTTTTGCTTTCAATGGGCATGGCGGTTGACGCCAATGTATTGATATTTTCCAGAACAAAAGAAGAATTAAGACAAGGCAAGGAATTTTTTAGCGCGGTCAAGGATGGCACAAAAAGAGCCTGGCCGTCAATACGCGACGGCAATTTTACAACAATTTTAGTCGGAGTTATTTTATTTGTTTTCGGCACGAGTTTTGTCAAAGGATTTGCCCTGACTTTAATTTTGGGTAATTTGATTTCAATGTTTTCGGCAATATTTATCACAAATAGCTTTCTTAAAGTTTTTGCCGGAACAAGATTAGAAAAATTCAGGAAAATTTGGCTATGAACATCCAATTTGTAAAACATTATAAATTGTATTATTTATTTTCCGGGCTTTTGGCTTTGGCTTGTGTGGTTAGTTTATTTATTTTTGGCTTAAAGTTGGGGATTGATTTTACGGGCGGAAGTATTTTAGAGATAGCGTTTGAAACAAGGCCGGAAAACACCAAGATTCAGGAAAAATTAAATTCTTTAAATCTGGGAGAAATTGTTATCCAGCCCACAGAAAACAACGGCGCAATATTGAGATTTAAAAGCGTTGATGAAAATACCCACCAGCAAATACTCGCAAAATTAGGGGAAATTTCAAAAATAGAGGAAAAAAGATTTGAAAGCATAGGGCCGACTATTGGTAAAGAACTTCGCCAGAAAACAATTATTTTGGTTGTTATTTCTTTGGCCGCTTTGTTATTTTATATCGCGGTTGCTTTTAGAAAGAGTTCATGGCTTATTAAAGGATGGCATTACGGCTTGGTTTCAATAATCACTCTCGCTTTTGACGTTTTAATTCCATTTGCTTCTTTTTCGGTTTTGGGAAAGATATATAATATTCAATTTAATATCGGAATAGTGGCGGCCCTGCTTACTATTTTGGGCTATACAATCAATGACAAAGTTATTGTTTTTGACAGAGTGAGAGAAAATTTGGCAACGTCCGGAAGCAATGAAAGTTTTTCCGAAATTGTAAACAAAAGTTTAAATCAGATTTTGGGCAGGTCGTTAAGCACCGGAACCTGCACTCTTATTGTTCTGTTTTTTATATTTTTATTCGGCGGAGAAACATTGAAATATTTCGCCTTGACCCTTATTATTGGTATTGTTGTCGGTACTTATTCTTCTCTTTTTATAGCTAGTTCTTTGCTTGTCAGTTGGATGGGGAAGAAAAAATAGTCAAATTCTTGACAGCTGTATTTTATTATGCTATATTAAATTGTTATAAAAAATTTAAAAAATATAAAAATATGGCAAAGAAAAAAACATCAAGAAAAACAGTACTTTCAAAGGGCCTTTCCGCAAAAGTGGAAAAGGCTTTGTTATATTTAACAAATCCGCGCATCAGAGATATAATTGAGCGCAGATTCGGAATCAAAACAGGAAATCAAGAAACCCTTGAAGCAATAGGAAAAATTTACAAAATAACAAGAGAAAGAGTCCGTCAGATTGAAGAGGCGGGGCTTAAAATATTAAAATCAAACAATGTTATTTCTTGTTTTGCGCCAGTTTTTAAATATTTGGACGACTTGTTCGCTGACCATGGCCACATAATGGGCGAAGATTATTTGTATTGCACGACAACAGGAACAAACGAAGCCAATTCTTTAAAGGGCCAGATTTTTTTGGCTTTAACATTGGGAGATTCATATAAAAGAGTTATAAAAGATTCTAAATTCAATCCGTATTGGATTGCCCATCCAGAAGCCAGGGCCAGAGCGGAAAAAGTGCTTGATTTTTTGATGGAACATTTTAAACAAAACAATAAAGTTTTTAATGAATCGGAAATATTGAATATTCTTTCAAAAAAACACTCTAATTTGCCGGAAAAATTATTTTGCGTGATTTTGGATATTGCCAAAGATATTGAAAAAAATAATTTTGGTGAAATCGGGTTGATTGACTGGCCGGAAATTTCCCCGCAAGGAGTAAAAGACAGAGCTTATCTGGTGCTTAGAAAAACCGGTGAACCTTTACATTTTACGGAAATAACCGATCTTATAAACAAATGGGGTTTTGCCAATAGGCCGGCTTATGTCCAGACAGTCCATAACGAACTTATAAAAGATCCGCGATTTGTTTTAGTTGGCAGGGGAACATACGCTTTGGCTGATTGGGGTTATGAGTCGGGCACGGTTGAAGAACTGATTGAAAAAATATTAAAAAACAACAAAAAGCCATTAACGAAAAAAGAAATCCTTGATAAAGTTTTGGCTCAACGCAGAGTAAAGCCAAACACTATAGTTTTGAATTTGCAGCGTTCTCCAAAATTCGCCAAACTTGGCGACGGCAAATACGCCATTGCCTAATTGATGATCATTTATTAATAATCAATTTGTGGCTGAAATTTTAGAAATTTATAGGTCATTATTTAAGATACTGTTGAGTTATTGGTGGATTATAACACCGGTGGCTCTTTTTTTTATTTTAAAATCTTTATACACAAGTTATCTCGTTTCTGAATTTATTAAAAGTTTGAAGTGGACGATACTGGAAGTAAGATTTCCTCAAGAGGCAGTAAAAAGTCCCAAGGCGATGGAACAATTTTTTCATGGCCTGCACGCTACTCAGAAAACATTGAAATTTAAGGACAAATACATAAAAGGCGAAATGTTTTCCCCTTATTTCAGCGTTGAGCTTACTGGTGACAGCGGAGAAATCCATATACATATAAGGACATTAGATAAATACAGAAATTTAGTTGAATCGCTTGTTTATTCCCAATATCCGGAGGCCGAAATTTTTGAGGCAGATGATTATGTTTTAAAAATGCCAGCTGAAATTCCGAACAAAGATTATGATATCTGGGGTACGGAATTGCTTTTGACGCAACCGGATGCTTATCCCATAAGGACTTATCCCGTGTTTTTTGAAGAAAAAGAAATAGAAGAAAGAAACGATCCAATTGCCGGGCTTTTTGAATTTCTAAGCAGTTTGAGCCAAGATGAACATGTCTGGATGCAAATTTTAATAAATCCAGTAGACGATACTTGGAAAAAAGACGGTGAAAAATTAGTAAGTAAGATTATGGGAAGAGAGGTCAAAGAAGATAAAAAAACCGGTTCCTTGATAATTGCGGAAACTCAAAATTGGGCTTCAGAATTCATAAAAGGAGTAATTGATTTTATAATGGGCCAGACAGGTGAAATCAAAGAAGAGGAAAAAAAAGTTAACGAGGCAATGGCTTATTTGAGCCCGGGCGAAAAAGATGTTGTTTTGTCTATTGAAAAAAACATTGCTAAGCTTGGCTTTAAGACAGTTGTCCGATATATGTATTGGGGCCATAAAGACGTTTTTTCTAAAGATAAGACAGCTTCTTTGGGCGGATTTTTCAAACAATTCAACACCCAAAACCTCAATGGTTTTAAGCCGAACAAAATGGTTATCCCCGGCCATGGAAGAATTTTCAAAAAAAGGAGAGAGCCAGGCCAGAAAAGATTTTTTATCAGTTGGTATAAAAGACGTTTTTTCCCGTTTAAAAAATTTGAAAAAAGAGGATTCGTTTTTAACACAGAAGAACTGGCGACAATTTTTCATATACCGATTAAAATTGTCAAAGGAGAGAGAATTCCAAGAATTGAAGCCAAGAAAGGCGGTCCGCCAGCCAGATTGCCAACTGCTTAATTTATGGAAAACAAAGGAATTACAATTGTAGGGGAAACAAATTTCCGCAACAAGCGGACCAAATTTGGAATCAAAAAAGACGATAGAAGGCATCATGTATACATTATAGGAAAGACCGGCGTAGGCAAGACCGTTCTTTTGGAAAATATGGTTATTCAGGATATCCAAAATGGCTATGGCGTTGCTGTTGTTGATCCTCATGGCGAATTTGCCGAGAAAATGCTTGACTTTGTGCCTTCAAATCGCGTAAATGATGTTGTTTATTTTAATCCAGCAGACGCAGAGCACCCCATTGCTTTTAATGTGATGGAAAATGTGGAGCAGGATTACCGTCATTTGGCAGCTTCGGGTTTAATGGGCGCTTTCAAGAAGATCTGGGCCGGATTATGGAGTTCTAGAATGGAATATATTCTATATAATACTATTTTGGCCCTTTTGGAATATCCGGGAACAACACTTTTGGGGATTAACAGGATGTTGGCTGACAGGGATTATCGGGATAAAGTCGTGGATAAAGTAAAAGACACGGCAATCAAGTCGTTTTGGATAAACGAATTTGCCAAATATCCGGACAGGTTCAGAGAAGAAGCAGTGGCGCCGATTCAAAATAAAGTTGGTCAATTTATATCAACGCCCTTAATCAGAAATATTATCGGCCAAGTCAAATCATCCATAAATATGCGGGACATAATGGACCAAAGCAAAATTTTAATAGTTAATCTTTCAAAAGGGAAAGTCGGGGAAGACGCAAGTAATTTATTAGGCGCTTTAATTATTACGAAATTGCAGTTAGCGGCAATGGAAAGAGTGAACGTGCCAGAAGAAGAAAGAAAAGATTTCTATCTCTATGTTGACGAGTTTCAGAATTTTGCAACAGACGCCTTTGCCAGTATTTTGTCAGAAGCAAGGAAATACCATCTTTGCCTGATTTTGGCCCATCAATATATTGCCCAGCTTGACGAAATGACAGACAAAGGCAAAAGTACAAAAGTCAGGGACGCTATTTTCGGCAATGTCGGTACTTTGATAACTTTTAGGGTTGGCGCGGTTGACGCCGAGTTTTTGGAAAAAGAATTTATGCCGGAATTTATAATTGATGATTTGGTAAATTTGGACAAATATAACGTTTACCTTAAATTAATGATAGATGGCGCTGCATCAAAAGCTTTCAGCGCCACGACTTTGCCGCCTTGTCCCGCATCAGAAAAGTCAAATAAGGATAAAATCATTAAATTATCCCAGGAAAGGTATACCAATCCCAAAGAAGAGATAGAGGAAAAGCTTGCGAAGTGGAGTGAGACAGTCAGAGAAGAAAAAGAAGAAAGAAGAAAAAAATACGATGCAATCTGTTCTAATTGCGGGAAAAAAACAAGCGTTGCTTTTCAGCCGGACGGGAAAAGGCCTGTTTATTGTTCGGCTTGTTTGCAAAAAGCAAGGGAATCCAAACCAATTTCCCCAAAAGAAGCAACAGAACAGCAGCCCCAATCATTTCAAAAGAAAAAAATAGAAATTGACGCAGAAGATTTGCGGAAAACAATAAAAGATGCGATGAAAGACAAGGGGTAATAATGTATTATCATAAAACCATGATAGACAATTTAAATAAAATCAGAGAAATAAGATTGAAAAAACTGGAAAATTTAAAAAAGGCCGGAATAAATCCTTATCCAGCTGAAGTTTTGCGTACGCACACGAATCAGCAAGCAATAGATGATTTTAATAAATTAAAGGCCAGAAAGATAACACTCGTTGGCAGGATTCGTTCAATTCGCGAACACGGCGGCTCTACTTTTTGCCATATTGAAGATGGCTCAGCTCAAATTCAGATTTTTTTGAGAAAGGATAAAATTGGCGAGAAAGATTATAAGTTGTTCTTAGAAAATATTGATTTGGGTGATTTTATTGAAGCAACGGGAACTTTGTTTTTGACAAAAAAGGGTGAAAAAACTTTGGAGGTTTTAAAGTGGAGAATTATTTCTAAGTCTCTCTTGCCATTGCCAAGCGAGTGGTACGGGTTGGAAGACGTTGAGGAAAGATACAGAAAAAGATATTTGGATTTGGTTTTGAACAAAGAAACTCGGGATAAATTTGTAAGGCGCTCGGAAATTATCAAGAAAATTAGAAAATTCTTGGACGAAAACGGATTTTTGGAAGTGGAAACGCCGATGCTGCAAACAATGGCTGGCGGCACCATTGCCCGTCCCTTTAAAACCTTTCTTAATGCTCTAAATATGGATTTATATTTAAGAATCGCGCCGGAACTGTATTTGAAACGTCTTTTGGTGGGCGGTTTTGAACGGGTTTATGAATTGAACCGTAATTTCAGAAACGAGGGCATGGATAGGGAGCATAATCCCGAATTTACAATGCTGGAATTTTATGCTGCTTATTGGGATTATGAAACAATGATGGATTTTACGGAAAAATTATTAAAATCTCTGGACAATAAAATATTCAAGGGAAAATTTAAGCGGGCAGAATATGATAAAATTGTCGGCAAAAAAGACGATAAAGAGGTTTTTGCAAAAATTAAAGAGCCGACATTTGTTATCCATCATCCAGTAGAGATTTCGCCATTGGCAAAGAAATTAGATAAGAACTCTCGAAAAGTGGCCAGATTTCAGTTAATTGTCAACGGCTTGGAAATCGCCAATGGCTGGTCTGAAATCAATAGTGCAATTGATCAGGCAGAGAGATTTATGGACCAGGAAGCCAAGAGAAAAAAGGGAAACCAAGAAGCGCATCAATATGATAAAGATTTTATTGAGGCACTTGAATATGGAATGCCGCCAGCAGCGGGAATTGGGATTGGAATTGATAGATTAGTGGTTCTATTAACTAATTCTAAAACATTGCGGGAAATAATTTTATTCCCCACAATGCGGCCAAAAAATGAATAGAGAAGAAGCACTAAAATTAATAAAAGAGAAAGTCCAGAATAATAATTTGGTTAAGCATTGTCTATCAACTGAAGCTTGCATGCAAGGATTGGCTGAGCATTTTAGCGAAGATAAAGAAAAATGGGGATTGACCGGATTGCTACACGATATTGACTACGAGGAAACGAAAAATGCGCCGGAAAAACATTCATTGATTGGCGCGGAGATGTTGGAAAAATTAGGATTGGAAAAAGACATTGTTGAGGCAGTAAAAACTCATAACGAAGCCCATGGAATTAAGCCAGAAACAAAAATGGCAAAAGCGATTTTTTGCATTGACCCTTTAACTGGTTTAATTGTTGCTTCGGTATTAGTTTTACCGTCAAAAAAAATAGTTGATTTGACAACTGAAAATGTTTTAAATCGTTTTAAAGAAAAAAGTTTTGCCAAGGGCGCAAATAGAGAAATTATTTTCAAGTGTCAGGATTTATTGGGTTTGAGCTTGGAAGAATTCGTCAAAATAGGATTAGAAGCGATGAAAAAAATAAGTAATGAATTAGGATTATGATTGACATAAAATTACTTCGGGAAAATCCGGAAAAAGTAAAAAAGGCGTGCCAAAACAAACGCGTCGTTGTTGATATTGATAAAATTTTAGAAATAGACAAGAAAAAAAGGGAATTAATTCAGCAAATTGAGAATTTAAAAGCAGAGAAAAATAAATTAGCAGCAAAGGACATTGAAAAAGGCAAAGAACTTAAAGAAAAAATAAAGCAATTAGAACCGGAATTGGAAAATTTAGAAAAAGAATTCAATGAATTATTTCTGCAAATTCCCAACTTACCCCTAGATGATGTGCCGATTGGGAAAGATGAAGGTGGAAATAAGACCATTAAAACATGGGACCAGCCCAAGGCTGGTCAGCTAAAATCTAACTACTTAGATTTAGCTGAAAAACTTGATATTATTGATGTTAAACGTGCAGCCAAGGTTGCTGGCACGCGCTTTGGCTATATAAAGGGCGGAGCGGCAATGCTTGAAATGGGTTTGATTGGTTTGGTGTTTGATGTTTTGACAAAAGAAGGTTTTATTCCTGTTTTTCCGCCAGTTATGATTAAGCCGGAAATGATGAAAGCAATGGGCTATATAGAAAGAGGTGGGGATGAAATTTATTATATTCCAAGCGATAATATGTATTTAATTGGAACCTCTGAGCAGTCAGTCGGACCCATGCATTCAAATGAAGTTTTTAATGAAAAGGACTTACCAAAAAGATATATTTCATTTTCAACTTGCTTTAGAAAGGAAGCGGGCTCTTATGGCAAAGACACAAAGGGGATTTTAAGAGTTCATCAGTTTGACAAAGTGGAAATGTTTGTTTTCTGCAAACCAGAAGATTCAACAAAAGAGCATAAATTATTATTGTCAATGGAAGAGAAATTAATGAAATTATTAAAAATTCCTTATAGAGTTGTTCAGATGTGCACTGGCGATTTGGGGGATCCAGCAGCTGCCAAGTATGATATAGAAACGTGGCTTCCAGGGCAGAATGAGTATCGCGAGACACACTCCACCTCCAATTGCACTGATTTTCAGGCGCGAAGATTAAATGTTAAATATAAAACAAAAAATGGATTGGAATTTGTTCATACTTTGAACGGCACAGCCTTTGCCATTGGCAGAACCATTATTGCCATTATTGAAAATTACCAGCAAAAAGACGGAAGCATTAAGGTACCAAAAGTTCTACAAAAATATATCAAAATAAAGACGATAAAATAATGTATTATTATTCCAGTAAAAGAAAGAGAACAAAAAAGAGGAGAATATTATTTTTAATATTTCTCCTTGTTTTAATATTGATTTGCGGAGTAGGGTTATCGCCGATAATTAAAATAAAAGCGATAGAAATTTCGGGGAATAAAGATGTGAGTGCGGAAAAAATCAGAAATTCTTTGGACTATAAAAATATTTTTTTATTGTCAAACAGCAAAATTAAAAACGATTTACTAAAAAAATTTCCTCAGATTTTAGATTTGGAAATCCATAAAAATATCGTAAAGCGAACATTAAAATTAATAATCAAAGAAAGGGAGGGAATAGGAATTGTTTGTAAGGCAAGCCCAGCCTTCGCTGAAGCTACGGCGGGTAAATGTTTTTATATTGATAGCGAAGGAGTAATTTTTAAAGAATCGCTTTTGACGAGCGGTTTCATAATTTTATTGATTAACGATTTTTCCAACAGACAATATAATTTGGGCGATAAAATTTTTGATAAAAATTTAATAGAATCATTATTAAAAATAAAAGACAAATTAGCCAACGAATTAGATATTCTATTGGCCAATATAGATATAATGTCTTATCCCGTTAAAGATATAAGAGTAACAACTTATGAGACTTGGAAAGTATTATTTTCCAGCGAACGAAATATTGACGACCAGATTCTTGAATTAAAAACAGCATTAAAAGAAAAAATCAAGGATAGAACAGGACTGGAGTATATTGATTTAAGAATAGAGAACAGAGTGTATTATAAATAAAAAACATTAGTTGTCTCAGTGATAAATGTTTTTTATTTTAAGGGGGGTTAGGGGATGTAGTATACGAAAATGGAATTGCCGATAACAGTGATCGGTTCGTATTGGTTGAGCCAGAGATATCTGTCTGTTTTAAATTCAAAGCCCTTGGTTGGCGTGGCGCGACCTTGCTGGAGAAACGTGGCTGAAATGGCTAACCAGCTTCCTTTGGCTTTAGTGGGATCGTATTCAGCGTGCCATTCCTCGTATTTATCTTTCAAATAATACTGGACAGTCGCTCCGCCGAAATAATCAACTTTTATTTTTTGGATATTATTTTCATCAACCCATTTTGCCAATCGTTTTAAATCTTGTCCCCAATCAAGATTGGAATCAGTTGCATAAATATAGCCATTTTTCGCTCCGCCAACAAGTTCGCTGAAATATGTCAGATAATAAGGGAATATGGAAATAGAGGACAACACATACCATAATAATAAAAATCCAAAGACCAATGACCAGACGCCAAGGGCCATTTTTTTATTTTTCTTTTTCAAATAATCAAAAATTCTTTTTATCTGGCCAGAAATAAGAATGAAGATAAATGGAAATGTCGGTAAGATGTGGCGGACGCCAATATTCAAATTGCTTTGAATGCTTACTGCCCAATAAATTATTATAAAAATCAGCATGGCCATTTCTGTAAAATAATTTCTGAAAAAATTCCCAATTTGTTCAAGTTTATTTCTAAAAATTTTCTTAAGGAGAAATTTGGGAATTTGTCTGCCCGCAACGCCTCGCAGGCTCGTCTTGCGATGGCGGGCGGGCCAAGCAAGAAAAAGCAAAGCGATAATTGTTAAAATGTGCAAGACAAGAGGCGTTTTTAAAATATAAATAATCGGAAAATAGTTGTGCCAACCTTTATTTGTGACATCGCCCAAGAAAAATGTTGTATTTCCGCCAGTTACTCTTTGGAAAGTCATAAATAATCCGAGCGCGTATTGGGCATAAGGCCTTAAAATCGGCTGTTTGGCCATCCAGATTACCAGCTGGCCAGCTGGTTTTAAGGGGAATTGAGAAGCGATAAAAGTCGTGTCAGATAGCTGTTTTTCATAGGGATAATTGGAAATATGGAAAAAATAAACAGGATAAATCAGAATATAGCCGATAATTAAAATTAAGATAAATTTTGGGATGTAAAATTTGCATAAAATTAAAAATCTTCTGAAATCGGACTTCCATTCATCGGGCGTCGATGTTCTGATAATTAACCAAACAATTAAAATTAATCCAAAATAGGGGACAAGCAGAAACAAAGAAAATTTTATCATTTGGGCTAAGCCGAAAAAAACACCAGCCAGAATTAAATTTTTCAGGACTGGTTTTTTAATCCAATTTATAAAAAAGTATATTGCAGAAAAAAACGCAAACGCCGCGCCCACATCCGTGGCAACATACCGGCCGTGAGCAATAAATGTCGGGTCAAACGAGAAGAGAATGATTGCGATTACAGTAATCCATGGCCCATAAAGTTTTTTTGTCCATTTATAAATAAAAAATCCTAGAAATATCAACAATAAAAGCATGGGCAAGCGCGACCAGAAAATAATTTTGTCGGCATCATTGCCGGAATTGTAAAGAAAATTAAAACCAAAATCCCATTGGCTATTTACTTCGCTTTGCCAGGATTTTAACTGGGATGGGAAATTGATGTTTTGCCACAGCAACGGAACAGCGGATAAATCTTTCAAAAGAGGCGGATGTTCGGGATTCAGACGGTAATCCCTTTGGGTTAAATAAGAATAGCCAGCTGGAATATGGGCAACCTCGTCCATAATGGCGGATTCCTGGCGCAATGAAATTACGGCCAATATTATCATTATAGCCACTAAAATTATAGAGAAAATAATTGGTAATTTCTTGTTCATTATTTTTATTATATCATGTTATATGATATAATAGTAGAATGCCAGAAGAAATACTTAAAAATTTTGAGCAAAAAAGAGCCGAGGCTTTAAAAGTTTTGGAATCCAAGGAGGCCGGTCTTTCTTTGGAAAAACAAAAAGAGATTTTAAAGGACGTTGTTTCGGAAAAAATCCAGACAATTCAGCCGTCCCGGGTAAATCAGCAAGTAGCCCAAAAAATCCAGGAATTACAAGAACAACCCAAAGAAAGGCAAATCCAGATTTTAACGGAAATGGCCTTTGAAAAAGGAGTTGTTTATGCTGTTGAAATTGCCAAAAATCTTGATAATCCGTATTTGCTTGACGAATTCCACGATGTTTTAGTTGACCAGCTTTACAATAAGCTGGTTGAAGAAGGGAAATTGGAGAAAATATAAACATGACAATTAACCAGTTTATCTATTTGGTGATTTTTGTGATAGTTCTATTGATAATAGGATTGATTTCGGTTTTAATCACCGAAAGAATAAGAAAAAAGGGAAGCATTATTCGTTCTTTAAATATGAGCTTGTTTTTGGTCAGGATGCCGAAAGAAACAAAAACAGACATTTCTTCAGAGGAGAAAAAATCAAGAATCGCCGTTATGGAGCAATTTTTATCAAGCTTGGGCTCTTTGAGAGAAAAGGGTTTTAAAAATCAGCTTTTTTACGGCCAGCCATACATTGTTTTGGAAATGGCCGTGCCTTTTTCTTCGCCGGAAATTTCTTTTTACGCGGCAATCCCCAACAAATATGAGACATATCTGGAAAAACAGATTCACGGCTTTTATCCCAACGCAATGATTGAAAAAACCGAGGACTACAATATATTTCATCCGGAAGGTTCGATTGCGGGCGGATTTTTAAAACAGGACAAAAGTTTTGTTCTGCCCATAAAAACCTATAAAGAACTGGAAGTTGACCCGTTGGAAAATATTTCAAACGCTTTAAGCAAAATCCAGGATACGGGTGAAGGCGGAGCAATACAAATCATTATAAAGTCAGCAGACAAGTTGTGGGATAAAGTAGGAATTTCAATCGCCAAGAGAATGAACGAGGGCGTAAGTTTTAAAAACGCGATGAAGGGTAAGCTTCCCCAGAAATCAAAACCCAATGAGCCGCAAACCCTGCAGAAAGTTTCTCCAATGGACGAGGAAATAATCAAGGCGCTGCAAATGAAAGCGAGTAAAACAGGATTTAATGTAAATATAAGATTGTTGTTTTCTGCCAAGGAAGAGACAAGGGCAAAAGAATTATTTTCCCACGCCGAAGGCGTTTTCCAGCAGTTTTCCACGCCGAATTTCAATTCCCTGAAAGTTGAGAAATTGAAAAGCAATTCACTGAAAAAGATGTGTTTTAATTTTTCATTCCGTCTTTTTAGAAATCAAGAAAGAATGCTTTTGAACAGCGAGGAATTAGCTTCTATATTTCATTTCCCGTTGAACCAATTGGCTTCTCCTAAATTAAAATGGTTAAAATCAAAAGAATCCGTTCCGCCAACAGACCTTCCTCGGGAAGGCGTCACTCTCGGAAAAAATGTTTTCAGGGGGCAGGAAACAATTATAAAAATGACCGATGATGACAGGCGCAGGCATTTTTATGTTGTTGGCCAGACCGGCACAGGCAAGACAACAATGATATTGGATATGATTCGTCAAGATATTTTGAATGGCAAGGGCGTTTGCTTTATTGACCCCCACGGTCAGGACATAGAGAAAATTTTAGGCATTATTCCTTCGGAAAGAATGGAGGATGTGATTTATTTTGACCCGGCTGACGTTGAAAGGCCAATGGGCTTGAATATTTTGGAATATGATTCCGCGTATCCGGAACAAAAAACATTTTTGACAAATGAAACAATAAATATTTTCAAAAAATTGTGGGAAGCGCTGCCGGAAGCGTTTGGCCCGATATTTGAGCAGTATATGAGAAATGCCATTCTTTTAATAATGGATGATCCCGAATCCGGTTCAACTTTATTGGAAGTGCCCAAGGTTTTGGCGGATTCGGAATTCAGGCATTACAAACTTTCCAAGACAAATAACATCGTTGTTAAGGATTTTTGGGAAAAAGAGGCCGAAAAGGCAGGGGGAGAAGCGTCCTTGGCGAATATCGTTCCTTATATTACCAGTAAGGTAAATGTGTTTTTGGCAAACGATGTTATCCGGCCGATTATTTGCCAGCAAAAAAGCGCTTTTGATTTCAGAAAAATAATGGATGAGAAAAAAATATTTTTAGCAAATCTTTCCAAAGGCAGATTAGGCGAGCAGAACAGTTATTTATTGGGATTGATAATGGTCGGTAAAATATTGATGGCCGCTCTTTCAAGGACCGACGTGCCGGAAGACGATAGGAATGATTTTTATTTTTATATTGACGAATTTCAAAACATTACAACCGAAAGCATTGCCGTAATTTTAGCCGAAGCAAGGAAATATCGTTTAAATTTAACCATTGCCCATCAATTTATCGGCCAATTAAAAGAAAACATAAAAAATGCTGTTTTTGGCAATGTGGGCAGTATGGCGGTTTTCAGGGTTGGAGCTGAAGACGCGGAATTTTTGGTCAAACAATTTGAGCCGGTTTTTAATCAGCAGGATTTGATTAATATTGATAATTTTAATGCTTATGTTAAGCTTTTGATAAATAATCTTACTAGCACTCCTTTTAATATAAAGGTAAACCCGCCTTTTAAGAGTGACCCGGAAATTGCGGCTAAGGTCAAAGAATTATCTCGTCTGAAATATGGCAGGGAGAAATCAATTGTGGACAAAGAATTGTCGGAAAGATCAAAAATAGAATCTCATATTGGTGGAGCCGATATTTTGCCTGAAGAACCGGATTTGAGATAATTATTAAATCTGCCTGCCGCCTGCCTGACGGCAGTCAGGGTAAGCAAATAATTAAATTATGAGAAAATTAGATATTATTGCGAGTTTGGTGTTGGGAGAAATTACCGCGATATTTGCTGTTTTTGTTTTGCAGGAATTAAATTTTAATTTATTTCCTTTGGCTGTTTTGTTTGTAGCTCTGCCCGTTTTGGCGCTTTTGGGTGTTTATATCGCTAATATAATTGGCAGAAAAATCCCGATTATTTTTCAATTCGCCAAATATGCTGTTGCCGGCGCTGCCAACACAGCCGTTGATTTTGGGGTTTTGAATATTTTAATGTTTTTGACCAACACATCAAAAGGCGAAAAAATAATTATTTTAAACAGCGTTGCTTTTCTTGTTGCTGTTATTCATAGTTATTTATGGAATAAATTTTGGACGTTCAAATCCACAGAAAAAGAGAATTCTGCTGTTCAATTTTTGCAGTTTTTAATTGTCAGCTTAATCGCCGTTTTGATAAACGGTGCAATCGTTTACATTATAAGTTCAAAGATTAATCCGGTATTCGGATTATCCGATGTTGCGTGGACAAACATAGCAAAAGTAGTGGCAACTGTGATTTCTTTAGTGTGGAACTTTATTGGATATAAATTTATTGTTTTTAATAAAAAAAATGGGGGAATTAGTGATATACAGAAAATATAGGCCCCAGACCTTTTCAGAGGTTGTTGGGCAAGAGCATATTATAAAAACATTAACCAGCGAGATAATCACTGGCAATATTTCTCATGCTTATTTATTTGCAGGACCGAGAGGAACCGGCAAAACAACAATGGCCCGTCTTTTGGCAAAAGCAATAAATTGTCTGGACCATAGCAGTTTTGAGCCATGTAATAAATGCGAATCTTGCACAGACATTATGGATGGCCGGGCTCTGGATTTGATTGAAATAGATGCTGCTTCAAACCGCGGAATTGATGAAATAAGGGACTTGCGAGAAATAGTCAGATTTGCGCCGGCAAAAAGCAAATATAAGGTTTTCGTGATTGATGAAGCGCACCAACTGACCAAAGAGGCCTTTAACGCCTTATTAAAAACGCTTGAAGAGCCCCCAGCCCACGCGATATTCATTCTGGCCACAACCGAAGCCCATAAAATGCTGCCGACAATTTTATCGCGCGTCCAAAGGTTTGATTTCAAGAAATTGTCATTGCCGGAAATTATCAAAAAATTGGAAATGGTGGTTAGAAAAGAAAGGATTAAAGTTGACGAAAAAGCCCTACGGATAATCGCTTTGAATTCAGAGGGGTTTATGAGAGATGCGGAAAGTATGTTGGGGCAGGTGATAGCGTTCAGCGGAGATGGAACAATTACAGTTGAAGATGTTGAAAATATTTTAGGAATTGTTGATATTAATTTGGCGATAAAATTCATTGATTTGCTGGCTGGAAAAAATTCAAAAGAGGCCTTGATTTTTATTGACAAATTTGTTAATCAGGGATACGATTTAGTCCAGTTTATCCAGTCATTGATAAATTATTCGCGCAAGCTTTTACTAATAAGAATCAGCAAGGACTTGTCAAAATTAATAAAAGAAGAACTGAGCGCGGAGCAATTAAATACAGCAATAAAGCAAATGGAAAAATTTTCAGTTTCAGAATTGTTAAAAATAATAGAGCTTTTTATTGGAACTCTTTATAAAATGAAATATTCCTCCTTCCCGCAAATCGAAGTAGAGTTGGTAGTGGTAGAAATAACCAGTAATTAATATTTGGTATTTTGCGGGACGGTTATTGCGGGGTGGTGTAATGGTCGCACGTCAGGCTTTGAACCTGAAAATAAAGGTCCGATTCCTTTCCCCGCAGTTTGAGTCAGCGCGCTATCGAGGCAGACCATTTAGCTTCAAAATTGGTTCTAGTCCTCGACCCATCGAATTAAAGTAATAAATTAAAAACAATTTTTAATGGAATATATTGATATTTTAGAGTTGCCATCAAAGGAGGCAATTCAATCGTTTGCAAAAAGAGAGAAGCTTACTGACTATTTGGCGCAAGATTACCATCATCCGCAAGAAGACTTTTTGATTGCTTCGGACATCCCTCCTATTTTTGTGGTTTCCGATGGCGTTACTCTGAACTTTGTGAAGTTGATCGAGAATAAAACGAAGTATCCGAATCCTTCTCCTGCCGGTGATGTTTCCAGGATATTCTGTGAGTCGGTTATTAAATACGTAAAAGATAAGTACGGGACTTTTACGGAAAAGGAAGTGATTGATGTTTTTAAATTTGCCAACGGCGAGGTGCGCAAACATAATGAAAAGGTCGGAAAAAGCGAAATTTCAGGGAATAAAACAGGATATTACTCCGCTACCGGTTCGTTTACGGTAATTAAAGAAGATAAAGCGCATTGGGCATCTATTTGTGACTCTTTTATTGCGCATTTTGATGGAGAAATGAATTTGAAATTTAAAACTCTGGGACCGTGCCAGCCCTACGCGGTAATTAATGGCGAGGAGCAAATGGTTAATCATTTAGAAAGCGGAGTTTTAAATCTCGAAAAAGGCGATCGTGTATTCGTATTCACAGATGGTTTTGAACACTATATGGAAAATCCTGATTTTTTGAAATTGTTTAAAGAGTGGAATAAAAATCTCAAAGAACGTATTGCAGAATTTTCTGAAAAAATGAATTCAATAGATCCGGAAAAATATGGCCATGAGCGTTCACTTATAGCGGTTTTGTTTTGAACCAGCGGCTTTTATCTCCGGCCGACCCGTCCGAGATTCGAACTAAATTTTAGAGCTATTTCGAGTAGACTCTCGGCAGCCACAGTAATAAATTTTAAAACCATGATTTTAAGTGATAAGGATTTAATAAAACTTATAAAAGAGGGGCGACTAAGTATTTCTTCTTTTGATATGAATACAATTCTTGAGACGGGGCATATAGATCTTCGCTTAGCTCCGAGACTTTTGAAGTATAAAAATAATATCTTAGACCTCAAGAATAATATTGTGCCCCCTACAGATGAAATATATTTATCGGAATCTGGCTATGAGTTGAAATCCGGTGAATTTTTATTAGGTTCAACGATTGAGTCGATTTCCATGCCAGACGATCACTTCGGATTTATCGAAACTAAAGGCGATATTGCTCGTGCCGGAATCCAGATACATAATACCGATGGTCATATTGATCCGGGTTTTGTTGGGAATATAACACTCGAAATAAAAAATAACGCTAATCACTCAATTCTAATTTATTCGAATTTGCCTTTTGCAGTGCTTTATGTTTTCAAACTTACTTCAAAACAAACAAAGCCATATCAAGGGAAATATCAGAACCAGACAGGTCCGACGGTCTATAAAAAACATTAATAAAGAAGCCCGACCAAGACGGGTCTGTCTGCCGGTAGGCAAGTCAAAAAAATCGCCCATTCGATTTTACTTCCGCCCGAGGCGGACAGGCAGGGCGATTTTTTGATAGAATAAAATTATGACTAGAAACAGAAAAATCATAAAAAACGACATAATGAGAAACGGGCTACAAAAAATTAAGAAGAGGTTTGGCGAAATTATCGCCATTATTTTCGCGCTTAGCGGCTTGATTCTTTTTTTTGGAAATCGGAAGTGGTTTCCTGATTTTTACAATCCGAAATTTATGGCCGTAATGGCTTTTATTTCGGCTTTTTTAATTATTCTGCCGTGTTTAATTTTTAAAGCAAAAAATGATTTTAAAAAGCAGCAATTATTAAATTTTACTCAATTAAGTTTAATTATTATTTTGACGTTAAGCGGTCTTGGCGGGCTGGGCCTTTTTAAGATTTATAAAACCGGCTTTGAATACGACAAACTTCTCCATTTTTTTGTCCCCTTTATTTCTATGATTGTCATCAGCCGTTTTGGTCTCCAGTGGTATGAATGGAGCTTTAAAAAATCCGTTGTTTTAGCGGTAATTCTGGTTCTTATAGGAGGAATTGTCTGGGAATTATTTGAATTTGCTATGGACTATTTCTTTAAGACGCAAATGCTTGGTCAATATGGGGAATCTATTATTAAAGATACTGTTTGGGATTGTATATCTAATATACTCGGCATTATTAGCGGCACAGTCGTTTCAATAAAACTCGGCAGACCTTTAAAACGACATGATTCTTAAAATCAAAATAGTGATAATGTATAAAAAGGGGAAGTGATAATATGACCAAAAACAAAAAAATTATAATCTTAGGCGGGATAGTTTTGGTAATAATCTGTATTGTTATTTTTGCGTTTCTTCATCAATTTTCCGCGCCCCAAAGGAATGCGGAACAAGAAAGAATCACAGTTAATCCTACTACTACCACAACAGAGTTAATTCCCAAACTAAAGGAGCAGGGATACATAAGGAATGAAAGGGCATTTGAATTCGCGCTTAGAAGAAGGGGAGGCGAAATTGAGCCGGGCGGATATAAAATTTCAAAAAGCATGAGTGCCTGGAAAATAGCCAAAATTCTGACCAGCGAGCCATATATGAAATGGGTCGTGATTCCGGAAGGATTAAGAAAAGAACAAATAGCGGAAATTCTCGCCGAACATCTTGGCTGGAATGAGCAGGAAAAAAGCGATTGGATAACAAAATTCACTGCTATGAAATATGATTATCTTGAAGGCGTTTATTTTCCCGATACCTACCTTATACCGAAAGACGAGAGCGGGCTTGATATAGCCCAGCGTTTTATTGATAAATTCAATGAGGAATTTACTCCTTATGCGGAAAAATTCGCAGCACAAAACATTAAATGGACTACTGCCTTAAAAATCGCTTCGCTTGTGCAGCGCGAAGCAGGAAGCAAAGACGACATGTTATTTATCGCAGGCATTATCTGGAACCGTTTGCTTAAAGAAATGAAGCTTGAGATCGATGCGACTTTGCAATATATTACAGGAGAGTCAGGTAATTGGTGGGGAAAGGTAAAGCCGGAATATAAACAAATCGATTCGCCATACAATACTTATCTTTACAACGGGCTTCCGCCTCACCCGATTTGCAATCCAGGACTTGATGCCATAGATGCGGTTTTAAATTCAACTGAAACCGAATGCCTTTATTATCTTCACGATTCAAACAGGCAAATCCACTGCGCAAAAACTTACGAAGAACACAAAGCAAACATTGAAAAGTACTTAAAATAAAAAAATGAGATACTAAAATTTTTCTGAATCGCCTTTTGAACGATTTTTTGTTTACCCTGAATAAATTGAAGAGCTTGCTCTGAATTTATTGAAGGGATAGAATAAAACAATGGATAGGGATAAGTTTGAAAAATTGGTTTGGGAAGGGATTGAGGCGATTCCAAAAAGATTTTTGGAGAAACTGGACAATGTGGATATTGTTATTGAAGATGAACCAAGCGAAGAACAGAAGAAAAAATTAAAACTTAGGGATGGTTTGAAACTTTTTGGCCTTTACGAAGGCATACCCCAGACAAAAAGAGGTTTTTACGCCGGTGTTTTGCCGGACAAAATAACAATTTTTAAAAAAACATTTGAAGAAATTTTTACTAACGAGGAAGAAATAAAAGAACAAGTTAAGAAAACCGTCTGGCACGAAATCGCCCACCATTTTGGAATGGACGAGGAAAGAGTGAGAAAAGCGGAAAAAAATAAAAAATATGGAAAATAATCAAATACAAAAAGCCGTGGAAGTTTTAAAAAACGGGGGAGTGATTGCTTATCCAACAGAGACGATTTACGGTTTGGGAGCGGATATTTTTAATGAAAAAGCTGTCCAGAAAATTTTTAATTTGAAGGGCAGGTCTTTTGATAAGCCGTTATCTGTCATGGTTTCAAGTTTTGATATGATAGAAAATATCGCAGTTGTTTCGGATGAAAACAGGGTGTTGATTAGGAAATTATTGCCGGGTTCAGTCACTGTTCTTTTGTTGAAAAAAGATAATGTTTTGGATATTATAACAAGGGGAAGCAAGTTAATTGGCATAAGATTTCCCAAAAAAGAAGAAGCAAGAGAAGCGATTGAAATAATTGAACAAGCCGGATTTCCTATTATTGCCACCTCTGCCAATATTAGCGGAGAAAAAGAAGCATCAAGCGCGGATGAAATCAATTTGGCTGTTGACTTTATTGTCAAAGGAGAATGCAAGTATAAAATCGTTTCTACGGTCGTTGATTTGATTGACAAAAAAATCCTCCGCGAGGGAATAGATATTTATAAAACCAAAAAAGTTTTGGGAGTTTAATATGGAAAATAAATTTCAAAAACCTCTTGCTGACAGAATGAGGCCGGAGACATTGGAGGGATTTCTGGGGCAGGAAGAGATTTTGGGCAAGGGAAAATTATTGAGAAAAGCAATTGAATCGGACGAATTGCCTTCAATTATTTTTTGGGGGCCTCCAGGAAGCGGAAAAACAACCTTGGCTTATATTGTTGCCAAAATCACCAAAGCCGACTTCAAAAGAATCAGTGCTGTTGAAAGCGGATTAAAAGAATTCCGTGACATTGTAAAATCAGCAGAAATAAACCACAGATTGGGCAAAAAAACAATTCTTTTTATTGACGAAGTCCATCGCTGGAACAAAGCCCAGCAGGACGCGCTTTTGCCCCACATTGAAAAGGGGCTGATTATTTTAATCGGCGCCACAACCGAAAATCCGAGCTTTGAAGTGAACAGCGCTCTGCTTTCAAGATGCAGAGTTTTTGTTTTAAAACAATTGAACGAAAGCCAGATTTCGGAAATTATAAAAAGCGCCTTAAGAGACAAGAAAAAAGGATTAGGCGCTTTAAATTTGAAAATAGATAAAAAAATAATTCAGGCAATTGCCCAGATGAGCAACGGCGATGCCAGAGCAGCCCTGAATGTTTTGGAATATGCGGCGTTTTCATCTCAATCAAAAACCATCACGCTGGAGACCATAAAACAAGCATTTCAGAAACCCAATTTATTTTATGACAAGGACGGAGAGGAGCATTACAATATAATATCGGCTCTGCACAAGGCAATGCGCGGGTCTGACTCTGACGCGTCTTTGTACTGGTTGGCAAGAATGCTGGAAGCGGGGGAGGATCCTTTGTATGTTGCCAGAAGAATTGTGCGTTTTGCGTCCGAAGATATTGGCTTGGCAAATTCAAAGGCACTGGAACAGGCAGTGGCTGCTTATCAGGCCTGTCATTATATCGGAATGCCGGAATGCAATGTGATTTTGGCGCAGGCGATTGTTTATATGGCAAGATGCAAAAAGTCAAACGAGCTTTATACTGCTTACGGGAAAGCAGCAGAAGATGTTAAAGAATACGGAAACTTGCCGGTCCCTTTGCATATTCGCAACGCGCCGACAAAATTAATGAAAGAACTGGGCTATGGCAAGAATTATAAATACTCGCCGGATTACAATTATAAAGAAAAACAGGATTATTTTCCCGACAAATTAAAAAACAGGAAATATCTGAAATAAAAAAACGAGGGGATTTATTGAACAAAGAATAAAATTGTGATAAACTGACCATTAAATATGAAAAAACAAAAAAGTATATTTATAGCAATTGCGATTTTAGTCGGAATAAGCCTGGGGATCCTGGCTTGGATTATTTTTGGCCCGGTTTTGGGCAGGGGCATTTTTTATTACAGAATTGATGGCGCAAACGCCGATTTATTTTCTTTAAAAAGCACTGGCGTTGGCAAGAAAATAATTTCAGTTTCAGCCGAAGAAGTTGATATTGGCAAATATAAACCGCCAAGAAGGTCTTTTTTCTCAAACGCCAAAGATCAGATGATTTATTTGAAAAAAGCAGGGGAAATTCCTTTGGAAAATATGGGCAATAATGAATTTACTCCTGTGCGGATTGTTTTTGATTTGGTTTTGGTTAATTTAAAAAACAATAAAGAAACAAAGATTGAACAGAAAATTGATTCGTCAAGCTTGCTGTTTTCTCCGAATGACAATCAAATTGCCTGGACAAATGGCCTTGATGAATCAACTTATCAGGACATAGAAAATAGTGGCAAGAAAAGAGAATTATGGATAAGTAAGCCAAATGGCCAAAAAGCGGAAATTCTGGCAAGTTTTGAAGAAAATCTTATTTTACTTAAGCGCTGGGCAGGCGATTATATATATTTTCAGGGTTTGTGGGATGCAACAAATAGAAATTTGGGCAGAATAAATGTAAAAACAAAAAAAGTTGATTATCTAACTCCCGAAGGCTGCGGTGAAATGCTGGTAAATTGCCAAAACATAGAGTTTTCTCCGTCGGGTAAATACTTTCTTTATGAAATCTATAAAAAAGAAGGCGATAAAGAAATCACAGAACTTCATTGGGGTGATTTTGAAAAGAATAAATTTAAGCCGATTTTAACTACTGACAGAATTAGCGACAAGGTCTGGCTTGACAATGAAAATCAGTTTTTATACACAGATCAGGCCATAGTTAAAAAAGGCAGCGAAAAAGTCATAGAAGAAAGATTGCACTTGGTTGATATAGAAAAAGAAGCAGAAGCGATTTTGTACAACGGCAGTTATCTTAGCGAGTTTGTTTTTAATGATGGCGGGCGATATTTATACTTTTTGGAAAAGCAAAGCGAAGGCGAAGATTTTAACCTGACAAGATTTGACATTAAGAAAAAAGAAGCGAAAACGATTTTTAGCGACAGCTATAATCATATATTGTTAATTCAACAATGATAAAATTCCCTGAAAAATTTTATTGGGGAACAGCCACTTCAGCCTACCAGGTTGAAGGCGGGATAAAAAACGATTGGAGCGAAGCAGGAATTGCCCTGCACCAGAACAAGTTCGATGCAGGGCAGGCCTGCGACCATTATAATAGGTTTGAAGAAGATTTTGATTTGGCAAAAAAAATGAATAATAATGCCCACCGATTTTCAATCGAATGGGCTCGTATTGAACCCGAGGAAGGAAAATTTGACCAAAAAGAAATTGAGCATTACAGAAAAGTAATTTTGTCTCTGCGAGAAAGGAAATTAGAGCCATTTGTTACTTTATATCATTGGACTCTGCCTGTCTGGTTTGTGGAAAAAGGACATTGGTTAAACCAAGATGCGCCAAAATATTTTGAAAGATTTACAGAAAAAATTGTAAAAGAGTATAAAGATTTAATTAAATTTTGGATCACCATAAACGAACCAAATGTTTATGCTTCGCATTCTTTTTTAAGAGGCAATTGGCCACCGTTTGAAAAAAGTTTTTATAAATCGCAGCAAGTTCTTAAAAGCATTGCCGAGGCCCATAAAAAATCATACGAAGTCATACATAGAATTAATCCTGATAGTTTGGTTGGAATATCTCAAAATGGCATTTTATTTAAAGGAATTTTGAAGTTCTTTTCAGAATATTATTGGAATTATCAATTTTTGGATCAAATAAAAAACTTTCAGGATTTTATCGGTTTGAATTATTATTTTAGTTCCTCTGTTTTTGATATTTTGCCAATTAAATTGGGAAATATTTCTGATTTAAATTGGAAAATAACTCCCCAAGGAATTTATAAACTGTTAAAAGGTTTGAAAAAATACAATAAACCGATTTATATTTTGGAAAATGGTTTAGCCGACGCTAAAGACGAAAAAAGAGCAAAATTTATTTTAGAACATTTAAAATGGGTTCATAAAGCAATTAAAGAAGGAGTTGATGTGCGCGGTTATTTCCATTGGTCATTAATTGATAATTTTGAATGGGATAAAGGTTTTGAGCCGCGATTTGGGTTAATTGAGGTTGATTATAAAAATAATTTGAAAAGAATTCCTCGGACCAGCTCCAAAATCTACGCGGAGATTTGTAAAAATAATGGTTTAGGTATATAAAATATGTCTTGGCTTTTGATTGTAGTTATTGCTCATATTTTTTACGCATCGGTTTTTATAATTGACAAATATATTTTATCAAAAGAACTGCCCCATCCCGTTGTTTATGCTTTTTATGTCGGCATTTTAAGCATTTCTGTTTGGTTGCTAATTCCGTTTGGTTTTTCTTTTCCAAATTTAAATCAAATTATTTTGGTTATAATAGCCGGTGTTTTTCAGGTTGCCGGCTGGATTCTTTTATATAAAGCTTTGAATATAGGTGAGGTTTCAAGGATTACTCCTTTTATCGGAAGCGCAATAGCTATTTTTACTTTAATTTTTAGCAGGATTATAATAGGCGAGACGTTAGATTGGAAACAATTGCTGGCTTTTATCTTTTTGGTTTTAGGAGGGCTTGTTATATCTGTTGAAAAAAAGAGAATCTTTAAGGGATTTTTTGACAATGGTTTCGGCTTAGCTTTTTCCGCGTCTTTATTTTTTGCAATATTTTGGGTTTTGACCAAATATATATTTTTAGACACAACATTTATTAGTGGTATTATTTGGACAAGAACAGGAGTGGCAATAATTGCCTTAACTCTCCTTTTGTCCAAAAAGAATAGAGAATTAATTTTTAAAAAAACCGAAAAATTAAAGCTAAAAACAATAAAATTTTTTATTAGTGGAAGGTTATTCAGCATTTTGGGGGCATTAGGAATTTATTGGGCAGTTTTTTTGGGGAGTGTGACGCTGGTAAATTCATTGGAAGGAATACAATATGTTTTTGTTTTGTTTTTAGCTTTATTGCTTTTCAAAAAATTCCGAAATCTTAGAGAACAATTCAGCAATGAAATTCTTTTCCAAAAAATCCTTGCGGTTGTTTTAATTAGTTTAGGATTAGTGATATTGGTAATATGAAAAATAAAAAAAATAGCATAAAAAGAAATAAAAAGAGAGGCACATATTTGGATTACGCCGCAACTACGCCGATTGATGCGATAGTGCTTAAAAAAATGATGCCGTATTTAAAAAACGAATACGGCAATCCGTCGTCTTTGCATTTATTCGGCCAGAAAACGCGGGCAGCGATTGAGGATGCCAGGGAAAAAGTGGCGAGGTTTTTGAATTGCCTGCCTTCTGAAATTATTTTTACCGGTTCGGCAACAGAGAGTGATAATCTGGCAATCAGAGGGCTAATTAAAAGTTTACAACGAACGAAGCGAACCGGCGAAAAAATTCATATAATAACAACAACCATTGAGCACAAGGCAGTTTTAGAAACTTGCGCTGATTTGGAAAAACGAGGCGTTAAAATAACTTACTTGCCAGTTGGACCGGACGGAATAATAAATTTGGACGATTTAAAATCGGAAATTACGCCAGAAACAGATTTAGTTTCAATAATGTATGCCAATAATGAAGTCGGCTCCGTTCAGCCAATTGAAAAAATCGGCGGAATAATTACCGAAGAAAATAAACACAAAGAGCATAAAATTTATTTTCATACAGATGCGGTTCAGGCAGCAAATTGGCTGAATTGCGATGTAAAAGAATTGGGAGTTGATTTATTGACTTTATCTGGCCACAAGATTTATGGGCCAAAAGGAATCGGCGTTTTATATCTAAAAGATAAAACTCCGATTTTACCGATAATTACCGGCGGAAGTCATGAATGGGGGTTAAGGCCCGGAACAGAAAATGTCGCAAATATTGTTGGAATGGGCGAGGCCATAGGCAAGATTCAAAGCACGAAGCGTGAAATTCAAAACAAAATTGAAAAATTAAGAAATAAATTGATTAAAAATGTTTTAAAAATTAACGGGGCGAGGTTGAATGGCACGAATGAAAAAGAGAAAAGAATTGTCAATATTGTTAATTTTAGTTTTATGGGGGTTGAAGGCGAAAGTTTGGTGATTTCTTTAAGTGAAGAGGGGATAGGAGTTTCAACTGGTTCAGCTTGTACTTCGCACAACTTAATGCCATCCCATGTTATAATGGCAATGGGTTCGTCAGAACTCATGGCCCATTCAAGTTTGAGAATAAGCTTGGGCAAATACACTACAGACAGAGAGATAGATTATTTTCTTAGAGTTTTGCCAAAAATAATTAATAAATTAAGGAAAATTTCAGGAAGATAAAAGTATGTACAGCAAAAAAGTAATGGAACACTTTACCAAACCGAAATATTTTGGTAAAATAAATAATCCCGATATAGTTGGTAGGGCCGGTAATCCAAGATGCGGAGATTTATTGACTTTATATTTAAAAATTGATAAAAAAACAGGAGAGATAACGGGTATTAAATTCGAAACACTGGGCTGCGCAGCAGCCATTGCCGCGTCAGATATGATTTGTGAGTTGGCAAAAGGAAAAACAATGGAACAAGCTCTAAATATTACTTTTCAGGATGTTTCCAGTGAATTGGGAACATTGCCGCCATTAAAAATTCACTGCGCTCAGTTGGTCACTGAAGCATTAAGGGATGCAATTAATAAATTTAATTCTAAATAAATTATGAAAAATATTACGAAAATTTTGATAGGAGTGGTTGTGATTCTGGCAGCGCTTTTAATTGCCCAGAATCTTTATTATTTCAGCGAAGGCAGAGTAAAGGGTCAGATAAGCTCCGATGAGGCCTCTAAGAAAGCAATGGACTATATTAACAATATGCTTTCACAGCAGGGGCAGCCGGCCGCTTCTTTAGTGGAGATTAAAAGCGAAAACGGAATTTATGCTATCAAAATAAAAGTAGAAGACCAGGATTATACTTCTTATATTACCAAAGACGGTAAAGTTTTATTCCCACAGGGAATAGTTATTCCGGAAAATACCGAAGAGCCAAAAACATCCGAAATTACCAAAAAAGACAAAACAGAAGCAATGCTTTTTGTAATGAGTTTTTGTCCTTACGGCAATCAGGCAGAAGACCTGATGAAGCCGGTTATTGATTTAATAAAAAATAAAGCAGACATATCTTTGCATTATGTTGTTTACAGTAATTATAACGGGGGAGGAGCACAATATTGCATAGACAAGGATAGTAAATATTGTTCAATGCACGGAATTCAGGAAATGAATCAGGACGTAAGAGAACTTTGCGTCCAGAAATACCAAAAAGACAAACTTTGGGATTTTGTTTTGGAGATAAACAGTAAATGCACTTCTGCAAATGTTGATTCTTGCTGGGCCGGGGTTGCCAAGGGGGTAGGAGTTGACACGGAAAAAGTTAAAAAGTGCCAAAAAGAAGAAGCATTGTTGTTGGCGGAAGCAGAATTGCAGCTAAATCAGAAATATGGAATTTCTGGTTCTCCGCAATTGGTAATTAATGATGCAGAATATCAAGGAAATAGAACGGCCGAGGCATACAAACAAGGAATTTGTTCCGGTTTTAATAACCCGCCAACAGAATGTTCCCAGAAATTAGACGAAACAACAGAAGCAGCATCGGGTGGATGCGAGTAATTTATGCGTGAAGCATTGCTTTACGAAAAATTAGAAAACAACAAAGTAAAGTGTCGGATGTGCAATCACAATTGCACCATATTAAATGGGAAAAGAGGAATATGCGGGGTCAGAGAGAATAAAGACGGGAAATTATACAGCTTGGTTTATGGGAAAATTATAGCGGAAAATATTGACCCGATTGAGAAAAAACCTTTATACCATTTTTTGCCCGGCACTTTTTCTTTATCAATTGCCACAATTGGATGCAATTTTAGATGTTTGCATTGCCAAAATTCAGAAATATCCCAAGCCCCGACCTCGAAGAGCGTCGGGGGCAAAACCAAAACTCCGGAACAAATTATTCAAGATGCTCTGGACAATAATTGTCCGAGCATTTCTTATACTTATACAGAGCCGACTGTTTTTGTGGAATTTGCCTTGGATTGTATGAAATTGGCGCACGAAAATGGGTTGAAAAACATCTGGGTATCTAATGGTTATATGACCAAAGAATGTCTGGACTTAATTTCTCCATATTTAGATGCTACAAATATTGATTTAAAAGCGTTTTCCGAAAAATTTTATAATGAAGTATGTGGAGCTAAATTGCAGCCGGTTTTGGAAAATTTGATAGACATTAAAAAGCGCGGCATTTGGCTGGAAATCGCAACGCTTATAATTCCAGATAAAAATGATTCGGAACAAGAATTAAGAGAGATTGCAGAATTTATTAAAAAAGAGCTTGGCGTAGAAGTTCCTTGGCATGTTTCCCGCTTTTTCCCGCACTATAAAATGATGGACGTGCCAGCAACTCCAATTGAGAAAATTTATCAGGCCGTGGAAATAGGTAAGCGCGCAGGATTAAAAAGGGTTTACGCGGGCAATATTTAAATGCTATAATTGAAGCATATGAGAAATTTTATTATTTTTTTAATAATAGTTTTTATTGTTTTAATGTTTTTGGGCATAAAAGGAAAATTACCAAGTGTTTTGCCGATTAAAATAGCGCCGGACAGCAAGCTTTATTTTTTGGAAACATGGTACGAGAAAATGGTTTTATTTTTCACTTTTTTCGATCCTGAACAAAAAGCGGAACAATATAGAATATACGCGGAAAAAAGATTAGATGAAGCTCAAGAATTAATAGTGGAAGGCAAGAATGATTTGGCTCAAAAAAAACAGGAGCTTTATAAATATTATCTTGGCAAAGCGAAAGATGTTTTGGAACAGGCAATTCAGAGGGCGATGAGAAGGGGGGAGGAAGAATTAATTGATCAGTTAAATAAAAAAATAGAGGAGATAAAAAATTAAACCTGCCTGCCGGTAGGCAGGAATCAAAAATTTATGGCAGTAAGAGTATTTTCAACGCCCGCATGTCCTTATTGTGTTTCGCTGAAAAATTATTTAAAAGAAAAAAATATTGAGTTTGAAGATATTAATGTTGCGGAGAATTTGGAGGCGCAAAAAGAAATGATTGAAAAGTCGGGGCAATACAGCGTTCCGGTAATTGAAATTAACAACGAAATAGTTGTCGGTTTTAATCAAGAATTGATAAAACAACTGTTAAAAATAAATGACTAATATGTATGATTTAATTATTATCGGCGGCGGACCAGCAGGAATAACTGCGGGAATTTATGCTGCTCGAAAAAAACTGAAAACTCTTTTAATTACCGAAGAGTGGGGCGGGCAAATGACAAAAGCAACCGAAATTGGAAACTGGCCGGGGACAAAGATGATTTCCGGAAATGATTTAATCAAGCAAATGTCCGAGCATTTAAAGATGTTTGAAATAGAAATAAAAGAAGGAAAAGAGGTGATTGATTTGGACAAAAAAGGCGATATTTTTACAGTTAGAGATAATGACCAGGTATACGAAGCAAAAGCAGTGATTATCGCTACTGGGAAAATTCCTCGTGCATTGAATATTCCCGGAGAAGAAGAATACAAAGGAAAGGGCGTAAGTTTTTGCGCGACCTGTGATGCGCCGATGTTTAAGAATAAAACCGTGGCTGTAATTGGAGGCGGGAATGCCGGCTTTGCTACGGCAATAGATTTGATAAAATACGCCAAAAAAATTTATATTTTGGAATTTTTTCCAGAAATGAAAGGAGACATCGTAACCAAGGAAAAACTGGAAAAAAGCGGAAAAGTGGAATTTATTTTAAATGCCGCGGTTAAAGAAATAAAAGGAACTAAATTTGTAGAGAGCTTGACTTACGAAGATAGGGGAACCAGCAAAGATCACGAAATAGAAGTTGAAGGAGTGTTTATTTCTATTGGTATGATGCCGAAAGCCGGTTTTGCCGAGAAATTAGTTGAGCTTAATAAAATCGGAGAAATCGTAATTGATAAGGACAATTACACAAAAACACCCGGAGTTTTTGCTGCGGGTGATATTAGTGATATAAAATACGAGCAGATTGTTATTGCTTGCGGCGAAGGCGCCAAAGCCGCTTTGGCCGCAACGGATTATTTGAAAAAGCAGTAAAAATAATGGCAAAAATGAGGATTTATTTTAAATAAATCCTCATTTTTTATTCAATTAATTTGTGCTATAATAGAACCAATGAAAATGTATGATTTAATCATAATTGGTGCAGGGCCGGCGGGAATTACGGCTGGTATTTATGCCAAAAATTTCGGCATGAAATTTTTATTAATAGGCGAAAAAATGGGCGGTTTAATAAATTCTGCTTATAAGATTGAAAACTATCCGGGAATTTTTGGCGTGACAGGCAAGGAATTGACTGAGAAATTCAATGGCCATTTAAATCATTTGAATATTGTTTCAAACAAAGAAAGAATAGAAAATATTATCAAAAAAGGCGATATTTTTGAAATAATTACGGGTGAAAACGAATATCAAGCCAAATCAATTATTTTGGCTTTTGGCACAGAAATAAAAAAATTAGACATTAAAAACATAGAACAATTTGAAAACAAGGGCGTTTATTACCGGGCAGGCGATAACGCTCTTTTATTCAAAAACAAGACAGTGGCAATTATCGGTGGCGCAAATTGCGCCGTGATGGGCGCGGTGATGATTGTCGAAGAAGCAAAAAAAGTTTATTTAATTTACAGAAAAGACAAATTGCGAGCCGATGATATTTGGGTGAAAAGAATTGAAGAATTGAAAAACGTAGAAATCATTTATAATGCCAACATTGTTGAAGTTAAAGGAAAAGATGATTTAGAAAAAATTATTTTAGACAATGGCGATGAATTAAAAATTGATAATTTGGTTATAGAGGCAGGTTTTATGCCAAACAATGTTTTAATAAAAGATTTAGGGGTCAGCATTGATGAAAAAGGATATATTATAGTAGATAAAGCCCAGAAAACAAACATTGAAGGTGTTTTTGCGGCTGGCGACATTACTACGAACTCAAATGAGTTCCGGCAGATTATCACGGCCGCGGCCGAAGGTTCAACAGCAGTATTGGGAGTTTTTAATTTTTTAAGCAAGAAATAAGTGGTATAATAAATAATGATGCCAATATGCGAATTTGATGCTAATCTACTAATTTTTATTTGTAAATTAGCATGTTGTTTGTAGATTTGCATTTTATATTATGATTAAAGTAGCAATTAATGGTTTTGGGAGAATAGGTCGGACATTTTTTCGGCTGGGTTTTGGCCGAGAAGACATGGAAATAGTCGCTATCAATGATTTAGGCGATTTGAATAATTTGGCTTATCTTCTGAAACATGACAGCGTTTATGGAGTTTATGATGCCAAAGTTGATTTTGACGATAAAAATAAAAAACTGATAGTAAACAATAAAAAAATAGATTTTTTACAGGAAAAAGAACCCGCTAATTTACCCTGGAAGAAAATGGGAATTGATGTGGTTGTGGAATCAACCGGATTTTTTGAAAGTTTTGGGGCGTCAAACGCCCATTTGAAAGCTGGGGCAAAAAGAGTTGTTATTTCGGCGCCAGCCAAGGACGATGATGAAAGCATGAAATTAGGCGCAACTGTTTTATTGGGAATAAATGACGATGACATGAAGAAAGTCAAAGTTACTTCTAACGGCTCTTGCACAACAAACGCAGTTGCTCCGGTCGTGGAGATTTTGTCGGAAAGGTTGGGGATTAAAAAAGCAGTTCTTAATACGACTCACGCCTATACAGCAACCCAAAGAATTGTTGACGGGCCGGACAAAAAGGATTGGCGAAGAGGCAGAGCAGGGGCGATTAATTTAATCCCGTCTACAACCGGCGCGGCAATCGCCGTAACAAAAGTTGTTAAAAATCTGAAAAATTATTTTGACGGAATCGCCATCAGAACTCCGGTTCCGACTGTTTCTTTGGCTGATATTACTTTTGTGGCGAGCAAGAAAACTTCAGTTGAAGAAATTAATAAAATTTTTAAAGAAGAATCAAAAAAGCCGAGATGGAAAGGGATTTTAGGATTTACAGAAGAAGATTTGGTTTCAAGTGATTTTATCGGCATTACAACAGCCGGAATTGTTGATTTGAATTTCACAAAAGTGGTTGATGGAGATTTGGCAAAAGTTTTGGTCTGGTATGACAATGAATGGGGTTACAGCCAGACATTAGTTGAACACGTAATTAAAGCAGGAAAATTAATATGATTTATTTAGGTGCGGACCACGGAGGATTTAGTTTTAAGGAAAAAATAAAGGAATTTTTAAACGAACTCAAAATTGAGTATCAGGATTTGGGTAATTTTAAATTTGAGCCGGGCGATGATTTTACCGATTTTGCTTTGGCCGTTGCCAATAAAGTCGTAGAAACCAATGGACAAGGAATTTTGACTTGCACAAATGGTTTGGGAATGTGCATGGCTGCCAATAAAATTGACGGAATTAGGGCGGTTGCACTAACAACAAAAAAGACCGCCCAGCAATCACGAGAGCATTTAGATGCTAATGTTTTGTGTTTGGGTGAGCATGTAATTTCGTTTCGCGAAGCCAAAAAAATTATAAAAATCTGGTTGGAAACCGATTTTTATAAAAAAGACAAATACATAAACAGGATAGAAAAATTAAAAGAAATAGAAAGATTAAAATAAAATGACAAAAGAAATAATTCCGACAATTTTAGTTAAAAGTTTTTCCGATGCGAAAGAAAAAATAAGGCAAGTTGAAAATTATGTTAACTGGGTTCAGCTGGATATAATGGACGGCATTTTTGTCAATAATGAAACATGGCCATATATAGATGGCGGGAATATAATTGATTTGAAAAAATTAAAGCCAAAAGCAAAAATAGAGGTTCATTTGATGGTTAATAAGCCGGAAGATGTGATTAAGGACTGGATTGGTATTGTGGACAGGATAATTTTCCATTTTGAATCAAAAATAAAAAACAGGGAACTGGGCATAAGAGAATTGATAAAAAAAATACACAAAAGAAAAAAGGAAATCGGCATGGCCATAAACCCAGAAACTCATTTGGCAGTGGCAATGCCATTTTTAAAGGATTTAGATTTAGTTTTATTTTTGGCTGTTCAGCCGGGCTGGGGCGGGCAGGAATTCAAAGAATGGACATTGGATAAAATTAAATTTTTGAGAAAAGTTTGGCCGAATGGCAATATTGAAATTGATGGTGGAGTCAATAATGAAAACATCGGCAAGATAGCTGAAGCCGGCGCAAATTTGATTTGCGCCGGAACTTATATTTTCAGAAGCCAGAATATTGAACAAGCAATTAATAATTTAAAAAATAATATAAATTCATGACGAAGTGTTTAAATATAACCCAGATGGAAAAAATGGCCTGCGTGATTCGGCAGGATATTGTCAAAATGCTTTTAAAGGCGGGTTCCGGCCATTCGGCCGGGCCATTGGGCATGGCTGATGTTTTTACTGCTTTATATTTCAGCGGAGCGATAAAACACGACCCCAAAAAGCCAAATTGGGAAGAAAGAGACAAGGTGGTTTTGTCCAATGGTCATATTTGTCCTGTTTTATACGCGACATTGGCGAGGGCCGGCTATTTTCCTTTAAAAGAATTAATGACTTTAAGAAAATTGGGGTCGCGACTGCAAGGCCATCCCCATAAAGATGTTTTGCCCGGTGTTGAGACCAGCAGCGGGCCAATTGGCCACAGCACTTCGGTCGCGGTTGGAATGGCTTATGCTTTTAGAATAGATAATAAAAAGAATCAGGTATATTGCATTGAAGGTGATGGCGGTCAGGACGAGGGTCAAGTTTGGGAGGCAGTAATGTTTGCGGGAAAGCATAAGTTAAATAATCTCACATTTATAATTGACCGCAACAACATACAGATTGACGGTTATACAGAAGATGTAATGCCCATTGAGCCATTAAGGGCGAAATATGAAGCGTTTAACTGGCATGTTATTGATGTTGATGGCCACAATATTGAAGCGATTGTTGACGCAATTAACGAATCAAAAGCTATTTTTGAAAAGCCAGTTTTGATTATCGCCCATACGATTCCGGGCAAGGGCGTTGAATTTATGGAATGGCAGTATTCTTGGCACGGCAAAATCCCAAATCCAGACGAAGCTCGTAAAGCCCTCCGTGAATTAAGGACATTGGGAGGAAAAATTAAAAGTGAAGACGAATAAATATATGATAAATTCAAAATCATTTTTAGTAAAAAATTTAATTAATGAAAAGAAAATTCAGCAAATACCTACCCGCCAAGGTTTTGGAGAGGGGCTGGTTGAGGCAGGCAAAAAAGACGAGAGAGTAGTCGTGCTTTGTGCCGATATCAGCGATTCAACAAAAGCAGGAATGTTTCGGGATGCGTTTCCAAAAAGATTTGTTGAATGCGGAATTGCCGAGCAGAATATGATGGGCCTGGCAGTTGGCCTGGCCTTGTCCGGCAAAATTCCTTTTGTTTCCACTTATGCGGTTTTTTGCCCAGGTGTGAATTGGAGTCAAATCAGGGTTTTAGTTGGCCAGAATAACGCCAATGTTAAAATTACCGGCGCCCATGCAGGCATTTCAGTCGGCCCCGACGGAATGAGCCATCAGGCACTGGAAGATATTGCCTTGATGAGATGCTTGCCAGGAATGATTGTGATTGCGCCTTGCGATTCAATAGAAACAAAAAAAGCTACCCTTGCAGCAGCTCAATATAAGGGTCCTGTTTATTTAAGATTTACGCGTGAAGCAACTCCGGTTTTTACAACAGAAAAAACTCCATTTAAAATCGGCAAAGCGGAAATTTTCAGAGAAGGAAAAGACGCAACAATTATCGGCTGCGGCCCTTTACTTTATAATGCAATGATTGCAGCCGAAAAATTAGCCAAAGAGAAAATAGATGTCCAAATTATAAACAGCCACACAATTAAGCCATTAGATGAAAAAACAATTTTAGAAGCAGCAAAAAAAACAGGCGCGATTGTTACGGTTGAAGAACATCAAATAATCGGCGGTCTGGGTTCGGCTGTTGCTGAATTTTTAACTACCAGTTTGCCTGCCGGCAGACAGGTTCCGATTGAAATGGTTGGTATGCAGGATAAGTGGGGAGAATCGGGTCAGCCCGATGAATTATTGAAAAAATTCAAAATGGATGTTCCTGCCATAATCGCGGCAGTAAAAAAAGTTTTAAAGAGAAAGTAAAAATAATATGTACGACATTATTACATTCGGTTCAGCAACAAGAGATTTATTTATAAAAAGTAAGGACTTTAAAATTGTAAAGAGTCAGGATTTTATTACTGGTCAGGGGTTGGGTTTTAATTTGGGCTCTAAAGTCCCTATTGACGATTTGTTTTTTGCAACTGGCGGCGGCGGCACGAATACAGCTGCGACTTTTGCAAAACAGGGCTTTAAGGTTGCTTATGTTGGCCGGGTCGGTGATGACACCGGCGGCAGGGCAATAATAGAGGAATTAAAAAATTTAGGCATTGGTAGTTTTATTGGCATAGACAAGAAACTGAAAACCGCTTATTCAATCGTTTTATCAACCGGCAAAGAGAGAACAATTTTGACTTACAAAGGCGCATGCCATAATTTAGAAAAAAAAGATGTGCCCTTCGGCAAGCTTAGGGCAAGACTTTCTAATAAGTCTTGGTTTTATATTGCTGGTTTATCCGGAAAATCCGCATCAGAAATATTGCCAATAATCGGTTTTGCCAAGAAAAACAGGATAAAAATCGCTTTAAATCCCAGCGGTTCTCAATTAGCCCTGGGATTGAATGGTTTAAAAAATATTTTATCCGCTGTTGATGTTTTATTATTAAACCAGGAGGAGGGAGCGCGTTTAGTTGGATTGCCATTCAACAAGGAGAAAGAAATTTTTAAGAAATTAGACGAATACATCAAAGGAATCGCAGTAATGACAAAAGGGCCGAAAGGAGTGGTTGTTTCTGATGGCAAAAATATTTACAGCGCTGGCGTTTTTAAAGAAAAAAGATATATTGACAGAACTGGAGCAGGCGATGCTTTTGGTTCTGGTTTTGTTTCGGGATTAATTAGAAACGGGATAGAAGAGGGGATTAAACTTGGCACTGCCAATGGCACGGCCGTTGTGGAAGAATTAGGCGCAAAAAACGGCTTATTAACTAAAAACCGATATCAAAATGAAGCGAGATGGAAAAATTTAAAAATATCTAAAGAGAAATTATGACAAGTCAGGAATATTTGGCGAAAATATTTAGGACAAAGACAGAGGTAATTGCGGAGATGGAGAAAAAAATGGAAAAAATTACTGGCAAGGTCGGGGTTGTTGATAATTTAATGAAAGAAAATGAACATCGCGTTGCCAGGACTTTGGATTTTTTAAAATGTCACGACTACAGGGCGGAAAATATTCTAAGGGCGCTGATAACCAAAATCCAGAAAGACGACCGCGCTTTATACGATTTATTCAAAAGGCCAAGCGGCACAACAACAGAAGGATTAAAAACCCTTTTTAATTTTGCAATGGAGTTGGTTAATCCCAAAGAACTTTTTGTTCTCAAAAGGGAAAAAGCAGAAGAAATTTTAAGAAAAAATCCTCCGCCAAATATTATAAAAGCTCTCGGCTATGAAAATATTGAAGAACTTTTGGGAAAAGAAGATTTATTTGAACTTTTTGCAGCCTTAAGGTTTGTAGAAAGCAATAAATGGATGCATAAGGCCTTTGATGAAACTTATATAAATTTAATGCCAGATGATTTTGAAAAAAGAAAAGTAAACTTAAGGGTATTGTCGCCAAAATGGCTTAAAATAGCCGAGAAATTTGTTAAAAAGAAATATCATAACATAAGCCATTTGAAAGAATTAGGGGTTGTCTTTGTGATTCCTTTAAAAATAGATACACCGGGCGAAACTTTAAGATTATTTTCCCTTGTTTTACATTATTTGCATGAAGTTGAGTTTTATTCAAAGCTTTTTGAGAAAGCAGCAAAAGAAAACAAGGAAAAATTCGGTAAAAAATTGATTTCTTTGCTGAAAGGCGAGGTTTTTGAAATTAAAGAGAAAAAAAACCAAGAAATGAATTGGATGATAATTCAGAGATACTTGGCAAAAGACAATGAAAATGACCCACGATTATTTATTCCTCATATAAGTCCCGAAGCGATGCATTGGCAAAGAGCAGAGCAGGATATGAGTAATTTAGGAAAAAGGTTTGAGGAAATTGATTTGGAAATATGGCTTGACGTTGACTGGGCTGGCGGGTTTTTTAAAAATAAAAAAACCGGCGACCAGTTAATCAGTTTTGACCTAGTTGATAATGTAATGGCATTGGTCCAGAAAGAGCAAAAGATAGAATATTTATATCACCACCAAGAAGCATTATGGAATAAAATTTTTGAAGAATATATGGGATTTGAAAAAATGGAACAATTAATGACTGAAAATTTTGACAAAGGATTTATTAAAATATGAAACCGATTGAGATTTTTGAAAAAGCCAGAAATGGCAAATATGCAATAGGGCAGTTCAATGTTTCTACTGACGAGCAAATAAAAGCAGTTGTTGAAACTGCCAAGAATTTGAAATCGCCCATAATTATCGGAACTTCAGAAGGAGAGAGGGAATTTATTGGCGTTAATCAAATTGTGGCGTTGGTTAAAAGTTGGCAAAAAGAAACAAACTTGTTGATTGTTTTAAATGCTGACCATTGCAAGGATTTTGAGAGCGCCAAAGAAGTTATTGACGCCGGATATTTGGCTGTTCATATAGATGGTTCAAAATTACCCTTTGAAGAAAATATTGAATTGACTAAAAAAGTCGTTGAATATGCAAGAAGCAAGAATCCGGACGTTGTTGTTGAAGGCGAGTTGGGATATTTGCGGGGCGGTTCGGAAATAAGGAAGGAGGAAATAGAAATAAAAGAAGAAGATTTGACCAAACCAGAACAGGCAAAAGAATTTTTTGAAAAAACAAAAGTTGATTTGCTGGCAATAATTATTGGTAATATCCATGGCGTATCAGCAAATTTGAAAGACCCCAGTTTAAACCTAAAAAGATTAAAAGAAATTCAAGAAGCAGTGCCGAGCGCTTTATTGGTTTTGCACGGCGGTTCGGGCGCGCCAGAACAAGACATAAAAGAAGCGATTAAATTGGGGGTGGTGAAAATAAACATAAACACAGAATTAAGAATTGCTTACAGCGAAGCCCTGGGCCAAGAAATAAAACAGCATCCAGACGAAATCAAACCCTATAAAATTCTCGCGCCCACAATTGAAGCGATGAGAAAAGTGATTGAGGAAAAAATAAAATTATTCGGAAGCGAAGAAAAAGCTTGATTTTTGAATTTATATCTGTTAAATTGGAAACACCATGACGACCGCGAAAAAGGAAATTGAAATAAAAGCGGAAAACAGGAAAGAAACAGGAAAAAAAGTAAAAGCCCTTAGAGATAAAGGTATTATTCCTGCTGTTGTTTATGGCGCCGGCCATAAGCCGGTTTCAATCCAGATTAATGCCAAAGAATTTAATAAAACCTTTCAAGAAGCAGGAGAAACGACATTATTAAAGCTTAAAATAGGCGATCACAGTAAAAATGTTTTAATCCACGATATTGCCAGAGATCCAATAGAAAGTAATATTATTCATATTGATTTTTATGAAGTCAAGATGGACCAGCAAATTAAAACAGAAGTTCCGTTAGTTTTTGAAGGTGAAGCGCCAGCAGTAAAAAATTTAGGTGGAATTTTAGTCAAGAATCTCACAGAAATTAAAGTTGAAGCATTGCCAAAGGATTTGCCTCATGAAATTAAAGTTGATATTTCAAAATTAGAAACATTAGAAAGCCATATTAGAATTAAGGATCTTATTTTGCCAGCGGGCGTAAAAACATTGGAAGAGATAGAAGAAACAATAGTTTTAGTTGAACCTCCGCGAAGCGAGGAAGAATTAGCCAAGCTTGAAGAAAAAGCAGAAGTCAAACCTGAAGAGGTTGAAATTGTAACGGAAAAGAAACCAGAAGAAAGCCAGGAAGAACAGCTCGAAGCCGGCAAAAAAGAATCACCGCAAAATAGGGAGGGATGATTAAATACAAAAAAATTAAAATATTTGCATCGTTTGCGATTTTGATTGGTTTGTTTGCCCTGTGCACTTTTAGTGTAAGGGGAATTTTTAATTCTGCTTTTGCTGCCGAAGACGAAATTACCAAAGAAGGAGAGCAAGAAATGGAAGCAAAAATCAAAGAATTGGAAGATAAAATTATAAAATATAAAACAAGCATCAATCTTAATCAGCAAAAAGCAAAAACTCTTCAAGGAGAAATCGGCAATCTTGACAATGAAATAGAAAAAGCAGAACTGGAGATAAAAAGAATAAATATAATTGTTGGCGATTTAAATTCCAAAATATCTAAAAAAGAAACAAGCATAAAAGAAATTGAGCGCCAGGTTGAACTGGAAAAAACCGCGCTTGCAGCATTAATACGGGAAATGAGCAATTATGACGATGTTTCTCTTTTGGAGATGATTTTAGGAAGAGAAAAATTTTCTGATTTCTTGTCAGAGCTCCGCTCCATAGAAGATTTTCAGAACCAACTCCAGCTGACTATTGAAAAATTTTCCCAGACAAAAATAGACCTGGAAAAAGAAAAAGAAGACCTTAATAACAACAAAGAAGAACAATTATCCTTAAAAGACCTTCAGGAAGAGCAAAGAATTAATATAGAGAGCAAGAAAAAAGAAAAAAAGACCCTGTTAGAACAAACAAAAGGTCAAGAGCAATTATTCGCGCAATTGGTTAAAAGAACCCAGATGGATGTTGAGGCAGTAAAGAACCAGTTATATTTTTTAAAAGGGATAATCAAAGACGGCCAGTTGAGATTTGAAGACGCTTATAAATTTGCGAAATTCGCGTTAATTTATACCGGAGTGAGGCCAGCCTTTCTTTTGGCTATTTTAAGCAGGGAATCCGGTTTGGGTAAAAATGTCGGCAAGGGCACTTGGCAAGTAGACATGAAGCCAAGCCAAAGGCCGTATTATCAGCAAATTTGTGAAGAATTGGGAATTAGTCCTGACGATAATCCAGTTTCTAAAAAACAATGGTATGGTTGGGGCGGAGCAATGGGTCCTGCCCAAATGATGCCTGCGACATGGCTTGGCTATAAACAAAAAATTGCCGACATAACCGGCAATAATCCTCCTTCGCCATGGAATATTAAAGACGCTTTTGTGGCAGCAGCGTTGTATCTTGCCAATAAAGGAGCAAATCAGAAAACTTATGATGCGGAATGGAAAGCAGCAATGATGTATTTAGCGGGTTCAAATTGGAGCAAACCATACTTGGCTTTTTACGGCAATCAAGTAATGTCTTTGGCTTCTAAACTGCAGGAAGAAATTGATATTTTGGAAAAAGGTTAATTTTGGAATTTTTTGATGATTGGCCAGAGGTTGCCGTTGAGAACGTCTTCTATATTGTGCCAGTCCTTTTTTATTCTGTGGTCGGTGATTCTGTCTTGGGGAAAATTGTAAGTTCTTATTTTTTCGGAGCGGTCAGCTGTGCCGATTTGGGCGCGCCTTTCAGCGCCCAATTTTTGTTGGTCTTGTTCAATTTTCGCAGCATAAATTCTTGAGCAAAGAATTTTCATCGCGTTTTCTTTATTTGATGCCTGTCCTCTTTCGTCTTGGGATTGAACAACAATACTAGTTGGGATATGAGTGATTCTAACTGCTGTTGATCTTCTGTTAACATTTTGTCCGCCCGGGCCCGAAGAGCAGAAAGTGTCAATTTTTAAATCACTTGGCTTTATCATCATTTCTTTTTCTTCAATCTGGGGCAGAACAGCTACACTCACGGTTGAAGTATGAATCCTGCCGTTTTTTTCCGTGAGAGGAATTCTTTGGACTCTGTGCACGCCCGCTTCTTGTTTTAATTTCGGATAGGCGTCTTGGCCAATAATTTGAAACACAATTTCTTTAAATCCTTTTAATCCGGAAGTGTTGGCACTTAATAAAGATGATTTCCAGTCCTGTTTTTCGGCGAATCTCGTGTACATCCTATATAAATCAGCCGCAAAAAGAGCGGCTTCGTCACCGCCTACCCCTGCTCTTATTTCTATTATAGCGTTTTGTGGATTCATTTTATTTTTTTGGCCTTAGCCACTCTTTTTCTGAATTTTTCCACTCGGCCGGCAGTGTCAACTATCTTTTCTTTGCCGGTGTAAAAAGGATGGCAGGCGCTGCAAACATCAACATGAATTTCTGGTTTTGTTGCGCCCATTTTAAAAACTTTTCCACAGCTGCAGCGAACCGTTGCATCGGGATAATATTTTGGATGAATATCTTTTTTCATAACTTTATGATATAATAATAAAAAGATAAGGTCAAGCAATCTTGGCTGTTGATTTATTGAATTTCTTATGTTAGTATAGTTTATACTATGGCAAAAAATAATAAAAACTCCGCCTCCGCTGCTTCCTTCGTCAAAATATCTTCGGCTGCGAAGGCCGAGAAAGCTACGGTGGATAAGTTAATAGTTTCAGAAGAATTAGCCAAAGAAATGCTACAAGCTGGCGTTCATTTTGGCCACAAAAAATCAAGATGGAATCCCAAGATGGAGCCATATATATATGGATTAAAAAACGATATCCATATTATTGATTTGGAAAAAACAATAGAAAAGCTTAATGACGCTTTAAGCTTTATCAAAGAAATAGCAGAGAAAAACGGCAAAATTCTTTTTATCGGGACCCATCTTCAGGCTCAGGCCTTAGTTGAAGAGTCCGCCCAAAAGTGCAGAATGCCGTATGTTGTTTCTCGCTGGATAGGAGGGCTTTTAAGTAATTTTAAAATAATCAGAAAAAGAATAAATTACTTAATAGATTTAGAGAAAAAGCAGGAATCCGGAGAATTAAAAAAATACACGAAGAAAGAGCAGAAAAAAATCGAAGATGAAATCATTAAGCTCACAAAAAAATTCGGAGGACTTAAGAATTTAGAAAATCTGCCAGATGCCATATTGGCGTTAAGCGCAAAAGAACAAAAAACTGCAATAAAAGAGGCAAAAATAAAGAACATTCCGATTATTGCTCTAGTTGATACCGATACCAGTCCGATAGGAATTGATTATATTATTCCTTCAAATGATGAATCTGTGTCTGCTATAAAAATTATGCTCGGAGAGATAGAAAAAATAATTAACCCTGTTAAATAATCCCGCAACGCGGGATTCCTGCAAAGCAGGTTTTAACAGGGTAAATTAAATAAAAAAATGATTACAGCACAATTAGTTAAAAAATTAAGAGACAAAACAGGCGCCTCAATGATGGAATGCAAAGGCGCTTTGGATAAATCCAAAGGCGACGAAATAAAAGCCCTTGAAATTTTAGAGGAAAAAGGAAAAATGACGGCAATGAAAAAATCAGAAAGAAAAGCCAAGGAAGGTGTGATTATTTCCTATATTCACAGTAACAATAAAATGGGGGTTTTATTAGAGCTTAAATGCGAAACAGATTTTGTTGCCAGAAATCAGGAATTTAAAGATTTGGCGCGGGAATTAGCTATGCATATTGCGGGTATGGGCTCAAAAGATGAAGAAAGTTTATTGTCCGAACCATATGTCAAAGATCCGTCAAAAACAGTTAAAGATATAATAGATGAAAAAATAACCAAGTTAGGAGAAAATATTAAAATTGGAAGATTTTCAAGATTTGAATTGTGATGATATGATTATTATTTTTCCAATCATTCTAATATTAAGCATTGCGGGAATCTTATATATAATACATAGAAAGATTCCTTTACTTTTAAAATATCCGAAATATATGGCGCAAGAAAGTTCCATGTATCAGAATTTTCAGGAAAAAATGGGGGAGATTAAGGAAAAAACAAGTATCAGTAAATTTTGGCACGAAATCATTATTCCGAAAATAGAAAAGATTTTAAGGAAGTTCAAGGTGATTATTTTAAAGCTGGACAATTTTTTGGCAAAAAAAGTTGATAAAATGAGAGAAAAAATAAAAAGGCGAGAGAACGGAAACGACGATGACAATGACGAAATTTTGCCGCTTTAGCTCAGCGGCCCCGTAAAATTTGTTTCACAAATTAACGGGGTAAATGCCGCAACTGTTTTGCGGAACGAAGCGGAGTCCCGTATAAATATGCCGAGGTAGCTCAATGGCAGAGCAATGGTTTTGTAAACCATAGGTTGGAGGTTCAAGCCCTCTCCTCGGCTCAGACATTAGGCATATTTGTTCGGGATAAAATATTTTTGGGTCGGTGGCAGAGCGGTCAAATGCAACAGACTGTAAATCTGTCGTCCTTTGGACTACGGAGGCCCGCCCCGTACCAAAATTTAATCATAAATAATGCAGAGTTATGGGCAGATGGCGGAGTGGCCAATCGCAACAGACTGTAAATCTGTCGTCCTCTGGACTACGCAGGTTCGAATCCTGCTCTGCCCATAGTGAAATTTTTGGTACGGGGTGAAAATCCTGCCCGGCCCATCTTGCCCAGATAGTCCCGACGCTTCGGTCGGGATCCCGACTTTGCGTCGGGACTCAGATGGTTAGACCTGCCCGCCATCGCCTAAGCCCATGTAGCTCAGTGGTAGAGCAACTCCATGGTAAGGAGTAGGTCGTCGGTTCAAGTCCGACCGTGGGCTCAGGCGTAGGCAGGCGGGGCGCGTCTAAATTAAAACATTATGAAAAAAGAACACATAACAAAATTAGCTTGTAGCGAATGCAAACGCATTAATTATTATACTCGCAAGAACAAAAAATCAGTTGAGAAAAAATTGGAATTCAAAAAATTCTGCAAGTGGTGCAAAAAAACCACTGTTCACAAAGAAGCCAAGAAGTAAAATTAGGGGCTTAGTTTAGTGGTAAAACGGCGGTCTCCAAAACCGCAATCAGGGGTTCAACTCCTCTAGCCCCTGTTTATATGCAGCGACCAGATGAACAATTGATAAAAGACTATCTTTCTGGCGATGAAAAATCGCTGGAAATTTTAATCAAACGATATCTTAAACCGATATATGGTTTTGTGTATAAATATATCGGGAACGTTCAAGAATCAGAAGATATTACCCAGGATGTTTTTGTGAAGGTCTGGCGCCATCTTAAGCGATTTGACCGTAAAAAAAGTTTCAAAACCTGGATTTTCAGCATTGCTAAAAATACTTGTATTGACTGGATAAGGAAAAAGAAAACCATGCTCTTGGATGATAAATTTGCAGAAACACTAGTCAATCAGGCGCCATTAGCCAGTGAAAATCTTGAAAAAACTGACATAGTTCAAGTATTGGTATCGGCTATGGATAATTTATTGCCAAAATACCAGACAGTATTGTCTCTCCGTTATAATGATAATCTTAATTTTAGAGAAATTGCCATAGTACTAAAAGAATCAATTAATACAATAAAAAGCCAACACAGGCGCGCTCTTAATATGCTTAAGAAAAATTTAATTTAGTGCACCAAAACATAGGCCCTATACGTATTAATAAATAGGGCTTATGCAGAGAAAACATCGAAAATTTGGTGATTTTGAACCCGTAGAGCCATCTGCGGGTCTTTTTGATCGCATTATTGCGGCAATTAAACAAGAGCAAGAATTGAGGCATACAAAAAGATTGTTATTTGGTTTTCTTGTTCTTTTAATTATTTCATTTATTGCCACTCCGCTTTCCTGGTCAATGTTTATAAATCAATTGAAAAGCTCTGGAATTATTTATTTCATTTCTGTGGCAATCAGCGATTTCGATATCTTTCTTAATTTGTGGCAAGATTTTAGCTTAGCGATTCTTGAGTCCTTGCCAATTACAGGTATTATAGTTTTTACCATAAGTATTGGTATGGCTCTTTTTACCCTACGATTGTTTCTTTACCCCGTTAGAAATATTTCTTTGATTAGGGTACTTTTTAGAAAAGAGCAAAAGAATGAATTGTGATAATTTCTAACGGGGTTTATAAAAAAAGATTATTATTGGGATATTTAATACACAGTTTTAATAATTAATTCACCCTGTTAAATCCCCGATAAATCGGGGTCCGCCTTGGGCGGAATTTAACAGGGTAAATCCATGGAACAAGAAAATAAAGAAATTAAAATAAAACTAAAACGAGACACACTTAAGCGGATTATTGTTGGTCTTGCTGTTTTTGTGATAGTTGTTTTGATATTTGGCGCAGGCATGTTTATTGGTGGAATGAAGGCACGATTCTCTTACCGTTGGGCAGAGAACTATCATCGTAATTTTGGCGGACCAGAGGGTGGATTTATGGACGAGTTGAAGATGATGCCTCCCAATAGTGAATTTATTGAGGGTCATGGCACATTCGGACAAATTATAAAGATTGACGGCTTAACCCTTGTTATTAAAGGCCGCAACGATGTAGAAAAAATAATTCTTATCAAAGACGATACCGTTATCAAACGCCTTAGAGATACTGTAAAACCTGCTGAACTTAAGGTTGATGAATTTATTGTGGTAATTGGCGAACCCAACGATACTGGTCAGGTTGAAGCTAAGCTTATCAGGGTTTTATCGCCCATGGAATCGTCTTTCAATCCGCCTCCTTTTCGCATTCCTTTAAATTAAAAATCTAAATAAAAATCTAAATTTTACCTATGTTAAAAAAAATCTTAAAATTCACCTCACAACATAAATTTATTACCACTGTAATCATTATAATAATAGTGCTTGGTAGTTATTTCGGATATAAAGCGCTTAAGGGCAACGGACAAGAAACCCGTTATGTTTTAGCTGCGGTTGAGAAAGGAACGTTGATAACTTCTGTCTCTGGAAGTGGACAAGTTTCTGCCATGAATCAGATAGACATTAAGTCAAAAGTTTCTGGCGATGTTATTTATATCAACGCAAAAAGTGGTCAGGAGGTTAAAACGGGAACATTATTAGTTCAACTCGATACCAGCGATGTTCAGAAGACAATTCGAGATGCAGAAATAAATCTCCAACGCGAACAACTTAATCTTGATAAGATGAATGGTATCACAACTGATGAGGGCAAAATAAGAGGAGTGAAAGAAAAAGCCGAGGATGATATTGAGAAAGCTTATGAAGATGGATTTAATACCATAGCAAATATTTTTCTTGAACTTCCCAATATTATGAGCGGGCTTAATAATATAATTTTTTCTTACGATTTTGAAACGGGACAGCAGAATATTACCTATTATGCCAATGCTGTCAGGAATTATAATGATAAAAAAGTTTCGCAATACGAGAAAGATGCCTATGACAAACATAGAATTGCCAGAGAGGAGTATGATCAGAATTTTCAGGATTATAAGTTGGCGAGCAGATTTTCGGAGCCAGAAACAACCGAGTCCTTAATCGCTCAGACATATGAAACGACAAAAAATATTGCCGAGGCGATAAAAAGCATCAACAATCTAATTCAATTTTATCACGATGAACTTACCCAGAGAGGATTCAGGGCGCAGTCGCTCTCCGATACCCACCTTTCTAATCTTAATAATTATACGAGCAAAACTAATAGTTACCTTCTGAACCTTCTTTCCATTAAAAACACGATCCAAAGCGGTAAAGAAACTATTGTTAATACTAATTTTGATATTGCCGACCAGGAGATTCAAGTAAAAGAGGCAGAATATAGTCTTTCGGAAGCTAAAGAAAAAATTAATGATTATTTTATCCGCGCCCCATTTGGCGGAGTGATTACCGAGGTGGCGGACACAGAAAAAGGAGATTCGATATCGCCGCCCAGCGTTATCGCTACTCTGATTACAAAACAAAAAATTGCCGAGATATCTCTGAATGAAATTGATGTGGCGAAAGTTAAGATTGGTCAGAAGGTGACGATAATCTTTGACGCGATTGACGGCTTGAATATTAGCGGAAAGGTTGCAGAAATTGATGTCATCGGTACAGTAACACAGGGCGTGGTTAGTTATAATGTAAAAATTGTTTTTGATACTCAGGATGAACGCGTAAAGTCAGGGATGAGCATTTCTGTATCAGTTATTACTGATGTAAAGCAGAATGTTTTATTAATTCCTAATTCGGCAATAAAATCACAGGGCGATATTTCTTATGTAGAAACCCTGAGTGATTCGACTTTGCAAAATCAGGCTACAGCCAATGTTAGTGGCATAACCTCAACTGTTCTTCCCGCGCAGCAACAAATCGAAATTGGCGCAGCAAATGATTCTTATACCGAAGTTACGAACGGTCTTAAAGAAGGAGATACTATAATCACGCAGACAATTACCAGCGGAACATCTTCAACTCAGCAGAACAACACTAATAGTTTTAGAATGCAAGGCGTTACCGGAGGAGGGTTTCGTCCGGATTAAGCTATGATTGAATGCAGAAATATTACCAAAATATATAAAAGCGAAGCAGGAGAAACCCACGCGCTCAAAGGGGCTTCATTTATTATAAAAGATGGAGAATTTGTGGCGATTATGGGTCCTTCTGGTTCGGGAAAATCAACGTTAATGCATATTTTAGGGGCTTTGGATACGCCGACAAGCGGTGAATATTTACTGGACAATAATGATGTTTCTAAATTATCCGATGATGAATTAGCGGAAATCAGGAAAAATAAAATCGGTTTCGTATTCCAGTCTTTTAATCTTTTGCCTCGCGCCACGGTTTTGAGAAATGTGGTTTTGCCGCTTGTATATGCAGGAACTCCGAAGTTAGAACGGGAGGCAAAAGCAAGAAAAATGTTGCAAAACGTAGGTCTTGAAGAGTCGCATTTTAACCATCTTTCCAATCAGCTTTCTGGCGGTCAGATGCAGAGAGTGGCAGTAGCTCGGGCCTTGGTGAATAATCCTTCTTTAATTCTTGCAGATGAACCAACTGGCAATCTTGATACGAAAACCGGAGAAATAGTTTTAGATACTTTTCAGCGACTAAATTTCGAACAAAAACGCACAATTATTCTTATTACCCACGAGCGTTATGTAGCAGAGCATGCTCAGCGAATTATTCATATTCGCGACGGTGAAATAGTTGAAGACGAGCAAAATCATAGCCGTCGTAGTGTAAATAATCATTTATGACTATTACTGATTTGATTCAAGAAACATTTGCCGCAATAACCCTGAATAAAGTCAGGTCAGGGCTTACTGTTCTGGGCATAGTGATTGGTATTGGTTCGGTTATTGCCATGATTTCTATTGGTCAGGGAGCACAGGGAACCATTGAAGCGAATATTGAATCTATTGGTTCAAATCTAATAATGGTTATGCCGGGATTTCAACGTACGGCCGGCTCTCAGGTTAGTGCTGGCCGTGGTTCGGCGCAGACACTCATCCAAGAAGATGCTGATGCGATACAAGAAGAAATTTTGCTTGCCAAGGCAGTTGCTCCGGAAATATCGCGAAGATATCAGGTTACGGCAAAAGGCAAAAATACCAATACTCAGATTATCGGCACAAATGCCTCATATTCTGAAGTAAGAAATATTCAGATTGACATTGGCTCATTCATCACTGATCAGGTCGTGCGGAGCTTGTCTAAGGTTGCCGTGCTTGGCCCAACTACGCGAGACGATCTTTTTGGAGAAGGGATAAATCCGATCGGCCAGACTATCCGTATTAATCGTATTGACTTCAAAGTAATTGGCGTAACCAAATCAAAAGGCGGAACAGGATTCGGTAGTCAGGATGATATGATTTTTATCCCGCTTTCTACTGCCCAGCGTTTTCTTGCTGGCAGCGATTATGTTACCACTATTAGTGTTCAGGCAAACAATCAAGCTTCTATGGCTACTATTCAACAGCAAATTACCAATCTTCTAATGCAACGGCACAATATCAGTAATCCTCAACTTGTTGATTTTCAGGTATTGAATCAATCTGATATTGTAGCTGCTGCTTCATCGGTTACCAATACTTTTACGGTTCTTCTTGCTGCTATTGCCGGTATTTCTTTAATTGTTGGTGGAATCGGGATTATGAATATGATGCTTACTACTGTGACCGAGCGAACCCGTGAAATCGGCTTGCGTAAAGCAATCGGTGCCAAGAAAAAAGATATCAGTACGCAGTTTCTTACTGAGTCGGTAATGCTCACTTTTTTCAGTGGAATAATTGGAGTGCTTTTGGGCTGGGTTATTTCTCTTCTTATTTCAAAATTCGGCAATATCAACACGACAATTTCATTATTCTCAATTCTATTGGCATTCGGCGTATCAGCGGCTATCGGGATTATCTTTGGTTATTATCCGGCTCGTCGTGCTGCATCATTAAATCCAATAGAAGCGTTAAGATACGAATAATAATTAATTCACAGTAAAGATAAAATTTATGGCAAAAAAAATAGTACCAATCATTATCATCATAATTATAGTTGCAGCAGGGGCATTTTTTGCTGGCATGAAATATGGTCAAAGTAAATCTTCTGCTAATTTTGGTCGTGAAAATTTTCAAAATATGTCGCCCGAAGAAAGACAACAGAGAACTCAGCAAATGGGTACAGCCGGAGTGGGTTTCAGAGGTGGTCGCGAAGGATCTGGTTTTGCATTAGGGGAAATTATTTCCAAAGACGATAAGAGTATTACTGTAAAACTTCAAGACGGTGGTTCAAAAATAATCTTTTTTTCGGATACTACCGAGGTTGGAAAATTCATTGATGGAACTTCAAATGATTTAGAAACCGGCAAAACGGTTACAGTAAGCGGTACAACGAATTCGGACGGAAGCCTAACCGCTCAATCAATTCAAATGAGGCCGGAAATGCCAAATCAGCCGTAAAATTATTGACAGATAATATTGATTATGCTATATTGTAAAAATTGTAAAAACTAAATCGTTCTTTAAATAAAAGGAGGTAAGGTGAAAAAGACGGTTAAGGTTTGTTTTTTTGTACTGGCTGGAATTTTGGGTCTTTTGAGTGTTTTTGCTTTTGGCCATACCAAAGGCAAGACACATTACAAAAAATCGCTCAAAAAGAAAGAGCGTATCAAAAAAGGTAAAAAGAGGTAAAGGAGGTAGGCAATGTCTAAAAGATTCGGAACTCCGAAATCAACAGGGGAAGTCGACAAACTTTTTTTTCAAATTGCCAAGGCACAAGAAGAGCAGAGATATCGCGTTGAGCGGTACAACAGAAGATTAGAAGATATGAAGAAACGGACCGAAAGAATTATCCGCGCGCTTGATAAAAAAATCAAGCACAAACGCACTAACATTTTTCTCTACTACATTCTGAACTGGAAGCAACTTACCGAAAACGGTAGGAAGAAAATCATTACACTTCTGAGCGGAAACAAGTTTGGGACTTATTGGGTTCAATCGGGCGTGAAAATTCTTAATTCGGAAAGGGCAATTACGACCCTTGAAATGTATAATCTCCAGCGGTTTGTTCTTAAGAAGATCAATAAACGGGCGATTTTACAAGAACCGAAAGCGGTTTTTGGCATCAAGGACATTCTTATCGGCAAAAGGAAGATGTTCAAAGTTGTTCCCAAGAAAACCGGTATTGCGGTTACCCTTGAGCTTCGCAAACTCAAAAAAACCGTTAAGTGATTAAATGGCACGGACTTTGATAATTCGGGAGTTCGTGCCTACTTTTTATTTTGCTATAATATAATTGATGGAAAATCTTATTCAAGAATTAATAAAAGAAGGTTATTTAAAAACCTCGTTAATAATTGAAGCTTTTGGGAAAATAAAGAGAGAGGATTTTGTGCTTGAAGAATATAAAGATGAAGCAGACATAAATGTGCCTTTGCCAATTGGTTATGGTCAGACCATTTCTCAGCCATTAACAGTAGCTTTTATGTTGGAATTATTACAGCCCCAGCCAGGGGACAAGATTTTAGATATTGGTTCTGGTTCTGGCTGGCAAACCGCCTTACTCGCTTATTGTGTCAAACCTAAAGGCAAGATTTTTGCCCTTGAAATCATTCCTGAGCTTATGGAATTCGGTAAACGGAATGTGGCAAAATATAATTTTCTTGCCCCGTACCGAACCGAAGGTTCTGGTTCGGGGGTGGAGAAGGGAATTGTGGAATTTGTTTGTAGTGATGGTAGTAAGGGATTAGAGAGAGAAGCACCTTTCGATAAAATTATTGTGGCTGCTTCAGCGCAAAAATTATCAGAAGAATGGAAAAAGCAATTAAAAATCAACGGCAGAATTGTAGCGCCGATAAAAGAAAGTATTTGGCTTTTAATCAAAAAGGATGACGATGTTTTTGAGGAACATGAATTCCCTGGCTTCGTTTTCGTCCCCCTGATATATGATTAATTTCAAAAAAATAATTCAGAATAAAAAATTTCCAATTATACTGGGAAGTATTTTTGTAGTAATTTTTTTATTGCTTATTTTTATTGAAGTAATCAATCCGATTTCTTGCAATGGTGAGGAAAAATTAGTAAAAATAGAAAAGGGCTGGGGGTCAGGCGAAATAGGGCAAGCGCTAAAAAATGAAAAATTGATAAAAAACAAATGGTTTTTTGTTTTTCATGTTTGGCTTACGGGATATAGCGGGCACTTGCAGGCAGGGGATTATTTATTGAATCAAAAAATGACTTTGTTCCAAATATCAAAGATTATCGTAAATGGAGAAATTACTCCCAACTACCTAAAAATAACGATTCCCGAGGGTTGGACAAGTAAACAAATTGAGGAAAGATTGATCGCGTCTGGCGTTTTGGCGCAAGGCAATAAATTACCAAAAGAAAAAGAAGGTTATTTGTTTCCGGACACATATTATTTTGAAAGAAATTTAAGTGTTGATGCGGCAGTTGAAAAAATGTCGGATAATTTTTTAAAAAGAATAGGCGAGGGGATTTCCAAAGATTTATTGATTGATTCCAGTATGAGGTTGCCCAACGCCGTAATTATGGCAAGCATATTGGAGAAAGAAGTTAAGAGTGATGAAGACAGGGCGATCGTCTCAGGGATTTTTTGGAAAAGAATAAAAAACAATTATCCATTAGAGTCCTGTGCAACCATTGCTTATATTTTGGGAGTAGAGAAGAAACAATATACATACGAAGACACGAGAATAAAATCTCCTTATAATACCTACCTTAATCTCGGTCTTCCGCCAATGCCGATTAATAACCCAGGATTATCCGCAATCAAGGCCGCGCTTTATCCCGAAGAAACTGATTATTATTTCTTTTTAAGCGCTCCGGACGGCACAACCATATTTTCAAAAACACTGGAAGAACATAATCAGAACAAAGTGAAATATTTAAAATAGAGCTTGACTCTGTTAAATAATTTGCTTTGCAAATTAAAAATCAGAGATTTTTATTTAACAGGGTTGACAATGGATTTTAATTGGATTATATTGAATACATCCACAGACAGCAGGTTTACCCGCCGACAGGCGGGCAATAAATCCTGCCGAGGATAAGAATTAATCCCGACCGTAGTCGGGATCCCGACCGAGGTCGGGAGACGTCTGTGGTTGTTACTACAGATTTTTTTAATTAACAAATCTATGTTGACAAGAATACAAAAGAAAAAACTTGTAGATGATTTATCTGGCAGAATAAAACGCCAGAAATCTTTGATTTTTACCGACATTACCAACATTAATGTTGCGCAAGTTAGCAAATTGAGAAAAGAGTTAAGAGAGGTCGAAGTGGATTATAAAGTAGCAAAAAAAACATTAATTAATTTAGCCCTTAAACAAGAAAACCAAAATTTTAATCTGGAAAGCTTGAGGGGCTCTTTGGCTTTGGCTTTTGGTTATAACGACCCTATTTCTCCGATTAGGGCCTTAAGTAAATTTGCCAAAGAAAACGATAAATTAAAAATTTTAGGCGGAATAATGGAAGGAAAAATCCTAACACTTAATGAAATTAAAGAATTGGCAAGTTTGCCGTCAAAAGATGGGCTTATTGCTTTAATTGTTTATGGCATTAAGGCTCCGATTAATGGATTTGTAAATGTGTTACAAAGAAACATTAGAAATTTAATTGGCACATTAAACGCATTAGCCAACAAATAATTAATAATTAATTCACCTTGTTAAATACCCCGCACATATGCGGGGTCCCGCTTCGCGGGATTTAACGGGGTAAATAATTAATAATTAAATATTGAGCATTAAAATATATGACCGAAGAAAAAAATGAAGTAAAAGTTCCGGAAAAATTCAAAAAATTCGTTGATGAGATTGAAAAAATGAGCGTTTTGGACTTGGCCGAACTTGTTAAGGTTTTAGAAAAGAAATTTGGTGTTTCTCCGATGATGGTCCCGACCGCAGTCGGGATCCCGACAGAGGTCGGGACTGCCAAAGAGGAAAAGACCGAATTTACCGTTATACTGAAAAATGGCGGAGCCCAGAAAATTCAGACCATTAAAGCCGTCAGAGAAATAACCGGAATCGGATTAAAAGAAGCCAAAGATTTAGTTGAAGGCGTTCCTAAAACAATTAAAGAAAATGTCAAAAAAGAAGAAGCAGAAGAAATGAAGAAAAAATTGGAAGAAGCAGGCGCAACAGTTGAATTGAAATAAAAATATTTTCAGTAAAAAAATACTCCCGCATCGCGGGAGTATTTTTTATATATCTATTTTATAAACTTTTTGTCCGTTTAATATGTAAATATTTTTTTCGTCCGGAGTTATCCAAAAATCATCCAAAGAATCAAAATATTCTGAAAAGTATTGAATGGCTGAATTTTCATTTTTATTGAAAGAAATTATTCTTTTATTGTCTGGGTCTAAGATATAAAGATTTTTCATTTCCGGTTTGGTGAATATTTCTTTTCCGGAATTTAAAGCAGGGTTTATTTTTGGTTTTATGTCTCTGGTTTTTTTGCCCTGGGTAAATTCAGCAATCGTTCCATCGGATTTTAATACATAAACATTGCCGTCAACTGCCAAAGATTTAGCGCCTTTTATTTCTTCTTTATATTTGTCGTTCAGCCAGGAATTTCCATTTAACACTTCTTCCTGAGGATCATATTTAAGAATATCTAATTTTTCCGTATTTAGGAAATATATTGAATTATTAAAATTAGCCATATCTTTTATAAATAGAGTATTTTCAAGATCCGGCCTTAAGAGATAGGTGTTATAGTTGTCAATTTTACTGTAAACATAAATTTTTTCAGGAGTTGACAATAAGGCGATTGAATTTTCCAAGGCAGTTCCCAATTTAAAGGTGTCTTTTGAAGACAAAAAGGTCAAGGTTGGCTTATAAGAATTATTTAAATCTATTTGATATATGAATCCGGAATTTAATTCGTAAAGATAAAGATTGTTTTTAAGTTTTAATATGCCTTTTGGATTAAATGCGTATGCGTTTTTTGAAAGATCAGATATTTCTTCCGGTTCATCAATTATAACGATATTATTAAGGCTGTTTTCCTGGTCATTAAACTTCCGTTTGGCCGTTTCCAGCCGTTCAATCGGCTCTTGTTTTGCCATGGCTGGAAGTTTGTTCAGGAAGTTTCCCGCTGCGGCAAGAAGGCTGTTTGCTTGCTGCAAGAATTTTTGGGCTTCATTTTGGTTCTGATAAGTCAGAGAGATTTCACTATTTCCTATTATTTCGTTCGCTCTTTTTATAAAATTGTCCGCTTTGCCTATTTTTGATTCATAAAATATTTTTTGAACAAAGTAAGGGGATAAGACAAGAATTGCTAGCAGAAAGAAAATAAGAAAATATTTTACAAAATGGTTTTTTATTAACGATATTGTTAATTTAGAGTTTATTGTTTCTTCCAGATTAAGGATTGTTAATTTTGTTTTTTCTTCGGTTTTTACTTCTTGCTTTTTTTCTTTGACCGGCTTGTTTGTCCTTGCTTCCAAAATTAAACAAGCGAGAGAAACGATTTTGTTTTCTTTTAATTTTTCTTTTATATATTCGTAAAGTTTTTCACTTGTTGGAGCGGAAATTAATTCTTTTAATTTCTGGACCGATATTATTTTTAAAAGATCACGAGTGGCAATTATAAATTTGTCGTTTTCTTGGATTTCGCCGCTGGCAATATTGGAAAAGGCCTTTGTTAATTGGTTTTGCTTGTCTTTGTTTGAGAATTTTTTGGTAACATTGCTAATAGTTCGGTTTCTGAAAAGGTAAAACAATATGTTTCCTGTTTGGCCTATATGTATTTTATTTCCGGAAAACGCCAGACAACTGAAATCCAAATTGCCGATCCATTCTTTGTGTCCTTTTTTGGTGAAATCCGTTAAATATATGTTTGCGCCTTGCAATGCGGATTCAAGCGCCGTTAATGTGTTTCTTTGAGGATTGGAATAAAAATCTCTTTTTATTGCTGAAGCCAAAAGGTCGGTAAAAAAGGCGAAACTTTTTCTTTTTTTGGAGTTTAGGTTTGAAATTTTATTTACCAAGTATAAGTTTCCCAGCTGTGCCTCCTCCATGGTAATTGCCTCATAAGAAAAAACCCCGCAGACAGAGTCCTTTTTCGCTGAGGGATTATGATAGACAATCTCTCTGAAATATAGATTAAGATGGTCATTCATGCGATCCATTATATCTCAATTTAAAGGTCTTTACAAGAACAAATTAAGGGGGTATCATAGAAGCATGAAGAAAGTATTAAAGAGAATAAAATTTAAAGACGCAATCAAGGCCCTGAAACAACAGAAGAAACGGGCACGGCTTAAGACTAAAACAAGAAAATCAAAACCCAGAAGAAAAATCGTTCACAGAAAAAAGATTATACACAAAAAAAAGATTATACGTAAAAAAAGGATTGTACGCAAAAGAAAGGTTGTACGCAGAAAGAAGATTATTCGCAGAAGAATTGTTCGTAGAAAAAAAACTACTCATAAAAAAAGAGCAATTCGCCGAAAAAGAATTACGCGTCGGAAAGCAAAGAAAATTATCCGTAGAAAAACGACTCCAAGAAAAATTTCATCTAAGAATCCATTGGACCAATTGTTTGAGTCGCAATTCAAGGTTAAGCTGTTGAAGCTGTTTTTTAGAAATCCCGAGGAGGTTTTCCAAATTAGGGGTATTTTCAAAAAAATCAGAGGCAGCACAAGGGCGATAAAGAAAGAGTTGAACAAACTGGAAAAAATCGGACTGATAAAAGAGAAGAAAATAGAAAGAAAAAGAAATATATTTATTAATCCGCATTTTGAATTTTTTAATGAGTTAAAGAATCTGGTTTTAAAGCCGGCGGTTATTTCTAAGAGCGATTTGGTGAGTAGAATAAAAAGAGTCGGCAGCATTAAATTATTGGTCCTGGCTGGGGTATTTATCGGAAACGAAGCATCGAAAGCGGATTTATTAATTGTCGGAGACAAGCTTAACCAGAAAAAATTAACCAATCTTATAAAGGATTTGGAAATTGAGGCGGGAAAAGAACTGAACTGCGCAGTTTTGACTACCAATGAATTTATTTATCGCTATGATATGTATGACAGATTTGTGCGGGATCTTATTGAAAACAGAAGCGAGGTTCTGATAAAGAAATTGAATTTGTGGTAAATTGCGCGTGTAGTTTAGTGGTAAAACGTTGCATTCACATTGCAAAGATTGTTGGTTCAATTCCAACCGCGCGCAAATTTAATTATTTTTTAATATTGTTTTTGATAAAATAATTTATATAATAATTAAGGAGGTAAAAAATATGGAGGAAAAACTTCAAAAAGTGGCGGACGATTTCCTGAAAAGAATTCAGGAGAAATTGCCCGCTGAAAAAGCCGGCAAGCCATTTATTGTCGGCATTGTCGGGATGATTGGTTCAGGCAGTACGCTTCTTGCCAAAACCTTGGTCGAAAACATTAAAGGTGCGGTTTTGGTTTCTGCGAATAGCGCCAGATATCTTTTAAAGGAACAGGGAATGTCCTGGGGCGATAATGTTTATGCAATTCTGCTTAATACTGCAGAATGGTTGGTTAAAAATAGCTATACTGCTGTTTACGACGGCAATCAGGTCAACAAAGACAAAAGAGCAAGAGTTAAGGAGTCGGCTGATAAATTAGGCGTAAAATATTATCTGCTCAAGATTATTACTTCTGAAGCAGCTGCGGAGAAATATCTGAGAGAAAAATACAGCCAAACCCCAAAGAATACTTTTGAGGATTTTTGGCCAGGAACCGATGCAGATGATATTGTGCAGAATCTTAAAGAAAGAAATAAAGATTTCTTCGCCATAGACCAGGAAGAGCCAAAGCCGGAATTTTTCGCGGAGATAGAAAACGAAGGCACGATTGACGAATTCAAGCAAAAAGCTGTCGAAATCGCCCGGAAAATCCAGTAATGCCAAAACAAGACATAATGGCGAGACCGCGTTGCGGTCTCGCCATTTTTTATTTGTCCGAGATATTGTATAATATAATCATGAGCATAATTGTGATTTTTTGGAGATGGTATTATGGCCGGGCAGTGAAGGATGTTTTGGCTGGTTGGCGCAATTTTGTTATTTTTGTGTCGGAATATTTTTCAATTCCATTGCTTTTTAAAACCCTTTTTTCGCCGTGGAAAAGAGACATAACCAAGAGGCCGCGCGGCCTTGACTTTAAAAAACTTTTTGAATATCTGACATATAATTTAATTTCGCGGGGCGTGGGTTTTTTTGTGCGATTTGTTACAATTTTGGTTGGCATTATATTTTTATTACTGACGGCTGTTGCAGGAGCGGTCTTTTTTATTGTCTGGCTGGTTTTGCCATTGATTATATTGGGTCTTTTCGTAATGGCGATTATTTTAATATTTTAATTTATGATCAAGCGAAGAAATATTTTATATAAAGCAATGAGATTAAGCGGTGCTTTTCCACCGGAAATTGTGAAATTTTTCGGTTGGATATTTTTTCTTTTGGCAATTTTGTTATTTTTAATATTTTTAGATCCGAAAATTATAGGACTTTCAGGACAACGGGCATTGGGTTTATTTATAATATCTCTTGATATGGCGGTTATTTGCGCGATTTATTTGTCCTTTCTTGACGCTTTGCGCGGAGGGTTTTTGATAAAACATTCTTTAACCAATGAACTTACAGCGGGAAAAGAAATAAAAGATATTGATTTAACTGATTATTTGGGATTCAGATTGACAAGGGCGATTGTCAGGGCTTCTGATTTTTGCAAAAATAGAAATATTGCCTTGAATTCTTTTGCTGTTATCTATTTTTTCTGGAAAGATGCGAGAGGCAGGCTGATTTTTGAAAAAATGGGCTTGGAAGAGGGCGTTTTTAAGAAAAAACTAAAAGATCAGGTTGTGGAATTTCAGAATAAAAACATTAAAGACGAAAAAGATTTTAATTTTATTTTGGAAAAGGCGGCTTTATTGGGCGCGGCGAGTTTTCATAGTCATGTTGAGATAAAAGATTTTTTGGTTGCTGCGGCGGAAGAAGATTTTAGATTCAGAGAGATTCTGTCCCAAGGCGATATGGGCGTTGACGATGTTAATCATGTTGCTTCTTGGGAAAATTTTTATGAGCATGAATTTTGGAAAAGAAAAAAATTCTGGCTTTTAGAAAACTTAATGATGAAAGAGGGAATCGGAAAGCGCTGGGCAGCTGGTTATTCGGTTAATTTAGACAAATACAGCACAGATATTACCAAAATTATCAAAAAACAAGATGTCTCTGTTCATCTTATGGCCCATGAAAAGGAAATTTATGCCATAGAAAGAATTTTAGCCAGAGGGGGAGAGAATAATGTTTTGTTGGTGGGAAGGCCGGGCAGCGGTAGAACGGCAGTTGCTTACGCTTTTGCCAAAAAAATAAGCGAAGGGAAATCTTTTGAGTATCTTAATTATAAAAGATTTTTAGAACTGGATATGCAACTGGTTTTGGCGGGACTTGATACGCCGGGACAGATTTTGGAAAGATTGGAAATTATTTTTTCCGAAGCAGCTAAGGCCGGCAATATAATTTTATTGATTGATGAAATACATAATTATCTTGGTTCGGACAAGGGTCCAGGTTCAGTTGATATAAGTTCCGTGCTTTTGCCGTTTTTGCCAATGGATGATTTTCAAGTATTCGGCATTACCAGCTATGACGGATGGTATAAATACATAGATAAAAATCCTTCAGTTAAAAATTTATTTGTTAAAGTTGAAGTTCACGAGGCGGATGATTTGGAAACAATAATGATTTTAGAGGATATGCTTCCGGGATTGGAGGATAAATATGATGTATCGGTAAATTACAGAGTTCTGAGAGATACGGTCAAATTGTCCGGGCAATACATCCAAGATGTGCCATTTCCCGAAAAAGCAATTGACATTTTAACAGAAGCGATAGTTTATACAAAAAGAAAAGGCGAGAAAAAAGTTTTGCCCGAATATGTAAGTATTATAATTTCAGAAAGAACCGAAGTTCCGGTCGGGGCAGTAAAAGAAAGCGAAAAGCAGAAACTTTTAAATCTTGAAAACAGAATTCATCAGCGAGTAGTTGACCAGGAAGAAGCGGTTAAATTTATTTCAGAGGCAATGAGAAGGGCGAGAGCGGGGGTGAAATCAAAAGGCAAGCCAATCGGAAGTTTCTTGTTTTTGGGGCCGACAGGCGTTGGGAAAACAGAAACTTCAAAGGCCTTGGCCGAGTCCTATTTTGGCTCGGAAGAAAAAATGATAAGGTTTGATATGTCCGAATACCAGCAAATTTCGTCAATCAGCCGTTTAATTGGTTCATTGGAAATGGGAGAGCCGGGACTTTTGACAAAAGCGATTTCCGATAATCCTTTTTCATTATTGCTTTTGGATGAAATTGAAAAATCGCATCCCAATATTTTAAATTTGTTTCTTCAGGTTTTGGATGAGGGTTGGCTTACCGACGCTTTTGGCAAAAGGGCTATTTTTAGCGAAGCAATTATTATCGGCACTTCAAATGCCGGCGCGGAATTGATAAGGGAAAAAGTAAAACAGGGATTGACTTTGGAATCGTTCAAAGAGGATTTGGTTGATTACTTGTTAAAACAAGGGATTTTTTCTCCGGAATTTTTAAACCGTTTTGACGCGGTAGTCGTGTTCAGGCCCTTGGCGCCGGAACATTTGATTCAAATAGCGAAATTAATGCTTGATGGCTTGGCAAAACGACTATATGACGGAATGGGTCTGAGATTTATTTTTAATGAAGAGACAGTTAAAAAAGTTGCCAAACTGGGATATAAACCGGAGTTCGGAGCCAGACCAATGAAAAGAGTTATCCAGGATAAAATAGAAAGCGTGATTGCAAAAAGAATATTGGAATCAAATTTTAAAAGGGGGGATTTTATTGAAATAAAATCAGAAGAAGTAGAATAGCGATTGTGGATAAAAAGGGGATAGTTTTTATCAAAATTAGCTTTTTTAAGCTAATTTTTTATTTTGGGATGATTATTTTAAAAGTGTTGACAAAGGCATTTTAGTGGAATAATATTTAATTAGAGTGTTGAGTTGTGGATAAAAGTGTTAATAACTAATGATTTTTGGGGATAAGCCCCGTACTGATACGGGGTAAATAAATTATGTTGATTGGTGAATATTTACATACAATTGACGAGAAAAAAAGATTGGCGATTCCTTCTAAATTAAGAAAGGAACTTGGAGCAAGGGCAGTTATTACCAGGGGACTGGATAACTGTCTTTTTGTTTTTCCGTCAAAGGAATGGCAGAAATTGGCAGAAAAATTAAGTAATCTTCCCATTGGCCAAAAAGACAATAGGGGATTTAGCAGAATGATGTTGTCTGGCGCAAGCGAAGTTGATTTGGATGGCTTGGGGAGAGTACTTGTTCCTGATTATTTAAAAAATTATGCCCAGCTCAAAAAGAATGTTGTGATTGCGGGGGTTTATAATCGATTAGAAATATGGGATGAAACAAGATGGAATACATTCAAGAATCAAAGCGAGAAAGATGTAGACAATATGGCGGAGCGCCTTGGCGAGTTGGGTGTTTAAAAATATGCATACATCTGTTCTTTTAGAAAAGGTCATCAAATATTTAGATCCAAAACCAGGTGAGAACTTTATAGATTGCACAATAGGAGAAGCAGGCCACAGCTTAGCTATTTTGGAAAACACAAAGCCCGATGGAAAAGTTTTAGGAATAGATGTTGATGCGGAATCTTTAAACAAATTAAAAGAAAAAATCCAAGAACAGCAGGCAAATAGATTTATTTTTGCCAGGGGTAATTTTAAAGATTTAAAAAAAATCGTCCAGGAAAACAATTTTTCAAATATCAATGGCATTTTATTTGATCTCGGCTTGTCCAGTTGGCAAATAGAGGAAAGCGGAAAGGGGTTTACACACAAAAAAGACGAACCATTGTCAATGATTTTGAATGGGGGCCAAGTTGTTTCGGCCCAAGAATTGATAAATACCTGGCCTGAAGAAAGTTTGATAGAAATTTTTCAAAAATACGGAGAAGAAAAATATTCAAGAAGAATTGTCAGGGAAATAGTAAATCAAAGAAGAGCAATCCCGATAAAAACAACATTTCAATTAAAAGAAGCAATACAGAGGGCGATTCCTTTCGGCATTGCGCCAAGAGGCAAGCTTAACAGGGTATTATCAAGAATTTTTCAGGCCTTAAGGATTGTTGTTAACGATGAATTGGAAAATTTGAAAAGCGGGCTGGAACAGGCGTTGGAAATAGTTTCTGTAAATGGAAGGATAGTAGTTATTTCGTTCCACTCATTAGAAGACAGAATTGTTAAAAATTTTTTCAGAGATAAAGAAAGAGAAGGCCGTTTGCAAATTTTAACAAAGAAACCTTTGATAGCTGATGAATTTGAAACAGGCATTAATCCTCGTAGCCGCAGCGCTAAGCTGCGAGCAGCGATGAAAATAGAGGGGCTCTAAGGATTACCTTAGAACCTTAGGCAGGGATGAACCCTGCCCAAGATTCTAAGAAAATTTATGACAGTAATTAGTCTGGCACAATCAAACATTGTCCGTTCCCGTTGTTCTGTTTATAGAAGAGAATTGCAGAATTGCAAAAAATCAACAAAATATATTGCAGGTTTTTTAGTTTTTTTAATAATTGCTTTTATGTTCATATACTGCTTGGAGGTTAACAGTCTTGCTACAACGGGGTATAAAATAAGGAATTTTAAAAAAGAACTTGGCGATCTGGAAAATATCAACAAAGACCTACAAATAGAAATTTCAAATTTAAAATCAATTGACGCCTTGCAATTGGCAACATACAATTTTAATATGGTGAAGGCCAGCAATATTGAATATGTTGATTTGGATACGGCCACTGCAATGATAGCGCAATAATTTACAGTATGAAAAATTGGCGATTTTACGCATTCGTTTTTTTTATTTGCTTTGTTTTTGCAATTATAATTTTTCGTTTATTCACTCTTCAAATAACGAAACACGGCTATTATGAAACCCTTGCAGACAAACAGCATCAAGATGTTTCAAGTATCATTCCAGCCAGGGGGGGAATCTATATGAAAGACAAATATGTTTCAGATAATTCCGTTTCTTCTCTTTTTCCAGTGGCTCTCACAAAAAATTTATGGAAAATTTACGCCGCGCCAAAAGAAATAAAAGAAAAAGAGGAGATAGTTTATAAACTTTCTCCTCTTTTAGGAATAAACGAAATTGAGCTAATGGAAAAAATAAGCATTCCGAATGATTCTTATGAGTTATTAAAAGATAAAGTAGATGAAGGAACTGCCGAAAAAATAAAAAACCTGAAATTAAAAGGAATTGGCATGGAATCTGAAAAATGGCGTTATTTTCCGAACAATGAGATGGCTTGCCATTTGCTGGGTTTTGTTGGTTACGACGGCGATAAAAAAGTTGGGAGATATGGAATTGAAGAATATTATGAAAAAGAATTGGGAGGCAAGCCGGGAAAAACAGAGGTAATAAAAGATGCGAGCGGGAGATTAACCGCAGTGGGGGATAAAATCTTAGAGGAGTCGGAACAAGGAGCAGATATAGTTTTGACAATTGACCCAAATATCCAGTTTTTTATAGAGAAAAAACTAAAAGAGACAATTGACAAGCTTGCGGCAATCGGCGGAACAATTATTATAATGGACATTAAAACAGGGGCGATAAAGGGAATGGCAAATTGGCCGTTTTTTGACCCCAATAAATACAACGAAGTAAAAAATATAAACATATTTTTAAATTCGGCTACTTATGGTCTGTTTGAACCCGGTTCAATTATGAAGCCGATTACTATGGCAGCCGCTCTTGATAAGGGAATTATAAATCCAAATACAACATACGAAGATAAAGGATTTGTTAATGTGGGAGACAGGATTATAAAAAATTATACTTCAAAAGCAAATGGGGTTCAGACGATGACTCAGGTTTTGGAAAAGTCACTGAATACCGGGGCAGTGTTTGTCCAGCAAAAAATGGGCAAAGACATTTTCAGGGAATACTTGGAAAAATTCGGATTTAACGATAAAACAGGCATAGATCTGAAAAGCGAAACAAAGGGTAATCTCTCAAATTTGAAAGGAGATGTGGAATACGCAACAGCGGCATTCGGACAGGGGATAGCGGTTACGCCGATTGAGATTATAACCGCGTTTTCGGCAATTGCCAATGACGGCGTTTTGATGAGGCCTTATGTTGTGGATAAAATTATTTATAAGAACGGAAAAGAAGAAAAAACCGAACCAAAAGAAGTAAGAAGAGTTATTTCTTCTGATACCGCGTCAAGATTGACCGCTATGATGGTGAGTGTTGTCAAAAACAGTTTTGATAGAAAAGCCAGCGTTCCAGGATATTTAATCGCAGGCAAAACAGGAACTGCCCAGATCCCGGATTTTCAAAAAGGCGGTTATTCTGACCAGACAATTCACTCTTTCGGGGGGTTTTTCCCGGCATACAATGCAAAATTTTCAGTTTTGATAAAAGTAGACGAGCCAAAAGGGATAAGGTTCGCGTCTGATTCAATTACTCCTTTGTTCAGGCAGATTGCTGAATATTTGTTAAATTATTATGAAATTCCGCCAAGCGAATAATTTATGCGCAAAACATTGCAGAAAATTTTAAAAACATTGGCTAAAATTGTATTGAAAAAATACAAGCCCGTTATTATTGGCGTTACTGGCAGCGTTGGCAAGACCTCCACAAAAGAAGCAATTTATCATATTTTCAAAAGCCATTTTGGAGAAAATAAAATCAGGAGAAACCAAAGGAATTATAATAACGAAATCGGCGTGCCTTTGACTATTTTCGGGCTGGAAACAGGGGGTAAATCTGTTTTTAAGTGGCTTGTAAGATTTTTTCAGATTTTTTCAATGATTTTTTTCAAAAAGCAATATCCTGATTTTTTGATAATCGAAATGGGAGCGGACAGGCCGGGCGATATAAAATATTTAATAGATTTTGTCAGGCCAGCGGTTGGCGTTATTACGACAATCGGCGAAATTCCTGTTCATCTTGAATTTTTCAGCAGTCCTCAGCAAATTGCTCAGGAAAAAAGAAATTTGGTTTTTTGCCTGGATGAAAATGGAATTGCTGTTTTGAATTATGACGATGAAAAAGTCAGGGCAATGGGGGAGGGGTTGAAAGCAAAAGTCATAACATACGGCTTAAATGAAAAAGCGGATATAAGGGCCTCTTATTATGAAGTGAAAATTGATACTGATAAAAATACAAGCGAACTTAATTTTAAAATTGAATATAATGGTAGTAGCGTACCGGCAAAACTAATTGATGTTTTAGGCGTTCAGCAGCTTTATTCGGTTTTGGCAGCAACAGCAGTCGGCATTGCTTTTAATATAAATTTAGTAGAAATAGTTGAGGCCATGAAAGAATTTAGGCCTTTGCCTGGCAGAATGCGTTTGATAAAAGGCATAAAAAATACAATTATTATTGACGATACCTATAATGCGGCATTACTTTCAATGGAAGCGGCAATAGACAGTTTAAAGTCGTTTGAAGGCAGAAGAAAAATCGTGGCTTTGGGCGATATGCTGGAAATAGGGGAATATGCGCCGGAGGCGCATAAAAGAATAGGAGCAAAAGTGTCTCAATCTGCTGATTTGATTTTTACAATCGGCCCAAGGGCGAAATTTATTGCCGAGGGAGCAATTAAATTCAATTTTCCGCAAGACAAAATTTTCAGTTTTATGGATTCCGAAGAAGCAGGCAAAGCAATTCAGAAACAACTGAAAGAAGGGGACATTATTTTGGTTAAGGGTTCAAGAGGAATGAAAATGGAAAAAATAGTGAAAGAAATAATGGCTGAACCGGAAAAGGCCAAAGAACTTTTAATAGCTTAATTTAATATAAATTTCATTTTGACTAAATAATAGCGCTTTGCTATTATTTTTGTATATGGCGCTATCGTCTAGTGGCCTAGGACATCAGATTCTCATTCTGAAAACTGGGGTCCAACTCCCCATAGCGCTATTAAATTTATGACGCTTTATACTAATATTAGTTCAAACATAAGAAAAACATGGCTGTTGTTTGGAGTTTTCTTTATTATTGTCATCGCGCTGGGATGGTTTTTGAGTTATTATTTTAACGACCAAATGATTTTATTTTGGGCAATTGGAATCAGTTTTTTTATGAGTTTTTTCAGTTATTGGTTTTCAGATAAAATTGTTATTGCTATTTCTCATGCCAAGTCATTAGAGCATAATGAAAATCCAGAACTTTATCATATTGTTGAAAATTTATGCATTACAGCCGGCTTGCCAATGCCGAAAATTTATATAGTTGATGATCCTGCGCCAAATGCTTTTGCTACTGGCAGAAACGCTAAAAATTCTGTTGTGGTTGTTACAACTGGTCTATTAAACATATTGGACCGCTCTGAATTGGAGGGCGTGATTGCTCATGAATTAAGTCATATTGGCAATCGCGATATGCTGCTTCAGACAGTAGTTGTGGTTTTGGTCGGTTTGATTACTTTGGTGGCGGATATATTTTTAAGAGGCAGGTTTTTCAGAAAAAGCAGCAGTAGCGAAAGGGGTCAGGCAGGAGTGATTTTAATGCTGGTTGGCTTGGTTTTTATTATTTTGTCTCCGATTTTCGCCCGCTTGATTCAATTCGCAATTTCCAGAAAAAGAGAATATCTGGCTGATGCGTCAGGCGCGCTTTTAACAAGGTATCCGGAAGGACTGGCAAGGGCGCTGGGAAAAATTTCTCAGAACCCAAATCAATTAAGATTTGCCAATAAGGCAACCGCTCATTTGTATATTGCCAATCCATTTAAAGGCAAAAAGGTCGTTAATTTATTTTCAACTCATCCACCAGTTGAAGAGCGCATAAAGCGTCTTCAAGAGATGAGCATTTAAAAATATGACAGATTTTATCGGTTCATTATTTGGATTAGATTCCAATAATAAAAAAATTTACCGCAAAGAATTTGAACAAGCCATAAAAAGTTTGCCCCTTATTGATGACAGAGAAAAGGAATATTTAAGAGGCGTATTTGCCAGCGACTTGAAAGACGGCATAAGCGAACTTGAATTAAAGAAAAGAATTTATGAACTTGAACACAATCCCAGTGATATTTTAGACGCAAGAGAAGTAGAACAGGTCAAAAGAAAATTATTCGGAGAAATAGAAGACAATAGATAGGGAGAGATCGCATAGTGGCCTAGTGCGCACGCTTGGAGAGCGTGTGTAGGGAAACCTACCGCGAGTTCGAATCTCGCTCTCTCCGTTTTTAATTTTGTTCTTTGAGGAGGTGAATCATGTTGGAAAAAATTCCAACCGACAAAAATGGGAAACCTCTAAAAGTGGGTCAATGGGTTGAAGCTGAGTTTAACCATACTGGTCCGCCAAGATTGCTTCTCGGCCGGATATTGTATGTTAGCTCAGAAAAATCTTTTATTATGTTTGACGAGATGGAAGGAGATACCATTGACAACTCAAAAATCGAGATCAAAATCGATTGAGGCTTCCTAACGGGCTTGTTCTCGACAAAGTCGGAACAAGCCCGTTTCTTTGACAAAAATATTGCGAGGTGATAAAATTTCATTTTGATGTTCTTTAAATTCAACAAGGAGGAAAGGGTGAACGTAAAGTACTTTTTTAAGCAAACGGACCATAAAAGTTGTGGTATTTGTGTTCTTAACACGATATTTGAGATGTATGGCAAGCAAAGAAAGATTTTTTCTGTTGGCAAGAAGGGGACCTCTCCTAAAAAAATTCTTTGTGAACTGCGCAAGGAAGGCATTAATGCCAAAAGGAAAGATATTGGCATACGCAACATAGCCACGCTTAAATACAGACTAAAACCGCGTTCGATAATTTACTATCCCCCCAATCATCATAATGGAAAACGTGGAGATCATTATGTTGTGATTGAGAGGATAAGGGGCGAGAAAGCTTTTGTTTACGACAGCAAGGAAGAAGGACCTCTTTGGCTTTCTTTGTTTGTACTGCAAAAGAGGTGGGAGAGAAAGAATAGGAAAGGATGGGTTATCGAAACTCGTGCTTAATTAAGAACTCATTCGGCGAGGGCTTCCAGCCCTCGCCAGTTTTATTATTGACATTTGTTTAGTTGTTTGCTAAACTATAATCTGTTCTTAAATTTAACAAAAAGGAGGAGAGCGTGAACGACAAACCGAATGATATTATCGAAATCCTAGGGGGAATCAGAGACCAAATTGGTAAAAAGAAAAACAAGGGAATTGGGCATTGTCTCATTTGCGACATACTTACTGATGATTCGGATGCTTTTACTTGTGGCCATCCACAATGTAACGAAACTTTAAAAGAAGAGATGTCCGCAAGGAAGGATCTTTTGAAGGAATTGGGCGTAAGCTCAATCAAGGAGGTCACAGAGAAGGTGCGGCAGATTCAGGCAATCGCCGACGAAATCAAAAACAAATTATAAGGAGGGGTGCAGAGCAACAAGCCATCGGCTGCGATGGCTTGTTTTTTTGACGCTCAAGTTAAAACGTAGTAAAATTCTAATATATGACTCCTATTGATGAAATAAAAAGCCGGTTGGATGTTGTTGAAGTGGTCGGCAGTTATATAAGATTAAAAAAAGCGGGCAAGGACTATAAGGCCTTTTGCCCTTTTCATAAGGAAAAAAATCCTTCTTTTTTTGTGTCTCCGTCCAAGCAAATCTGGCATTGTTTTAGCTGTAATGCGGGCGGTGACATTTTTAGTTTTGTGGAAAAAATTGAGGGAATTGAATTTTCCGACGCCTTGCGGTCTTTGGCAAAAAGAGCAGGCGTTGTTTTAAAAAGAGAAGACCCGCAAATCCGCAGCCAGAGAAATATTTTATATTCAATTTGTGAGGAAGCAACGGAATTTTTTCAAAAAGAATTGCAGAAAAATAATCCAGTCCAGAATTATTTGGAAAACAGAGGATTAAAAACCGAGACAATAAATGATTTTAAAATCGGATTCGCGCCCGATTCCTGGGATTTGCTTTATAGTCATTTGACAGAATTAGGATTTAAAGAAAAGGACATAGAACTGGCGGGACTGATAGTCAAAAAAGAAAAAACCACAGCAGAAAAAAGAAATTATTATGACAGGTTCCGCAGCAGAATTATGTTTCCGCTTTGTGATTTAAGTGGGCAGGTATTGGGATTTACAGGCAGAATATTCTTCGCCAAAGGCGGATCCGCCTCGGGCGGAGGTGACGAAAAAACTGCGAAATATGTAAATACGCCCGAAACCCTGATTTATAATAAAAGCCGCGTTATTTACGGACTGGATAAGGCGAAAGTTGATATTAGAAAAAAGGATAATTGCGTTGTTGTTGAGGGCCAGATGGATTTAATAATGGCGCATCAGGCAGGAACAAAAAACGCCGTTGCCACGTCGGGTACGGCCCTTACTTCCGAACATTTGGAAATATTGAAACGTTATACCGAAAATCTTGTTTTTTGCTTTGATTCCGATGCTGGCGGCGAAAACGCAACCAAAAGGGCAATTTCTCTGGCCCAACAATTTGAATTCAATATAAAAATAGTTCTTTTGCCCAAAGGCAAAAAAGACCCGGCTGAAATAATAAAAGAAAACCCAGAGCAGTGGGAAAAAATCCTGGAAAAAACCAAGCCGATAATGGAGTTTTATTTTGAAAATACAATTTCAAAATATCCCGAACATTTGAATGTTGACCAGAAAAGAGAAATTGCCAAAGAGCTTCTTTATCCGATTAAAAATATCGCCAATGCCATTGAACAGTCGCACTGGGTTCAGGTTTTAGCCTCAAAACTGAAAGTCGAGGAAAAAGTTTTAACAGAAACATTAAAAAGGATAAAAGCCAGAGAAGCAGGCGATGAAAATTTTTCAGCTCCGCAAATAACAAAAAGCGAAAGAATAAAGGACTTGGAAGAACGTCTTTTGGGCGTTGCTTTAAAGCACGGGCAGTTGGACTATTTATTTGAAAATATCAAAGAGGGTTATTTTAAAAATCTTGAAATGAAAAAGCTTTTTAATGCCCTGAAAAACAAAAAAGAACTTTCCAAAGAAGAGAATTATTTGAAGGATTATTTAATATTTAAAGCGGAATATTGCGAACTGGAGGACAAATATATTCTGCCGGAAATCAACTGTTGCATAAAAGAAATTAAAGCATATAATATAAAGGAAGAAATGAGAAAAATAACTTTAGACATTAAGGAAGCGGAACAGAAAAGCAAAAAAGACGATTTGAAAAAATTAAAAGAAAAATTTTCAAAATTAACCGAAGAATTAAACCAGTTAAATTGAGAATAATATGAAAAAGAAAAAAACAAAGTTAAGGCGGAAAAAAATTAAAAAAGTGAAGAAGCCGAAACGAAGAATAATCAGGAAAAAAAGGAAGCCAAAACGAAAAAAAATCAAAAGAGTAAAAAAAATCCGAAGGATTAAAAAATCGGCCAAAAAAGCAAAAAAAACCCGGAGAATCAAGAGAAGAACCAAGAAACGAGCGAGAAAAACAAAAAAAATTGTCAGGCGAAAAAAAACAATAATCACCGAAGAGATGATTAAAGATTTAATTTCAAAGGGCCGAAACAGGGGATTTGTTACAGAGTGGGAAATAATAAAAAAAATCCCATATCTTGAACGGGATATTCAGGGATTGGAAAATCTTTACGATAAATTTAGAGCAGCCCATATTCAGGTTTTGGGAAACCAAGATTATATTGATTTCGGTCACAGCGAGCCAATAGTTGAAAAGAAAAAAAGCAAAAAATTTAAAAAACTTTTTGAGGGCTTGGAGGAAATTGATTCTGTCCAGATGTATCTGAAAGAAATCGGCAGAACTGATCTGCTTTCAGCTGATGAAGAAGTGGAATTGGCAAAGAGAATTTTAAAAGGAGATGAAGATGCGAGGGAAAAACTCACAAAAGCGAATTTGCGCCTGGTTGTGAGCATTGCCAAAAGATATGTGGGCCACAGTCCGAATTTAACTTTATTGGACTTAATTCAGGAAGGAAATATCGGTTTGTTCAGAGCTGTTGAAAAATTTGATTACAAAAGGGGATATAAATTTTCCACTTACGCAACTTGGTGGATAAGGCAGGCAGTTACCCGCGCCTTGGCAGACCAGTCAAGAACAATCAGAATTCCTGTTCACATGGTTGAAACAATCAGTAAATACGCGCAAATCAAAAGAAGATTATTGCAGGACCTTGGAAGAGAGCCGATGCCGGAAGAAATCGCCGCAGAAATGGGAGTTGAAGTTGATAAAGTGAGATATATTCAGAAAATATCGCAGGATACTGTTTCTTTGGAAGTTCCTGTTGGCGAAGAAGACGAAGAGAGCACGCTCGGCGAATTTATTACGGATGACAAAACAAGTATGCCTGACCAGACAGCTGCCCAGCGGCTTCTTAAGGTGTGGCTTATTGAAATTTTAGATGATTTGTCTCCGCGGGAAAGAAGAATTTTAGATATGAGATTCGGTTTAGGCGATGGCATTCAGCATACCCTTGAAGAAGTTGGAAAAGAATTTGCCGTGACCCGCGAGAGAATCAGGCAGATTGAAGCAAAGGCAATTCAGAAAATAAGAGAGCATCAAAAGTCAAAAAAATTGAAAGAATACTAAGAAGGAGGGAAAGATGTTTAAAAAACCAAAAAAACCGCATCCTATTCTTAATTTTTTAATTGAAAGAGCGAAAGATTATCACAGCATTGAGTTTATTTCCAGCGACCGGAAAAAGAAAATCAAGATTTACAAGTTTAGAAAAAGCGGTGATTTACGCATTTTGGTTCTTGTTTTTTTGGGTCGGAGAATAGAGGAATTTTTGTTCTTTATTAAGGAAAAAATAGTGCAATTTGGCAAGACGAAGTTTATGGTGAGATATTCGTTGGAAAATATTGATGATGATGTTTTGGTTAGTCACCGTTTGGACGTTTTAAAAATTTTAATTGAGGAAGCAACGGAAAAAAGAGGGCACGTTGTGAATGTTTAAAAAGAGGCGGAAATTTTTTCGCCTCTCTTTATTTAAAGATTGGGGTTGCCCCTGCCTTTAAAATAAAGGCGGGGATTGACAAAGCCATATTTCTATGCTAACATTATAGTATCGTACAATCTTGTACATTAAATCAAAATACCAAGGAGGATTTCATGAAATTCAGAATTTTGGTGCTTTTGGTGTGTTTTCTGGCAGTTTCTGCTTTCGGGCAGGAACAGGCAACGGATCAGTCCCAGCAGAACTTCGCCTTCATCACCATGGTGAAAGGCCGAGTTCTTCTGCAAGAAGAACAAGCTCAACAGGATCAATATATCCTGAAAGGCGACTGGCTTCTTACGGAGAAGGGTGCTTGTGCTGAAATTCGTTTCGGCGAACAAGGCGGGCATCTGGCAATCGACGAAAACAGCAGACTGTTTTTTGTCGAATTAAGTCCGGAAAAGTCCGTGATTGTTCTTTTCCATGGCACAGCTTATCTGCGTCACTTGGAAGGGGTGGAGTTGCGGGCATCCGGCAAACCAGAGGGGAAAATTATTCTTCCTCAAAAGGATCAAATTATCCGAGTTGACATTATTGGAGACAATGTCAAAGTGGAAAACGATCCTGATGTCCGGGACAGTTTCGATTCTCTTAACACAAAGAGAGAAGAAGAAACCAATAGCGAAGTTGCGAAGTCCGTGGAAAGACAAAGCGCTGCTGTAATCTGTTCGGACTACTATCCGTACTCGTACTACTGGAATTACTGGAGATGGTACGGGCTATGCTTTTACTGGTATCCTGGCTGGTATCCGATGTATTATCATTTTTATAATTACGGATACTACTACGATTATTACCAGAACCAGTATGGCTATTACGGACAGGGCCAGTACTATGGGAATTATCGGAATTACTCGGCACGACAGGTTGTGAACAGAAGTCAACTGCAAGACCGACACGCTATTGTTCGGCCGTCGCGACTGAATTCATCCGGTAATTTCAACTCTTTTGCCGGGGCGAGCATTAAAACCTATCCAAGCAGAATTTCCAGTTCGAGTATTCGGCCGAGCAGAACCACTTTCAGTACAGGTATCCGTTCGACAAACTTAAGTTCGCGCCCGATGATTTCCAGTTTCAAAACAATTCGTCCGATGCGGCAGTCCTCCACCAGTTCTTTCAGACCAGTTTCTTCAACTTCGAGAATCCAATCGAGATCAACGAGTTCTTATCGATCTCCTCAATCTTCATACGGTTCTCGGGGCACTACCGTTTCGCGGAGTTCGTCTTCGTCGACGAGCAGATCCGTGAGCAGCGGATCAATAAGAAGAAAGTAATCGGCAAAGGAGGCCGACAGCACGGAGGCAAGCCAAGCTTGCCTCCTTTTTATTTTTTTAAAAATAAGAGTTGACAATCTTACGAGGTTAAACCTCGTAAGATTATTTTAATTATGTTAATATTAAAATATTATGAAAAAACCACAACTTGAAAATAATGAAATTTATCACATTTTAAATCGCGGAGTTGAACAACGGAATATATTTTTAGATGATAAAGATTACCTCCGTTTTATTCACGATTTATATGAATTTAATGATGAAGCTCCGGCAGAGAATATATATTATAAATCTATAAGCCTAGAATCTTACGAGGTTAAACCTCGTAAGATTAGGGAGAGAAAATCAATTGTAGAAATTTTAGCATTTTGTTTGATGCCGAATCATTATCACTTATTATTGAAACAGAAGAAGGACAATGGCATTTCTAAGTTTATGCAAAAATTAGGAACCGGTTACACGATGTCATTTAACAAAAAATACAAAAGAAAGGGAACATTATTTCAGAATACATATAAAGCAATTTTAATTGATAAACAAAATCATTTTTATAACCTTCCATATTATATTCATTTAAATCCATTAGATCTTAAATTTCCAGAATGGCGAGAAAGAAAGTTAAAAGATTATAACGGAGCCATAGAATATTTAAATAATTATCGTTGGTCTAGTCATTTAGATTATATTGGCAAAAAGAATTTTCCTTCGGTAACAAATAGAGAATTTTTATTAGACGTATTTAATGGAGAAGACAAATATAAACAAAGTATTGAGAAGTGGTTGAAAGACATGGATGTAAGTAATATAAGAGAATTAATATTAGAATAGAATTTTAAATCTTACGAGGTTTAACCTCGTAAGATTATATTGACAGGGATTTATTTATCTGTTACTATTTAATAAGATTTGAAAATCTTGAAAAAGGAGGAGAAAGATGAATGAAAAATTGGGAACAGTTGGGTGTCCTGACTGCAAAACGGAAAACTCGGTGATTTCGTATGGGAACGGGTATGTGGCTACCTGCTCCAAATGCAAGAGAGTTCTTTACAATTCAAAAGAAAAACCAGAGCCACAAAAAGAATTCGTTCCTTATTATTGAGGTTTCGGGGCAAGCATCGCGCTTGCCCCCTTTTTTTATTGCAGGATTGACCCTGCACCAATTTTGCGGTTATTATACCCAGCGGCACATCCCGCGTTGCGGGAGCCCTATTCGGGCACAGTGCCGCAAGATATTGGCACGATTGACTTTAAATTATGTTTAGCTGTGTTTTGAAACGGCAAAATTATTGCAGGGTTGACAGGAATTTAAAAAAGAGATAAAATTTATCTTTAAAACTAAACCACTAAAATATTGCTAAATCGAGATATAGTTTAGTGGTATTTTTTAACGTATTTCATGCAACAAACAAAAACAAAATCTTATCCATATATTTTTGAAAAGCACGAGAGGAAAGTGCCCTCGCCTGAAACTTTGATGTTGATGCCAAGAGAATTGGTGGAAGAGTTTCAGGCTTTTATTTTTGACAAAAAAGGCAAAAAAGTGGAAGTGGTGGCGGTTGATCCGGAAAATGAATTACTTCGACACTTTATAAAAGAACGTTTTGGCGAAAATATAAAATGGTTTTCTGCCAAAAAGGAAGATATTTCTTTTATTCTTAAACACTACACTCACGATTTTAAAGAAGATATTTCTCGTTTAATCTCTTTGGGAGTCGGGACCAACGGGAACATCGTGGATTTAGCCGATTCCATTGTTGGTTACGCTGTTGCAGGAGGAGTAAGCGATATTCATCTTGAGCCGAATAGAGCGGAGTCAATAATTCGTTTCAGGATTGATGGCGTTTTGCATAAGGTTTTAACCCTGCCCAGAAATATTCATTTGGCGGTTGTGGCTCGTTTTAAGCTTATGGCGAATTTAAAAATTGACGATTATCGCCATCCGCAGGACGGCCGTATTGAACTGGAAAGAATAGCCAATACGTCTTTGCGCGTTTCAACAATGCCCACCCTTTATGGAGAAAAAGTTGTTTTAAGAATTTTAGACGATTCGCATAAAGATTTGTCCATTCGTCATCTGGGATTTTCCGAAGAACAAGAAAAGACAATCAACAAAAACATTGAAAAACCGTTTGGATTGATTGTTGCTTCCGGGCCAACCGGATGCGGCAAGACCACAACTCTTTATGGTCTTTTACGTCTGTTGAAAAAAGACCGAATTAATATCTCAACTCTGGAAGATCCGGTTGAATACGCCGTTGAGGGAATTAACCAAATTCAGATAAATCCGCGTTCGAATTTTACTTTTGCTTCGGGCTTACGTTCACTTTTAAGACAGGACCCAGATGTGATGATGGTTGGAGAAATTCGTGATTCCGAAACAGCAATTATGGCTTCGGAAGCCGCCCTCACCGGGCACTTGGTTTTGACAACTCTTCATACCAATGACGCGGTTTCGGCAATTACCAGATTTTTGGAAATGAAAGTAGAAGAATTTGCCGTAGCCTCGACACTTAACCTTGTTATCGCTCAACGTTTGGTAAGAAAAGTTTGCGATGTTTGCGGCAAGGAAACCGAACTGGATGACGCAATAATTAAAAAAATAAAAGAACGTAAAGATATTATGGATGCATTTCAACTTATGGGGAAAAGCCTTAATAAATCAAAAGAACAGAAATTTTTAATAGGCAAGGGGTGTGATGCTTGTATGCATACGGGTTATCGCGGGAGAATCGGAATTTTTGAGGTTTTGGAAGTAAATAAAGCGATTTACGATTTAATTATTGAACATGCTTCTTCGGAAAGAATCAAAAACGAGGCAAAGAAAAACGGTTTTTACGAAATGATTATAGACGGCCTGGAAAAAGTTTTTAACGGCACCACCACTTTCGAAGAAGTATTAAGAGCAACGCGAAATAATTAATAAAATCCTCATGGCAATCTTTAGTTATAAAGCCGTAGATAAGAAGAATAAAATAATCAGCGGAACAATAAAAGCCGCTTCGAAGAGGCGGGCACGGAAGAAGCTGGGAAAAGACGGCTCCACCGTGCTTTTTGTTGTTCCCCAAAAAGCTTCGGAGTTTTCTCTTCGGTCTCTTCCATTTTTTTCCAGATTTTCCGCAGCTGAAAGAATCAACTTTTTTCGCAATTTGGCGGCCATGGTTGCGGCAGGCATTACTGTTGCCGATTCTTTAAGGGTGCTTAAAGAGCAAATGCCGAACAAGCAGGCCAAGAAAACAGTGTCCGATATGGTTAGCGATATTGAAAACGGGCAAAGGCTTTCCGGCGCGATGAAAAAAGCGCCCAGGAAATATTTTCCCGAATTTCTCCTTGAGGCGGTAAATGTCGGAGAGGTTTCGGGTAAACTTACCGATACTTTGGATAGGATTTCCGATGATCTTCAATACGAATACGATTTAAAAAGAAAAGTTACTGCCAGTATGGCCTATCCGGCAATTGTTGTTTGTGTAATGATTGTTGTGGCAGCAATAATGATGGTGTATGTTCTGCCGCAAATTGCCACTTTATTTACGGAATTGAAAGTTGATTTGCCTCTTCCGACCAGAATTCTTTTATGGACAAGCAATTTTATTCAGAATTATTATTATTTCATTATCGCTTTCGTTGTTTTGCTTATAGCTGTGTTTATTATTTTGCTAAAGAAAAAGAAAAGCCGCTACTATATTCATCTTATTTATTTGAAATTACCGGTTTTCGGGAAGCTGATAAAAGAAACAAATTTGGCTTTGTTTTTTCGTTCTCTGGAGGCGTTGTTTAATGCCGGAATATCTTTATTGCGTTCAATCGAAGTTTCGGAAAAAACTTTAAAAAACGAAGTTTACAAAAAAACCCTTGAATCAATGAATCCTATTCTTATTCATGGCACAAACCTTTCCGAGGTAATGAAGCCGTTTCCTTTTTTATTCCCGCTTCAGCTTCAGAGAATGATTGAGGTGGGGGAAAAAACAGGAAAGCTTGAGGAAAGTTTCAAGCGTTTGTGCGGTTATTACGACAGGTCGGTTAAACACAGGACCGAAACATTGACCGCCACAATCGAACCGTTAATTTTAATTATTGCCGGCATTGGTGTCGGATTTCTTGCTTTATCAATATTTATGCCAATTTATGGAGCAACACAAGCACTATAGGAATAAAAACGGATTTACTTCACTCGAATTACTTATGGTAATGGGATTAATAGCAATACTTGCTGTTGGGTCAATTTCGCTTTGGCGGAATAATAAAAATAGAATAGCGTTTGAAGAAACCAAGAAAAACGTTCTTTTAGCCCTTGAAAAAGCGAGAAGCAGAGCAGAGACCGGTTTCCAGAACGACCCTAATTCAAAGTGCTACGGCGTTCGTCGTGATAGTGGTAATAAAATTATTATTTCTGAAAGATGCGGGACAGATTGCGATATTGATTGCGGTGATAGCATCGATGTCTATCTGCCGGCCTCGGTTAATGATTTTTCGGTTAAATTTAGAAGAATTGATGCTTGGGCCGATACAGATACGGATATTACTTTTCCTACCAATTCAGCCAAGATTTCAGTCAAGCAAGATGGCAGAATTATTGAAAATTAAATTATGAAGCTGATTTTAAAAAATAGCGCCGGGTTTGCCATTATAGAAACAATGATAAGTTTGGCCATAATTGCCGTAATGATTGTTAGTTTTCAAACATTGATGAATCAGGCAATTAAAGTTAGCCGTGCGAACCAAATCAAGTTTCAAGGTGACCTCTATTTGCGGGAAACAATTGAAATCGCCAAAGTTTTTGAACAATCAGGGAAATGGGATATTTTATCCTGTACTTCTAAGTGTTATTTTGATACCAATGGAAGCAGTTGGGACATTAAAGATGGCGAGCAACCTTTAGATGGTATATATACAAGAAGTTTTTCCATTGAATCAGTAAATACTTATACCAAAAAATTTACTGCCGTGATTTCTTGGAACGATAAGCCGGAACCCTTAACATTGGAAACATATGTCTATAATGGTATTTACTAAAAAATCTAAAGGGTTTACCCTTATTGAAATGCTTATTGCCATCAGTATAAGCATTGTTGTTGCGACGATTCTATTGGTGGTTTCCACAAATGGTTTGAAATATGTTCGGGAAATCCAACAAAAACAAAGATTACAAGTAGAGGCGGATTATTTAATAAACAAACTTGCATATTGGATAAGACAGTCAAAAGGACTTCCTCTGCCCGGCGGACCATTCACGGAATTTACTATTACTCTGCCGGATAATAACGTTAAGACTTTTAGACAGAGTGGTGATCAAATTTTCTTAGATACAGAAGCGCTTACGGGAAACAATATCCAATCGGCTGAATTTTACATCAAAGATAGGGCAGTAAAAATTAATATTCAATTTAAAGATAATTTTTCAATTACTACAACTTTAGCGCAAAGAAATCAATATGGAATATAAAAATCAAAAAGGAATTATTAGTATTATCGCCGTGCTAAGTATTGGCATGTTTGCATTGGGCACGGCCCTTATTATGGCCAAGGGTGTACTTCAGCAATCTGCGACAAACCATAATAATACTTCTACTTATCAGGCTTTTTATACTGCAGAATCCAGGGGAAATGAATGCGTTTATCAACTTAAAAATTCTCTTCCCTGTGTTCTTGGCGCGCATTCTGATATCAATGGTGCTACCAGCGATATTCCTGTTGCTCCATCTTTCCAAAGCGGTTATGCGGTAATTATCGCGACAGCAGATCGAAGTGATACTCATCGCAATATAGTAACCACTATCCGTAATTTTCCGGAAGACGATGCTTTTATGTTTGAATATGGTTTATATACTCCGCAGATGATAGATTTGGGCGGAAACGCTTCTATTAGCGGAAATATTTTTGCTACCCAAAAAGCATTTTGCGGCGAAGGAGGAAAAGAGGAATGCGACTGTCCGGATGGTGAGTGTCAGGGCAGTGTCACAATTGATGGAGAAATAATAAAAGAGACAGAAGCCGTAATTCCAGAGATTAAGAATCCAGAATCTTATCATCAGACAGAAAAAAACATTTGCGATGCCCAAACTTATTTGGAAGGAAAAACCGTAGACGATATAGTTTATATTACTGAGGGGGCCTGCGGAAAAGGCAAAGATAAAAAAACGCCACAAAAAGTATTTAATAATTTGGACCTTACGGGCGCTTTATGGATTGAGGGAGATATAAAGCTCACTGGGGGTAAAATTACTGCAAGAATTACTGAAGAGGAAAAATATTTGGCCCTTATAGTAACCGGAAATTTGGAGCTTGCGGGTAATATCGAGATTACGGGAATTGTTTACGTATTTGGAGAAACTACTATTGGTACCGGTGGAGCAAGAATTAACGGTTCTTTAATCTCTTTGGGCGGCACGGGTATTTCTGCGAACGGCACTCTTAAAATTGACTACGAACCAAGCATACTTGATTATTGGCAAGATCTTTTTATACCCGTGTCTGACGATGAAGATAATCTTTATAATTACGAACCGCAATTTGACCATTGGAATGAAGAGTAGGGGTTGACCCTTCACCAAATTTGCCATTATTAACACGATTGATGATAAATTATTGTTAGACAGAGTATAAATTTGCGGCGCTTGCCCGAATAGGGCAGGGCTATTCGCCCTCGCGCCGCACTGTAAAATGCCAGCAAATTTGGTGAAGGGTTGACACACATAATTTATTGCGCTATGTTGGAAACATACAAGTTTTTAGTAAATATATGCTTACTAATGATGATATTGTAAAAATTATAGAAGCCGAAAAACAAGTATTTCCTACGAAAGAAGATTTAGATTCTTTAAAAGATGAGATGAAGAAAGATTTTTCCAAACTCGAATTATCTGTTGATAATTATGCGACTAAAGCAGACGCATATTTTCAGGAAATGGTGGTATTATCTCATAAGGTTGATAAGCACGAAGCGTGGATTCATCAGCTTGCCGAAAAACTGGGTGTTAAATTAGAATACTAATAATAAAATCACCAAGGAGGCCTTGAACTACAAACTTCGTTTGAGTACAGGGTAAAACCAAAAGATTAAAAAGTAAATCTGGAGGGTTGAATTGGTGATTTTTAATTCTTAGGATAATATCATAAAATTGCTAAAACGAGGATTAATGCATTCACAATTTTGGCAAAATTTATATTTTTGTTATTCACGACTTCTTTGTAAGCCCTAGGTTTTTTCGAAACCTCGGGTTTTTTTGTTGTTTCAATAGAGTAAATAATAAATAATAAAAAATACGAAATCCCCACCTTTTTGGAAAAAGATGGGGAAAAGGTCGGAGATAATAATTAAATTTATCAATATTATGAAAAAATTAATTTTAACTGCAATTGTAATTGTTTCATTATTGGCAACAACGGGAACAGCATTTGCAGTAAAGCCGACAGGGAATCTGGCCGGAGCTGTAAATGTGCCATGGAACTTGTCCGCTGCTGTTATGCCTGTTCCGCCATACGGTTCAGGTGACATTCCTGGTTCTGACACAGCATCAAAATTGATTGTTAACCAGCCGAATGGCAATACCGAAGTCACAATGACCGGAGTAATGAATGGTTTAAATCCAAACACTACATACACGGTATATCCGTCTAACGCATGGTCATCGTCTAACGCATGGGATGTTACGGGTAACTACACAATAAGTCTAACCGTGGGAAATACGCTCTATACAGAATATTTAGTCCTGCAACAAAGTGGGAATGTCATAACGGGAGAATACTTAGCTTTAGACCCAGCAGGGACTGTATCGCGCTGGGTGATAGAGTCGGGAACTGTTCTTGGAAACACGATAAATTTTCTTGCCCATTTCTACCCTGTTCCAACGATGCATGCGACCTTTTCTGCCACTATTGCCACTAACGGATCGATGGTTGATGGAACCTGGCGCGATATCATTCCAGGTACAAGAAGTGGCTTGTGGCACACTACGAGTGGGACCGCTATTCCTTATAATGTAGGGAATGGATGGCCAGGTTTGTTTGAAAATCTTTCAACATTTACCTTTACAACCGATGAATTTGGAGCAGGAAGTTGGCACCTGAATCTTAAAAATGAAAACTTTGCTGGACCAGGAACGTATAATCTTTCAATTTGGATAAATGGAGCAGGAGCAACAATACTGGTAAGCGATAATTTTCAGGTAGTGGTTGAATAAAATTCTGATTCGACACAAGCCCTAGTTGAAATAAATTCTTGGAATTTAGACGACTGTTCCTATGCATACTTGTACTGAGTTTATCGAAGTAACATAGGGACAGGGGTCTGAATTTTAAAGGTCAAATTATCCGTCAGTTAGGAGGAAAATAGCGTTTATAAAAATTAATTTAAGATTTTGATTACATGAAAAAGATTTTTTTAGGAGGATTCGCTCTCATAGCCGTTGTAGCCGGTGTTGCCGGTATGGCAGCTTATGAGGCACACGTTATTAATGTGATTGCTCACATTGAAAACGCTTTAAGCGTAAGCGCGGAAGAACTTGAATTCGGTACAGTATTCCCACAGGAATATTTGACCAGACCATTTTCTATTTCTTTAAGTACTTCTTTTATGGAACAAGATAGAGTGGACAAAGTTGATTACCAGATTGTCCAGAAACCGAAATGTAAATGCATGAATAATCCATCACCTTGTCCTTTAGGCGAGTATGCTCCGGTAAACTACGCAACGCATTTATGTCCGGAAGAATATACGGAAATGCTTTCGCTCTGTCCTTATCTCTCAAAGGAATTACTTGATGATGAGGATGGTTTAAGCGTAGGAAGTTATTATCAAGGAGATTTTTGCGAGCCGAGAACCGGCGAAGAAAAAGCTTATGGCAGTTTGACCATTGAAAGCGATATTTCTGATAATTGGTTAGTTGATTTAAAAGTTCCGCCGGTTGAGGGATATATTGGCCAAGACTGGCCAGCCGGTTGTCCGTTTGTTCTGGAAGATTCCAAAGATTATGGCTGTGATTTGTGGATTGAAGTAACAAACGTTTCAAAAACCGAACCACTTTGTGTTCCTACAGCAGAGGTTTGCGATGGAGTAGATAATGATTGCGACGGTTTAGTTGACGAGGATTTAGGGTTAGGTGGTGAGTGCGAAGTTGGATTAGGCGCTTGCCACACAACCGGAACTTATGTTTGTAATCCCGCGAGTCCATTAGCAGAGCCGATTTGTTCGGCAGTTGCAGGAACACCAAGCACTGAAATTTGTACTGGCGGAGCTGATGAGGATTGCGATGGAACAATTGATTGCGGAGACAGCGATTGTGTAAATGAGCAGGTATGTCAGCCAATTACAAATAATGTGACAATGAATCTGGAAAATAAAAGAACTAGCGGAGATTGGAGTGTAATAGTAGACGGGATTTATGGTGAATTAACTTATAGCCCATCTGGTCCAACATTTGATTATAGATTTAGAGCATACGGCTTAACGCACGGAGGAAATTATAACTTAATTTATTATCCCGATCCTTGGGCTAGCCCAAAAGCTGTTGTGTTGATTGGCGGTACCATAATTGCAGATTCTTCGGGTAATATTGATACCGGCAATCAAAGCGTTGAACTGAACAGGAACCTACCCACTTGTCCCGGGGATAGTAATTGTGGCACTGGAGCCAAGGTTTGGTTAGTTCTTTCCACTAGTTTAAGTGGTAATCAATTATCTTGGACTAATGTGAGTGGATTTTTATGGGAAACTGACTGGGTGAATTATCAGGATACTGATTTGTCTCATACTGAAACAATTTCTTTAACCGATATTGGTGCGGCTTTGCAGTATGGTTATTACCATAATTATGCGGGTGCGAATGTTTCGTTTCAATACACCACTCCTGATACCGATACAATTACCGGAACAGTTATTGCAACCGGCTTAAAACCATATGCGACTTATCAATTAAAGTTTGATGGCAAGCCAACCTGTCAGTACGGAGCAGCTGGAGATGACGCAACAAATGAGAAAATCGGTTATTTGGGAAGATGGTGGGATAACACCATAAACAACAACACAAGTGATGCGAATTATCTTACCAATTCCATTTATCACGGTGGAACCCATTGCATTTCGGGTTATTTGCTCTGGGGGTATATTACTGCTGACGCAAGCGGAAACGCTACGAAAGTTGTGACCACGGATTCAAGTTATCACGTGTTATGGTCAGGAGGAGGTGTTTGCGACACAAATGTTAATACATTTTTAGCACATCTTGATGCCGCACATCCTACTATTTGGTTTTCTCCTGCGGACAAAGTTGATGGCCAAATTGAAAGAGGAACTTGCGGTGGTATGATTTTTGCTTCGGGAACTTATAAATTAGGAGTGAGTTTGACTGAAGAATCATTCCATCAAGGTCCCGGAACTTGGACTACAGTAATGGTTGGAAATATTGAATTTAAAATTAATTAAATAAAAATTAAAGGTCGCGTTGCCCGAAAAATCTCTGTTATCTCTACGGTTCGGGCAAATGTGTTGTTCGCTAAAATCTATAGCTTTAGCGAGTAAAATAACAGAGAATCTAATAATTAAAATCAACAATTATTATGAACAAGAAAATTCTATTAGGTTTAGGGGCATTAGTGGCTTTGGTTGCCGGCGTTGCCACAATCTCTGCTTATGAAGCCCACGTGATTAATGTTACAGCTCACATCGAGAACGCTTTAAGTGTAGATGCAAAGGAACTTCTTTTTGGCACAGTGTTTCCGCAGGAATATTTAACCAGAGATTTTAATATTACTTTAAGTCAATCTTTTATGGCTGAACCAACTGCTGATGATGTGAATTATGTGATTGCCCAAAAACCAAAACCGGGCTACCCAAATAGTCTTTGTCCTTTTCTATCTAAGACCGATGCTGACCCAGATGACGAGAATGACACTTCTTACCCCAGTTACTTTGTACCAGCAAGTACTGATGCAAGCGGAGCACCGATACCGGCCCACTGTATAAATCCAGGACCTGATGCTTTTGGTAAATTAGCCAAGAGTCAGAATGATACAACCGATGTTTGGACGGTAGACTTGAAAGTTCCGCCAGTTTTGGGAACAGTTGGTCAGGATTGGCCAGCTGGCTGTCCGACAGTTCCAGAAGATTCACAGGATTATGGTTGTGACCTTTGGATTGAAGTTACTGGCATTAGCCGAATTCCAGCCCCAGGCAATAACACCGTGTTATCGTTAGAAAATAAATACGGCGAGGGTTGGTTTGTAACCACAGACAATACTTATGGCACATTAGAATTTAATCCGGCAGCAGCTACCTTTGATTTTACCCTTACAGCTACTGGCTTAACTCCTGGGATTAGCTACAGCTTGATTTATTATGCTGATGGTTGGCCAGGAAATCATCCAGGTGCTTTAATCTGGAGTGGATTAACCAATGGCAGTGGAGATATTAGTTATTCTGGTAGCATTAATTTAAGCATGGACTTACCAACAGCCCCTGATACTAATGCTCTTGGTGCTAAAATCTGGTTAATCCCAAGTTCTGCTTATAGTGTCGGAACAAATAGCGTTACCACTTGGCCATATGACCAAAGTTGGTTGTTTGAGTATAATCTCATTCAATACAACGATACAGATATTCCATAAAACAAACTTTGATTGTTAATTGAGCCTCTCTTGTCTTTGTAAGGGAGGCGAGAATTAGCAATTGATTTGCTAAAAATTTAAAAGGTCGAGCGAAAATTCCCCTTAGGTCGTCATTGACGGCCGGGGTTCCCGGTCGCATAAGGCGAATTAGGGAAAATAATAATTATTAAATTAAAAAATCAAATATGAAAAAATTACTGTTAGGTTTAGGGGCAGTAGTGGCTTTGGTTGCCGGCGTTGCCGCAATCTCTGCTTATGAAGCCCACGTGATTAATGTTACAGCTCACATCGAGAACGCGTTGGCAGTTTCTACTGCTGCAATAGATTTTGGTACAGTATTCCCACAGGAATATATTACTGCAACGCCTTTTACCGTTAGTTTAAGCAATTCTTTCATGCAGCAAAATAGGGTAGATACAGTTGCTTATAAAATTGAACAAAAGCCAAAGTGTTGGAATAACAGCCCATCAACACCACTATATGGTCTATCGAAAAAAGTTAACGATGTATGGGTTTGCGTAGATGCTAATTACGTAATCATGCCTGATCTTTGTAGATTTCTTTCAAAGACATCCACAGATACGGGGACTACTTCAGAGCCGAGCTATTTCCAGAACAACGAATGCGTTCCTCTGACAACTTCAGCTAGTGGAATATTAAGTCACGCAATTAATGTTCATAATTGGACAGTTGACTTAAAAGTTCCACCAATCGATGGTTCGGTGGGACAAGATTGGCCAATTTCTTGTGCCGATTATACGGTCCCAACCGATGGCATTACTTACGGTTGTGACCTTTGGATTGAGGTAACTGGAATTTCAGCGTTATGAACTAATTAGTTGTGAAACCAAATAAGGAGGATTAATTAAACGTTATGAAAAAGAAAATTGTACTGACAATAGGCGCAATATTAATTGTCGTTGGCGGAGTAGCTGCGATGTCAGCATACGAAGCCCACGTGATTAATGTTGTTGCCCACATAGAGAATGCTTTATCAGTTTCTCCGAAAGAAATCGCTTTTGGCACTGTGTTCCCACAGGAATACGTGGATGATAATTTTACCATCAGCTTGAGTGATTCTTTTAAAGAAGCAGGAAGGATTGATGATGTTGAATATATCATTAACCAAAAGCCGAAGTGCAAATGTGATGTTTGGGAAAAGACATCGGAATTATGCCTTGAAGGCAAATATGCGCAAGTCGGTTACGCCAGCCATGAATGTCCTACGGGTTATACAGCAATGGCAAATCTTTGCTCATTTCTGTCAAAACTGCCGCAGGACAATGATGGCGAAATTGGCGAGTTAAGCTATTATGATGCTCAAACGGACAGTTGTCCGACTAGACCAGCGGTTATAGCTTCGGGCAGATTAGCCAAAAGCCTAGATGATTTATCCGATACCTGGACTGTTGATTTGAAAGTTCCGCCGATTGCGGGAAGCGTTGGTCAGGACTGGCCAGCAGGTTGTCCGACAGTTGCAGCGGAAGCTGATTATGGCTGCGATTTGTGGGTTGAAGTTACTAACTTGTCTACAGTCAAAGAATATCCGGTAGAAGGCAGTGCCTATATTGGATATGAGGACTGGCATCAAGGTGACTTTGACTATAATGATTTCGGTATGGATTTCAACGCCAAGGAATATTACAAACAAGTCGGAGGAACAGATTACCTTTCAAGACTTTACATGAAGTTTGAGGCGGTAATTTATGACTCTGGCGCAGAACACTATATCCACGGCTTAAGAAAACCACTAAATGGAACTTATACCTATACGGTTACACGTAACGCAGTTGCGTATCCGGGAGAGGTAGCTACGGGAGTCTACGCAGGTTCTGGTGATTTGAACCTTGTGTTATTTAATACCATAAAATACACATGGCCGAATATTGCTATTGGCGAGACTGTGGAAGTTGAGGTAACGCTTGATGATCCATTGGTAAATCCAAAAACAGCGTTGCCTGCGCCGCGGCCCGACCTAGATCCTTTTATGGCGAACTATGATCCATACGAGGTTGTCTATGGTGCAGTAAGTGGTACGTTCCATATAGATGCCACTGAAATCGTTACCAGCACCGCAAACCAGAAAAATACACCGAGAATTATACCGGTCGGTATAGAACTGCCATATATTTTGGTGGTTCCGGTGACAAACTGGAGAGCACCACATGAGGACACAACTATTACCAGTCCTTACTGGCATTTCATGGATTATTATGACGGCCTGAAAGCGGATTGGGGTCCTGCTGGAACGACTTGGTATAACGACATTGATCCAGCACATAATATTGTTGGCTACGGAGGACTAGCATTCTAATTGATTGTTTACGATGCCCCCGCCTTCGCCTTGCTTCGGCGAGGCAAGCCCTTTATCCTTGTGAGGACTACAAAGGTGGGGAGAGGCAAGCAATCAAATGTGTTATAATTATTTCAGGTCGAAAGATAATAAATTAAATCCTGATTAAGAAGGAGAAATTATTTATGAAAACAGTAAAAAAAATAATATTGATTATTATCGCAATCATAGTTTTACTTGTGATTGTGCAAATTATTAATGCTGCCAAGTATAAAATGGTGGTCAATGTTGTTGAAGGTGAAAATGTAATGGGAGTAAATCCCTTGGCTGATAAATTGGATTTTGGTGATTTGTCCCGCAACAACGGAATGACCAGATATGTAACCATGAAAAGCGGAGGGAAAACTTCCACTTATGTGATGATTTGGAAATGGGGCAGTATTTCCGATCTAGTTAAACTGGACAGAAACAATTTTGTTTTAAAGCCAGGCGAAGAAGTTAAACTGGCTTTCGAAATCAGCATTCCTCCGTCAGCTCCGATTAAAAAATATTCCGGCTGGACGTGGATATTTAGATTACCAAAAATATTTTAATTTATGGAGAAAACAAAGGAGTTAAAGAAACCAAAGAAACAAAAGAAACAAAAAAAACTTTGGAAAAGTATTCTTGGATGGTTTATTTATCTTGCCATTTTGGCTGGCTTGGTTTTCGGCGTGCCGAAAGGTTTGGCTTATGTTTTGAAAACAAATTATCCAATGGCATCAATTACTTCGGGTTCGATGTGGCCAAGCTTGAAAAAAGGTGACTTGGTAATGATTAAAGGGGTGCAAAGTAAGGACGAGATTAAAATCGGCGACATCGTTGTTTATATTAATCCCAAAGGATTTACCATCCACCGCGTGATTGAATTAAAAGCAGATACTTTAATTACCAAAGGAGACGCGAATAATATTAATGACGCGCCGATCGCTTATAGTGAAGTGATTGGGAAAACCATAAGTTTTAAAGACAAAATCGTAAAAATTCCCAAAATAGGATATATAAGTTTATTAATTAATAAACCCGCAAATGCGAATTAAGAAAAATCACAAATTTATCTTGTTTGTAACTCTGCTTGCTATTATATTTATTGCTGGGCAATCTTATCTTTTCTCTGCTTACGAAGCGCATGTGATAAATGTCACTGCGCGTATTTGTAGATATTCAGAAACCAGAACGCCGGGCTACTGGAAAAATCATGAAGAAGTTTATGAACAATATTTGCCCGTATCTTTGGGTCCTACTTCAATTGATATCGTGGAAGCAGCAGAAGAAATTTTCAATAATGCCACTGCAGTTGATATGGCCGATAAGTTAAGAGCGCATTTATTGGCAATGAAATTCAATATAGAACATTATGATGTTGGAGAATATTATGTTATTGGTTGGGGAACCATAGACGAGATTGTTGTCCTGGCTGATGATTTATTAACTCCCGATTATGGCACGAGAGAAGAGATGGAAGAAGTAAAAGATGTTTTAGCTTATCTTAATGAACTGCATCGTTTAACTCATTGTTTGGATATTAATCCGGGATTTGAACCCACCTTTGCCATAGAAGGAGCAGTGGAGCCGAGTGAAGAGATTATAGAAATGGCCGCAATCCTATCTCTTGAACCGGAAGTTGCCGGAGCATTGATATTAAATGAGCAGGAAACGGTGGCTAGTGGAGAGGTAACAGAAGATACTTCAGTAGAAGAACCAATTAGTGAAACCGGACCAATTACAGAAGAAGCTTCAGTTGAATCGCTAACCGAGGAACAGGGAATAATTGAGGAAGTAGTTGAAACAGTTGGAGACGCAGTTGAAACCGTGATTGAAACCGTGGTTGATGTGGTGGAGAATATATTGGGCATAGAAGAGCCGGCTATTGAGGAACCAGTAATTGAAGAGCCAATAGTTGAAGAACCAGTTATTGAACAACCAGTGGTTGAGGAAATAATAACCCAGTAAGTAAATGAAAATAAATTTTTCAAATAAAAAAATCTGGATTATTGCTATACCAATAGTATTGGTGATTTTAATTTTAGCAATTTTCCAGGGCAAAATTTTTAAGGTTTCTGCCCAGGTTGTTCCAATTACTGTAAATATAGAAAATCTTGATTTTGGCACGGTTTTTCCCGGAGAGCAATTACAAGGTAACTTTATAGTTACCTATGTAGATGAGGGTAATGGTATTAAATATCAACTTATACAGAAAAGAAAGCCCCTGCCGTCAGAGCATCCGGATTATCCCAATGGTGGCGACCCTCAAATGCCTGGATATTATAAAAATCTTTGTCCTTATTTAGAAAAAACCAACAATGAAGGGGAAGGAGATACAGAAACCGATGCTTTTGTGGGACCAAATGACCCAACTGATACCTGGATAATTTATTTTAAGGTTCCGGCTATTTTTGGAAATGTTTCTCAAGACCATGTCGGAGGTGTGATTGATTCCAGTGGTGAATATGGATGTGATGTATCCATTGATATTACCGAACCATTTATTATTGATACGATAATTGTGCCTTCAAACGGAAGCATTGTGAGTTCTAATATTGTTTTAGAAAATGGCAAGCAATATATGATTGAGGCGAGCGGAACATATACTTATTGGCCAGCGCAATTGCCAAATGCGGGGATAGCTGACGCAGAATATTCTTTAAGACCGCAGGGGAGCTATAATCCCGGTCCTGGCCCACAATGGATAAGTGGTGATGCTTTGCCATCTCCGTATCAGTATTATTTAGAAGTGAAAATGAACGGCGCTGATGTAAGTTGGGGAGTTTTGAATTTGCCGGACCACAAATACAACATAAATTATGCCGGTACCGGAAGCACGGCAACCTTTCAAATAATAGATAACAATTATAGCGATAATAGCGGAAGCATAATTGTAAAAATTTACCAATTGCCATAGATAAATTTATTTTAATATTGGTTCCGGGTCTCGCTATTGCGGGGTTTTGATTGACAAACTTTTTAATATTTGCTAATTTTTGTTTTGGGGACACTATATAATAAAAGTGGACCAAAAGGTTCTGTAGATTTTAATTTTAATAATTAATTCACCTTGTTAAATCTTGTCCGCCTTGGGCGGAATTTAACAGGGTAAAAATAAAAAAATATATGGCAAAGAAAATAAAATCTTTTAGTTTATCAATCCTGCTTATCGTTTCGCTTGTTTCAAGCGCAGCAGGGTTTTTTAATATTAACGCGGCAAGGGCTACAATAACAGTTGATAGAATTATGATTTGCCACACAGGAAATGGTATTAATTTCGAGTCTATTTCTCCGAATATCAATAGTCATAGCGGCGCACCAAATGGGCATGAACAACATGCAGGCGACATAATTCCTTCATATTTCTATATTGATAATCAGGACCAAGAAGGATTTTATCCGGGACAAAATTGGACAACGGAGGGTCAGGCTATTTGGAATAATGAATGCGTTGTTCCGTCTGTTTGTGCAGATGCTGATAGCGATGGTGTTTGTGACACTGCCGATAATTGTCCGGGCGTGGGCAATCTAGATCAAGTCGATGCTGATGGCGATGGCGTTGGAGATGTATGCGATAACTGTCCAGTCATTGCTAATCCAAATCAAGAAGATTCTAATACAAATGATATTGGCGATGCCTGCGAAGAGCCAGCTGAAGAAATTTGCAATGACGGGATAGATAATGATGGAGATACTTTAATTGATTGTGATGATGTGGTAGATTGTGCAAATAATCCTGCTTGTCAGGAAGTTAACGGCACTTGCCCGGAGGGTTATGTAAAAGAGGATACGCCATGGGAAACATTAGAAATTCCTTGTGCTCCAGCGAGTAACTACATAACATCTTCCAACTCTTTAACCAATGGCAATCCATATATCTTGGAAGCGAGTGGTACATGCAATTGGCGCGTGCCTGGTTCGCCAAACGGATATCTCGCAGATGCGGAATATTGGTTAAGGCATGATCAATATGGCGAAGGATGGACAAAAATGAATCCCGGCTCAATAGCTTTTTGGACCGGAACATCGCCAATAAATATTGACTGGGGAGCACTTAATGGTGCTCATGTATATCCTATTTTGTACACGCCATCAGCTGATGGTCAGGCAACATTTTACTTCTACGATGACATTTATTCTGATAATTCCGGTTCATTGAATTTGGACATTTACAGGTGTCAATCGGTTTGCGATGGCGATACTGAATTAGATAAGGCAGACATTGGAAATTCAGCATCCGAATTAGCACACACAATTACGGGTTGGAGTTCTGCTAATATACCCGGAAATTATGGCGGATGTCAGAATGGTGGTATTTGCACTTATCGTCAGATATTGGGCGAGGGTGAAAATTCATGCGCAGATAATGAATCTAACCGAGACGCAACCGTTGTTTTACACGCCGGAACCAACACAATTAAAAACTTAATCGTTCGTCATTTAGACGGTATAAGTTTATTAGATAGTTTTGATGTTTATATTAACGATGTAAATGTTGGTACTTATACAGATCTTACACAAGAACAAACCGAAGTTTGGATAACTACAATATTTGATGTTTCTGGCGAGGATCTTTCGGGAGATATAACCGTAAAGTTTTATGCCAAAGATAATATTTGGACTAGCTGTCCTACTTATGGCCAGGTTTCGATTGATTGGGTGAGTATTAATGGTTGCGGTGAAGCGTGGGAGCCGGCTTGTGGAGATGATGTTGTAAATCAAACAAGCGAACAATGCGATGACGGAAATATTATAAATGAAGACGGCTGCAGCTCAACTTGTCACTTAGAACAGATTAGTCCTATAAATGGCGGTTGGACGGTGTGGGGTGAATGTTCAGTCACATGCGGTGGCGGAACACAAACAAGAACTTGCACAAATCCAGCTCCTGCTTATGGCGGCATTGACTGCGTAGGTGATTCAAGTCAATCTTGTAATGCACAATCATGTCCTGGTGGCAGCGTTGCAAGTATTGGAGGTGGCGGCGGTAGCGGTGGACACTTGGTTGTTTGTGGTGACAGAATTAGAGAATTAAGTGAACAATGCGATGATGGCAATAAAATAGATGGCGATGGCTGTTCTTCAATTTGCCAGTCGGAACAAGTAGCCGGAGCAACAATTGAAATTGCTCCCCAGGAACAAGGAGAAGTATTGGGCGAATCAACAACCCTTCCGGAAACAGGCAAAAATCCATTACCAATAATGCTTTTAGCTCTTATTATTGGAGCAGGAGCAATAACAGAAATCAGAAAATTATCTATTAACCCTGCACCTATCTTGAAATAAAGTTTTATATAAATGATAATCAGAGCCGTAAGGCGGCTTCGCTTTTGACTATATAAATAGAAAGTCACAAGTTGAGATAAGTGAAGGGTTAACTAAATAAATGATAAATTCAAGGTCTAAAAAGCCGGCTATTATTAAGCGCTACAAGCGGTTGATAATAGCCGGTTTAGTTATAATTTTCATTGCGGCAATAATCGTTGTCGTTTACCCCTTTTTTCCTTTAATCGGCTATCAATTTTCCGTATTTAATGAAAGACCAAAAAATGATAACACGCCGATACCAACGGAAAATACTTTAGTTATTCCCAAGATTGGAGTGAATATTCCGATTGTGGAAGGAAAAGATGAATCGGTTTTAGACAAGGGTGCTTGGAGAATGCCGGAAACTTCAACTCCGGATAAAGGCAGCAATACGGTAATCACCGGTCATCGTTGGTTGTTCCGTCCACCGAGCGAGAAAACATTTTATCTTTTGGACAAGCTTGTTATTGGCGACACTTTTAAAATATTTTGGGAAGGGGTAGAATATAATTATCAAGTAGTTTCTTCAATAATAGTTTTGCCGACTGATTTGTATGTTTTAGAACCGACATCCAATTCCGTTGTTAATCTTATAACCTGCACTCCGCTTTTTTCCACGAAACAAAGATTAATAGTTCAAGGAGAACTTTATGAAACACTTAATAAATAAAGCCCACAAACATTTTTTCCCCAGTCAAAAAAACGGCTTCAAGCCGCATATTTTTAAACCAAAAAACCTTTTTATATTATTGATAATCCTGCTGGTTTTAAAATTCTTGATTTTTTCTTATTCTTTCTATTTTTCAAAAACATCGGATTTTGCGATTGTAACCAGTTCTGAATTAATTGAATTGGCGAACCAAGAAAGGGAAAAAATCGGGATAGGCCCATTATCCATCAATCAAAAACTGGTTGAAGCTGCCCAGCAAAAAGCCCAGGATATGATAGACAAAGGTTATTTTGCCCACACCAGCCCTGATGGCCTTGTTCCCTGGTATTGGCTTGAAAGAACCGATTATAAATATTCTGCTGCCGGCGAGAATTTGGCAAGAAACTTTACTGACAGCAAATACCTTCATCAGGGGTGGATGGATTCTCTTTCTCATCGTCTGAATATTTTAAACAAGAATTTCAGGGAAATCGGCATAGCTGTTCTTGAAGGAGAGATAAACGGAAAAAAAACCACAATAGCAGTGGAATTTTTTGGAAAACCGCTTTCTCCTAAAAGCATAGTTCAGGTAAACCAGGAAGCAACGCCAGTTAAAAAATCCGAAACCAAGATTGTTGTGCCGATTGTTGCTGTTGATATTTCTTCCGGTTCCGAAGATGTTGCTTCTGTTTCTGTTCCGAGTCAGGAATTAGCGTCAAACATAAAAGGCGAAGGAACCAGCGATATAAGTAATTCCGAAGCAGAAAAACAAAAATTTTTCATTGATGAATCGGATTATTTGGTAAGGACTATTTATTTTATAATCTTGGCTGTTTTATTGTCGGTTCTGATGCTGACGATATTTGTAAATTTCAGAGTTCAGCATCCTAAATTGCTTTTTATAGCTATAATATTTATTCTTATCATCTTCGGCATTACCTGTTTCAATGGCCAAGAACTGTTGAATAAGGGAATACAAATAATTTAAGCTTATTTTTATTTTTTGAATTCGTGGTTGTGCCAAAAGCGTTTGAAAAATATCAGCTTTGCGATTTCGCTTAAAATCAGATAGCAAAATATCAATCCAAGAACAATCATCAAGGAATAAAGAGGCGGCATTACAAAGCTGAAAAATTCCTGGCCAATTAAAGTGAACGGCAAGCCAATAGTGATAAAAATAGCCATAAAAGAAACCAAAACCAAGCCCCAGCTTGGTTTTCTGGCTTTTGCGAAAAAATGGGCGCTTCGCACCGAGAATATAAGCATAATTTCAGTCAGAATGCTTTCTATAAACCAGAGAGTTCTTAAAAGGGAAGGGTCAACTTTGTGAAAAATGCCGAAGAAAATAAAATCAAAAACAGTGCTGACCAGAGCCAAAGAAGTTATCAAGGGAACAAAATTTTTCAATTGATACATCTTCGGCTTTTTTAATTCTTCGGGGTCAACTCTGTCAGAAGCAATAGCGATAAGGGGAAAATCAGAGAGAAGATTTACCAATAAAATCTGGATTGGGAGCATTGGCAAATAGGGGATAAACAAAGAAATTGCCGCTATTGAATAAAAATTGCCAAAATTACTTGAGACAGTGCATTTGATATATTTATTGATGTTGGAAAATATATTTCTGCCGCTTTCAATGCCGTCAACAATCACTTTCAGGTCTTTTTTGAGGAGAATAACATCGGAAACCTCTTTGGAAATATCAGCGGCGCTGTCCACGACAATTGAAAAATTCGCCACTTTAAGGGCGGGAGTGTCGTTTATGCCTTCGCCCAAGAATCCAACCTCGTATTTTTCCTGAAGTTTTTTGACTATTTTGTATTTGGTCATTGGCGAAACGCGGGCGAAAACAGAAAATTCCTCACAGGCCTTTTCAAACTCAAGTTCCGGCAGAAATTCAAGGGTTTCGCCCAAAATAACCTGTTCCGGGTCACTAATCAAATCAAGTTTTTGGGCAACATGGCCAGCGACTTCAGGCGCGTCGCCGCTAATAACCTTTATTCTCACCCCCAATATTTTAGCCAGCCGGATTGCTTCTTTGCTTGTTTTTTTCAGCGGATCGCTATAAGTAATATACCCCAAAAATGACAAATTATTTTCATCATCCTCGGTGTATTCTATTTTATTCAGTTCTTTAAATCCCAAGGCCAGGACCCTTTTTCCCTGCTTGCCCTGTTCTTTAATTTCTTCTTCTATTTTTTTGATGTTTTCAGCGCTTGGCAGAGATGACAATTTTAAGATTATTTCAGGCGCTCCTTTTGCGATTAAGAATTTTTTTCCGGCTTTGTCCTCAATTAATACGCTGTTCATCATTCTTATTGAGTCAAATGTTATTTCCGAAAGAAGCTTGAAGTTTTGCAAATGCCTTTGAATGTCTGCTGGTGATTTTTTAAGAGCCGCAAAATCAAAAGGGCTCAAAGAGGTCTCTATTTGTTCTTTTGCATAGGAAGAGGAAAGAAGGCTATAAAGCAAACATTTTTCTTTATCAGGCGAAAAAATTTCTTCTAATTCCATTTTGCCTTCGGTTAAAGTTCCGGTTTTGTCGGTGCAAAGTATTTCAATGTCTCCCAAGTCCTCAATGGCGGATAATCTTTTGATTATGACTTGTTTTTTGGCTAAATTCAGCGCGCCCTTGGACAAACAAATTGTTACAACTACCGGCAATGCTTCGGGAATAATACTGACTATTAGTGTTATTGAGAAAATAAGAAAATTAAAGAGATTTGTAGTGCCGCGGACCAATAAGTTCAGGGCAAAAACAATGATAATGGTTGAAACGATTATTTTTAAAACCATTTTTGAGAATCTCATCAGGTCTTTTTCGTAAACGCTTTCCTTCTTGATGGTTGAAACGAGTTTTGTAATTTCGCCCAAAACCGTGTTTCTGGCGGTACTGATTACAATGCCCTTTACTTTTCCGGAAACAACAGAAGTGCCGGTAAAAATGATATTTTCCGCCTTGAATATTTCTTTTGTTTCTTCTTTCAGCGGATTTTTATTTTTTGAAACAGCGGCTGATTCGCCGGTTAACACGGATTCATCAACCAGCAGATTTTCAGTATCCGTGATTCTTAAATCAGCCGGTGCGATATTTCCTATTTCCAAAAATATTATGTCGCCGGGAACCAGATGGCTTTTATCAATTAGTTTTTCCTGGCCGTCTCTTAAAATTCTTGTTTTTGATGGAATATATTTTTTAAGCAGAGCAACGGCTTTTTGGGCTTTGGCTTCCTGAAAAAAGCCTAAAGAAATATTGACAATAATAAACAATAAAATTATCAGGCAGTTTGTTTTTTCGCCGATGAAAAATGCGATTAGTCCGGCAATCAACAATAAATAAAAAAACGGCGATTTTAACTGCCGCAAAAATATATGGAAAAGTCCTGTTTCTTTGGCTTTTATTTCATTGGGGCCGTATGTTTTCAGGCGGTTTTCGGCCTCATTCTCGGACAATCCATTTTCCGAAGTTTTTAAGTCGTTAAAAACCTCGTCAATTGTTTTTGTTGTATATTGCGAAAAATTCATTATTAATTATTTGTTATTTTGCTTTTTTTAAGCAGAATAGCGCTTAAAATGAAAGAAAAAGTGAAAAACAGCGCGCCGTAGAAGCAGGGAGTTAAAAAGGGATTTGTTCCTGGCGCCGAACATCCCAATTCGCAGGATTTTTTATTAATCCAGCTTGTAAGTTCCCAGATAAAATTTCCCCAGGCAAACAATGTGCCCAAGAGCAAAACTATGAATTGCGTTTTAATTATTTTTTTCATATGTTTTTATTATAAACCTTCAATATATTCAGGACAAGCAAAAAATCGCCTTTTGGACGATTTTTTGAAAAAACTCCGTGTCGTGGACGATGTTAGAACCTGTTTAGTGAATATTCTTAAAGAAAACTTATTACTTCAGAAATCTATATCGTGAACCCGCTATTAATCCTGTCCCCATTATCCAAATAGGAACAGCCCACATCTTATTCTCAAATTCTTCTTTCGTTATTAAGAAAAATATCACTGTTATTGCTACAATTGCTATTCCGATCCAAAACATTGCTTTGTTCGGTTTTTTATTTTCCTGTCTCATCCTGCTCCTTCCCAAATAAATCACAACTCCCACAATAAGAGCCAATAAGACAATGGATATCGCTATGTAGGGCATATTTTTATTTATTATATTTTTATTTATTTAATATCTTTCTCTATTCTACCAAAAAACCGCCAACTGGGCAATTTTATGGGCTCCGCAGGTAGGTATCCTTCACTTACGTTTCGGACTACCTTTTCTACCGTCGGAAAAATCCTTCTCTAAAGCTACGGGAATAAATCTTTTGTAGGCAAATGATTTTCCAGAACCAGTTTTAAGATATTGTTCAAAATTTCTTGCCTCTTTCTCTGATGAAAAAGCGGCATACCAAGTTAATTTCCATGGCTCGCCACCTTTTGTTGCTTTATTAATGCCCTCATTGTGTTGTTTTAGTCTTTCCTTTAAATTGCTAGTATATCCAAAATAAAATCTATGAAATTTTGAACTTAATAAAATATATGTGTAAAACATATTATTGCCAAAACTTGAATGAATATGTCATTCCGTAGCTTTAGCGAAGGATGACTCCGCAGGTAGGATTCCCTCCCAATTTTACCACTCGCCTTTTACAGAGCTATTCGTTCACGGCTCGTGGAGCAATTTCGGGAGGGCAGGCGAACCATTACCAATTCCTTAACCCTAGTAGTACAAGCCGTGCTTGACTACGGGACGGGCAGGGAGCTGTGGCATTTACCCCGTACCAAATCTCTCCTCCGGCGGTAGGACTCGAACCTACAACTAACTCCTTAACAGGGAGCTACTCTACCATTGAGTTACGCCGGAGGGGAAATTTGGTATTCGGGGCCATTGACTCGCCTGACTAGCGGTCATGGCGGGCGGGGCTACTGCGGAATGTATTTTTAGTATATTATAAAAATTTTCAAAAAGCAAGAAACTTTTTACTGATTAAAACAAAAAATCCGAATTTAAAGAATCGGATTTTTTGTTAAATTTCTTTTGAAATTTAAAACTAACTAAGAAAGATGTTTTGAAACAAGTTTGGTCATTTCAAACATATTCACGGTTCCCTTTCCGCCAAAAACAGCTTTCAAGTTTGCATCAGCATTGATATTGCGTCTGTTCTTTGCGTCTTGAAGGTTGTTCTTTTTGATGTATATCCAGAGTTTTTTAACAACCTCTGATCTGGGCATCGGACCGCTGCCGACTACCATGGCCAACTCGCCACTGATTTTCATCGGCTTCATAAACGCAGAATTGGTTTTCTTTGCCATAAAATTATTTTATTTATGTTTATTAAAAGACCTTTAATGTAAGTATAGCATAAAATTTAAAAGAAACAAATACAAGGGGATAATGTTATTATTTATGGGTTTTTTAGGCATTGGATTTTATCTCTATCACGTCGCCATCTTGAACAATATATTCCTTGCCTTCGGTTCTTATTAATCCTTTTTCCCGAGCTTTGGCATAGCCGTTGCAATTAAGCAGATCTTTCCAATTTATAACATCGGCTTTTATAAAGCATCTTTCAAAATCAGTATGGATTACTCCTCCTGCTTCCGGCGCGGTTTGTCCTTTTCTTAAAGTCCAGGCGCGGGTTTCGTCAGGCCCGGTTGTCAAAAACGTTATCAATCCCAATATTTCGTAGGATTTTTTTATTAATAAATCAAGTTCCGGTTCGGCCGTTATTCCTAAATCTTTCCTGTCTTTGATGGTCATATCAGCCAAATCCAATTCTGCGGCAAGGTCAATTATTAAATACGGCCAGTTGTTTTTTTTAAAAGTTTCAATAATTTTGGCGTCAACTTCCTCGTCTTTGCCGTTTAAAAGATAAATTCTTTGTTTCATTGTCAAAAACTGGTATTTATTCAGAATTTTTTTGTCTTCCAGGGCAAAATTTTGTTCGGACAAAATTTTGCCTTCATTTAAAACTCCTGTCGCGTTTTTCAAAACTTCAAATTCTTTGATTGCTTCTTTTTTCCCGCTTTTTGCTTCGCCTCCCAAATCCTCCGTTCTTTTGCCGATTGTTTCCAAGTCCTTTAAAATAATTTCAGTGTCTAAAATTTCTTTGTCTCTTATCGGGTCAATGGAATCATGAACACTGATAATGTCTGAATTTTTAAAAACTCTTAAAATATAAATAATGGCGTCGGTTTCGCGGATATTGGCCAAAAATTTATTGCCAAGGCCTTCGCCTTTGTTCGCGCCCTTTACCAGTCCGGCAATGTCAATAAATTCAATGGTTGTGTAAATTTTCTTTTCCGAATTAAAAAGTTGCGCCAATTTGTCAACCCGTTCGTCGGGCACCGCCACCACTCCGACATTGGGGTTAATTGTGCAAAACGGGTAATTGGCTATATCTACTTGTTTTTTTGTGATTGTTTTGAATAGCGTTGATTTGCCGACATTGGGCAAGCCCACCAATCCAATAGAGAATGACATACAAATTAATATTAGCAGAAAAAAGCGAAATTTCAATATTGACTATTGACCCCGTTAAATCTTTTGCTTTGGCAAAAGAAAATCGGAGATTTTATTTAACGGGGTTGACAAATAATTAAATATAAGATAACATAGAAAAGTAAGTTTCTTATTTTCTTCTCTTACATAGATATAAATGTAAACCAAGGTAGACAAATAAGAGGTCGGCTTACTATATAATTAATTTATGTAAGTAGAAAGTTATGGCAAAAAAGTTATATGTTGGCGGTTTATCTTATAGTACTGTTGAAAATGGATTGAAAGATTTATTTTCTCAGGCAGGAACTGTTGAGACAGCAACCGTCATTACTGACAGAATGTCAGGCCGTTCAAAAGGTTTTGGTTTCGTGGAGATGTCTTCTGATGAAGAAGCTCAAAAAGCCATTGAAATGTTCAATGGCAAAGAGCTTGAAGGAAGAACTATCACCGTGAACGAAGCCAGACCAATGGAAGAGCGCCCAAAACGCGATTTTGATCGCGGTGGAAGAGGAGGCGGCTTCGGCGGCGGCAACAGGAGACGATACTAAACTAAAATTTTTATCGAATCAAAACAAAAAACCCCGATTTATATCAAGGGGTTTTTTGTTTTTTTATTTATTTCTGGAATTTCGCGTCTCTTTGTTTTTTCCAGCAGTCAAAGCAGAAAATTGGCTGGTCTTCCTTTGGAGTAAACGGCAATTCCGTTATTTCTGTTCCGCATTCCGAGCATTTCCAGTTTCCCTGGACTTTCGGCCTTGGAGTAAAATCTCTTTTGGGCCTTGCGTCTCTTTGCTTTTTCCAGCAGTCAGAGCAGTAAATCGGCCTGTCGCCAGTCGGTTCAAACGGCAATTCCGTTATTTCTGTTCCGCATTCCGAGCATTTCCAGTTTCCCTGGACTTTCGGCCTTGGAGTAAAATTATCTCCTTGGTCATCGTCTTTTTTTCTAAAAGCCATATTTAATTTTATTTTACGAATTAGAAAGCGACCTTGCTATTGACTACAAGTCGCTTTTATACGACTTATGTCTGATATAATTATAGTATTTGTAAAAAACAAGGTCAAGACATTGTTTGTCTCAAACTATTTAATGAATTATACTTAAAAAGTATGATGTTCAAGAAAATTTTTGCGATTATTTTATTTGCCGGTTTAACCCTGCCTGTTTTTGCGTTTGCTCAAAACGAGCAGGAAAAAATAGATAATTATGAAATAAGCATAAAAATAAACAGAGATTCAAGCATAAATATTTCTGAAAAAATTTATTATAATTTTGGAACAGCCGAAAAGCACGGAATTTACAGGGATATTCCGATAAAATATGACGCTCGCGGCGGAAAATACAAGTTAGACATTTCAAAAATTTCTGTTGTTGACGAAAACAATTCGCCCTATGTTTTTAAGAAATCTTACGAGGGTCCAGATTTAAGGTTGAAAATAGGGGAGTCGGATAAAATTGTAACGGGGCTAAAAATTTATATCATAAATTACACAGTCAAAGGCGCAATAAATTATTTTAATGACCACGACGAATTATATTGGAACGCAATTGGCACGGAATGGCTGGTTAACATAGAAAAGGCCTCTGCTGTTGTTGTTTTGCCTGAAGGCGTCAAAGCCGACCAAACAGAAAGCAAATGTTATTGGGGTTCGTACGGGAGTATAACAGAATGCGCAACACAAAAACAAGGCAATGAAATTAATTTTGAAAGCCCGTATGTTTTATGGCCGGAAAAGGGGATAACCATTGTCATTGGCCTGCCAAAAGGAATTTTAATAGAACCGGGAATAATAGATAAAATCTGGAAAACAATTAAAGATAATTTGATTTTGCTTTTGCCTATTTTGGTTTTTATTTTTATGTTTTTCAAATGGTATAAATACGGACGGGACCCGAAGGGAACAGGAACAATAATTCCGCAATACGAAGCGCCTGACAATCTTTCTCCGGTCGAAATTAGCGTAATATTGGATAATAAATTTGAAAAAAAAGATATTTCCGCTGAAATAATAAATTTGGCAGTAAACGGATATTTAAAAATTCAAAGAATAGAGAAAAAAACATTCATTATAAAATCAGTTGATTATAATTTGATAAAACTTAAAGAGCAGGATGATTTAAAAAATGACTTTGAAAAGAAAACAATGGAGGCGCTGTTTGGCAGTCAGAAAGAAATCAAATTGTCCGACTTGAAAAACAAATTTTATAAGGAATTAAGGATTATAAGCAATGAAATTTATGATTCGGTCGTTAATAAGGGTTATTTTGTAAAGAATCCGAACAAGGTAAGGGCTGTTTATATTGGTTTGGCTATTGCTTTTGTTTTTGTGATATACTTATTTGCCAATTTTGTCTCTTTTTTGGGGGCTATTGGTATTGTGAGTATTATTTTATCCTGCATTGTAATCGTGATTTTTGGCTGGCTTATGCCGAAAAGGACTAAAAAAGGAGCGATTGCCAGAGAAAATATTCTGGGTTTGAGGCAGTATTTATCCGTGGCTGAAAAAGACAGGATTAAATTTCACAACGCGCCGGAAAAAAATCCAGAGCAATTTGAAAAACTTCTGCCCTATGCAATGGTTTTGGGAGTTGAAAAAGAATGGGCAAAGCAATTTGAAGGGATTTATAATCAGACACCAAGCTGGTATGAAGGCAATTTTTCATCTGGTTTCAGTGCGATTATTTTGGCAAACAGCTTGGGCAATTTTTCATCAGCAGCTTATTCAAATCTTTCATCGTCGCCTAGTTCAGCAGCCGGCAGAGGAAGCGGGTTTTCGGGAGGCGGAGTTGGAGGCGGCTTTGGCGGCGGCGGAGGCGGAAGCTGGTAAAATAAATTTATGGAGAAAATTTTAAAAGTAGAAAATTTATCCAAGAATTACGGCGAAATCAAAGCAGTTGATTCCGTAAGTTTTGAATTGGACAAGGGCGAAATTTTTGCTTTGGTCGGGCCGAATGGGGCAGGCAAGTCGACAGTTTTGAAAATTGTTGCCACCATTTTAACCCCGACAGGCGGAGATGTTTTTATGGGAGGCGAGGATATAACCAAAAATTCCAATAAAATCAGAGAGAATATAAGCTATTTACCGGAAGAGGCAGGGGCATATAAAAATTTAAGCGGCCGCAATTATTTAAAATTCATGGCTGCCATTTATACGGACGATCACGCCAAGCAAAAGGAATATTTAAAATTTGCCGAAGAAATCTGCGGATTAGGAGGAAGGTTGAAAGATAAAGTAAAAACCTACAGCAAAGGCATGACCAGAAAACTTTTATTAGCGAGGACGGTTATGTCCAGGCCAAAATTGGCGATTTTGGACGAGCCGACATCAGGACTGGACGTAATCAATGCTTTTGAAATCAGAAATATAATCAAAAAATTGGCCAGCGAAGGAATGGCGGTATTGTTATCAAGCCACAATATGCTGGAAATCGAATATCTATCGCATAGGGTGGCATTAATCAATAAAGGTAAAATAAAAGCTATTGGCACCCCTCAAGAGCTAAAAGAAGAAAACCGAGCCCAGAACCTGGAAGAGGTTTTTGTTAAAATTGCATTATAAGTACAAGATGAAAAAATTCTTAGTTTTACTTAAAAAAGAAATAAAGGAACTGATTACAATTCAGACGATTTTACCCATGCTTATAATGGTGATACTATTTGTCTTAATCGGAAATATGATGTCTAAAGAAACTGCCAAGCTGGCCGCGCCTCAATCGATTCTGATTTTAAATCAGGATACAATATCTGTGGGCAACAAGATATCAGGAATACTTAAATCAGCCAATTTTAAACCGGAAGTTTTAACGGGAATTGATATTGCCGAAACACTGAACAAGGCCAAAGAGAATAAGGTTTCTTCAATTCTAATCATTACAGATGGCTTTGAAGATGATATGAATAATTTTAGACCGCATCCCATGGTTATTTACAAAATCGCAGAAAACTTTTCAATATCTTCAGATGTAAAATATTCAGGATTAGATAGGGCAGTGAGCGTAATTAATACTTATTACAGCAATAAATGGATTTCTGAAAAGAAAGCGGGCATTGAGCCGGAAATATTAAAAAATCCAGTAAAAGCCAATGAATTTGTGAACGTAAAAAACAAAATAGCCAACATTCCTTTGTCCGCGGTTTCGGGATATATTAAAAAACAAACCATTTTTATACCAATAATTTTGTTTATGGTAATTATCCTGGCTTCGCAAATGGTAGCCATGGCAGTGGCCGGTGAAAAAGAAAATAAAACATTCGAGATTCTTTTAAGCTCTCCGATAAACAGAAAAACGATTATTTTTGCAAAATTAATCGCGGCCGGGCTGGTTGCTCTTTTGCTTGCCGGAGTTTATATGATTGGAATGAATTCTTATATAAAAGGCATGACGGGCGGATCGATGTCAACAGGAGATGGATTAATGAGCATTTTTGCTTCTTTGGGAATAATTATTACTCCGATAGGATATTTAATGTTGGGGCTTTCATTGTTTATGGGAATATTGGTGGGTCTGTCTATTGCGATGATTTTGGGAATTTTATCGGAAAATATAAAGAGCGTTCAGACCACAATAACTCCTTTGATGATTTTGATTCTTTTGCCGTATTTCTTGGTCTTGTTTTTGGATATCAACACGATTTCTCCAGTTCTGAAGTATGTAATTTATGCTATTCCTTTTTCGCATCCATTTTTGGCAGCGCAGAATATTATTTTGGGAAATTATATGCCGATTATCTATGGAATTATCTATCAATTTGTGGTTTTTATGATTTTCGTGATTATCAGCACCAGGATTTTTTCTTCGGACAAAGTAATTACTTTGAGATTTAAGTTTAGAAAAAGAAGATAATTCAATGCAAAAACAATATTCAAAAGAAGAATTTTACACAAGAAAAGCGCGGGAGGAAAATTATCCTGCTCGTTCCGTTTACAAACTAAAAGAAATAAACGAAAAGTATAAAATTATAAAACCTGGCGATAAGGTTTTGGATTTGGGTTGCGCGCCGGGTTCCTGGCTTTTGTATATTTCCGAAAAAGTAGGAGACAAGGGTATGGTAGTCGGAGTGGACTTGAGAAGTATAAATATTCCGGAAAAGAAAAATATTATTTTTATAAAAAAAGATATTTTGGAACTGGAAACGCAAAAACTAAAAATGAAATATAACGCCGTTGTTTCCGATTTGGCGCCGAATACTTCGGGAATTGATTTTGCTGACGTTGAAGAATCTTTGGAACTTTCAGAAGAAACGCTGGAAATTGCGAAAAAAGTTTTAGTAAATGGCGGCAATTTTGTCTGTAAGATTTTGGAAGGAGAGGGGATAAACGATTTTTTCAAAAAGATAAAAAGTGGTTTTGAATTCTGTAAAAGATTCAGGCCGAAAGCCACGCGCCGCGAAAGCAGAGAGATTTATATTGTGGCCAAAAATTTTAAATATGAGTAAATCTGAGTTTACCCTCCATAGCCACGTCAGACGTGGCGAAGGAGGGCCATTAGATTATATCCGCGGTTTTTCCGAGTTTTTGGGATGTAAGATAGATTTATCCCAAAAGCCGATGATACCGCGTCCAGAGACCGAATTTTGGCTTAAAAAAGCGATAAAAAGTATCAATCGGGCAAGAAGGGAGGTGGTTTGTTTGGATATTTTTGCCGGTTCGGGATGCATTGGTATTGCAGTTCTTAAGAACTGCCCCGAGCTTTGTCGAGAGGCGGTTTTTGGAGAAATTGATAAAAATCTTGTCAAACAAATCAAATTAAATTTAAAAATAAATAAAATTCCAGCAAAAAGATATAAAGTAATTCAATCAGACATTTTTGAGAAAATTAATGGCATGCCCCCACACCAAAAATTTGGTGGTGGGGGTAAATACGATTATATTTTTGCCAATCCGCCGTATGTTGCAAAAAAAAGAAAATATCTTGTCCAAAAATCAGTTTTGGATTTTGAACCGCATAAGGCGCTGTTCGGAGGAGGAGACGGAATGTTTTTTATCAATAAGTTTTTAAAAGATGCAAAAAAATATCTTAATAAGAATGGTAAAATCTATTTGGAATTTGATTCATTCCAGAAAAAAATAATTGAAAAATTGCTAAAACAATTCGGGTATAAAAAATTTAAATTTTACAAAGACCAGTTTAGAAAATGGCGCTGGGTGGTAGTAATATGTTGAAAAACATTATTAAGATTTTAATTTTAGCAATGATTGTTTTTATTTTGGCTGAAGTTTTTTTATATAAAGAGCCGGGATTTCCTGATTTTAAAATAAGCCACAAGGAACCGGAAAAAATAATTGAAAAACCAAAAGAAGAAATAAAAATTATTGATAATGAAAATATTTTGCTTGATGTTCCGTTTATTGCTCAAGCGCCGTTTGGAGAGTGGAAAAATCCTGTTTTTCAGGACGCTTGCGAGGAAGCGGCGCTCATAATTTCAATGCTGTGGCTTGAAAACAAAGAATTTACAAAAGAACAAGCTAAGGCCGAAATCCAGAAAATGTCGGATTTTGAGCTGGAAAAATATGGTGAATACCGCGACCGCTCGACAACAGACACAGTCCAGTTAATGAAAGATTATTATGGCTATTATAATATTGAAGCAAAATACAATATTGGAATTGAAAACATAAAATCAGAGTTAAAACAGGGGAATTTGGTTGTTGTTCCCGTCAATGGCCAGGTTTTAAAAAATCCCTATTATACGCCGCCCGGGCCAGAAAGGCATATGCTGGTTATTATTGGCTATAATACAAAAACAAAAGAGTTTATAACCAATGATTCCGGTACGAGGCAGGGTAAAGGATTTCGTTATCCAGAACAACGGGTTTTTGATTCAATCCGCGATTATGAAACCGGTTATCATATTCCAATTTTGGAAATCAGGAAGACGATGATTGTTGTAAGGCCGTCTTCAAAAGTTTGCTTTAATGAAAATTGTTTTTTAACAGAATTAGCAGAAACGCAAGAACAAAGGGCCAAAGGATTAATGAACAGAGAGAAATTAGGCGAGAATATGGGAATGCTTTTTGTTTTTGAAGAAGAAAGGGAATATGGTTTTTATATGAAAAACACGTTAATTCCGCTTGATATTATTTGGATAAACACAGACAAGCAAGTAATTTATATCTCAAAAAATAATCAGCCCTGCGATGAAACTTGTGAGTCAATTAATCCAGAAATAAATGCAAAATATGTTTTAGAGTTAAATGCCGGCGTTGTTGATAAAATCAATTTAAAAACAGGAGATAATTTAATTTTTGAAATAAAATAGATTAAAATTGTAATAGCTTTACGCGAACTTGACTTCGCAATAAATAAGTGCCATACTGAAAGTAGATAATAATTAATAGATAATAATTAATTAAAAATATGTTTAAAAACAAATACAATTTATTGTTGGTATTGGTTTTAGTAATTGCAATTGTTCTTTATTTCTCTTTTATTTTAAAATCAGTAAATGCCAAATCAAGTAATTCTGAGGATGGAAACTGGGGACAAAATAAAATCGCAAGCCAAAGTAATGACGATGAAGAGGCCAGTGAAAGCGAAGACAATGAGGACGAAGAAGCAAGTAAAAGTGAAAATACTAATGGCGAACTGCATCGAAGCATTGTAGCAAATTTTGTCCAAACTCTTTTACGGGTTGCCAGCAGGCAAGAAGGCGGAATTGGAGAACAAGTAAGAGTAGTTGCTCAGGAACAAAATCAGAACAGAGAGAAAACAGCCGACCAAATAGAGTCGATTGAGAAGCGAAACAAAATCAAGACATTTTTAATCGGTACGAATTATAAAAATGTCGGAGCTTTAAGAAGCGAAATGGTTCAAACCAGAAACAGATTAGAAAAATTAAACAGATTAATGGAACAAACAACGAACGCAGCAGATAAAACCGAACTTCAAAACCAGATTCAAACATTAGAACAGGAACAAGCGAAAATCGAAACACTCTTGAAAAAAGCCGAAGGCAAATTCAGCTTATTCGGCTGGTTGGTAAAATTGTTCAGCAGAGATTAAAAAATATAAAAATATTGCTTTATGATGACAAAAACCCCGTAAAGGGGTTTTTGTTGTTTTGGGGTTGACCCTGTTAAATCTTTTGTTTTAACAAAAGAAAATCGAAGATTTTATTTAACAGGGTTGACAAGCCATGATTTAAGTGATACAATTTCAAAAGGAGGTAAAAATGATAGACATTGAAATTCACGGTTTCAGTCTTGAGCGTGGAAGGGCGATCAGGGATTTGATTTTTGACCCTTTGCGAAAAGAGGGTTTAGCCGATGATGTGATCGTCGGCGTTTATTCTAACGAACTTTTTGACAGGAGGGGGAAGCCGCGGCAATTTATAAGGGTGATGAGTCCGGAAGAAGACGATGTCTCCGGAATTATCCAAAAACTGATAATTCTGGGACTGAGTGTCGAATGGCAGAAATTCGAACAATTCCTTCCCAGGATCAACCCGTAGCTTATTTGGCCTCGCGCGTTGCAGAACGTGCGAGGCATTTTTATTTTCTTCTAAAATTAAAAATTGCGGGATATTTTTAAGAAAAAAATTTGCTAAATAAATTTTTTTAAATTAATATTAAATTATAATAATGAAAATATTAATTCTAACAAGAACTATTGGTTCGGGAAGTGATAGCGGAGTAAAACAAACCAATGGCAATAAAATTTCCAGTTACGGCAGGGAAAATATAAGTGATGCCATAGGAATTAAAAAAGCCCTTGGCAATATTCATGACATTAAAATTTTGTCATTGGGCGAGGACGCTTATTATCAGATACGAATTGAAAAGCCGGATGTGATTTTCAATTTGTGCGATACCGGATTCAGGGACGAGCCATTATTGGAGCCCCACGTGGCGGCAATGTATGATATTTTAGATGTTCCTTATACCGGCAATAATTATTTTACCATTGCTTTGTGTCAAAATAAAGCGAGGGCAAAAGAAATTTTAAGTTTTCAGAATATTTTAACTCCCAAGTTTCAAGTTTTTACTTCAGCTGACAGGAAACTTGACTCGGACTTGAAGTTTCCAATGATTGTAAAGCCGATTCGCGAGGACGGAAGCGTCGGCATAAGAGAACGTTCAGTGGCAAACAATGAGGAACAGCTAAAAGAAGAAATTGACCATATTGTGAATATCTACAAACAAGAGGCGCTGGTTGAGGAATTTATTGATGGCAGGGAATTTAATGTTTCCTTGATAGGAAACAGAAGGCCCATTGTTTTGCCAATTGCTGAAATTGATTTTTCAGGAATGCCGGCTCATTTGCCTAAGATTGTAAGTTATCGCGCCAAATGGATAAAACAAAGTATTGCCTTTAAAAATACTCCCATAATTTCTCCGGCAAATATAGACGAAAAAATCGCCAAGATGATAGAAGATACTGCCAGAAAATGCTACAAGGTTTTTGGTTGTCGTGGCTATGCCCGAATTGATTTTCGCTATAATGAAACGGAAAAGAAATTATATACTTTGGAAGTGAATCCGAATCCAGACCTTTCTGAAGATGTTGATACTGCCAAATCAGCTGTAGCAGCTGGAATGAGTTATGCTGATTTACTTTTAAGAATTATAGATTTTGCTCTGGAAAAAAGATATTAAAAAGTAAATTTATGGATCTTTTATTGTTTGAAAAAATAAACGGATTAGTCAATAATTCAAAAATTCTTGATTTTATTGGAATTTTCTTTGCTGATTATTTTCAATATTTTTTAGGAGCTACTTTAATAGTTCTTTTTATTTGGAAAAAAAACAGATTAATGGTAATTTCCGCTGCGATTTCGGTTTTTTTGTCTCGTCTCGTAATTGCTGAAATTGTAAAAAATATTGTTCATCGAGCAAGGCCTTATGTGATTTTGGAAACCGCAAGAAAAATAATAAATGGAAATACAGATTTTAAATCGTTTCCGTCTGGCCACGCAGCCATATTTTTTGCTTTGGCAATGGCAGTTTATTTTTACAACAAGAAATTGGGGATTTGGTTTTTTGTTGCCGCAATTTTAATGGGCATTGCCAGAATATTTGTTGGCGTCCATTGGCCAACAGATATTTTGGGCGGGGCAGTGATTGGAATTGTGTCGGGGGTTTTTGTTCGAATTATTTATTCAAAGACACGCGGCAGTAATAAGCAACCCAGCTAATTTTTTCCGACACGCAATCGCTAGGCGTTGCTTTTTCTCGCCCCGATTGCGATCGGGGCTGCGAAGAGTCTACAAAAATTTATTGGGTTGCAATAAAAACACGAGGCATTAAAAGGCGCGGAAGTTTAAAACTTCTGCGTTTTTTGTTTGACGATTTTATTTTTGATATAATAAAAGAGTAATAAAAAATGAAATGCCTATCGTGTAAAGAAATAGGAAATTTTTAGCATAGAAAAATGCCAAATTTTATTTATGACATAATTCCGCCAGACATAAAGCGGAAAGCCGAAGCCACGATTCAAGAGGTTTCAAGGTGGTTTAAAATTTTTAAACTCTTTTTAAAGACCTCTAAATATGGAACGATTATTTTAATAATCGGAATTGTTGTTTTTGGAGCTATTCTAGTTTTTGCCTTTTCTCAAAGTGGTACGGAGACAATAGAAGTTTTTCCAACCCAAGTTAGCGGAGATTGGAGCAATAAGGAATCAGCCCTTCAAAAAGAATTAAGCGGTAATTCCGCATTAGCAGAATTTTCTTCTGAAAATTCTGCTACTTTATTTAAGGCAGCCATTGAACCAATGGAGCAAATTCAAGAAAGTCAGCCAGAATCCGAATCAGAAATAAGTAGTCAATCAGGAGAAGTTTTGGGCGAATCAAATGAAATTGCTTCGGAATCAGTTCCGCAGGAAATTAACGAGGAACAGTCGAATCCCAGCCCAGAACAAGAACAAGAGCAAGTTCCGGAATCGCAAGACGAAACACAAGACGGAGAAATAGATTTAAACTACTTAGAATTTTTAAAACAAACAGGAATCGCAGTGGGCGGAGAAGAGGAAATTGAAGAAATTCCCACAGAAAATATTCCTTCGGAATCGGAAACCAAAGAAGATGCCGATAAATTGCTGAATTTAATGGAACAGAATGAAGAGATGCCGAGCATAAGTGAACCGAATTTAATAATGCATTCTCTTGTTTTTTCCGGCTTTGAGTCAGAAAAAACAGGAGAAATCAACAGGGCCCAGCTTGTTTTTTCTTGGACAGCGCAAAAAAGAGAAACTGATGAAATTCTATTGGTTGAATATAAGCTTTCTGGGGGCGAGTGGGGAACTTTATTCTTAATTCAGCTTAATACTGAAGAACATTCAAATTTTTCAAATAATGGATATTGGAAAAAAGAGATTCCAGAAATTTTATCTTGGGAAGATGTAAGTAGTTTAGAGGTGCGATTTACTCTTCAAAGTATTGATTTCGAAAGCCGGCTTCCAATTTATCTTGATGCTGTTTGGCTGGAAATAGAATATATTAAACCAGAGAATGGAGAAGTTTTAGGAATGAGAAACATAGAAGATGAATACGATTTTGAGCTCCTTTCCAATAAAAAAGATTTTAAGATAAATGATAATTTGGAGTTTAAGTTTTATATCAAGAAAAAACAAAAGACAAATATTTTATTAAATCTAATTTCTTCTGAAGGAACTGTTAATATAAAAACAGAAGTGCTTGATAGCGGCAATAGAGTCACCAATGAATTTAATCCTCAGGTTCAAAATCAGGGAAATGACGAATTTGATGTGGTTTTAAATAAAAATAATTTTTATCGGTTTAAGCCCGGTAAATATAAATTAAAGATTGAAATTGAAAATAGCGATGGAATTTTTGCCGGAGAGCAAGAATTTACTTTTGGGGTTTTGGCAATAAATACCAATAAATCAATATATTTGCCGGGAGAAACTGCTTATTTACAGATGGCGGCGCTTAGAGACGATGGCCACACAATTTGCGATGCCAATTTAAAATTAGAGATTGCTCCTCCTAACGGAGGACTGTCCTCCGTTACTGTTCAGAAATCGGGGGAGTGCGGGCCGAATAACGTGATTGATGTACCTGATTATTTTGCCTATTATTGGGTAAATGATGTTGGAATTTATCAAATGAAATTAAGTAATTTGGATAATGGCTATGAAATTATTGATTCTTTTGAAGTTAGAGAGTCTGTGCCCTTTGAAGTGGAAAGGGTGGGTCCGACAAGAATTTATCCATTAGCCAGTTATGGAATGACCTTGAAAATTAAGGCAAATCAGGATTTTATCGGCGAAGTTATAGAAATAGTGCCAGACTCATTTGTGATAATAGAGACAAGCAACAAAAGAGAGGAGATAAACAATGGACAGAAATTGATTATTTGGCAGGTGGATTGGAAGGCCGGAGAGATTTACGAATTAAAATATGAATTTGATGCCCCAGACATTAGTCCTTATTTATATTTATTAGGACCATTAAAAATTAGTGATTTTCAGGAAATCAGACAGTGGCAGATTGCCTCGGATACCGTAGCAAATCTTATTTTATTGTGGGATGACGCTGTTCTGGACGCACCTGCTGGTTGGACTTGCATTTCTTGCACTGCTGGCCAGGATTTTTATCAGAAATTTATTCGCGGAAATAGTGCTTACGGCAATCCATTGGGAAGCACTATCCACACCCATAGTAATCCCGGTACTATTTCCTTTCCGGCTACCAGCACAACTGAGGGAGCGACCGGAGTCCAGAATGCCCGGCCAGCCTTAGCCAATCATACTCATACCACCACGGTTAGTGACGGATTGAGTGAAACCAATATTCCCGCCTACCGCTATTTGAAAGTGATTCAATACAATAACGGCATTCCCTCAACTTTGCCGGCCGGGGTAATTGCCATTTTTGACGGAACTCGGCCCGGCGGCTGGACCGATGTTTATAATGACGGCAAATATATTTACGGGTATAATACTGCCAATGTTGGCGGAACAGGCGGAAGCAATACCCATCAGCATACTTTGACTTTTAATACCTCGACAGGAGCCGCGGCTCAAACATCGGCCAAACCAGTCAAGGCCGCAGCTCTTATTCTTGGCGGCGCCCAACACACCCATTCAGTTAGTAATTTAATCCTTAGCGCAACCAATCACGAGCCGCCCTATATGACCGTGATTTTAGCCAAAAAAGACAGCGCTGGTCCAATTGATGCCAATATGATTGGAATGTTTGATAATACTCCGCCAGTTGCTAATTGGACAGTTAACTCCGGCTCTGGTCAGGCTTTTTACACAAGAATGTTTAAACCGACTGGCGCTTATAACACTTCCAGCGATGTTTCCACTCATTCTCACTCTAGTCTTCAAGCCACTGCCACCAATCCGGCTGGAGATATAACTGCCGATACAGCCGGAGCCACTTTTACTACCGGCGCTCATACCCATACTTCAACTGCTTTTAATCTTGATAGTCAATCCCATCTCCCTCCTTATAGAGACGCAATTTTTGCCAAAGCCGGCAGCACTCCTTTGCCCAATTTGACCCAGATTCACTATCACTGGCGAAATGATTACAATAACGAAGCTGACGCCACATCGGCTACCAATGGAAGCGAAGACGCGAGTTTTGATACTTTTAGTTCCAGTCAAAATAAAAGATTAAGAATAGAGATTTCCAATGAAGGAGGAGCAGCTTCGGGAAGCGTTGGATTTCTCTTAGAATACGGTTTAAAGGAAACAGCTAATTGTGCCGATATTTCTACTTGGGTTGATGTTGGGGCAGGGGGCGGTGATTGGGATATGTCTCCTACTGATAATCTGACTGATGGGAATAATACAACCGACATTATTGATTCTAACAAAGGAGCGGTAAGCAATGCCAATCCCACCTTCAAAAGTTCTAATGCTGGCGTAAAAGACACTTCTTCTTTGGTGACAGCTATGGCTTTAACTTACGAAGATTATGTGGAAATGGAATTTTCCATTAAACCAAATGTTACTTCGGGAACTTATTGTTTCCGATTAACTGACGGCGGCTCTATTACTAATTTTACTTATAGTGCTTATCCCCAAACAACCGTGCTTGCCAATCAGGCACCAACTATTAATGAAGTTTCTCTGAACAGTAAAGGAGTTATTAATTTAATTGAAAATAGCCAGGTTGATATAATGGCCAGTGCCAGTGTTTATGATCCCGATGGTTGCGCTAATATTTCCGGGGTTAAAGCGATTGTTTATCGTTATCCAACTTATACTGCCAGTTGTTCTGAAGACCCGTTTAACCCGAATAATTGTTATGGCGAAGACCAATTTAATTGCGTGGCTGATGGCGCTTGTTCGGGCAATACTCAAAATTATAATTGTTATGCTTCTTCAAGTATGCAATTTTTTGCTGACCCAACCGCTGGTGGCACTTCTTATGCTGATGACCAGTGGGTAGTTACGGCAATTGCTTCTGATTCTGCTTGGCAGGACATTACAAGTAGTAGTTTTGATGATGTTGGCGATACAATAGTTGAGGTTAATGAATTAACAGCCCTTGAAGTTACATTCGGCAGTCCGATTAGCTATGGAGAAGTGATTGCTGGCCAAGATACCGGGTCAACCAATAAGACAACCACTGTAAGAAATACCGGCAATAGAGGAATAGATGTTAATCTTTCCGGCACGAATTTAGCTGGTGCTTTATGTGGCGGTACAATTACGATGGACAACCAAGAGTATAAAAATACTACGCCTTTTAGCTGGGGTTCAGGAACTGACCTCACTGACTTAGATGTTCGCTATATGAATGGCAGTGTTAGTTGGGCGAAACCAACTTCTGTTACGCCAATTACAAATAATATTTATTGGGGAATTGGCGTGCCGCTGGGTATGGCGCCGGGAACTTGCAGCGGAACAAATTACTTTACCGCTGAAAAAGACAACTAAGGTTATCCACCCCGTTAGACTTTTTATCATTGTATTTTATTGTGTTATAATAAAAGTAATGTATCTTGTTAGATATTAAAGAAAAACATCTCAAGCAGAAAAAATCTAACGGGGTCCACATCTTTATTGTTTGTTGAAAATAAATTTTGTGATATTATATAAATAAGCGAAGTAATAAATAATTATCAACATTTTATTTTGTTGACATTAATTTTTGTGGTATTATATAAATATAAAAATAAAAATTTAAGAAAGGTCGATAAAATAACAATTATTTAAACAGATAGAATTTATAAAAAGAACATGATAAAAAAAATAAACCCTGCACCAAAATTTGGTGCGAGGGTAAAAACACTTAGTCCCTATTTATTGATTTTGTTTTTGGTTTGTTTGATGATAGGTTTCAACTACTGGAGCTCAAGCGTTAAAGCTGACAATGTCAGCACCTCGGTTGATGTAGGCAACTCTGCTCCAACAATCGGGGAGGTTTCTTTAAACAGTAAAGAAGTTATCAATTTATTAGAAGACAGCACTGTTGATATAATGGCCAGCGCCAGTATTACCGATAACAATGGTTGTCTTGATGTTCGGGACGGCGGAGGAGTAAAAGCATATGTTTATCAGTATTCAACTTACAATGCCAGCACTTCCCATGATGATAATTATATGTATGATGCTGACATAGTGAGTTGTAGCTGGCAATCTACTGCTGGAAATACTTGTAATTATGAATGCACTGCTTCAGCTACTGCCAATACAGGAATGTATTATTACGCTAATCCTACATCAGCCGCTGCTTCAGCCAATGCTGATCAATGGGTGGTAACCGTGGTTGCTTCTGACTCTTATTACGCTGTTGCTACTAGTCACAGTTTTAATGACAATGATGAGGCAGTAATAGAGGTTAATCTTTTGCTTGGTTTGTCCGCGCCAGACGCGTCCGCCTCTATCCCTTATGGAACTCTGTCTGCTGATGGAGAAAGCGCTACTATTGAGAGAGGAGTCAGAAATAGTGGTAATCGATCAATGAATCCTTTGGTGGCTGCAGCCCAAGATAATGCTTTGTGTGTCGGCTATTCAGGTTGCGCAGGAGGGATTATTACTGCTATGCATCAGCAATATAATTTGCTTACTTTTAGCGTAGATAGCGGAGTTTCTTTGTCTGCTTCTCCTGTTACTCTTGATACTGTTACTCTCCAGCGAACCAGCGATGTTGCTGGCGATGCTTCTGATGACCAAATTTTCTGGGCATTATACGTGCCAACAGCACAGACGCCGGGAAGCTATACGGGAATTAACTCTTTAACCGCAGACCCCGATTAATTCTATTGAAAGCGGTGGCTGGTTAAGAATGTTTATGAAAAAAACAGGATTAATTTTAATTATTGTTTTTTTGATTTTGTTTGTTTTTTACGCAAATATCTCATTTGCGGGTTTTGGCATTACTCCTTCTACAATTTGGAATGACCATCTTTTGCCGGGCTCTCATTTTGAAGAAACAATTTATCTGGTTCAAAGCAGACCAGAAAAAGATTTGTTGGCTAAAATTGAAGTTGATGCTCCGGAAATAAAAGATTGGATTAGCATTGACCGAGGGCTTGAATTTACTATTCCGGCTGGTAACCAACAATTTCCCATTAAGGCAATAATAGATGTTCCTCAAAATGCGGAATTCAAGAATTACGACGGAAAAATATGGGTAAAAACAGCACCGGCTCTTAAAGAAGGCGAAGGAATGGTAACCGTGGCCTTAGGTGCAATAATTTCCCTTAATTTGAGGGTAAGCGCAGAAGAAGTTCAAGGTTTTGTTTTTCGGGGAATAGACATTAAGGATACTGAAAAAGGACGGCCCATTAAGATCAGCGTTGCCATTCAAAATGTCGGCAACATTGAGAACAAACCAACCAAAATCCATTTAGATGTTTATGACGCTTATTTAAAGAAAATTCTTCAATCAAGCGATATAACCAATATAGAGTCAATTAAGCCGTTTGAAGCCAAGCAAATCATAATCAAATTTCCCAATAAATTGGAATTGGGTTCTTATTTTGGCTCAGTATCAATCTATAAAGATGATAAAACCGTAGGCGAAGGAAAAATGGCCTTTAATGTCTTGGAACGTACCGCCCTTATATATAAAATTTTTAGACATTGGTACAGCTGGGTGATTTTGGGATTGTTGATTTTGATTGTTGTTGTATTGATTTTAAGAAAAAAATTGAAAGAGATAATCATAAAGTGGAGAATTAAGAGAAGAGAAAAGAAAAGAACAAAATTAGAAGAAAAACTTAAAAGATTATCAAAATAATGTGGAAAAGTTAAGGAAGTTTAATTATTTATGTAAAATATTCATTATTTTCTTATGCCTGGGATTGATTTCAGGCATAGTTTTTTATTTAAACGTTAGTATTGTCAAGTCAGCTGGCATAAATACCTCGGTGACCATAACGGCTTGTGGAAATAATATCGTAGAATCTGGAGAAGGATGCGATGATGGTAATGTTGTTTCTGGTGATGGTTGTAGTTCTACTTGTCAAACAGAAGTTGCTCCTGGGGGCGGAGGAGGTTATAGACCAACTCCTTATGAAGAAGTAGTTTATTATACCAGGGTAATTTTAGAGGGAAAAGCATATCCAGATGCTTTAATAACAATTTTAAAAGATGGTCAGTTTTTGAGCATTATTCAAGCTGATTCCCAGGCAGATTTTAAAGTTGAAATTAAAGATTTAACTCCGGGTACTTATACTTTTGGTCTCTGGGCTGAAGATAAAAATGGAATAAGATCTCCTACTTTTGCAATTACTTTTTATATTGCTCCGGCAGTTACTACTGTAGTAAGTGGAATTTTGCTGCCTCCAACAATTAAACTTTTAAAAGATATTGCATTAAAAGGAGAAACCATAGATATTTCTGGGCAGGCAATTCCCAATGGCAGGGTTAATTTATTTATTTATTCGGGTAAGTTATTAAAAGAAGTTTTTCAGGATTCTGCAATCGCAGATTCAAATGGAAATTGGTATTATTTGTTTGACAGCGCGAAATTAAAAGAGGGAATTTACGAGGTTAAAGCCAGGATTAGTTCTCAACAGGGGCTATTAAGTATTTTTTCCAAAGTATTATCATTTGAAATAATATCAGTTAAACCTCCGGTTTTGCCAAAGCCGCCAGTTCCTCCAATTCCGGGAGTTTGTCCAAATGCAGATTTAAATAAAGATAATAGAGTTAATTTAGTTGATTTCTCTATTTTGCTTTATTGGTGGGGAAGGCAAAATGATTGCGCTGACCAGAATAGCAATGGGATAGTTGATTTAATTGATTTTAGTATTATGTTGTATTATTGGACCGGCTAAAATGAAAAAATATTATTTTATTATTTTTATTATTTTATTATTTTCTCCCTTAGTGAGTAAAGCGGCAATTTTGTATTTATCTCCAGAAGGAGGCGAATATCATCTGGGTGATGTTTTTATGGTTGGGGTAAAAATAGATACAGAAGGAGAGTATATTAATACTGTCCAAGTTGATTTAAATTTTTCTGCAGATATTTTAGAAATTCAGGATTTAAGTGAAGGAAACTCAATTTTAAGTTTATGGGTTGAAAAACCGAAATACGCAGATAATAAAATTTTCTTTATCGGCGGTATACCCGGCGGTTACGAGGGTCCGGACGGATTAATCGGCACAATAGTTTTTCGGGTTAAAAATCCAGTCAGAAACTATGCCCAGGTTTTATTTGAAAAAAGCTCAAAAGTATTATTAAACGACGGCAAGGGGACAGAGGCAAAAATAGTGGCCCAAGGGGAAATTTTTAACATTTTGCCGGAAAGATTAGAAGAGCCGGAAAATGAATGGCAGAAAAATCTTGCCCAGGACAAAGTTTCTCCCCAATCGTTCAAAATAGAACTTAGTCAAAACTCTTTAATTTTTGACGGAAAATATTTTATTACTTTTTCTACCACTGACAAACAAACGGGCATTGACCATTATGAAGTTATGGAAGACAGAAAAGAATGGAAGGTGGGCAATAGTCCTTATGTTTTAGAGAATCAAGAATTAACAAACGATATCAAAGTAAAAGCCATAGACAAAGCTGGTAATTATTGGCTGGAAACCTTAAAAGCTCCCAACAAAACAGAAAAAAAATGGGAAATTATTTTTTTGATTCTTATCTCAATGTTTATTATAATAGGAATTGGCTGGATTATTAGAAAACGAGAATTAAAAAAGAGATTAAAAGATGAAATTCAATAAATTTTTACAAGTTTTAACTAAATTCGGTGCAGTGATTTTGCTCCTTATTGTTTTTTTTGAAACTATACCCGTTAGCAAAGCAGCATCAGCTTCTCTTTATTTGTCTCCCTCAAAAGGAAGCTTTACAGTTGGCAGTACCTTTACTGTTTCTATTTATTTAAACAGCGAAGGAAATGAGGTCAATGTGGTTGAAGCTGATTTAAATTTTTCTCCCGACAAAATTCAGGTCACTGCTCCTACCACAGGCAGTTCTTTTGTTTCCGAGTGGCTTACTCCGCCAAGTTATTCCAATACTCAAGGCACGATAAGTTTTAGGGGAGGAATTTTGGGAGGAATTAACACTTCCTCCGGTCTGGTTTCTTCTATTACTTTTAGGACAATTTCTCCCGGAACAGCTGAGATTAAATTTTCAGAAAACTCAAAGGTGCTTTTAAACGACGGGAAAGGAACAAATATTTTAACCAAAGCATTTAATGGTGAATATAATATTGTTATTCCTCTCCCCGAAGGGCCAAGAGTTTTTTCCTCTACCCATACTAATTCTAATATTTGGTATAGCGATGCTAACCCAGCTTTTGACTGGGAAGAAGAGTCGGGCGTAACCGATTATTCTTGGACCTTTGACCAAAATCCCAATGGAATACCGGATGGTATTTCTGAGAGTGGAACTACTTTTACCTCTTTTTCCAATATTGCTGATGGCGTTTGGTATTTTCATATAAGACAAAAAAAACAGGGGGTTTGGGGAAAGCCAAGTCATGTGGCAGTTAGGATAGATACTGTTTCTCCTTCTGTTTTTACGCCAAGGATAGAGACCTATACACGGATAATCGGTTATCAAACAATGGCTTACTTTGAAGCCGAGGATAATTTTTCGGGTATAAATCATTATGAAGTTAATATAATTGATTTAGATGCTCCGGAATCTGTGCCATCTTTTTTTACCGAGCAAATAAGTCCCTATAAGATTCCTTTTGAAAAAGCAGGCAAGTACAGCGTAATGGTAAGAGCAATTGATAATGCCGGGAATATCAGGGAAGGAGAAACAAGATTCCGGATAATAACTCCTTTAATATCTCATATTGAGGGTAAGGGTTTACAAATTAAGGGATTATTTTTACCTTGGTGGTTGATTATATTTTTGACTTTGGTCTTTCTAATTTTAATGGGAATTGTAATATTTGTTTTATTTAGAAAAAAAGCTAAAAAAACCAAAGCTGATCAGACATGAGAAAAATATTTATAATTTTAAACATCCTGATGATTGTGTTCGTGAGTATTCCGTTTCCAAAGATTTCAAAAGCCCAGCAGACCGGCGCTTCAATTTATCTTTCTCCGTCAACGGGGACATTTCACCTGGGGAGCACTTTTGACGTCTCAATTTTTGTAAACACCGGAGGGAACGATATTAATGCCATAAAAATTAATTTAAAATTTGACCCCAAAAAAATCCAAGTAGCCAGTCCAGTCGGAGGCAGATCTATTATTTCGGTTTGGGTTTCTCAACCGAGCTATTCTAATCTAGATGGAATTTTAACTTTTCAAGGAGGAGTGCCAACGCCAGGATTTAACACTTCTTCTGGTTTAATTTCCACTATCACTTTTAGGGCAATCACGCCTGGTTCAGTGTCAATTTCTGTTCAAGATAATTCTAATGTTCTTTTAAACGACGGGAAGGGAACAGATATTTTAGGTTCAACAGGGCGAGGATTATATGATATTGTTATGCCTCCGCCTGAGGGACCCAAGGCGTTCTCCAGTAGTCATCCCGATCAGAATAAGTGGTATAAAGATAATAATCCCACCATTCAATGGGAAGAAACAGAGGGCGTGATTGGTTTCAGTTACTCTATTGATAAAGATTTTCGGGGCTTTCCCGATAATATTTCAGAAGGATCGGGGCGTTCAGTTTCGTATGCTGATTTAGAAGACGGAATTTGGTATTTTCACATAAAAGCCAAAAGGGGAGAGGTCTGGGGAGGAGTTACTCATTTTATTATTAAAATTGATAGCACTCCTCCTGCTGTATTTAGTTTAGAACCAGAAACGACTCTCGCCTCTATAATTTCTACTGGAAATCCGATTATTTCATTTATGACTACTGATGCTCTTTCGGGCATAGACCATTATGAATTAAAGGATATAAATCTTTCGGCAACCAAAGAAACAGAACATGCTGATTCTTTTGTGGAAGTAACCAGTCCTTTCAAATTGTCTCTTGACGGAGGCACTCACGAGGTAGTAGTCAGGGCATTTGATAAGGCCGGTAATTGGCGGGATTCCTCCGAAAAAATTAGTGTTTTTCCCAAAGGTAAATTTATTATCACCAGGGAAGGAGTGAATTTGTGGTTTTTTTTCCTTTCCTGGCAAAGACTAATTTTAATCATACTGATCTTAATTATCATAGCGGCAGTGGTTATATTTTGGGGACGAAAGTATCATCTCAAAATTCATTTAGAACGGGAGAGAATAAAAGAAACACAGAAAAAAGCAGATGCTCACAAAGATAATATAAAAAAGAAATATATAGAAACCGACAGAAATTTATGAAAAATAAGAAAAAATTTTTGTGGTGCTTGGTATTAATATTCGCGGTGCTTAACATTCCTCTAACCGTAAGGGCAGAAGCATTTTTATACCTCGCGCCTCTTAATGAGAACTTTGATACTGGAGAAGAAATTGTTGTTTCTGTTAAGGTAGATACCGGGGGCATGCCGATCAATGTAGTTAAAACAACCCTGCATTTTCCTCAAGATAAATTAGCAGTAATAGATATTTCAAAAGATAATTCAATTTTTTCTCTTTGGCCCGAGGAGCCGAAATTTTCTAATGAATCCGGTGAAATATCATTTCTGGGGGGAGCGCCTCAGCCCGGTTTCACAGGAAAAGACGGTCAGATAATTGCTATAAAATTTAAGGCAAAAGAGAGGGGAATAGCTGTTTTTAGTTTTGGAGAAAGCGCGATACTGGCTAGTGACGGCAAAGGAACCAATATTTTTTCTTATGCCAAAGAAAGCAGGTATACCATAAATAAACCAGCCCCAGCAATTTCATCTTCCACTCATTCCGACCAAGAAAAATGGTATTCTAATAATAATCTTGAACTTCATTGGGAGCTTCCTTCTGATATTTTGGAGGTAAGTTTTGCCCTAGACAAAATTTCAGATACTCAAGCAGATAAAATTTCCGATGGCAGAGTAGATTCTAAAATTTATAACAATCTTGACGATGGAATTTATTATTTTCACTTAAGAGCAAAGGATGACCTTGACTGGAGCTCAACCAGGCATTTTGCTATCCATATTGATGCTGCCCCTTCTGACCCATTTGAAATTACAGTAAACAATGAGGGGGACCCAACAAATCCTCGCCCAATTCTTTACTTCGAAGCCATTGACAAAACCTCTGGCATAGATTATTACCGAGTTGAATTTGAAAACGGCGATAGTGTTATTCTTGCGAACCCGGCTATTATTAAATATCAATTACCACTTCAATTACCGGGCATCCATTCAATAATAGTTCGGGCCTTTGATAAAGCGGGAAATTTCAGAGAAAATACCACAGGTATAGTTGTTCATCCCATCGAAGAGCCAATTATCACAATTTGGCCCAAAAATTATGTTGCCGGAGAAGAAAAGTTCTACATAGAGGGACAGGCCATCCCCCAGGTCGAGGTTGGAATTTTTTTAGAGAAAGATAATACCATATTTAAGCAATGGCGGGCCCGTGCCAGTGATAATGGCGAATGGAATTTTTCTACTACCGAACTTTTGAGGGCCGGTATTTATAATTTATTTACCAAGGCAAAAGATGAAAGAGGAGCAGTAAGTGAGCCCTCTCCCCAGCAGCAAATAGAAGTTATATTTAGTGGTATAGCTTTGGGCTCTCTTTTATTTACCTTTAGAAACCTGGTTCTAATTTTAATTATTCTTTTGTTATTATTTATTGTTTTCAGTGTTTATTTTGTTCAAAGAAATCTAAAAGCCAGGAAGAAGCTAAGAAAAGAAACCCAAGAGGCCGAACAAAGTCTTTCCCAAGGCTTTATTGAATTAAAAAAAGATATTGAAACAGAAATTGAGAAGTTAAAAGGGGCAAAAACGAAAGCAGAGTTAGACAAAAAAGAAAGTGAGATTATTAAAATCCTTGAAGAGAATTTAAAGGAAGTGGAGAAATATATAGGAAAAGAGATAAAAGATATTGATATGGGGTTAAAATAAGTTGACGTTTTAAAAAAATTTGTTTACAATAGAAAGGTTCTTCATTTTGGTATTATCTTTTCACTTTCTTCGGCCGCCCCAGCGAGTCGGCCTCAGGGTTAAGCCCTTCGTTCGTCCCCGACAAGTCGGGGACACTATGCCCACTACAGGCTCAAAACCCGTTCAAAGATAATACCCAAAATTTTTGGTAGTGGGTAGAAAGGAGCGAATGTCGCTTGCTGCAATTTGTCCGGCTTAAACCTGCTTTTAGGACAAATCAGGGAAGAGTTAAAAAGAGCAGCAAATTCTATACCTCGCGATGTTCGCTCTTTTTTGTTTATATTTTTAATTTTGCTATAATTAAAATATATGCCCCGTAGTGAATTTTTGACTGATGCGGGGCATCAAGATAAATTTTAATTAGTCAAAAATCTACTACGGGGCATGTTAACTAAAGAAAAAATCGAGGAATTTAAAAGTTGTATCAAGGGAGATATTTTATTTGAAAATTTTTGGCGCGAGGTTTATTCAACCGACGCCAGTATTTATAAGTTTGTGCCGGAATTAATTGTTTTGCCGAAAACAAAAGAAGATATCCAGAAAACAATAAAATTCGCCAAAGAAAATAAAATCGGAATTACTTGCCGGGCAGCTGGCACATCTCTGGCTGGCGCTTCGCTTGGCAAAGGAATTATTTTAGATATTACTCGTTATTTTGATAAAATCTTAGAAATTTCCTCGACTCCGCTCGGAACAAACGGATATGTATGGGTGGAACCGGGAGTTATTTATGACGATTTAAACGCAGAATTAGCAAAATCAGGGCTATTTTTGCCTCCAACACCCGCCTCTTCAAGGATTTGTATGATTGGCGGAAATGTTGCGACTAAGGCATGCGGGGGAGGGGCAGTAAAATATGGGACGTTAGATGATTTTATTTTGTCTATTGAATTTATTGATTCGGATGGCGACATTGTAAATACTGATACGGGCGAAGGGGTGAATAAATTTATGGTGAAAATAGAAAACATGAGAAACAGAATTTTAAACGATAAAAAAGCAATGAAAGATTTAGACAAAAAAGACGATATCCAAAACGGCTCAACTTATAATATCCAGGCATTTAGAAAAGATTATGGCACCAACCAGCTGCTTACTCATTTAATGATGGGAAGTATCGGCACTTTAGGAATATTTATAAAGATAAAATTAAAAGTTGTGCCGAAACCAAAAGAAACTCCTGTTTCCTGGGCTGTATTTTTAAAAGACCTGTATCAAGTTGATGATTTTATTCGCGAAGCCAAAGGATTGGGCTGCAGCAGTTTGGAATTAATTGATAAAGTTTCTTTGGAATTATCTTGCGGTAATTTTCCTAATTTGGGGATTTTCAAAGAAGCCGAAGCAATGATGATAGTCCAATTTGACGAAAATATTGAAGAGACGTTTAAAAAATTTGAAAAAACTTTGGAAAAATTTGAACTATGCGGGGAAATTATCAAAGATACCGAGAAAATGAATCAGATTTGGGAATTGCGGAAATGTCTATTGCCTTTGACTGCCAAATTTTCAACAACAACAAAACCATTGGTTTCAATTGATGATGTGGGCGTGGCAACAAAAGATATGCCTGATATGATTAAGGATTTACGTAAAATATTCAAAGATTTAAAAATGCAAGTGGCTCTTTACGGCCATGCTGGCGCTGGCACAATTCATATTGACCCGGTGATTGAAGCCACAACCAAAAAAGATCTTAAAAAAATTAAAATAATTGCTGATAGGGTCTATAAAGCAACATTTAAATATAACGGCACAACAGCCACAGAACATGGCGGAGGCAGGTGCAGAAATATGTATTTGAAAAAAGAGTGGGGGAGCAAGATTTATAAATATTTACGGGAAATAAAAAATATTTTTGACAAGGACGATGTTTTGAACCCAGGAACAATGTTTAATACTGAAAAGAGAGAAATCTATGACGATGTAAAGATTCCAATGCAGCATTTGTCCAACGAAGAATGGCCGTGTATGGATTGCGCATATTGCCAGTCAAAATGTCCGGCCTGGCTAAAGTCCAAGAAAGGGGAGACTGGGCCAAGACAATTTAAAAATTTGATTAGATATTGGGTTTTAAATCTGAAGAAAAATGATCCGGAGAGGGAAAAAATAAAACAGCAGATTCAAACCTGTATTTTATGCGGAAACTGCACCAAGACCTGCGAGAAAATAGTGGGCGCGCAATTAAAAGAGTTTAATGATAAATGGCGCAGGGCAGAGTTGAAAAAATAAATAATATATGATAAGCTGGAAAACAAGGAGGTAGAGATGAAAATAAGAGAAATATGGAACTTTTTCAAAGATGCCCGTCGAATGGGGGCAGAGTTGAGAATTCTCATCTTTGAATGGCTATTATTTTCGGGCCTAGAGAAAAGGAGGTGAACTGTGAAACGGTTCATGATTCCGCGCACAGCACATTGCAGCTCCGGCTGCCAACGAAGGGGGTCGACCAACAGGTCGACCCCCGTTTTTATTTTATCTATTGACCCTTCACCTTTATTCGTTGCGGAATGGTTTTAACTATATTTGTTTATATCTGCATTTTATGACGGGAGAATCCGAAATTTATCCGGTAAAAGGTGAAAGGGTTGACAAAATACCACCTTGTATGCTATACTTATAGTATCTAAAAGGGAAAGGAGAAAGCGGATGAGTACTTATAAGTTCTTTTCGATTCTAGCCGGGGTTATCTTTACTCTCGCTTTCGTTCCTTATATCAGGGCGATTGTGCAGAAGAAGACAAAACCGGCAAAGGCTTCCTGGGTGATTTGGGCGAGCTTGGACACTATTACGTTCGCAGCCATGGCGGTCAAAGGTACGATTAACGGTCAAATCGCATCCGCAATCGTATGTGCCTGGAGCGTCGCAATTCTGGCCATGATTTTCGGAACCAAGGGTTGGACCGAGTTAGACAAAGCTTGTTTGGCCGGCGCTTTGTTGGGGGTGGGCTTATGGCTCGCTTTCAACGATGCCATCTTCGGCATCATCGTTGGTCAGCTGGTGATTTTTCTTGGCTCCATTCCAACCTTCCGAAATGCGTGGCGGAATCCAGAACACGAAAACAAAACAGCATGGTTTCTTTACTGGCTGTCTTGTTTTCCCGCAGTTTTCGCTGCGAGTAAGCAAATGACTTTTGAAAGCTTGGCCCAACCAATCAATTTTTTCCTGATCGAAAGCGTGATGGTTTATTTGCTTTTCATCCGGAAACCCAAGAATGTTTGCAAAAGCGGGGAATGAGATGAAAATCTCAAACCCCGCTGTTTTTACTTGCCCCGCATCAATTTTGCCATCAAAAAGGCAAAATTTTTATTTTAATATAAACAAGATTGTTTCTCGCGAGGCGCGAGTGGCGAACCCCGAAGTATAACCCTTGGTTAACTACGGGGCAAGTAGCCACAAGATTATTGATTATGGGTGCCTGCCCCGTACCGAACTTGTTCTGGTACCGGGGCAGCGCCTCGCCGTAAAAAATCAAGCAAAATTTGGTGCTGGGGTTACAACTCCGTCTGATATAATTTTTCCTGGCTTAGGAAATAGAGGGTGCTGGTTTTGGAATCGTATTTTATTTCCGGCTTTTCGGTGGTGATGAAATTGATAGTGTTGCGCGGGGTGCGGTTGTCCAGTTCGGTTATCAAAATTTCGCTGTCAGTCGCGATAATAAGATGTTCATCGGTTCTTGGATACCAAATTGCGTTATTTATTTTTTCCGTAAAAATTATTTTTTCAATCTCGCCTTTCTTTCTTAAAAAAGAATTATCTATGTCGTCCAGCCACAAAATTTCAACTGACTTGTCTTTTTGGCAAAGCAGTTTTTTATTGTCATCGGACAAAATCCATTTTCCTTCGTTAAAACTCGGAAAAACCTGATCAAAAACTGGAGTTGATTTTAAACTGGTTAAGTCCAGTTCATAAATTATTTCGCTATAATATTCTGAATAGATTATACCATCTTTGTATATTGTATAATTTGTAATACTTGGAACCAACGGCCCTGATAAGCTTGAACTGGCAACATTGTTTTGATTTATTTTTAAAGAATAAAGATTATCGTCTCCGATAAAATAAAATTTGTTTCCCTTTAAGTCGTGGCTAAAGTTGTTAATTTTTAAAATTTTATTTTTTGAGCTCTTTTTAACAATGTCTATTAATTCTTTTTCTGAATATTGTTCTTTAAATAAAGGTTGATTTGCTTCGTTTTGGTCAATTAAAAATATTTTCGGATTAGAAGGCACCAAAAATATTTTTTCAGCTTTTGTAACTATCCAGGGCTTTACAACTAATTCCTTTTGCCATAAATGATAATTTTCTTTGACCAATTTTACATTATAGACCTTTGGAACTAATCTTTTTATAAAATTATTTGTTTTGCCGTTTTCTTTGCTATCAATATAAATATCCGCTTTTTGAGGATATGATTTCAAATAGATTCCACCAGTGGCAACGAATATTTTCTTTTCAAAATCAAAACTGTATCCCCGGGCATAAAAAATAATTGTCGGAACAAAAACGATAAAAAAAAGCAGAAATATGTAGAAAATTATTCTTCGTGTTTTTCTGGTCATATTATCAGTTTAACGCTTTTTGGCGCTATTGCCAAGAGAAAATTTTTAGCGTAAGATTAAATTATGTTTGTGAAAAAAATCGGAATTGATTTGGGCACGACAAACACCTTGGTTTATGTGCCCAAAAAAGGAGTGGTGGTCAATGAGCCATCTGTTATTGCTATTTCAATAAGCGATAATCGGGTTTTGGCAGTGGGCAACGAAGCAAGAGAAATGATCGGTAAAACGCCGGATACAATTGTGGCTTGCAGGCCATTAAAAGATGGGGTTATTGCCGATTACAGGGTTACTCAAGCAATGCTGTCGTATTTTATAGGCAAGGCAGAGGGCAAAATCAGGATTTTTAGGCCGGAAGTGATGATTTCTGTGCCAGCCGGCATAACTTCAACAGAAAGAAGAGCTGTTATAGAGGCGGCAATCCAGTCGGGCGCGAAATCAGCTTATCTGGTTAAAGAACCGGTCTTGGCTGCTATAGGCGCGGGAATTCCCATAAACACTCCGGCTGGCAATATGATTGTTGATATTGGCGGCGGAACAACGGAAGTGGCGATTATTTCTTTGGGCGGGATTGTTGCCTGGTCGTCTGTTAAAGTTGCTGGCGATAAATTAGACAGAGCAATCACCGATTATATCAAAAAAAGGCATAATCTGGCCATTGGTGAAAGAACTGCCGAAGAAATAAAAATCAATATCGGAAGTGCCTTACTTAATTCGGAAAGGGGAAGCATGAAAGTGAAGGGCAGGGACTTGATAGAAGGCCTGCCAAAAACAATAGATGTTTCAAACAAAGAAGTTGTTGAAGCGATTACAGGGGAACTGAAAGAAATGATTAGGGCCATAAAAAGTGTGCTGCAGGAAACACCGCCGGAACTGGCTGCCGACGTTATGAATAGAGGGATAATATTGTCGGGCGGCGGCGCTTTGCTGAATAAAATAGACGAATTAGTTACTCAAACAACGGGCGTGCCTTGTTATGTTGCGGACGAACCATTATTATGCGTTGTAAAGGGTACTGGAATCGCCTTGGAAAATTTGGAGGTTTATAAAAGAAGCATAATGAGCAAAAAATGAAAATAGGAATTCAAATCAGCTTAAATTTAAAAAATAAAGGCGGAAATGAAGAGTATGTTTGTCAGTTATTGAAGCATTTGCCAATGGTTGATGATTATAAAAATCATCAATTTTTTATATACAATAAAGAAACCTTGAAATGGCCGTTTAAATGGGGGTGGACGCAGATAAGATTAAGCCGGGAAATACTGAAAAATAGGCCTGATATTTTGTTTGTGCCAGCCCATACTTATCCGATTATTTACCCCGTACTTAAGTATAAGTATGGGGTCCATCCGAAAACAATCACCGTGATTCATGGAGTAGAATTCAAGGCAATTCCGGAAAAATATTCTTTTTGGGAAAGATTAAGATTGGATTTTTTGACAAAAAGAAATATTAAAGCGGAAAAAATAATCGTTTCTTCGCAAAATACCAAGAACGACCTAACAAAATATTATAAAGTTAATCCAGAAAAGATTTTTGTTGTTTATTTGGGTGTTGAAAAGCCGGGAATTGTAAAAAACGAGAATTCAAGAAAATATATTTTGTATTTAGGAAGCGGACACAAAAGAAAAAATTTAGATAACTTGAAAAAAGCGTACGAGATTTTAAAAAATAAATATAATATAAAACACGAATTGATTTTAGCCGGAATTAACAAAGAATTAAGCGGACAAGAAAAATGGGAACTATTAAAAGACGCGGATATTTTTATTTATCCATCTCTTTATGAGGGTTTTGGCTTTCCGCCACTGGAAGCTCAGTCATTCGGTGTGCCTGTTGTTGCGTCAAGCACCGGCAGTTTGCCAGAAATTTTAGGGGATTCGGCTTTATTGGTTAATCCTTATAATCCAGAAGAAATCGCTGAAATGATTTATAAAATAATTAGCGATCAAAATTTAAAAAACTACTTAATAAATAAAGGATTTGAAAATATAAAAAGATTTAACTGGAAAAATTGCGCAGAACAAACCCTTAAAACAATATGCGAATAGCTTTAATTAATGACTATTTAACACATTTTGGCGGAGCGGAAAAGACATTTAAGGTTTTGACCGAGATTTTTCCTGATGCTGATATTTATACTCTTTTTTATGACCCCTCGATTTTAAATAAATTTAAACTCGGGGCAGGTAAAAAAATAAAAACCTCATTTTTGCAAAAATTCCCGTTATTTTTAAGAAAAAAATACCAATGGCTTTTACCCTTTTTGCCCATTGCAGTTGAAAGTTTGGATTTGCGGGATTATAATTTGGTTATTTCTTCAAGCCATTCTTTCGCAAAGGGGATTATAACAAGGCCAAAAACAATTCATATTTGCTATTGCTATAGTCCAACCAGATATTTATGGGATAAATCCAGACCGAAATCTTTTTTGAATTATTTCAGAATTTGGGACAGACAAGCATCAGAGCGAGTGGATCATTTTGTGGCTATTTCACGAGTCGTGCAAGAAAGAATAAAAAAATATTACAAACGCGAGTCTATTATTATATACCCGCCCGCCACGCAAGACAGGTTGCTGGCGTTGCGGGCAGGCCCGCCTGTTCAATTTCAAAAGGAGTACTACTTAATTGTGTCGCAACTCCGCAAATACAAACGAATTGATTTGGCTGTTGAGGCGTTTAATAAGCTGGGCTTGAATTTGGTTATTATTGGTCAAGGGTCGGAAAGAAAAAAATTGCAAAGAAAAGCAAAGAAAAATATCAAATTTCTTGGCTGGAAATCAGACGAGATTGTTGCTAAATATTACAAGAATTGCATTGCGTTTATTTTTCCATCAGACGATGATTTTGGCATTGCGCCAGTTGAGGCAATGAGTTATGGTAAGCCAGTTTTGGCCTTCAGAAAAGGCGGGGCATTAGAGACAATTATTGAAGGAAAAACCGGAGAATTTTTTGATTTCCAAAACGTGGCAGTGTTGGCTGATGGCGTCCGTCGTCTTCGTTTAAATTTAGATAAATACGACCCGAAATTTATTTCCAGCCACGCCCAAAAATTCAGCAGGCAAAGGTTTGAAAAAGAGTTCAAAGAATTCATAGACAAATTATATTGATTATGATAAAATTGTTTCTATGGCATCAGAAAGAAACCAGATAATTTTTGATTTTTTTAAAAATGCGGTAGAAACAGACAAATTAAGTCATGGTTATTTGTTCTGGGGCGGGGGAGAAGAAATGAAAAAAGCCGCGTTTTGGCTGGCTGAATTTTTAAAAACCGACCCTTTTGACATTCTTTATCTGAGCGTATTAGAGGATAAAAAGGAAATTTCCATTAATCAAATCAAGCAAATTAAAAAGCACTTGAGCTTGTCGTCTTACAGTGGTTTATATAAATTTGCTATTATTGATAAAGCGGAAACAATGGCCCGCGACGCTTCCGATGCTTTGCTGAAAACCCTTGAAGAACCGCAGGGAAAAACGATTTTAATCCTACTGGCGCCTAATCCGGATTTACTGCCAAAAACAATTATTTCCAGATTGCAAGACATAAGGTTTCAGCCGGCTGCTTTAAACAAGATTTCAGAAAATATCATAAATAAAGAGCACATAGGCCTTTTGCAAAAGCCGTTAAATGACATTTTTAAAGCAATAGAAAAAATTTCAAAAGAGGAAACAGAAATTTTTCCATTATTGGATTCTTGGTTATTTTGGTTCAGGGAAAAATTAATAAATAAAAACGAGACAAAATATTTAAAAACAATCCAAGAAATCCAAAAAACAAAAGAATTGATTTCAACATCAAATATTAATAAAAGATTGGCATTGGAAAATTTAATTTTATGTATAAAAAATTGATTGACGATATAAAGCCAAACATGGAGAAGGCGATGGAGTTTTATAAAAAGGAACTGGCGAAAATTAAAACAAGCCGGGCAACACCGGTCATGGTTGAAGATATTGAAGTTGATTGTTACAATCAAAAACTTCCCGTAAAACAACTGGGGACAATCAGCGCGCCCCAGCCAAGAGTAATTGTTATCCAGCCGTGGGACAAAAGCGTTCTGCCAAATATTGAAAAAGCAATCAGAAATTCATCCAGTTATAGCCCAGTTGTTGACGGCGAAGTTGTCAGGATTAATATTCCGCCATTGTCAGAAGAGCAAAGAAAAGAATATGTGAAAATAATTGCCGAAAAAGCCGAGGAAGTGAGAATTTCCATAAGATTGGACAGGGAAAAAACCTGGAAAGAAATTCAGGAAATGGAAAAAAAGGGGGAACTGCGCGAAGACGATAAATTTCGCGCCAAAGACGATTTGCAAAAACTGATTGATGATTATAATGAAAAAATAGAGCAATTAAAAACTTCCAAAGAAAAGGAAGTAATGACAGTATGATTCTTACGATTATTGTATTTATTTTAATATTGGGAATTTTGGTGTTTGCCCATGAATTGGGACATTTTGTGAGTGCTAAACTTTTCAAAGTAAAAGTGGAAGAATTTGGTTTTGGATTTCCACCTCGCCTTTTCGGTTTTAAAAAGGGCGAAACAATTTATTCTTTAAATGCAATTCCGATTGGCGGATTTGTAAAAATTTTCGGGGAAGAAGGAGACAAGAAAAAAAGTCAAAGTAAACGAGCATTTTACAATAAGCCAATCTGGCAAAGAGCAATTATTCTGGCAATGGGCGTTATAATGAATTTATTTGTTGCCGGAGTTTTTCTTTCAATTGTCCACGGGGTCGGAATTCCAAGTGTAATTGAAAGCGGGCAGGAATCAAATTATAGGGATATTAAAATTCAGATTGTTGGCCTTGCTAAAAATTCTCCCGCTGAAAAAGCCGGGCTTAAAATCGGCGATTCGATTATCGGGCTTTCTTTTAAAGACGAGCAGACAGAAATAAAAGAAATAGAAAACGTTCAGACATTCATCGCAATGCATGTCGGTGAAGAGATTACTTTTAAAATAAAAAGAGGGGAGAGTGTTTTTGAAAAAAATATTTTGGCAAGGATTTCTCCGCCTGAAGGCGAAGGGGCAGCGGGGTTTGCAATGACAAAAACAGGATTAATTTCTTATCCTTGGTATAAGGCGATTATAATGGGTTTTGCCACGGTCGGAAAATTGACAGTAACAATTGTTTCAATGTTTTATTTATTGATAAAAACATTGATTTTAAGGGGTACTATGATCGGAGAGATTGCGGGTCCAATCGGAGTTGCCGTCTTAACTTCGCAAGTAGTGCAGCTTGGCTGGAGTTATGTATTGCAATTTGCGGCCTTTCTTTCGATTAATTTGGTGATAATCAATATTTTGCCGCTTCCGGCACTGGACGGCGGCAGATTGCTGTTTTTACTGATTGAAAAAATCAAAGGCAAGCCGGTAAATTTTAAAATCGAGCGCTTTGCCCACGCCCTCGGCTTCGCAATTCTAATCGGTTTGATGATAATAATAACTTTAAGAGATGTAATTAAATTATTTTAAATTATGCTTACAAAACAATCGGAGGATTTTTCAAAATGGTATAATGAGGTGGTTTTACAGGCGGATTTGGCTGATTATGCGCCAGTCAAGGGCTGTATGATTATCAAGCCCTATGGTTATGCTATTTGGGAAAACATCCAGAAAATAATGGATATTGAAATTAAAAAATTAGGAGTAAATAATGTTTACTTTCCTTTATTTATTCCTGAAAGATTTTTTAAAAAAGAAGCGGAACATGTTGAGGGGTTTAACCCGCAGGTTGCCTGGATAACCCATGGCGGAGGAAAAAAACTGGAAGAAAAATTGGCAGTAAGGCCGACTTCCGAGACCATAATGTACGATTCTTTTCAAAAATGGATTCATTCATACCGCGATTTGCCTTTGAAAATAAATCAATGGGCGAATATTGTTCGATGGGAAATGAGGCCGAGATTATTTTTAAGAACTTTGGAATTCTTGTGGCAGGAGGGGCATACTGCTCATGCTACTGAAAAAGAAGCCGATGAAATGGCAATGTCCGCTTTAAAAATGTATCAGGATTTTGTTGAGAATTATTTGGGAATTTATTGTCTTTCAGGCAGAAAAACAGAAGCGGAAAAATTCGCCGGCGCGAATTATACTCTTTCAGTTGAGGCGTTAATGAAAGACAATAAAGCTCTTCAAATGGGAACATCCCATCAATTAGGGCAGAATTTTTCAAAATCATTCAATATCCAATTTTTAAACGAGAAAGGCCAGAAAAGTTATGTTTGGCAAACCAGCTGGGGGGTGAGTACAAGAATGATCGGAGGATTAATAATGGCGCATGGCGATGACAAAGGCTTGATTTTGCCCCCAAAAATTGCGTCTTATCAAATTGTGATTATTCCGATTTCCGAAGAACCAGCTGTTAAAAAATATATTTCCAAAACAGAAAAATATTTGTCAGGCCAAAATATAAGATTTCATACTGACTGGCGAAACCAGACGCCTGGCTGGAAATTTCATGAATGGGAATTAAAAGGCGCGCCATTAAGAATAGAAATCGGTCCGAAAGAGACAAAAGAAAATAAAATAACTTTTGTTTTAAGGGATACCCTGAAAAGGGAAACTGTTTTTTTGAAGCAATTTAAGCCGGAAAAATTATTAGATAACCTACAAAAAAGATTATTGGAAAAATCCAAAAAATTTACCCTGGAAAATACCCGAGAAGCAAAATCGTATGCAGAATTTAAAAAAGTGATTAAAGAAAAAGGCGGATTTATTAAAACGCATTGGTGCGGAAATGAAAAATGCGAGAAAGAAATAAAGAACGAAACAAAAACAACAATAAGATGCATTCCTTTTAATCAAAAAAACAAAATCGGAAGGTGTATCAAATGCGGCAAAGAGGCGAAAACAGAAGTTTTATTTGCTAAGGCCTACTAAAATGTTCAATAAAATTCTCGGAAAATTTTCAAAAGACGTAGGGATTGACTTGGGAACTACCACGACCCTGGTTTATGTCAGGGGTCGGGGTATTGTTATTAACGAGCCGTCGGTAGTGGCAATTAATCAGAAAACCGGACAGATTTTGGCAATCGGCGATGAAGCCAAAAAAATGGTTGGCCGAACACCTGCCCATATTCTTGCAACAAGGCCTTTGCGCGATGGCGTGATTTCCGATTTTGAAGTCACAGAACAAATGCTTCGTTATTTTATAAATAAAGTCCATAAAGGCAGCTTTGCGATTTTGTCCAGACCAAGGGTTATCGTTGGCATCCCTTCCGGCATAACAGAAGTTGAGAAAAAGGCGGTAAAAGACGCGACTTTAAGCGCCGGAGCAAGAGAAGTTTATTTGGTTGAGCAGGCAATGGCAGCGGCAATTGGCGCAAGGTTGCCGGTTCAGGAGGCGCTGGGGAATATGATTGTTGATATTGGTGGAGGTACGGCTGATATTGTGGTAATTTCTTTGGGTGGGATTGTTGCCTGTAGAACATTGAAAGTTGCGGGCGACAGGTTAAACCAAGACATAATAAATTACGCTAAAGATGAATTAAAACTTGTCTTGGGAGAAAGAACGGCCGAAGATATTAAAATTGCCATTGGTTCTGCTTATAAACTGGATGAAGAATTGGAAGCGCCCATCAGAGGAAGAGATATTCCAACCGGCTTGCCAAAAGAAATAATCGTCAGCAGCGAAGAAATCAGGAAAGCCCTTTCTGGATCAATCGAGACCATTATTGAAGCTATTAAAAACACTATTGAAGCAACTCCGCCGGAACTGGTTGCCGATATTATGCATAGAGGCATTGTTTTGGTTGGCGGAAGCAGTTTGCTTAGGAATCTTGATAAGTTAATCAGCAGAGAGACAAAAATGCCGGTAAAAATAGTAGACGACCCATTAACAGCAGTGGCGAGAGGCGCGGGCATTATTTTGGAAGACATAGATAAATTGAGGGATGTTTTAATAGAAACCGATTATGGCCAAATTCCTAGATAGGAAATATTTTTCAGCCATCATTATTGTGGCTGTGGTTGTGCTGTTATTGAATATTGTCCCGGGTTTTTCAAAAAAACTTGGGAATTTTGTTTTTAAGGTATTTTCTCCAATCAGGATTTTCGTTGCAAGAATCGGAGACAAGACAATTGGATTTTTTGAAATAATAATCAATATAAAAAATTTAAACAGAGAAAATATTGAATTGAGACAGCAAAACAAGGAATTAGAAGGCGGAATTGTAAAATTAAAAGAACTTGAAAGAGAAAACGAAGAACTGAAACAGGCGCTGAAAATTTCAAGCGAAAATCAAAATATTCTGGAAAAAGCTCTGATAGTCGGAAAAGATGTTCAGGGAATTCAGGATTGGATTTTAATAAATCGGGGTAAAAAGCACGGCATTGAAAAAGACCTTGCGGTTGTTTCAAAAGAAATGGCTTTGGTGGGCAGAGTCGTTGAAGTAATGGATAGTTTTTCAAAAGTAATGCTAATTACAAATAAAGATTGCGTGGTTGCCGCCATTGCGGAAAAAAGCCGCGCCCAGGGCTTAGTCAAAAAAGAGGAAAAAGGAGGACTTTTTATGGATTTTATTCCCAGAACAGAAAGATTGGAAACAGGAGAAAGAATTATTACCTCCGGAATGGATAAAATTTATCCAAAGGCGATTTTAATAGGCAAAATAGAAAAAATTGATTTATCCCAAAATCAACTGTTCCAAAAAATTACAATAATTCCGGCTGTTGATTTTGGGAAATTAGAAAGCGTTTTTATAATAAAATGAAAATTATTTTTACAATAATTTTTATTTTCATCTTGCTGTTTTTCCAGGTGGGAATTCTGCCGAATTTGGCCATTTTTAACGCTTTTCCCAATTTAATTTTGTTATCAATATTATCTTTGTGCATTTTAAAAGAACCGAGGCAGATTATTGGCTGGATAATTTTTGGCGGTTTGTTTCTGGACATATATTCTTTATCCGATTTTCTCGGCATTTCTATCATAAGTTTATTTTTGGCCGGCTCAATAGCTTATTTTTTAAGCCAAAATCTTTTCAAGAAAAGTACGAAATCTTCTCTTCTTACTGTTTTTTTAATATCAATTTTCTTTTATAATGTTTTTCTCGCCTTTTTATTCAAGATAGCCGGAACGGGTTTTTATTTTGGATTTTTAAATTTTATAACCAATATTTTTTACAATTTAGCTTTGTCTTTGCCTGTTTTCGGATTGATTAAAAAACTATGTTAGAAAACGATAAATATAAGGTAAAACGAAAATACAGGGACGACATCGGGCCTGAAGAGATTTTTTTGGATTCGGAAAGATTAAGAGAATCGCCCGAAGGAGAAAGGGAAAAATTGGAAAAACCCATACAAGAACGGGTTTTAAAATTGTTTTTTGGAATTGTTATTCTGCTGCTTTTTGTCTTATTCGTAAAAAGTTTTCAGCTGCAAATAATAAAGGGGAGTTATTGGCAGAATTTAGCGAACGAAAATAAAATCCGTTCCTACCCCATAAGACCCTTGAGGGGAATTATTTACGACAAAAATAAAAATCCTTTGGCCGTAAATATTCCCAAAATAGACATTGCCGTGATTCCCGCTGATTTTGTTCAAGAAGAAAATTATAAACAAATAATTAAAGATTTATCAGCTCAATTAAACAAACCAAAAGAAGAGATAACAGAGATAATTAAGAACCATATCAATATTTCATACCCTATAATTATTTCAGAGGATATAAGTACGCAAAAAGCTCTTGTTATTGAATCGGAATTTATAGATTTTCCTTCGATCAGGGTTATAAAAGATAATCGCAGGCAATATGAAGACGGCCCTGCTTTTGCCCATGTTTTGGGTTACGTAGATAAAGCCAATGAAAGTGAAGTCAAGGATAAAAATTATTTATTGGATGATTATATCGGGAGAACAGGGCTGGAAAGCGTTTATGAAAACACTTTACGGGGGGCATACGGCCAAGAATTGGTTGAAATTGACAGCTTGGGCAGAACTCAAAAAGTTTTAGCCACAAAAGAGCCGGTTTTTGGCAATGATTTGGTTTTATCAATAGACGCTGATTTACAAAAAAAGATTTATCAGCTCCTGAAATCAAAATTAAGCAGTATCAATGCCGTAAAAGCAGCTGCTGTTGCGATAAATCCGCAGAACGGAAAAGTTCTGGCAATGGTCAGTTTGCCGAGTTTTGACAGCAATGATTTTATCAAAGGATTAACCCAGGAAGAATTTAATAAGATTTTTAACAACAAAAACGAACCGCTTTTTAATAGGGCGATTTCCGGAGTTTATCCTCCTGGCTCAACAATTAAGCCGTTGCTTGCTTCTGCTGCCTTACAGGAAGGCGTTATTACTCCAAAAACGCAGATAAACTGCCCAGGATATTTGAATATTATGGATAAATACAATTCAAATGTGGTTTGGACTTATGGCGATTGGAAAGCCCACGGCACGGTCGATATTTACAAGGCGATTGCCGAATCCTGTAATGTGTTTTTTTATACTGTTGGCGGCGGATATGGCAATATTGAGGGTCTAGGTATTGAAAGGATTAAAAAATATTTGAATCTTTTTAATTTGGGGAAAACGCTGGGCATAAATCTTCCGGAAGAAAAATCGGGATTTATTCCCAGCCCAGAATGGAAAACAAAAGAGAAAAAAGAACAATGGTATATCGGCGACACATACAATTGCTCCATTGGCCAGGGAGATATTACTGTCACGCCCTTACAAATGGCAATAGCAACAGCAACAATTGCCAATGGGGGCACCACATACAAGCCGAATTTATTGGAAAATGATAAGCCGGAAATAATAAACAAAAATTTTATAAATAAGGACCTTATAGAAGTCGTAAGAAAAGGGATGAGAGAGGTCATTATTTCCGGCTCGGCGCGTTCTTTGGCAAGTTTTCCAATTGAACTTGCAGGCAAAACAGGCACTGCCGAAAGCTTTAAAGGAAAAGCACCCCATAGCTGGTTCACTGTTTTTGCGCCCTATAATAATCCGGAAATTGTTTTAACGATTTTAATTGAAAACGGGGGCGAGGGGAGCACAACGGCCGTGCCTATTGCAAAAGATATTTTAGAATGGTATTTTAATAGATAACATATATTATGAATAGATATATAACGCAGCAAAAATTAAACGAACTGAAAGAGGAATTGGAAAGATTAATTTCCGAAAGGAAAGAAATCGCAAAAAGAATTCACGACGCCCAGGATATGGGCGATTTGGCTGAAAACGCGGAATACGCGGAATCAAAAGAAGCCCAGGCGTTCAACGAAGGCAGAATTTTAGATTTAAAATCGCTTATAAAAGAAGCGGTAGTTATTTCCGGCAAAAAAAATTGCGAAATAGTGGAAGTCGGATGCCTTATCAAAGTTCGGAACCACGACGGAAAAAGAGAGTTTTCAATTGTCGGCTCAACAGAAGCAGACCCCTTTAAAGGAAGAATATCGAACGAATCGCCATTGGGCCGGGCCTTTTTGGGCAAGAAAAAAGGCGATGAAGTGATAGTTCAAACGCCCAAAGGTAAAATTCATTACAAGATTTTAAAAATCAATTAAATTTGCTATATTTAGTTTAATAACGGGGTCTGATTGTCCGCATATCGGGAAAGGCAACCCAGCCGAGTTCTCGGCCCAGCAAAATAAGCAAGAGGATTCCTAAACGGCGTCCTTCAGGAATTACTCAAGCTTGTTCTCTTGTAAAGCGGCTTTAGACCCCGTTTTTTTTATTTGTCTTGAAAAGTGGTATAATACGAGTATGTTTTTTATGTCTAAAAAATCGGTCGGCTTGGATATCTCGGACAAGGCAATAGAAATAGTTGAGATAAAAAAATCGGGCAACAGGATAAAAATTTCCAAGTTGAATCGCGTGAAACTGGAACCGGGCGTTTTAAAAAATGGGATAATTGAAAACAGAAACGAACTCAAACAATCCCTGAAAGACGCCCTCAAAAAAGCAAAGCCCAAGTCGATTAAAATAAAAAATATAATTTTCGGACTGCCCAAAAAACAGGTAATAATCTTGGTTTTGAGCATGGATTTTTATGCAAAAAAAGAGGAGTTGATTTTAGAGGCGATACAAGAACGCATTGGCCTGAATAAAGATGAGATAGTATTTTCGTACAATATTATAAAAGAAGACGGCGATAATATAGAAATATTGGTCGCGGCCGCAAGCAAGGCCTATGTCTTGGAGTGGCTTAAATTTTTTAAGGATTCAAAAATTAAAGTAAAGTTTTTTGACATAGAAACCCTCGCTATATTTAGAGGGCTTACCAGATTAAAAGGAGAAATAATTTGTATAGTTGATGTTGATAGCTCCTTCAGTAATATAGCCATATTTGATAAAAATGGCTTAAGGCAATTTTCCTCTATAAAAATCGGGGCTGATTCATTTAAAGATGAGAGAAAAATAAGTTCGAATTTAAATAAAATAAACAAAGAATTAAAGGAACTAACAAATGATTTCCAAAGAAAGACGAATCAGACAGTGAACGAGATAATTTTAGTCGGAGAAATAGAAAAACTGGAAAATATAATTGATTATTTTGCCTCAAACCTCGGAGCAAATGTTTCTTTAGGAGCGTCTGTTCTTCACGGAACCGGCCTTCCCAGCGACTTTATCGAAGCAATTGGCTTGGGAATCAGGGGCTTGCGGAAGAAATGGTCCAATGATTTATTTTTACCGGCCAAAATAACAAAAAAAGAAAACAAAAAACAGAAATCTTCAGAAAATACAGAAAAAGAAAAACTACTGCAAACAGCAAGTTATAAATTGAGAAATAAAAAAAGAAAAAATATTTTTCTTTCTATTTCAGTAACTTCGCTTATAATTCTTTTGATTGCCCTGGCAGTATTATCGGTTTGGTATTTTAAATTCTACAAGCCGAAGCACGTTGGTTTTAAATTCTATAAACCAGAACACGTTGAAGAGCCAAAAACAAATCAAGAGCAAACAGAAACGCCGGAACAAGCAGAAGAAAATATTGATACTGGCACGGATTTAAACGAAGCAGAAGAAACAGCAGAAATAACAATGGTTTTAATTAAAGACACGGAAACCGGCTGGCTTAATGTCAGACAGGGTCCGGGCAAGCAATATTTGATTTTAGTTAAAATTTATCCAGGCGAAAAATATCCGTTTTTAGAAGAAAAAAACAACTGGTATAAGATAGAATTAAAAGATAAAACCCAAGGCTGGATTTTATCCGATTACGCGACTAAGATTGTGATTGAATAAGAAATAATTCTATGCTGCATATTGACTCAACTAAATTTGGGGAGGTGATAATTCACCCCGTTAAATCCCCGATAAATCGGGGTTCGCCGAAGGCGAAATTTAACGGGGTAAACAAATATCATCAGGTTTTGATTATTGGCGATAAAATTGAGGAAAGAGATTATAAAAAACTGCACGAACTGTTCGACAGTTCGCACAAAATAGGGGATTGGGAGATCGAGAAACTTTTAAAAGGAGATCCGCAAGTTATTATTGTTGGAACTGGCCAAAACGGGGCGATGGAATTAGATAAAGAAACAATCCAAAAACTTCAAAGCAAGGGAGCAGAAATTATTTTTGACGCCACACCAAAAATAATCGAAATTTATAATGAAAAAATTAAACAAGGCGTTAAAACAAATGCCTTGATACATACGACGTGTTAAGTATTTACCCTGTTAAATAATTTTAAATTTCTTTGTTATGTTTTATTACATTTATATTTTAAAGTCGGGCAAAGATAAAAAATTATATACAGGGTATACTAATAATTTAAAATTATCCTGTTAAACTCTGCGAAGCAGAAACTGCAAAGCAGTTGTTTAATAGGATATTTAACAGGGTGAATAAAAAAATTATTTTAATTGCTGTAATATTAATCATTGTTGCTGGGATTGGTTATTTAATTTATCAATCTCAACAAAAGCCCGAACAGTTGACCGAGACGGAAAAAGCTTGTATTGATTCTGGTGGAACCGTAACCATTGCCGATTGCTGTAAATCAGCTTCTGATTTTCCTAATTCTTGTTTAATCGGCGCTTGCGGCTGCTCATCCGATAACAGTAAGCAAGTAAAAACCTGCGATTGCAAAGACGGCTGTTGGGATGGGACAAAATGCGTGAAAAGCCAAATTGATACCAGTGATTGGCAAGTTTATACTAACTCTAAATACGCTTATACTGTGAAATACCCTTCGGACTGGACAGTAAAACATGAATTCGGTCCTAATGAAATTCTCGGCTCTGGTTATTACGAATCGAATGTGTTCAGCTCTCCTAATGGATACGCTTTGGCATTTGCTGTGGTATTGAAAAATGGCGATGTCGTGCCTATTCCCAGAACAGGGGTTGGGGCAGGTGATTTTGTAGACAGTAATGACGAAACAGTAATGGTTGGCAATGTAGAAGTCGGGATGAAAAAACTTGTTTTTGAGGGGAAAGTAAAAGAATTATTTATTAATGATTTTGAGATTAACGGGTTCGAGGGAAAAGCTTATATAGGCTATTTTGGAAGCGAAAATTATGAGGATTTTGATATGAATGATGCCGAAGAAGTAAAAATTGCCAAAGCGATTCTCGAAAGTTTTGAACTTGCCCAGTCCTCAAGAATAGGTGATTTTTGCGGCAGATCCAGCAATGGTCAATGTTCTTCTGATGCTGATTGTATAACTGGCGGATGTTCTGGCCAGGTTTGCCAGTCAAAAAACGAAGAACCAATAATCACCACTTGCGAATACACAGATTGTTATAATCCACAACCATACGGAGTGACTTGTAGTTGTAAAGCCGGCAAATGCCAGTGGAAATAAAAATATATGAGCATCGAATCGCCGAAAATTGAGAAATTGGATAAAAGAACTATAAATTTAATATTGGAAAAAGTGGAAAGAGTAAAAAAGAAGAAAGACAGAATAGTTTTAATTTCTTTTAGTGAACTTTATAAGGCGTTGAATAAAAAGGAAAAAGGGTTAATTAAAGAAATTTTAGACATAAAACCCAGAAAATACGAATTCAAAGGACCGTTTATTGGCATTGAAAATCCTTCCAAAAACCCAGTATCGATTAAAGGACAGAAATATATTTTTAAAAAGAGAATTGTTAAAATCCCGGTCCAATATCTTCCTGAAAGAGTTTATTCGGCATATCTAAAATTGAATCAAGAAATCAAGAAAGATTTGGGCGTAAACCTGTTAATTGAGTCGGGTTATCGTTCGCCAGCTTATCAATTGTGTGTTTTTATTTATTATCTAAAATTCCACAAATGGAATTTTAAGAAGGTTGTAAAAAGAGCAGCTATTCCAGGTTACAGTGAGCACGGCGATTCTTTGAAGACAGCCATAGATTTCATAACAGAAAAAGGTATTCCTAACGACGAAAGGCCATTCGATTTTGTTAAAACAAGAGAATATAAATGGCTTCTAAAAAACGCTGAAAAATTCAATTTTTACCAGTCCTACCCAAAAGGCAATAAACTGGGAGTAGCTTTTGAGCCTTGGCACTGGAGATTTAAGAAATAAATCTATGCCGGACAAGAATATAATAAAACTGCAAAAAGAAACCTATTTAAAGATGATAAAAAACAGCATCGGAATAAAACTGTTTAATTCTCTTTTTGTAAAATTTAAAAATAGCGGAAAAATTATTGATATTCTTGATAATGGAATTTATTCTTGTGCATTTTTTGTGAGCAGTATTCTGGCTCTCTTGAAATATCTTGATTCTCCTCATACTACCGTAAAAAGCACTCGCGAGGCCTTGATTAAGAAAAAATGGAAGAGGATTAGAAAGGGCCCGATTCAGCTGGGCGATGTCTTAATTTGGGAAGAGATAACTTTTCCGGACGGAACAAAAAACCAACATATTGGTTTTGCTTTGAATAAAAAACAAGCAGTGTCTACAAGTTATAAAAAACGAAAAGTCGTAAAACACCACATAACATTTAATAATAAGAGGAAAATAATAGAAATTTTTAGATTTAAAGAAAACTTATGACTATCGAATCATTGGAATCGACAACCGAAGATAGCAATAAAGATAAAGAGCCGATTGTGGATATCGAGCTGAATAAGGCGACCCTGGACGAATGGGAAAGGCGCGGTTTGGACAAGGAGATCGAAAAGGCGCTTTCCGATTATAAGTTTACGGCTCCGCCCGGAGAAAAACTGGGATTTTTGGCGAAAAATTTTCCTGCTACAGCCGAGTTTATATGGAAAGCAGAAAGATCTTTTGCTCATTTTCATGCCAAGAACGAAAAAGCAAAGCTAAAAGAAGTGGAGAAATTAACCGAAAGAGCGATTCTTAATTTCGCTTTCGAAAAACTGGGTTTTGACGTAAGAAATCCGATTAAAATCAAAGAAGAAAAAATTGAAGCAAACGACAAAGAAATAACTCTTCAATATTTCGCTACCAACCAGCCGGATACTTTACTGGTTTTTGACGGCGAGTATTGGTATTTAAAAGAGGAGAAAAAAGATTCTTGATTCTTGATAATTAATAATTAATTCACCCTGTTAAATCCCGCATAGCGGGAATTCGCAGGGCGAATATTTAACAGGGTATATGGAACAAAAAACAAACGAAAATCCCCAGCCGGAAAAGAAAACGGAAGGCGGAGCAAACCCTTTAGCTATTATCAGCTATATCGGCCCTTTATGCCTTATTCCTTATTTAACCAAAGAAAAGGATGATTTTGTGAGTTTTCACGCCAAGCAGGGCTTGGTTTTGTTTATTTTGGAAATAATTACCTCGGCAGTTTCCTGGTTTTTTCCGTTTTTGAGTTATTTAATGAATCTTGTCTCTCTTGTTTGGTTTGTGTTTATCATTATCGGCATCATAAATGTAGTGAACAAGCAGAAGAAACAACTGCCCATCATCGGTTCTTTGGCCGATAAAATAAAGTAATAATGGCTAAAAAATTAATAAATTAAAAAGGATAATTAACTAAAATAAATCGTATGAAAGATTTTATTGATTTTATAAGAAAACAAGGGGTTGTGGGACTGGCTATCGGTTTTGTTTTGGGGGGAGCGGTATCAAAGGTGGTCAGCGCGCTGGTTGAAGATATAATTAATCCGATTATTGGAATCTTCTTGGGGAAAATCGGCGACCTTTCTGGACTGGCTCTACGTATTGGTTCGGCAAGAATAACTTTCGGCCACTTTATTTCTATTTTGATTGATTTCATCATCATCGCCCTTGTTGTTTATTACGGCTTCAAATATCTGAAATTGGACAAATTAGATAAGAATGAAAAATAAGCTTATAATCATTGTTAAATTTATTCTGGCGGTGTTTTTTTCTTTAATCTGGTTTATTCTTGTACAAGCAGAATATGAAATGATAACAAAACCCGAATTACAAAATGATTTTCCAATTATTAAGGGATTTTACGCGGTTTGTTTTCTTGGTTTTATTCTATTGATTATAGGTGTGGTTATTATTCTTTTATTGTATTCAATTAAGAGAGGTAAAAAACCTGCCAATCCGTAGCCTTGCGCGAAGGATGGGGGTATAATAAAGATATTTATGGTAAATTTATCGAATCCATGAGTAAAAAAGAAGCAAAAAGTTATCCACAGTTAAAATATTTGACTTTTGGATTAAGTTTTGATAAATTAGCAATATGGCTAAATTAGTGAATTGGGCAATTTTCGAGAGAAAACTGAAGGAGAAAAAACTCTTGATATTTACGCCTTTAGATATAAGGCGTATTTTTGGTGTGAGTAAAGTAGCTACTAGTTTTCTTCTTCATCGTTATACGCAACGCGGATATTTAATACAGCTGAAGAGAGGACTTTATACGATTTATGATACTGATATTCCTGATCTTTATTTAGCCAACAAACTTTATGAACCTTCTTACGTTTCTTTGGAGTTTGCCCTATCCTATCATCGGATTATCCCGGAAACAGTCTACGAGATTACTTCTGTAACGACAAAAGCAACTCGACATTTCAATGCCCTCGGCAAAATTTTTAGTTATCGCCGAATTAAAAAACAGGCCTTTACTGGATATTTTTTAAGCAAACACCGTGAAGTAACATTTATAATTGCCGAACCAGAAAAGGCCTTTGTTGACTTGACCTACCTTCGAGTTCTAAGCAATAAAAAACCAATCAGCAGATTTAATAAAGAAAAAATTAATCCAACCAAAGCTCTCCGCTATGCTAAACTATTTAATAATAATAAACTTATTAGCGTGATAAAAAATACACTTCGATGATTAGTCAAAATGAAATTCAAAAATTAGTCACTAAGTATCAGACCAACGAATTAAATATTGTTCGTGAATATTTTCAGCACCTTTTTCTTTCACAATTTTACAGATTAGAAGGAACCGAAAATGTTCTCTTTAAAGGAGGTACTGCCTTGCGAGTTATTTATGGTAGTCCTCGTTTTTCCGAGGATTTAGATTTTTCTATTTTTAAGGTAGAGCGATATCAACAAGAAAAATTTATTGAAGATTTATTTACTAAAACTCTTGCAGAAATAGAAAAAATTGGTATCCATGTAGAGCTTGGGCCAAAGCCCGGCGTAACCAGTGAAGGATATTATGGTGATGCGACCTTTAAATTATACGATTACCAGCCCGTGGGTGTTGAGATCAATATCTCTTCTCGTAATGGTCGGGATGCGAAAGGAGAAGTTGACAGCATAGCAAATGATTTTGTGCCCACTTATAATGTTTATCATTTACCTCAGACGGAGCTTATAGAGGAGAAGATTTTTGATGCTCTACTAAAAAGAAAGAAGCCCCGTGATTTTTATGATTTATATTTTATTATGCGAAAGGGTCTTTTGGAGCCAGAACAGAAAAAGCGACTAGCTAATGAAAGAAATATTATTGAATCGGAAGCAGAGAAAATTGATTTTAAAAGCGAGTTATCCGCATTATTACCCAAAGATCAACAAGATATCATTAAGGATTTTAAACGAAATCTTATCAATGAGTTAAAACGCCAACTCAATGGGTTTTGAAATATGAAGTTGCGGGATTTAGCAAAAATTGAAAGACCAAGAGAAAAATTAGAACAATAAAAACCCGATTAAAATTTTCCCGAAAATTTTTCCTTCCCGGGAATCAGCAGCAAGATTGGAGCACAGGAGAATAAGAGGAAAAAATTCGAGCAAGTAAAAAATTTATCCGCCTCAGGCGGGCCTGCCCGCTTCGGAAATATGAAAAATCGCCATTTTGGCGGTTTTTTGTTTTAAAATCTTGACAAAAGCTTTTAAATATCCTAAAATAGACATTGACACATACAAAAAGTATGTATGTCAATTCGGTCGGCGGACCTAAAACGCAGGAGGACATAATATGGGCTTTGACATCAACAAGGCAGCAAGGATTATGAGGGCAGGAAATAAATTTTCAGAAACCAACAAGAAGTTGCGGGATGCAGTATGTTCCTTTATCGAGTGGTTGTTCCAGGCGCTCGACGGGTACGAACTTCCAGGAGAAGAGTTTGGCTGGATTTTCAGAAGAAACAAAGAAAACGACCAGCAAATCCAGGTTTCGTTTAAGATGAACGTGGGTGGGTGGTATTATGTTGCCACGAATAGCGAAGAGCCCCAGATGAACAGTATTGCTTTATTGTGCCACGCATTAGCTGGACCCGAGGGAGAAACCCTTCTTGCTTGGCTGGAGGGAGAAACCAACGAAAGGAGTCAGCTTCTCGTAGCGCTCCAATCAGGAATCCAGGCCTTTCGTTCTTCAATTGCAGGACAGGGTTCATAACCCAAAGCCCGAACATGGTCGGGGTAGAGAATACCCCGACCTTTTTATTATGCTCGAGGGCTTGCCCTGTTTATTCTGAGCAGAGTTGAAGAAAATTTACCGAAGGGGTATGATGAAAATATGACCAAACGAGTTTTTATAATTCATGGCTGGGGCGGAAATCCCGATGAAGCATGGATGCCGTGGCTAAAGAAAAAATTAGAAAAGAAAAATATCGAAGTTTATTCCTTGCCAATGCCTAATGCCGAAAATCCCACAATCGGGGAATGGGTTTCTTTTCTTTCCGAACAAGTTGGCGAGCCGGATAAAAACACCTATTTTATCGGAGGCAGTATCGGTTGTCAGACGATTCTTCGTTATCTGGAAACATTGGAAGATAAAAAGGTCGGCGGAGCTGTTTTTGTCGCCGGCTGGTTTAATTTAAAGGGTCTCGACGAGGAGGATATAGAAATTGCCAAGCCGTGGATTGAAACACCCATAAATTTTGAAAAAATTCTAAAAACAACCAACAAATTTGCGGCAATATTTTCTGATAACGACCCATATGTGCCGATTGAAGATTCTGAAATTTTTAAAGAAAAATTGGGCGCAAAAATTATCATTGAACACAATAAGGGCCATTTTTCCGGCGAAGATAACATTACCGAATTGCCCATCGCCTTGGAAGAATTAGTAAAAATAATCAAATAAACTATGAAAGAAAATTTCAAAAGACGTCTATTTCAAAAGTTGGGCAATAAAAACCCGATTAAAATTTTCCCGAAAATTTTTCCTTCCCGGGAATCGGCAGCAAGATTGGAGCACAGAAGAATTGGAGGAAAAAAATAGGTTTATCCCGTTAAATATCCCACCTGCGGGATCCCCTTCGGGGATTTAATGGGGGCCTGCTCTTCCGTAACCTTGGTGAAGGAGAGTATAATAAAGAAGTATGAAAATAAATGATTTAAATCTCAAAAATTGGAAAGAGTATAATGATGTTTTAACTGATAGTTTGTGGTTGATTGGTGAACGAGATAAATCTGGGGCGCACAACAATGCTTACCATGGTAACTTTATTCCGCAAATCCCGAATCAATTGATGCGGAGATTTACCAAAAAAGGTGATGTTATATTAGATGCCTTTTTAGGCAATGGTACAACACTTATTGAATCAAAAAGACTAGAACGGCACGGAATAGGAATCGAGCTTTTGCCAGAAGTTGCGCGTTCAGCGATGAGATACATAAATAGCGAATCTTTAAATAGTGGGAAAGTCTTTACTGAAATTATTATTGCAGACAGCACAACAAAAGAAACGTACGAAAAAGTTCTGGATTCTCTCAAAAAAATGGGTCAAAAAAACGTTCATTTAATTATTTTACATCCCCCATATCACGACATAATAAAATTCAGCAACAGGAAAGAGGATTTATGTAATGCCGCGACAGTTGAAGAATTTACTAAAAAGTTTGGAGATGTGATAGAAAACTTTTCTGATTTATTAGAACGGAATAGATATTTGGCAATTATTATTGGTGACAAATACACGAATGGTGAATGGGTGCCTCTTGGCTTTTATCTTATGCAGGAAACATTGAAGCGCGGAAATGGATTAAAACTGAAAAGTATATTAGTAAAGAATATGGTTAATAATCGAGCGAAATTAAATCAAGAACATTTATGGCGTTACCGCGCTCTTGTCGGAGGTTTTTACATTTTTAAACACGAATATATCTTATTATTTCAAAAAAAGTGATATGACTACACATGTTTTTATCGTCGATAAAACTACTTTTAAACTCCACCTAGAGTACCTTTTTGCTGGTACTGGGGCAAAAGACAACAAGATTGATTTTAACAACAATTCGAGAACCGTGCTTCACCAGGCGACAGAAAGTATGCTTGTTGGCATGATTGCAGACGCAAGCAGAATTAGACGGGGAGATCAAATTATTTTTTACTTACAGCAAAACTTTCCAGAGAGAATTTATGAAGGTAAATTTTATGGAATCTTTAAAGCAACTGAAGATTGGTCCTTTTTAGACAACAATGACCGACAACAATATCTTAAAAATGAACTCGAAAAATCTTTGACATTCCGAACTCTTATCGAACCATACAAAGTTTATGCCGAGGGAGTAACAGAATGGGAGGCCCTTGATGAGATTAAGAATATGACCTCGCCAAACCAAATGCTATGGAGCTTGATTTATCGTAAACTTAAAGGTAATCGTGGAAACACAATGATAACAATTTATGAGGCGGAGAGATTAATGCAACTTATTAGAAATAAAAATAACCGAACAGAATTGAATCATGAAAATAAGGTTCTATCATTTGATGCCGCGGCGCAAAAGATAATTTGTCTTGATGAACATCCCAGAGCTTACGCTGGACGCAAAGAGGAAATTAATTTATTGCCCCGTTTAATTGCTAAACTTAGTGCCGGCAATTCGTTTGAACCGCATTTGCAGGCCTATATAACAAAAAATCTTGGTAAAGGAATGAATATTAATTTAGACAAGACAATACTTAATGGTGCGCAAATAGAATGGTTTGGGAATGAAGTATCGTGTGGCGTTGGCATGCAAAGAATTGATGTAATGCCGTCAATAGTACGAAGCGATCAACGCACACTTATTCCAATTGAACTTAAAACTGTGGAAGCAGATGAAAAAAATATTGTACAAGTACAAAGATACGTGGATTGGATTGAACAGTATTATATCCCAAATCGTCAAAGTGATATTCAACCAGTGTTGATAGCTAAAAAATTAATCGATAAACAATCAACGGCCTACCAGCGGTTAATTGAAAGTTTTAATCGCTTTAATGAAGTAAATCAGAATAGATGTATGTCGTTAAAATATATTGAATTCGACGTCCAAGACAATGGTTTAGTATTTCAAGAAATATCGTGTGAGAATTGAGAAAAATTTGATTGGATTAATAAATAATATCTAATAACTAATCTTAAAATTATGACTGACCTAAAAAAAAGCGGATTAGCGTATATATCTCCCAGTGTAATAGAGCCTAATCCCGAAAACCCCAGAAAGAAAATGGGTTTTGATGAAAAAAGGATGAAAGAATTGCTTGAATCTATAAAAGATTTGGGGATTTTAGTTCCATTGATTGCTTATCTTGATGAAAAAAAGAAAAAATACATATTACTTGACGGGGAAAGAAGATGGAGATGCGCCAAACAATTAGAATTATCGAGGGTCCCCGTCAACCTTATAGATAAACCTTCAAGATTACAAAATCTTTTAGAGATGTTCAATATACACAATGTAAGAATTGAATGGGGGGCGATGGAAACGGCGTGGAAGTTAGAAAAAATCATGAATGAGAGCGGAAAAACCAAGGATTATGAGTTGGCAAAATTGACATCCTTGAAGACAACTCAAATAAAAAAATTAAAAATTTTATTAAATTATAATAAAAAATACCAAAACCTAGTCTTTTTAGGACCACAGGAGGGTGGCTTGAAAGAAGATTTTCTTGTGGAGATAAATCCGGTGATTAAATTCATTAAAGAGAAAACTAATTTAAATACGAACAGCCTCTTAGATTCTTTAATAAAAAAGCATAAAAAGAAAATCATAATAAATTATCCTATTGAATTCAGATTGTTAAAAAAGATAATTTTTTCAGAAAAAGTGGATGATACTGAAAAAGTTGAGATTATAAATAGATTGATCGGAGAAAAAAAATACTCAATAAAGGAAGCCAATGAGGAATCAATTCGTTTTTCCCTATCTTATGAAGAATTTATTAAAAAATGTTCTAGGATGAAAAATTCTTTGCGTTCTTTAAAAATTAGAGATCTCAAGCAAAACGAAAAAGAAGAACTTAAAAAACGATTAAAAGATCTGCAGAGAGAAATTGAAAATAAGTTAAAAGAAATAAAATAAATGTCATTTCTAGCTAAACTTAAAAAAAAATGCTACTCATTCTTTGAAAAAGATGGTTGGAATGTATCTAAGAATAAGACTATTACTCCTTTTAAATTTAAATTCGATATTTTAAAGCAAGGAAGAGAAAATAAAATACTGTATTTTATAACTGATTCCAAAAAGATTAAAGAGTTTATTCAAGTTGGAAAAATGATAACGGCATGTAGTCTAAAACATGGGTTAACCCTATGTATTTCATCGAGTTTAAAATTACAGATGGAAATGATGGTAGAATTAGGCGAAGCAGGAGTCGAACTTATAACTTTTAAAGACGGGGCTCTAAAGGTTTTGATCTCTGAAAAAATAAGGGTAGAAATAGAAAAAGAAAGAGTTAAGCAAATTAAGAAAAAACTAAGCGATATCAATTTGATTTCGTCGGCCGATCCAAGAATAGGATTCAAAATTTTTAAGATAAATGAGGAAATCCTTAAAAATATAAAATCCAGCCTAAAGAATGAAACTAATTATTTGGAACAAATTTTAAACCTCAACCTTATTCTAGATGGAATAAACATTACTCAGATAAAACAGAAGTGGGATCCAGGCAAAACCGAAATTGAAAAGGGCCGAATTTTTTTGTTGGAGTGGGCGTTATTGCAATCGGGAATAAGCATTAATATCGATACCTTCGCCTCTTTTAGAAAAATTAGAAAATTAAGGGCAGACGGACCAGTTCATTTGAAAGAAGCCAAAGATATAAAAGAACTAGAAAGTATTAAAAAAGAACTTACTGGAGATAGGAATCCAGACAAATTTGTCTTATGGGAATCTATTTTACAGAGATTTTCGCTATGTTTAGATTACATAAAAGAAGGAATAAAAATTAAATGAGGATACCAACATTTTTAAAATGGGCTGGGGGGAAACGAAGAGTAATCGCAGATCTTGAAGAATTATTCCCCCCAAAAATAAATAGATATTTTGAACCGTTTTTGGGAGGGGGGTCAATTTTCTTTTTTATAAAACAAAAATATAATCCTGAATTTTGCATGCTTTCTGATATAAATAAAGACTTAATCGAAACCTATAAAGCAGTAAGAGATAAATCGAAAGAATTAATAATTTTTTTAGATTATTTTAAGAAAAAAAATTCTGAAAAATTCTATTATAATATTAGAGAAAAATTTAATAAGAACGAAATAAAGGGATTAAAAAGATGTGCCGCATTTATTTATCTAAACAAAACTTGTTTTAATGGACTTTATAGGGTAAATTCTAAAAATAAATTTAATGTTCCGTATGGAAAATATAAAAATCCAGAGATTTATAATAAGAATAATATAATTCTTGCTAGTCAGCTACTTAAAGGAGTTAAAATCAAACACCAAGATTATAGAAAAATTCTTACTTACATTAAAAGAAAAGATTTTATCTATTTAGACCCATGTTATGATCCCATAAAAAGAACTAGTTTTACTAATTATACTCCTAAACGATTTTGTGAGGAGGATCGTATAGAATTACTTAGATTTATTAGTTTACTAAATAAAAAGGGTGCATATATTTGTTTAAGTAATAATAATTTGCCAGAAATTAGAAATTTGTACTCAGGTTTTAATATTAAAAAAATTTTAGTTTCGAGATCTATCAACTCTAATTCTAAGGGAAGAGGAGGGGTAACCGAATTAGTCATAAGTAATTATTAATTTTTAAAAATTATGAAAAAGCGAATCTCCACAAGAACAAATGTAAATCCCGAAAAGGTTTATATTAAAGACATGCCAAACTGGAAAGGAAAAACAGTAGGCATTGTTTTATCAAAGAATAGTGCATTGCGCTTAATTGAGGCACTGGTTAAGGCCGCACAAAAAACAAATAAGATTGATGTGACTATTTTTCCAAGAAGAAAAACACCAACGATCACCATTACTTATAAATAGCTCTAACCAAAATTTAATCCCATAATGAAAATGTTAATTTGGATAATTTTATTTGTAATTGGCATAGTTTTAATTAAAATATTTTTTGAGAAGATTAAGTTTAAGAAATCAGTTTTAGGTTATTTAAAAAAGGAGCGTGTAATGAATACTTCCGAACAAGCGTTGTATATTAATTTGCAAAAAACTCTAGGAGATAAATTTATTATCTTGTCTAAAGTGAGGATAGAAGATTTTGTTGAAGTAAAATCTGACTTGGCAAGAAATAAATTTAATGGCTTGCGAAATAGAATTAAATCTCGTCATGTTGATTTTTTGATTTGCGATTTAGCAACGACGAAACCGTTGTTAGCGATAGAATTAGATGGCGCTTCGCATAAAAACATAGACAGGATTGAAAGAGATAAATTTGTAAATAATTTATATGGTGAAATAAATCTTAAAGTAGAGCACGTTTTAAAAGGAAGTGATTTTCTAGAAGAGGCAACAAAAATTAAAAATATTTTAAAAAATAAAAACTAAAAAATAAATTCACCCTGTTAAATCTCGCAGAGCGGGAATTCGCAGGGCGAATATTTAACAGGGTAAATGGAATGTAGGCAAAAAGAAAATTTGAAAACTTGTCCATGCACGTACCCTGGTTGTCCGAGAAAGGGGTTCTGTTGCCAATGTATTAAACATCACTTGAAAAATAAAGAATTGCCGGCATGCGCCTTTTCCGCTGAAGCAGAAAAGACCCATGACAGGTCAATTAAGAAATTTTGCGAAGAAAATAATTGACAAAGATTATATTAGGTGATATAATCAGAATATAGAAAAATTCAAGGAAAGGAGGCTTGAAATGCCGCAAGTTTTTATGATTCTTAGTCCGGAGATTTGTGAAAAACACTCCAAAGAAACCATTTACACGCTCATGAACATTTTCGGCCAAACCCTGATCAAGATCGTGGAAGAAGTGTTCGAAATTGAGGGCAAGCACGACGTGGCTTTCACGGCTATTCCTGCTCTGCACACCATTAACGAGGCCCCCATTCAAATCGAAATCAAGTACACGGTCGGAGAAGACGAATACGGTATGGGCAAACCATTCGATCCATCAAAAGGACAGAGAGAGGCGCTCGCCACAAAAATTAAAGAGGCTATGGCGAAGCACATGCTCGAGTTTCGTTCTGTTTCTGTCTGGGTCAGGCCGCAGCGCGAATCTGTGTTCAAGGGTATTTAGTGGGCAAATTGCCCGCAACAAGCCGGGTCTACGGATCCGGCTTTTTTTATTCCCTGGCTTTTAAAATTAATAAATTTTTGATAAGATTAAGGTGTAAAAAATTAAAAAATCCCGTTTACCCCGTTAAAGCGCTGAGGCGGTTTAACTTGGGGTTGAGCGGGACAAGTTTATGGAAAATAAAAAACCAGGCATCGGAGTTGGGGTGATGATGTTAAAAGACAATAAAATTTTATTGGGCAAAAGAAGCGGCGACCCGGAAAAAGCGGACAGTGAACTTCATGGGGAATCAAGCTGGACAATGCCCGGCGGCAAAGTTCATTTTGGCGAAACGCTTAAAGATACTGCCCAGCGAGAAGTTTTGGAAGAAACCGGAATCAATATAAATCAAGAAAACTTAAAATTAATAAGCTTAAGCGATGATATGGTCGAAGACGCCCATTTCGTAACCGTTGGCTTTCTTTGTGAAAATCCAGAAGGAGAGGCCAAGGTAGCGGAGCCGGATGAAATAGTTGAGTGGGGATGGTTCGCCTTAGACGACTTGCCGACCCCAATATTTTTCCCGAGTGGAAGGGTTTTAAAAAATTATTTAGCCAAGAAAATTTATTAAATAAATTCACCCTGTTAAATGATTTTAAATTTTGTCTATGTTTTATTATGTCTATATTTTAAAATTAGGCAAAGATGAATAATTTACGGGGTATACTAATAATTTAAAATTAAGATTTGAGTCGTTGCCCAAATCTTATTTAACAAGGTAAATGAAAAAAGTAGCTATTTTTGATATTGACGGAACGATTTTTCGATCAAGTTTACTGATAGAAATTACCGAGGCCCTTATCCAAGAGGGTTTGTTTCCCAAAGAAGCAAAGAATGTTTATGCGAAAGCATACGAAGATTGGGCTAACCGCAAAGATTCTTATGACAAATATATCGGCGCGGTAATCAAGGCATTCGAGGAAAATATCAAAGGAATCAAGTATAATGATTTTTTAAGAATCGCGAAAAAAGTTATTGCTTTTCATAAAAACAGGGTTTACCGCTATGCACGGGATTTGGTTAAGGAATTGAAAAAGAAAAATTATTATCTTCTGGCTATTTCCAATTCTCCCAAATCAATTCTTGATGAATTCTGTAAACACCTCGGCTTCAATAAGGTTTATGGCCGACTTTATGAATTCAATAAAAACAAGAGATTTACCGGCAAGGTTTTATACGACGAGCTTACTGAAGATAAGGCAAAGATTTTGAAACGTGCCGTTGAAAAAGAGAATTTGACCCTGAAAGATTCAATTGGAGTAGGTGATTCGGAAAGCGATATTGCATTTTTGAAACTGGTTGAAAAGCCAATTTGTTTTAATCCCAATAGCAAGCTTTATCAGCATGCCAAATTAGCTAAGTGGAAAATAGTCGTTGAGAGAAAAGATGTAATCTATCTTAAATTTTGCTGAGCGGGACAGCCATTGACACAGTTTTGTTTATTTGCTATATTAAAATCTCACCAAAAAGGTGAGGATTTTAATTTAAAGGGAGGAGAAAAATGGACATTACAGACAGGGAAGTGGAAAGCTTAAAACGTATGCTGGAGACCTTTGGAAGTCTGGTTCCGGACGAAGAAAGCGCAGGCCGACATTTTTATTTGATGCTGGTTATGGTCAGGAAAATCATGAGGATTTTTGCAGAGCAGAAAAACAAGAAAGCAGAAGAACTTTTGGCTGATTTGCTTAGCCACGAGAACGAACCAATCAGATTTTTAGCTCTTTCCGCTCTTTGGGACGCAGAAAATGCAGAAACAGAATTGGACCCCAAAACCTACATCAAACTGATTCAGTTCCGGAATAATCCAGTCAATCAGGAAATCTCTAAAATAGTGGATTCCAGCCTGAAAGTAGAAAAAGCGCCCTGGAATTGAGAGGAGATACAATAAATTATCTCCTCGTTTTTTTATCTCGGCTTTTTAAATTGAACAATTTTATGGTAGAATAGTGTTATATTATTAAAAAGGTCATAACCGTAATAAAAAGTAAAGATAATTCACCCTAGTTAAATTTTACCCCGTTAAATAGTCGCGAAAGCGAATTTAACTGGGGGATTTAACGGGGCAAGAAAAATGGGTATAGGATGGGCAAATAAAAAAAGACGCGATAGAAAAGCAAGAAAGAGAAATAAAGGCATAATCAGAAGCAAATCAAAGAAAAGATAAAAAAGTTCGTACGGGACAAGCGGGCGATTTTTTACGAACTTGGAAAAGATTTAATTTGAATGCAAAATAAAAATTAATAAAATAAATTCACCCTGTTAAATAATTTTAAAGGTATATGAATCCCGTTAGAGAAAACTTTACATGGTATGTATACATTCTACAAAGCAAAAAGAATGAACATTGGTATACGGGGTGCACTGAAGATTTGCGGAAGCGCTTTAAGGAACATAATGATAATTTGGTATTTTCTACAAAAGGTCGGGGACCATTTAAATTAATTTACTGTGAAGCAAGTATAAATAAGGATGACGCTTTTGCGCGTGAAAGATACTTAAAGTCCGGAATGGGCAAAAGGTATTTAAAAAACCGCTTAAAGCGCTTCCTTTCTCTAACGGGATGAAAAAATTACATCCATCTTTAATCGGCTTTTTGCAGGCCGTCGGCGTAATTGCATATTGTATTTTAATCGCAGCGTTATTTAATTTTTTGGGCAAAACCATGATTCAGCCGCCGGGACTTCTCGGCTTTGCCGTAATACTTGTTATTTTGGTTTTCTCGGCCGCAATAACCGGTTCAATTGTTTTCGGCTATCCGGCTTATTTATTCTTTAAAGAAAAGAAAATAAAAGAACCGTTACTGATTTTGGCATTTACCCTGCTTTTTTGTTTAATAATCCTTACCATCGTTGCTGTCATTTATTTCGGGATTTTAATATGTTAAGTAAGTTTTAATATTGACAAATAACCCCAATTTGCTAAAATAAATAATAAATAAAGCACCTTGAATAACGCGGGGTCTAACCACCACAACCAGAGCTCCTAACCAGGAGCTGCCTAGCTGCGTAAGGGCTAATCCGCCTTCCCGTTGTATACGGGTTTGTGGAGACAGCCCCAAACAAAGCGATGGGCAAAAAATCCTCTAAAGAGGAGGACGCTTCTTAGGAAGCAGCGAGGTTTTTTCTTTTCGATTTTCTTTCGAAAGGCTTCTCGGTAAAAGCGGTTAGACCCCGTCTTTTTTTTATTTTTTTTAATATTTGTGCTAATATAGGATTATATGAAACGGATAGCTATTTTAGAGACAATTAATCATATTGGCGAGAAGGTTATTGTTGCCGGATGGGTTCACGCCCGAAGAGACCACGGCAAGATTATTTTTATTGACCTGCGAGACAGGTCTGGAATACTGCAGGTTGTTTTTCCCAATGCAGAAATTGCCAAAGATTTAAGGTCTGAATGGGTTGTTAAAATTGAAGGAATAATAAATCCCAGACCGGAAAAATTAATTAATCTGAAATTAGCCACAGGAAAAATAGAATTATCAGCCGAAAAGCTGGAAATTTTAAATAAAGCAGAAACTCCGCCTTTCGCAATTGACACGAATGGTTATGAAATAGGGGAGGATAGCCGCTTAAAATATAGGTATTTGGATATTCGCAGAGAAAGAATGAAAGACAATCTTATTTTACGCCATAAAATTATCCAGTTTATAAGAAATTTTTTAACAGACAGCGGCTTTATAGAGGTTGAAACTCCGATTTTGACCAAATCAACCCCGGAAGGGGCGCGGGATTATGTTGTACCTTCAAGAATTTCCCAGGGCAGTTTTTATGCCTTGCCCCAATCGCCCCAGCAATACAAGCAATTATTAATGGTGGCTGGAATAGAAAAATATTTTCAGATTGCCAGATGTTTCAGGGATGAAGACAGCCGCGGAGACAGGCAGCCGGAATTTACCCAATTAGACCTTGAAATGAGCTTTCCTTCGCAAGAAGAGATTTTTGGATTAGTAGAAAAACTCTATACAGAGCTGGTTAAAAAATTAATGCCGGAAAAACACTTTACCCAAATTCCTTTTCCGCGATTAACATACAAAGAAGCATTAAAAAAGTATAATAGCGACAAACCGGATTTAAGAAAAAATAAAAACGATTCTAATGAACTTGCTTTTGCTTTTATTGTTGATTTTCCGGCCTTTGAATGGAAAGAAAGCGAAAAAAGATGGGATGCGGTTCATCATCCATTTACCAAGGCCCAAAACCCCGATAATTTACCGGAAAAAGAGTTTATCGCATACTTAAAGAAAAACCAAGACAAGGTAATGGCACACCAGTATGATTTTGTCTGTAATGGCTATGAAGTCGGCGGCGGTTCAATCAGGGAACATAATCCGAGAATTTTAGAAGCAGTGTTTGAAATTATGGGAAACAAAAAAGAGGAAATACAGGAAAAATTCGGCCATATTCTGGAGGCGTTTGAATACGGCGTGCCGCCTCATGGCGGAATCGCCACTGGCATTGATAGGTTTGTAATGATTATGAAAAATGAACCCAGCATCAGAGAAGTAATGGCTTTTCCCAAAACAGGAGATGGCCGCGATTTAATGATGAACTCGCCAAGCAAAATTGACGAAAGGCAACTTAAAGAATTAAAACTCAAAATCGGAAAATAAAAAAAGATGAAAAAATATTTTTTGCAAATATTGGTAGTTTTGTTAATGTTGGGCATTGCCTGGGGTTTGTTTTTAGTTGGTAAAACAGAAGAACGAAAAACAGCAAACCCGGAAAATCCGATTGAAGCGACAGTATTTCAAGCCCAGGGAGATGCGACAAATAAAAACGAAATAAACTCCAATTTTTATCCGATCAGAAACTGGGAAATTAAAGACCCGGAAATAAGCGCCAAATCAGCCGTTGTTATAAGCTTTAAAAATCAGAACGAGGAGGGGAGAGTTGTTTTTCAAAAAAACGCAGACCAAGTTTTACCAATTGCCAGCTTAACAAAACTAATGACCGCAATAATCGCTGTTGAAAATTTTAATCTGGACGAAATTATAAAAGTTTCCAAAGGTTCTATTTCAGTAATTGGAGACGAAGGCGGACTAATCAGGGGAGAGGAATTAAAAATAAAGGATTTACTTCAGATAATGCTTATTGAATCAAGTAATGACGCGGCAACAACCCTTGCGAGCGATAATCCAAGAATAACTCCCTCTGAATTTATAAATTTGATGAACAGCAAGGCAAAAGAATTAGGACTATTGAATACTTATTTTATTGATTCGGCGGGTCTTGACCTAAAAAATCAATCATCTGTTCTGGAAATGGTAAAAATAACAAATTATAGTTTAAAATTTCCAATCATTTGGGATATTTTAAAAATGCCGAGCGCCACAGTATATTCAATTGACAATAAGTTTGTTCATAATTTAACAACCACTAATAAATTATTGGGGGAAATTCCGCAAATCATCGGTGGCAAAACTGGTTTCACTGAAGAAGCTGGTGGTTGTATGCTCACAGTTTCAAATATTTCCAAAGATAATTATTTAATTACAGTAATCTTGGGTTCTACTGAAAGAGAAATTGACATGGAAAATCTTCTTAATTGGGCCCAAGAAGCATATATATGGCAGTAAATATTTTTCCAGTAATAAAAATTTTATTAATAACGGCAATCTCTTTTGTGGTCGCGCTTTTTTCAACTCCAATTCTCACTCATTTTCTTTATAAGTATCATGTAGGAAAAAGCATCAGAGACGAAGGCAATACGCCGATTTTTACTTCTCTTCACAAGAAAAAAGAAGGAACGCCGACTATGGGCGGAATTTTAATTTGGGCAACCGTGGCAATTCTGGCAGTGGGTATTTTGATTCTGACTAAAATATTCGGCCCTGATTCAATCTTTTCCGATTTAAATTTCCTTACCAGAAAACAAACATTATTGCCATTGGGAATTTTGCTGTTTGCGGCCGTAATCGGATTAATTGATGATTTTTTTGGCATTATCAGGGCGGGCGAGAGAAAAAGAGGGCTAAGAATGCGGGGAAAATTATTGGTTTATTTAATTATTGCGATTGTCGGCGCTTATTGGTTTTATTTTAAGCTTGATTGGGACTTGCTTCATATCCCGTTTTTTGGAGATTTTAATATCGGCTTATGGTATATTCCCATATTTATATTTGTAATTGTGTCCAGTGCTTTTTCTTCCAACGAAACAGACGGTTTGGACGGTTTGGCCGGAGGAATTCTTTTGATTGCTTTTTCCGCTTACGCTGTTATTAGTTTTACCCAGGGGAGAATGGAATTGGCGACTTTTTGCGGAGCAATTGTCGGGGCGCTGTTGGCGTTTTTATGGTTTAACATCAATCCAGCCAGATTTTTTATGGGCGATACCGGCTCAATGTCTCTGGGCATTACTTTGGGTGTTATTGCCATGCTGACTAATTCTGTTTTTTTTCTGCCATTTATCGGCTTCGTCATGGTGGTTGAATCCTTGTCGGTAATTGTTCAGATGCTTTCAAAAAAAATCAGGCACAAAAAAATATTTCTTTCAACGCCGATTCATCATCATTTTGAAGGAAAGGGATGGCCGGAAACAAAAGTTACAATGAGATTTTGGATAGTTTCCAGCGTTGTTGCGGTCATAGGCATAATTTTATTTTTCATAGATAAAAATACTTTATAAATATATGATAAGTATATGCCGGACATATTGATAAAAAACGCCACTGTTATTGACGGCAGCAGAGAGAAAAAAATCTTCGCTGATGTTTTTGTGTCAAACGGCAAAATAAAAAAAATCGGCCAGTTGCAAAATTACAAAGCAGATAAAGTAATTGATGCTACTGGCCTTTGTTTATCTCCTGGATTTATTGACATTAATAACCATTCGGATACTTCTTTAACTCTTTTCACGATTCCGAGTCAGGAAAGTTTGTTAAAACAGGGGATAACCACTGTTTTAGGGGGAAATTGCGGATCTTCGCTGGCTCCTCTTGTATCGGCCGACAATTTAAAAGCCATCCAAAAATGGACGGACATTGAAGAAATAAATTTAAACTGGCTGACATTCAAAGAATTTTTAAAAGAAATAGAAAAGCGGAAAATAGGAATTAATTTTGCGGGCTTGGTCGGCCATTCTACTTTAAGGCGCGGATTGTTGGGCGATGAATTTAGGTCTTTGGAAACAAAAGAGCTTGAAGAAATTAAAATTTTACTGGAATCGGCTTTAAAACAAGGCGCGTTTGGTCTTTCAACGGGCCTTGCCTACAGCCACGCCAAAATCGCCTCTACCGAAGAAATTATTGAGTTGGCGAAAATTGTTAAGAAATACAATGGCTTATATTCAAGCCATATTCGGGGCGAGGCAGAAGAATTAATACCAGCCGTAAAAGAAACAATAGAAGTCGGGAAAAGGACCGGAGTGTCTGTTGAAATTTCTCATCTTAAAGCAATGGGAGAAAAATTCTGGCCGAATATGAACGAGGCCCTAAAATTAATAAAAAAAGCCAGTAATGAAATTAATATTAATTTTGATATTTATCCTTATACTATCACTGGCTCTGTTCTTTATATTCTCTTACCCGATTGGGTTGCAGAAGGCGGTAAAAACGCGCTTTTAAAAAGATTGAAAGACCCGGCCATAAAAGAAAAAACAATAAAAGAAATGCAAAGCAGAAAGGACTACGAATATGCAAAAATCAAAATTGCCGCATCGCCGATAGACAAATTTTTTATAGGCAAAAGCATTGTTGAAATCGCCAAAACCCAGGCAATCAGCGTTGAAGAAACAATAATAAATATGCTGGTTGCGTCCGAGGGAAGAATAATAACTTTTTTAGACACTTTAAGCGAAGAAAACATTGAAAAAGGAATGAAAAGCAATTTGAGCTATATTGGATCTGACGGCTATGGCTATGATTTTTCAAGCCAGCGCAAAAAAAGAGAATTAATCCATCCTCGCTGTTTTGGCGCTTTCCCGAGATTTTTAGGCAGATATGTCCGAGAAAAAAAATTAATGGACTGGGAAGAAGCGATTTATAAAATTACGGGCGGACCAGCCCAAAAATTAGGATTAAAAGACAGAGGACTGATAAAACAAAACTATTGGGCGGATATGGTTATATTTGACCCTGAAAAAATAATTGACAGAGCTAATTTTGAAAATCCCTACCAATCTCCCTTGGGTATAGAATATGTTTTCGTTAACGGCATTATGGCAGTAGAAAAGGGCGAATACTTAAATCAAAAAACAGGAAAAGTTTTAAGAAAAATATGAGAATTCACAAGCCAGACAAGGGATTGATTGCCGCTGTTTTCGCTCTTTTGATTTTTGGTTTGGTTATACTTTTCAGCGCCTCTGCCATATTTTCTCAGGAAAATTGGGGAAATCCTTATCATTATTTTTTGCACCAGCTAATTTATGGAGTGGCAACCGGCTTGGTACTTTTTTATCTTTGCCAAAAAATAGATTATAAATTTTGGAAAAAAATTTCATTCTTTATCCTTTTGATTGCCTTGATTCTTTCTGTTTCGGTTTTTGTGCCAAAATTGGGAATTACAAGGGGCGGAGCCCAAAGGTGGCTGGACATAGGGCCAATTTCTTTTCAGCCGTCGGAATTTCTGAAATTAGCCATTATAATTTATTTAGCGTCTTTTTTCAGCAAGAAAGAAACCAAAAAAATCAATACCCTTATTCCGTTTTTGGCCACCATGGGAATTGCCGGATCAATAGTGGCGCTTCAGTCAGATGTAGGAACATTGACCTTAATTGTTATTGTTGGTTCTATAATTTATTTTTTAAGCGGAGCAAGATTATACCAGATAGCAATTGTTGTTTTTACGTATTCGGCGGGATTTTTTGCTCTTATAAAATTTTTCCCGCACAGAATGGAAAGGTTTATAACCTTTTTGAATCCTGGCATTGATCCGCAAGGAATTAGCTATCAGATAAATCAGGCCTTATTGGCAATCGGCTCTGGCGGTTTATTTGGCAGAGGACTTGGCCACAGCCAGCAGAAATTCAATTTTTTGCCCGAACCAATGGGAGATTCCATTTTTGCCATTGCCTGCGAGGAAATCGGCTTTGTATTCATTTTGTGTTTGATATTGCTTTATCTTTTTCTGGCGTTTAAGTGTCTAAAAATGGCAAAAAAAATCCCGGATGATTTCGGCAAATTGCTGACATTGGGAATTATTTCCTGGTTTATGGTTCAGACAGCTATAAATATAGCTGCAACTACCGGCCTTATTCCGTTGACCGGCGTACCCTTGCCTTTTGTAAGTTATGGCGGCACGGCATTAATGTCAATACTGGCTGCCAGCGGTATTCTTGTGAATATCTCTCGGCACACACAATAACAAATTCCAAATATTAAAAATAAATTCAAAATTATGAAAATTTTATTTACTGGTGGTGGCACAGGAGGTCACGTATTTCCTATAATAGCTATTAAATCCGCCTTCGCTGAAGCTACGGCGGACAAGTTCTATTATCTCGGGCCGGATGGCTTTGTTAAAGAAAATTTAATTGGAATAAAAACTAAATTTATTTCAGCCGGTAAATTCAGGCGGTATTTTAGTTTGACAACACCAATAGATTTATTAAAAATATTTGTTGGGACAATCCAATCGTTTTGGCATTTATTTTTAATAATGCCGGATGTAATTTTCAGCAAAGGCGGGTATGGAAGTTTTCCTGTTTGTTTTGCCGGTTGGGTTTTTAGAATTCCGATTGTTTTGCATGATTCTGACAGCGCGCCGGGTTTGGCAAATCGCGTCACGGCCAAATTCGCCAAAAAAATAATTTTATCTTTTGAAAGCGGCAGAAAATATTTTAAACCAAAATATCAAAGTAAAATTATTTTAATTGGAAATCCAATCAGAAAAGAATTACTTGAGGGCGACAAGATAAAGGCAAAAGAGATTTTTAAAATTTCTGCAAGTAAACCGGTTATTTTAATTATCGGCGGTTCACAGGGAGCCCAAAAAATCAATGAGAATGTTTTGAATATTTTGCCAAGATTATTGGAAATGACCGAAGTCATCCATAGTAGCGGCAAAATCAATTTTAAAGAAACAAACGAACAGGCAAAAGACATACTTGGTTCTCATGGGAATTTAAAACCGTATTACCATTTATATCCATTTTTAGACGCTGGCCAATTAAAACATGCTTATGCTGTTGCCGATTTAATCTTGAATAGGGCGGGGGCGGGAAGTATTTTTGAAATCGCGGCATTGGGCAAGCCGTCAATTCTAATTCCTTTGCCGAATTCCGCCCAAGACCACCAGCGAAAAAACGCTTATGAATTCAGTAATTCAGGAGAACGGACTGTTGTTTTAGACCAAGAAAACCTAACCCCGAATATCTTATTGGACACAATCTCAAATCTTCTCTCAAGTTCAACTAAACTTCAGGAAATGGGCCAAAAAGCCAAGTCCTTCTATAACCCCCAAACACCGGAATTAATAAGAGACGAGATATTAAAATTGATTAAAAGTCATGACCAAAAAATATAAAATCAGAGTCAGGTTTGCGCCGTCGCCAACGGGCTTGTTTCACATTGGTTCTGCGCGGACAACTTTATTTAATTACCTTTTTGCCAAAAAGTATAAAGGTAATTTTATTTTGCGCATTGAAGACACGGATAAAGAACGTTCAAAAAAAGAATTTGAAAAAGATATTATTGACGGCATAAAATGGCTGGGATTGAAATGGGACGAATTATATTATCAAAGCAAAAGGACCAAAATATACGAAAAATACTTAAAACAATTATTAGATTCCGGTAAAGCGTATAAAAAAGAGATTATCTGGTTTAAAAACCCGCATAAAAAAGTGGTTTTTAATGACCTAATTCGGGATAAAGTAGAGGTAGATAGTTCTGTTTTAGGTGATTTTTCGCTTGCCAAAGATCTTAAAACTCCTTTATATAATTTTGCCGCGGTTGTTGATGACCACGAAATGGAAATCAGCCATGTTATCAGGGGAGAAGACCATATTTCCAATACTCCGAAACAAATTCTGGTTTACGAAGCATTGGGCTGGACGCCGCCTATTTTTGCGCATCTGCCGTTGATTTTGGGGCCCGACAGATCAAAGCTTTCTAAAAGGCACGGAGCAACATCATTTACCGAATATAAAAACCAAGGATATTTGCCGGAAGCAATGGTGAATTTTATGATTTTACTTGGATGGAATCCGGGAAATAACCGGGAAATTTTCTCGTTAAAAGAATTGGAAAAAGAATTTTCTGTTGAAAAAATCCAAAAAAGCGGAGCAGTATTCAATATTGAAAAACTTAATTGGTTTAACAATCATTATATCCGACAGAAACCGACAAAAGAATTAATGAAATTATGCTCGCCGTACTTAAAAGATAAAAAATTTAAAACCGATAGCAAAAAACTGGAAAAAATTGTAAAATTGGAACAGGAAAGGATTAAGACATTGTCAGAAATAGGGGAGACAGCTAAGTTTTTCTTTAAAGAGCCAAATTATGAGCCAAAATTATTGGTTTGGAAAAACGCTACCAGACAGGAAATAACAGAATCACTAAATAAATCCTATTCGATATTGTGCGACGTTAAAGAAAGAGATTTTAAAGCTTTAAAACTACAGCAAATTTTAATGAAAAATGCAGAACAATTCGGTTCAGGTGATCGGGGAAAATTATTGTGGCCATTAAGAGTTGCTTTATCCGGCAGAGATAAATCTCCTGGCCCGTTTGAGATAGCCGACGTATTGGGGAAGAAAGAGGTATTAAAAAGAATAAAAAATGCTCAAAAAATTATTTAAATGAAAAAAATTATTCTTATAATTTGTATCTTGGTTATTGGTTTTTGGTTGCTGCCTTTTGGTGCCCGGGCTGCCTTAATTGATAATTTAAAAGACCAAATCAGCCAAAAAGAAGAAGAAATAAGGCAACTGGAACAGCAAGCAGCCGCTTTTAAAAAAAGCTTGCAAGATGCCCAGTCAAAAAAGAGCACCCTTAAAAATCAAATTTCTTTAATAGAAGAAAGAATAAAAAAACTTAAAAATGATATTAGTTTAACCAACGCGAAAATAAGTAGCGCCTCTTTACAAATTGACAAAATTTCTTTAGACATCAGCAACAAGGAAAACGATATTGGCAAAAGAGAGACAAGTATTGGCCTGATGATTCAGTCGCTTTACGAGTCGGACGGTGAATCTTTAATGGAAACTGTTTTAACAAAAAGCAGTTTATCTGATTTTTTGAATCAAGTCAGATACTTAGAAACTCTCCAATTAAATGTTTATAATGAACTCACAAGGATTAAAGAACTCAAAAAAGAATTGGAGTCCCAAAAAATAGCAATTGAATACCAGAGAAATCTGTTTTACAATTTAAACAACCAATTGACAAATCAAAAACAAATAGTTGATTCGGAAAAAAAAGACAAGGATTATCTTTTAATACAAACCAAAGGCCAGGAAAAACAATATCAGTCCTTGTTGGATGAAACCCTTAAAAAACAGCAGGAAATAGAGCAGGAGATATACGAGCTGGAAGACAAGCTAAAGCTGGCTTATGATCCCAGTTCGCTTCCAGATGCCCGTCCTGGAGTGTTTAGCTGGCCTTTAGACGGCATTTTGACTCAAGGATATGGTTATACCGCCTATAGCAAGAAATTATACAAAGGGGGCTTCCATAATGGCATAGATGTGTCTTCAAGCTATGGAGAGCCAATCAGAGCGGCAAAAGACGGGAAAATCATAGCAATTGGCAATTGCGGGAAATACGCTTATGGCAAATGGATAGCTGTCCAACATGAGAATAAATTAACCACTTTATATGCCCATTTTTCAAGCTATAATGGCTTAAAAGTAGGGGATAGCGTTAAAAGGGGAGATATCATAGGATATGAAGGCAGCACTGGCTATTCAACGGGCGCTCATTTGCATTTCGGAGTTTATGTGACCGAAACATTTAAAGTGGAATCTCAATGGTACGGTTTATTACCATTAGGAGCGCATTTGGACCCGATGAAATATTTATAAATAAAAATAAAATTTAAATTAAAATTAAAATAATTAAATTCAAAAACACTTTTTCAAAACATTTCCGTATTGATTGTTAAGGGTAGGGGAATTATAATAAATATAAGGAATGTCGCAATTTGTCCCTAAACCGATATTATATAGCTGGATAAAGCCAAAAGAGCTTAAAAGCCACTCCCCCGGTCATATTTTAAGAAATATCATTTATTATGGAAAAATCTAACAAACCAATTATAAAACATATTACTGATTTTATAGAATATTTGGAAGTTGAAAAAGGAGTTGCAAATAAAACCCAGGAAAACTATGGCAGGTATCTTAATAAATTTGTTAAATGGTTAAAAATGACCCGTAATGATGGTTTAATGCCTCATGAATTAACTCCTGACCATATTTGGAAATACAGATTTTTTCTGTCGCGTTCCCCTGCTTCTAATAATGAGAAAAAATTACTGAAAAAAATCACTCAAAATCATTATTTAATCGCTTTAAGAGCTCTTTTGAGTTTTTTTGGCGAAAGGGATATTGAGGCGATTCCCATTAATAAAGTTAAACTGGCAAAAGAAGAAACTATTCGCAATGTTAAGTTTTTAACCCTGGACCAGGTAGAAAAATTACTTCTTTCACCCGATACGTCGCACAATATTGGATTGCGAGATAGAACTATTTTGGAAGTTCTCTTCTCCACTGGTTTGCGCGTAGCTGAATTGACTGCCTTAGACAGAGACAAAATTACAATAAAGCCGGATACAAAAGATTTAGAATTAAGTATTGTCGGCAAAGGAAGCAGGCCCAGAACTGTTTATTTTTCAGAAAGATCTGTAAACTGGCTGGCCCAATATTTAAAAACCAGAAAAGATGATGATAAGGCATTGTTTATAAACTACAGACCGGGCAAGGGCGATAAAATATCCAGACGTTTGACCACTCGTTCAGTTGAAAGAATACTGGAAAAATATTCAAAATTCGTTGGCTTGCCTATAGACGCCACTCCCCACACTTTAAGACATTCATACGCAACTGATTTATTAAGTCAAGGAGCCGATTTAAGAACGGTTCAAGAATTGTTGGGTCATCAAAATGTCGCCACAACCCAAATTTACACCCACGTCACCAATAAACGCCTCCGCGACATGCACCGCCAATTCCACAGCGGAAAGAAATTAAAAGAATAAAAAATATGGAAACCAAAATAATTAAAACCTCATATTCTGCGTTGGATACCTTCAAACAGTGTCCGTTGAAGTATAAGTTTCAGGTAATAGAAAAAATAAAAGCCCCAAAATCAAAAGAGGCAGTTTTTGGAAATAAAATTCACAGCGCTCTGGAATATTTCCATAAAAAACAACCCGCCTCCCCCACTCTGGACGAATTATTGGATTTTATAAAACAAAACTGGGATTCAACTATTTTTCAAAACGAACAGGAAGATATGATTTATTTTTCCGAAGCAATTAAAATCCTAAAAAATTATTACGAGCATTATTTAAAAATAAAAGACAATTTCACTGTTTTGGACACTGAAACCAGATTTGAAGTTTTACTGGAAAGCCCCAAAGATAAAGAGCAAAAATGCCTCTTGGCCGGCATCATTGACAGAATAGACAAAACCAAAACCGGCATAGAAATAGTTGATTATAAAACAGCCAAGCGCCTGCCTTCGCAGGAAGACGCTGATAATAGTTTGCAATTTTCCTTATATTGTCTGGGCACTATAAACCGCTGGCCCCAATTTTTAAATTACGGATTGAAAAACATAAAATTAACTTTCTATTATCTCAAACATCAGGAAACATTAAGCACAACAAGAACAAAAGAGCAGCTGGACCGCATTCAGGAACAGGTCTGGGAAAAACTGGCGCAAATAGAAAAAAGCGAATTCCAGCCAATGCCATCAGCGCTCTGCGATTATTGCGGATATAAAAAAATCTGCCCGATGTGGAAACATTTGTACAGGAAGCAGATGACAATTGACGACCAGCAGATTAAAAATGTAATTGATGAATTTTTCAATTTGAAGCAGATTAACAACCAAAATGCCAAAAAAATTGATGAGTTAAAAGAAATTATTGAGAGTTATTTAAATAAAGAAAAAATAGAAAGAGTTTTTGGAGATACTGGTTATATTACCAGAACGTCTTTAATCCGCTATGAATATGATATGGACAAAGTTAAAGAAATTTTAGAGCCAATTGGCAAGTGGCAAAATATTTTGTCGATTGACGCAAATAAGCTTAAAATTCTTTTAAAATCACTCCCCTACCCTATAAAAAAAGAAATTGAAAAAACAAAAAAAATTAATAAAGAATATAAAATGTTAAAAGCCAGTGCGAAAAAAATAAATAAAGGGGATTTTTAAAAAAGCCCCTTTATTCTCGTCTTCCTCCCTTCTTTGTCAACAGAGTAAGCCCTTACCAGTAAATGGTCAAGAAACGCGTTTACAAATCTTGCAAAGAACTTAATTATTTTTTTCACTTTTTCCTCCTTGTTAATACGATAGCACGTTATTATTTATTAATCAACCCTGGGCAATTGCTGGCTGGCTTATAGCCGGCTTTTTCTGCTTCTTCAATTGAGTTGAACCAAATTTTATTTTGTTCGCTGATTTGTTTGGCCCCGGGACATTCCGGCAAATGATATTTGTCGGAATTCTTACTGCCCACAACCCGTCCCTTGTCCGCCGTAGTCCCGACGCCTATCGGGACGGAGGAGGATTGTTCTCCGCTTATATCCTCAACACTCGCCTTTTCCAGATTTTTTATCTGAATTGGTTCTGTTTTTGGTGCCGTTAGCCTCCCGATACCAAACGCAATCAACGCCACTAGAATAATAGTAAATATAATAAATAAATCCGATTGTTTATCCTTGCAAAAATTTTTAAATCGTGATAACATAGAAAAATATGGCGAAAACAAAATCATCGGGCTCAACTAAATTAGGACGGGATTCCCAGCCAAAATATCTGGGAGTTAAAATTTATCATGGCCAGAAAGCAGGAGCCGGCAATATTATTATCCGTCAAAGAGGGACAAAATTTATCCCCGGCAAAAATGTCCGCCGAGGAAAAGATGACACTTTATATGCGGCAAAAGCCGGCAAAGTTAATTTTAAATCAATTCAGAAAAAAAGATTTGACAATAGCAAACGACCGGCTAAGGTTGTTGAAGTTCTTCAATAATTGGATTATCTTTTTTCTCTTCAACAACTATCAACTTTATATTTGCCTCTAATCCATGGTCAAATAAAAGCGTAATCGGAAATTCCCCCAAGTCCTTTATGGGCTGGGGAATTTTTATTTGACTTTTTTTGACGCCAAATCCCCTTTCTTTTAGTATTTGGCTTATTTTGGCTTCATTTAAAGAGCCATAAAGCTTGCCTTTTTCATCTGCTTTTGCCATTACTTCTATTTCTAAGCCGTCAATTCTTGACACTGTTTCTTCTGTAATTTTTAAATCGGATTCAGCTTTTTGAGCGGCTATTTCTTTTTCTTTTTCCAATTCTGCCAGTGCTTCTTTTGTCGCCAATACAGCTTTTTTATTTTTAAATAAAAAATTCCTTGCGTAGCCGTCAGCTACGGTTTTTACATCTCCCTTTTTACCAAAATCTTCAACATCTTTCAAAAGAATAACCTTCATAATTTCGTTTTATTTGCTTAATTCTTCAATCGCTTTTTCCAACTGGGGATCTTTATTATTGTTAAAATCTTCCTCAGTTAGTTTGATTTCTATGTCCGGCTTTAAACCCTCATCAGCTATTGATGTCCCTTTTGGGGTAAGCCATTTGGCAATCGTCACTTTCAAAGAAGAATCACCTCTAAGGCTCTCCAATCTTTGGACAGAGCCCTTGCCGAATGTTTTCTCCCCTATTAATTTAATATTTCTAATGTCGCGCAAGGCGCCTGCCAATATTTCAGAAGCAGAAGCAGAGCCGCCATTAACCAAAACAACCGTTGGAAAGTTTTGAAACGCCTTGTAGCCACTGCTTTTATAGTCATCGCCTTCGCCATCTCTAAATTGTTCTTTCAAAACGATATCTCCTTTTGAAAGGAACCAACTGGCTATTTCTACTGCTGAATCCAAATAACCTCCTGGATTATTTCTAACATCAATAATAATTTTTTTAGCATTGTTTTTCAATATTTCTGGAACTATTTCGTCAAACTTGGAGGGTAGATTGGCCGTAAAATTATATATTTTAACATAAGCTATATCATTATTCTTCCCGCCGGCTTCGCCTGTCGAGGCGAGCATTTCCCATCTTATAACCGGGACTTCTATAGTATCTCTCGTTATTGTAAATTCTTTGGGCTCACTAAAAGTAGATCTAACTATAAGTAACTTAACTTGGGTTCCTTTTTTTCCTCTTATTAACTGAACCGCTTCTTCACTAAGAAGCCCTTCTGTTGTTTTGTCGTCAATTTTAATTATTTTGTCCCCTGCTTTTATCCCGGCTTTATATGCCGGAGTTCCCTCTAATGGCGCCACAACTGTAAGAATTTTATTTTTTACACCTATTTCCATTCCCACGCCCTCAAAGTTTTCTTTGCCACTAACGCTTTCCAAAAATGATTTTGATTTTTCCGGTTTCATAAAAACCGTATAATCGTCGCCCAAAGAATCAACCATTCCCGAAATGGCTCCATAGAGCATATTTTGATAATCTATTTTATTACTATCAACATAGAATTCTTCTATTTTTCTCAACGTATCCCAAAACAAACTAAAATCAAAATTTTCCGGCTTGCCAAGTTCTTTATTAAAATAAATCCTGTCATAAAGAGCTGGCTGCTGAACAGATTTTTTACCAATAAAAACTCCGCCCGTAAAAAATATTGCGATTACAACAATTCCTATAAGGATTTTTGTATATCTTTTATATTTGTTTAGCATGTCTGTATTTCCAAAAATATTTTATAGCGCTTATTATGTGGGTTCTTGTATACCTATTAAATAAAATATCTAAAAGTGCCCCCCATTTTTTGCTGCTGCGATGATAGTAATGAGCCATTTTTGCCTGAGGCAAATAAATTACTCCATATCCCTTTCGACGAAATCTTCTGCACCAGTCCGCGTCTTCAAAATACATAAAGAATCTTTCGTCAAATAACCCAATATTGCTTACTGCCGATTTCTTAACCATCATTGCCGAACCTTGGACCCAATCCACTTTTTTTTCTTGCTGGTCTCTTATGGCAAATTTGTTGATGATTTTTTCCCCTAATTTAAGTTTACCCAAAAAAGTTCTTCTTGCCAAAATACTTTTGATGTCTGGATCTTTGAAACAAGAATCTTGAATATTACCGGCAAAATCTATCAGTTGAGGTCCAATAATTCCAACTTCATTATTGCTTTTCATGTAGTCAAGCATTTTTTCAACGGCATTGTCTAAAACAATAATATCGGCATTTAAAATTAAAATGTAATCCCCTTTTGATTTCTTGATTCCTTCATTCACGAGCCCGGAATAACCGAGGTTTTTTTTAAACGAAATAAATTCCACTTCTGGCCATTTCTCTTTTATTAATTCCTGATTTTCTTTTTTTGCTTCACTATCAGTAATAATTATTTCGTAATCAATATTTTTAACTGCATCTTTGACGGATCTTACACAAAGATACAGCAGTTCGGGAGTTTTATGATGAGTAATAATTATTGAAAGATTTTTTGGCATGCTTCTCTTATTTTACTGAAATTACCCTCTTTTGGCAAAAGAACATAAATGCCATTAATGGTTGAATCGTCCAATAACCCCTGTTCTGTATTGTCAAAAACTCTCCTGATAATGTTGTCGATTTTCGCTTTTTTGGTTAAATCAATTAATTTTGGTATTTCCCACGGGCTTACGTCTGTTTCTACATTTTTTGACAAAACATCTATAATACCGCTTATTTTTAAGGGGTCACCCACAATGCCCAAAGACAGCAATTTGTCCTTAATTGCCAATAAAATTTGCTGCTGTCTTTTGGCTCTGTCAAAATCATTGCTTGAAAACCTTGAACGGGCATACAAAAGCGCGATTTCGCCATTAAGTTTCTGCTCTCCCTCTCCCAGCACAAAAGGATCGCAATTTTGTCCGTTTTCATCGCAAAGCCATTGTTTATTTTCAATAAACGGCTTGTCCAAATAAATCGTAATGCCCCCCAATAAATCAATTATGTCCTTAAGCGCTTCAAAATTTATTATCGATGCATAATCAATGTAAAGTCCAGTAACATAAGCGATTGTTTTTTTTGTAAAATTCAAGCCATTTTCATATTTCTTCATTCCTATTGCGTAAGCGGCATTTATTTTTTCATATCTTATTTCTCCGGGCAACTGCAAATAAAGATCTCTTGGAATTGAAATCAGCGCTATTTTACCGGTGCTTTTCTGAAAACTCAAAACCATTATTCCATCAGTCAAAAGACCGCCATTCGGGTCGCCTTCGCCTCTTATCCCTAAAAGCACGGCATTAATTCTGTCTTCATCTTTCGGAGGCGTATATTCGGAAGAAGGAAATTTGTTTCCGAAAATTTTCTCCCAAGAAATATTTTTTATTGTAATAATTTTACTAAATGCCCAGCCCGTTTTAAATATATAAAAAACGGGAATAATTAAAATAATCACCAAGAAAATCAAAATTAAAAGTTTGGTTTTTCCCCGGCTGGGTTTGACTTTCTTTAACATATTATATTTTTTTGGCGGTTTAATTGAATCCAACATAATTTATTTTTTATTTTTCATTATTATTTTTCTCTTTTTCAACATTTTCGGCAATAATTTAATAATTTCAAATTTTGCCAATAAAACTTTTGGCTCAAAAAACAATAAATACAAACTGAATTTAATTTGACGCTTTAAGAATTGCGGATGAAAAAATGATTTTAGTGGCAAATTTTTTATAAATGCAAACCAGGTATTCCGCCAACTGATTCTGCGCAGCCACAATGACTGCGATTTTCTGGTTTTTCTGAATTCTGCCCACCCCCCGCTTATTGATTTTGAACTGGTTCTGTCATGCCAAGCAATAACATTTGGCGCAAATACGCATTTCCATCCTTTCCGCCTTAAACGCCACGACAAATCAACATCCTCGACATAACAGAAAAAATCTTCGTCAAAATATTCTTCTTTTAATTTTACCTGATTTAACGCTGTTCGTCTATAAATAGACGCAACACCATTAACTCCAAAAACTTCTTTTGGTTCTAAGCTTGTTCCGAGAGAACTGGAAAAATCTTTTTCTCCATGGCCAGTATCGATTATTCTCCCGGATTTATAAACCGTAAAACCCATGGTGTCTAAAATGTCCGTTTTCTCACCATTGTTCAGTTGGTAAATTTTCCCTTGGATTGAACCGATTTTGTCGTCTTTTTCCAATAAATCAACTGTGTTTTTAACAAAATCTTTATCTAAAATAATATCTTGATTAAGACAAAAAATATACTTTCCTTTGCTTTTCTTGATTCCGATATTATGACCAGCGGAAAAGCCCAGATTTTTTTCATTCTTAATTGTTTTTATGTTTTGAATTTTTTCTAAAGTGTTATCGGTTGAGGCATTATCAATTACTAAAATTTCAATATCGGGATATGTCTGTTCTAAAACAGATTTAATGCATTTTTCAATCCATTTTTCTCCATTATAAGTAAGAATGTTTATTGAAACCAGTTTATTCATTTTTTAAAACGAATTTTGGATTATTTTTTATTGCGTAAACCATTCCCAATATTATCATAAACAAAAGAAAAACTCTTTCATCAGACAAAGCAATGTCAAATAAGCTATAACCGAAAATCCACGCCAAGAAAACAAGAAAAGCGCTTAATAAAATTCTGTATTTTGGCAATAAATTGTTTTTTAGAATTTTAAAAATGGCTGATAATATTTGTAAAATAATGAGAGCAATTATTATTAGTATGAATATGCCCGATTCAACGGCAAAATTCAAATACAAATTATGAGCTGAAGAGCCGGCCTTGGCCAATTCAAGGTTTTGCCCAAGAACTAATGGAAAATTGCCCAATCCAACGCCCAAAAAGAAATGGTTTTTAAAGCTTTCAAGAGATTTTTTCCAAATATAAATCCTTCCCTGGTTTGATTGCTCTTCTATGTCTAAAATGGAAATTAATCTCTTTAAAATTAAAGCCGCGTCAGCATCTTGGGCCCGACCTTCTTTAAATTGGGGAATTACGGTAAAAATAGAAGCAATCGGAATTAATGCCATAAATATCAATTGAATTAAAAGCAAAAAAGAAACAACCCTATAAGCATTCAGTTTTTTTATTAATAAATATAAAGAAGCAACAATGCCAAAAGCCACGCTTAGCCATATTCCGCGGGTTCCGGATAAAATTATAAAGAACAAAGACAAAATAAGCCAAATCCACCAAGCACTATTTTCTTTGGTTATTTTTTCTTTTCTGAGCTTGCCTTTAATCTCAGAAAAAAGCAAATAAATTATGAACGGAACAACCATTAGAAGGTAAAGCCCAAAACTATGAGGGTCGGTAAAAGAGCCAAATAAGCGAATAACTGACGGGCCTAACGGCGAATAAGCAAACCAGGCATTCATATTTAAAACAATTTGTCTAAGATTCTCGCCATAAAAACCAACAGAAAAATGGTTCGCCCACCAATTCCAAAAATTGCCAATTGTTGAAAAATAAACAAAAATCAACTGACCAAGACCGATTAAAAATACCGTTGCTCCTGAAATTAATATTGCTTTAATTGTTTTTTTAAAAACATCTTCTTTTTGTAATAAATCTTTAGCTATTAAATAAATTATTGCTAAGTTAAAAATATAAATGAACTTTTTTATAGCAATTATTTTGTCCGGTGCAACAAAAATTGAAATTGCCAAAATCAGAAAAAATAAAATAAATAAAATTTCTTTTCTAAAAATACTTTTAATTTCTTTTCTTTTGTCAAAGAGCCATTTTAAAAATAAAAATAAAACAATAATCCTGGCCGAACTTAAAGAATCAAAATTTTCAGTAATGGGCAAGGCAACAAAAATCGGGATTGACGCCACGAATAGGATAAAACCATCTTTTAGGGGATGAAATAATATGTAAAAAATTAAAATTCCCAAAAAGCAAAGAAAGGCCTCTCTTGGCAAAAGGTCAAAAACAATTCCCAAGACAATAAAAATTTCCAGAATAAAAATTAATTTATTTTTTGTTAGTTTCATTTTTTATAATTTCCAATGTTTCTTTGGCGGTCTTTTCCCAAGAAAAATCTTTAGCGCGCTTTATTCCTGCGCCAACTGCTTTATTTCGCAATTCCTCATTTGTTAAAAACAACATCATTTTATTTCTCATTTCTTCAATGTCATCCGGACTATCTACGGCCATAGGATAAATATCTAAAATTTCGTTTAACGAGGTCATCCTGGTTGTCAAAACGGGCGTTCCACAAGCCATTGCCTCAAGCGGAGGCAAACCAAAACCCTCATAAGAAGAAGGCCAAACAAACAAATCAGCAGAATTATAAAGCTCAACTAAATCTTCTTCGTCTACGTAGTCAACGTGAATTATTGCCTCTTTTTTCAAGCTTCTGTTCACTTCTTTAATCATGCGGTCGATATCAATAAAAGGATTGGTATAATTCGGCCCGCCTATTAAAAATTGATAATTCGAAAATTTTTCTGCAATAGAATCAAATACTTCTATTGATTGATGGACCGACCTTCTGTTAAAAATAGCGCCGACATAAAAAATGAATTTATCTTTTATTCCGTATTTTTCTTTAATCTGCGGATTAATGTGGGATAATTCTTTAAATTTTTCGTCCGAAGCCAAATGCACTACAAAAATTTCATTTGCTTTCGCTTTTTTGTAATATTTTAATATTTCTTGTTTTGTATAATGCGAACAGACCAATATTGCCAAAGATTTTTTAATGGCTAAACCAGAAAAAACTTGATTTATTATTCTTCTAATTACATTAAGCCATTCCGGATGAACTTTAAAAGAAATATCATGAATCGCAGTTATAGTGGGAACAAAACAAAAAATAGGTCTTAAATAAAAAGGCAAAAACAAAACATCTATTTTGTCTTTTTTGGCAGCAATAGGAAGAGAAAAATTATAAAATAATGCCGAACTTTTAATATTAAAAGGGTTTTTAAGAATTTTTTTAATAAAATTAGAGGATTTTAAAAAATCATCTTTGGGAATCTGCTCCTTGAAATATAAAATAAATTCCGTATCTTTATGTTCTGACCAGTATTTTAAAAGATTGGCCAGATAGCGGCCAACGCCTGTTCTGTATTCTTCTAAGTTATGGCAGTCAATTCCTATTTTCATAATCTAAGTTTAACAAAAATTAATCTAATTTGGCAAGAAAATTAAAAATCCAGCCCTGAACGAGGCTGGATTTTTATCAATTTCAATGATTACTGCATTAAATTTTCATCTGTTCCTGATGTTTCTGGTGGTTCTGCTGGTTCGGATGGTTCTTCCGGTTTCTCCGGCGTTGTCGGTTCCTCTCCTTCCGACTTAGCCCCTTTTTTCTTGCCAAAAAGAATCAATAAAATAACTACGACAATCACTATTAGACCAATAATATACCACATAAAAATTTTAAATTAAGAATTATAAATTTTAAACTTTGAATTATATGACCTTTAATTACTAATCTTTTTTAATATTAGCACTTTTTTTAAGTGTCAACAATAGCAAGCCGCTTACCCCTTTAAAAATTCTTTTAATTCTTTTGGGCTGCATTATTAATCGCCACAGCCACTCCATTCCGATTTTTCGCAAGATTCTGGGAGCGCGTTTGACGCGCCCGGAAATAAAATCAAATGCCCCGCCTATGCCGATTGCCAGTTTTATACTTGGCATTTTATTTAAATTTTCATAAATAAATTTTTCCTGCTTCGGGCTTCCCAGTCCGACCAATAGAATTTCCGGTTTCGCTAAATTTATTTTTTCAATTGCTTTATTAAAATCCTGATAGCCGTTTTCTACTCCAATTACGCCTTTCCCCAATTTCTCTCTTACTTTTTCTGCAACTCCCGTTTTTCCTCCAAATAAAAAAATTCCTTGATTCTTAATTCTTAATTCTTGATTCAATTTATAAATCAACTCTATCCCATTAATTGATTCTTTAATTTTCCTTCCTAAAAATTTTGTCATCAACCACAAACCGCGCCCTTCGCATAAACACAAATCCGCTTGATTCAAAATATTCCTGAATTCTTCATCTTTCTGGGCTTTAACCACAAACTCCGAATACGGCAAAACAATATAATACTGTTTGTCCTGCACCGACTCCAAAAAACCCTTAATTTTCTCAAGGACTTCCCCCATCTTTAAATCATCAAATTTTATCCCAAAAATTTCGATTTTCACCCCGTTAGACATAATGTTATTAATCATGAGCCTCGCAGACATCTATTAAATGTCTAACGGGGTTCATAACTTTCCTAATTCAACGCTTTCCAAAACCGAATATTCTGCTCCGGTTCTTTTTAAACTGCTTTCCATTACTTCAATTGTTTCAACCGGAATTTCAAATTTAAATGGCTCATTAATTTCTTCTGGCAAGGATTTCAATAATAGCGACCTGAATCTCGCTAAAGTAATATGGGGCTTGTATGGCCGAATTTCTTTTTTCATATAATCTTCGCCAGCAATGGCATTTTCTAAGTCGGTTTGCAATTTCGCCAATTCTTGGCTTTTTTCTCCTTCTGCCCAAAACATTCTCGGCGTAGCATCCAACGGACCAAGAATAATCCTTTCCATTCTTATAAAAAATGGCTCGTGTTTTTTGGCTGTTTCTTTTACAATATTACAAATATTATACATTTCATCATCGCTTACATAGCCAATAAAAACCAAAGTGATGTGGAGATTAAACTTCTTAACCCATCGGATTAATTCTGGATTAAGATTATACCACTTCTCTCGGTATTCAATCAGTTTTTTCTTAACATTTTCCGGCAAATTTATAGCAATAAATAATCGTCTTTTCATATTTTTATTATAACCTTTAAAATGCTAAAATAGAAATATATGGATGAATCATACAAAGAATCAATAAAATCGCGATTTAAACCAGTAAGGGGCATGCATTCGGAAATCCATGCTCTGGCAAAAGATATTAGCGAATATTGTGGGGAGCCGAAAAAATTCGCGCTATACTTGGGAGTAATAAAAAGAATCGGCAAAGACAGGGCTTATCAGATATTTTCAGAAATTAAGCAATCAAAAAACATAAAATCTTCAGCCAAGTTATTTATGTTTTTATCAAAGAGCAAAAAAAACAAAATGCTAAAAATTGAAACAGGAAAAAATAATCCTATTTTAAGAAAAAAATCCCAGCCAATTGATAAAATTGATGAGAATATTTTGAATTTAATAGAAGAAATGATAGAAACAATGATTGAAGCAAATGGCGTTGGATTAGCTGCCAACCAAGTCGGCAAAAATATACAACTATTTGTCATAAATTCTGAATTGTCAAAAAAATGCGTTTTTATAAATCCGGAAATTATTAAAATGTCTAAAAAAACAGAAATTATTGAGGAGGGCTGTTTAAGTTTGCCGAATGTTTTTATCCCGACCAAAAGAGCCAAGTCCATAAAAATAAAAGCCATTAATGAAAATAACAAACAATTCAAACTAAAAGCCAAAGGATTATTAGCCCGCGCAATCCAACACGAACTCGACCACTTAAATGGAATACTAATTTGCGACAATGTCAAATAAAATTAAAACAATTTTAATGGGGACGCCGGAATTTGCAGAGAATGTTTTCCGCAAGTTTTATAGTACTTTAAATAATCAGTTTGAGGTTATTTCTGTTATAACTACCCCAGACAAGCCGGTTGGCAGAAAACAGGTACTTACCCCCTCCCCTGTCAAAAAATGGGCTCTGGGGGTCAATTTAAGCGTCCTGGAGCCAGACAAGATTAGGAAGCCGGAATGGGTGGCTAAAATCAAGGAATTGGCTCCTGATTTGATAGTTTTATGCGCCTATGGTCAGATTATTCCACAGGAGATTTTGGATATCCCAAAATACAAGGCCATAAACATTCATCCTTCCTTACTTCCAAAATACCGAGGCGCCTCTCCTATTCAGTCGGTTATTTTGAATGGAGAAATTGAAACAGGAGTTAGTTTGATGATAATGGACGCTGAAATGGATCATGGACCCATTCTGGAAATCTCTAAATTCCAAATCCTAAATCCTAAAATTTCTTATACAAAATTGTCAGAAGAATTATCAAATTTGGGGGCGGAGTTATTGATTAAAATCCTACCCGATTATATTGACGGGAAAATCACTCCAAAAGAACAAGATCATGCCCAGACAACTTTTTGCAAATTAATTAAAAAAGAAGATGGGAAAATTAACTGGAACAAATCAGCAAAAGAGATTGAAAGACAAATCAGGGCATTTCAAGAATGGCCGGAGAGCTACACTATGTGGAACGAAAAACAATTAAAAATTTTAGAGGTGGATGCAATAAATATAAAAACCGATTATAAGATCGGCGAAGTATTTCTTGATGACAATAAAAATCTTTGTATCCAAACCGGAAATGACATTCTAATTTTAAAAACCATCCAACTCGAAAGCAAAAAACCAGTATCTGCTAAAGATTTTCTAAACGGCCATAAAGAAATTATTGGATCTATTCTTCAATAGAAATTAATTTCCAACTATCCCCTGTTATTTTTTTAATACTTAATTCCGCGGCTTCGGCGATTGTGTTTTTGGAAAGAAGTTTGAAATTAAAAATTAAATTTTCCGGAGAAATTACTTCGTCGTGTTCAAGAATTGAGCCGAGTTCAAGCTCAATTTTTTTTATGTTTTTAAAACTGTTCTTCTGCGCATACTCCAGAACGGTTTTCAATATTTGGTCTGCTAAATGAAAATCATGCATAAATCAATGCACGGCACAGGTCACACAAGGATCATACGCCCTGATTAACATTTTGATTTTATCTTCTTTTTCTTTATGGTTTAATTTTTTAAACCCTCCCAGTCTTTCAAATTCTTCCAAATCAGCTTCTAAGTTTGTTAAATTTTGATTAGTCGGAGTAATTATATTGATGTTTTTAACTATTCCGTCTTTTATTTTAACGCCGTAAAACAAAAGCCCTCTTGGCGCTTCAAAAACTCCCAACCCCTCCCCTGTCCTGTTTGGAATAATGGCTTCAGAAACATCCATTTTTTGTTTTAATAAATTATCTAAAATTTTAATTGCTTCTTCAAAACAATGCACCAATTCAATTGCCTGAGACATAATATTGTAAAATGGGTTATAACAAGGAAATTCCAATTTTGATTCTTCTAATAACTTTTTTGCTTGTGAGTTTAACTGCTCTCTATGATTATTTAATCTTGCTAATGCGCCAACCATATATCCTTTATCTTTAAATTGTGCTCTTTTGGCAACCTTATCTTGTTCTTGAACTTCCTTAATCTGGCTGAAAAATTCTTTTGATTCCATTATTTTTCCATCAATACTTATTTTGCCGTCGTAAATTGCGTATTCATCGGGATTATACAAAGAAACAAAAGTTGTTTTGCGATAAAAATCAGGGTATTTTAAATTAATAAAAAATTCTCCCAATTGAACTGTCAATTCCAAGTTATTCCTACAATCGTTTAAAAGTTGGTTTAATTCGTTTAAATCGGGCGTTTTTCTTATTCCGCCAATACAAGGGGTTAAGGGATGAATCGAACGGCCGCCAATTGTTTCCACCAATCTATTGCCGATATCCCGTATTTTTACGGCGTCATGGGTTTTTTCCGGATAAGCATTAATTAATTGCAAATCGCTTTTCATCCCGAAAAAATCAGACAAAGAAAAGAAAAACAAATGAAGCGCATGGCTATTTATAAGCTGGCCCGTTGCCATTAATTTTCTCAACGACAAAGCCGGTTCTTTAATTTCAATTTTATAGGCGCTTTCTATGGCTTTAAATCCCGCAAAATTATGGGCGACAGGACAAACTCCGCAAATCCTGCTTCCAATCTCCGGTATTTCTTCGTCTTTTCTATCTTTCATAATCCCCTCAAAAAGACGAGCCCCTTCTTCAATTTTAATTTTAGCGGCTCGAATATCTCCGCTTACAATGTCGGCGGTAAAACTCGCATGTCCTTCGATTTTCGCAATATGATCAATTCTTATTTTCATATTTTTTTAATAGCTCGTTTAATTTGCCGAATCTTTGTAATATCATTTCAATGCCTTTATCATCTAAGTGGACTTTGATTTTTAAAGCGTTTTTCATTGCTTTCAAATTGATTTTATCATGAGGCCCGCGGCAGCCATCGCAGGGAAAATTATTTTTTGGACAAGGTGCGCCGCAGCCAGCCAAGCTTATTGCTCCCAAACACGGCTTTCCCAATAATAACAAGCATTTGTTATTTTTTCTCGGACATTCTTCGCAAACCGGCTTTTGCAAAATTTTCGGCACTTCGCCAGCCAAAACTTTTAAAATCAAACCGAAAAACTCTTCTTTATTTATCGGACAGCCCGGAATTTCCAAATCAACTTTAACCATTTCTTTTACTGATTTGATATTGGGATTATCAATTCCCCTGATATTGGGATAAATTTGCCTCAAAATTTGTTTTTTATCCCCTCTATAATCCTTTATTTCCTGCGGTCCGCCCAAACAAGCGCAAGCGCCAATAGCAATCAGAATTTTAGATTTTTTTCTGACTATTTTTAATCGCCTTTTTTGCTCTTTGGTTATGGCCGTCCCCTCTACAACAGCAATATCATATTTATCAACATCGGGCATTTCTTCTGTCATTTGAAAATCACCTATATTGACCTTAGTCAAAAATTCCAAAAATCTTTCTCCTAAATCAAAAATCGCCACTTGACACCCCTCGCAGCAGGTCAAAGAAAGTATTGCGACTATTGGCTTTTTGTTCATTGTTTTATTATAACAAAAATAAAAATGAAGAGCTCATTGGCATTATGAGCCCTTCCTTGTCTCGATAAACATATTTTGATGAAAAACACGCCCCTTCTTAACTGAAACCTTACAATATTCCATCTCCTGCTTTTTAATTTTCCCTGAATCAAATAATTTCTGAAGAACGGAGTTGTGATCCTCAAGCCAATACCATCTAACTATAGAGGTCGTAATTTTTTCAGAGCCCATAGACCTTGCTTTCGCCTCTAAACGAGGTTGAAATAGTGTAGCGCCCAAATTGTTCCAATCGATATTGCATTTTACTGCGTATTTTTTCATCAATAATAATGCTTGTCCAGTGTATTCCATTTTAAGCTCCTTTGATTATATTAAAGATCTCTTCTGCTTCTTTGGCAGAAACTTTTTTTATCAAAAAGCCATTGCTGATTATGGCGTAATCGCCAATTTCAATATCTTTTACCAATTGGCTGTCCACCTCTCTTTTTTCGCCCATATAATCAACAATGGCTTTATTGTTTTTTAGCTCTAAAACTTTTATTGGAATTGCCAGACACATAAATTACGGCATATTTTCTTTGTTTTGTTCTGTTGGTTCCTGCTCTATCGGCGCTGGCTGTTCGGGCGGAATGCCCAAAGCCGGTTTGCCGGCTCTCAGATTTTCCAATATCTGTTTAATTTGTTCATTGTCCGGATTTAACTTGGCAATTCTGTCAAATTGGTCAATTGCGTCTTCTTTATTGCCTTCTCTGTCATATAAAAGCCCCAAAAAGTATCTTGCATTGGCAAAATTAGGATCTATAATTATTGCCCTTATGAATTCCGCTTTTGCTTTGGCAAAGTCCTGCGCCTTATAATAAAGAAGCGCCAACTGGAAAGAAGTCCCAGTATCTTTTGGTAAAATCTGCCTATTGATTTCCATTTTCGCGATGGCTTCTTTTAATTTGCCTTGCGCCTCAAAAATTATTGCTGTTTGATAATGGGCCGGGGAATAATCTGGTTTTATCTCGATTGCCTTATCATATTGTTCCAATGCCTTAGCCAAATATTCATTGATTTTGTTCTGTGTTTCCTTATCTTTGTTTCCGGAGCTCAATAATAAATTAACTCTTTTTGTGTATATTTTTCCTATTTCGGTGTAAATGTATGGATTTTTTGGCTCTAATTTTAACGCCTCTTTGTAGGAATCCTCTGCCCATTGGTCAGCGCCATTGATAAAGCCAATGACTGCATAATAGACTTGCCCCCTTACAAGCCAATTTGAAACATCCTCGGGGAACAAACTTGTGGCTCTGGCAGCAGAATTGACAGCGTTTACTACGTCTGCCTGGACAATGTTTAATTTCTCTTGCTGGTCATCATTTTCTGAATTTAAATCATTGTTCAATTTTGTCAAAAACAACTGGGAAAGAATCCTGTAAGTCCTGTCTTCGTAGGGATTAATAACCGTTGATTTTATAATTTTATCAATGCCATCATCTAATTCTCCTTTAATCTGTATTGCGTCCAAACCGTTTTTGTATTTTGCCTCTGCGATAAATCTTGTGCCTCCGACATAAAGAAAGCCGACAATTAAAATAATTGTCACAACAAAAGAAAAGCTTACCAGCAGCACAATTTTTGGAGAAACTTTAAGATTATAACTCTTGTCTTTAAATAACGGGTTATTGGCCAGCGAGAGGGAAAACAACAACCAAAAGATAAAAGTCGTGGTAAAATTTTGAGGATAGATAAACCAACTCACCATTAATGCCAGCCAAGCGGCAAAACAGCTTATTTTTATAAATTCTTTCAAGATGTTTTTTTCTTCCGACGCCCTAATAATGGCCTTTATAAAACTATAAATAAAGAAAATTAAAACAGCCAAAAAGGCCAGTGAGCCAAAAGCGCCAAGATCTGAAACCAGCGTGAATATTTCCGAAGGAGGATTTGAAAATCTGATATTCCAAAATATTGTTTGATTGATGTTCTCTGGTTTAAATTTTGAATAATTAAGAGCAAACATTTCTGGTCCGCTGCCTAAAATGGGTTTTTCCTTAAACGCTTCTTTTATAACTTCAAATCCCCCTCTGTAATTCAAACCGACTTCTATGGGTAAATTTGGCCGTGTCGGCAAAGTCGGTTTAAAGACCAAAAATATCAAAGCGAATGCCAAAAATATCATTGGCAAGGCAATCCAAGAAATATTCTCTTCAAGCTTGATAAGCTGCATCAAACTAAACATCAGTATAACAGCCATGCCAATTGCCAAAACAAGCCATAAAATCCAATAATTAATACTCAATAAAATCAATAAATTAATAATGCCGATAATAACTAAAAATATTTTCACTTTTGTTCTTTTAATAACAAACAAAAGACCGGTAATCAGAGTCAACAACACAGCCGAAAAAATCCCCAAAGAATTTACTCCGCCAATGGTGTTGAAGGATATTGATTTGGCAAAATCCCAAGGGAAAATAAAGGCGCCCCAAATTTGAAGCAGTCCGACAACGCTTGCAACTGCCGAGGAAGCCAAAAAGGCAAAAAGAAGATTAAAGGTATTCTTTATTTCTTTAAAATTGTTAACAATCAGAATATACAGCGCGAGAAAACCCAAAACAGTCGCCAAGCTACTTGTTAAATGATTCGGCCAACCAACCAAGCTGTTATACGGACGATAAGAAAAAATAGTTGAAAGAATGCAGGCCAAAGCAAACACTCCAATAAGAATGTTGATTATGTTGCTTTTCCATTTTAACTCGCCCTGGCTTAAAATTTTTATAAGCCACAAAATAAGAGTCACCACTATCAATAAAATCATTAATGCCTGTTTGTTAAAATCAACAACATTCACTGTTAACGGCAAAAACCAAAGAGGAATTAAAACAACCAAGGCGTAAATCAAAATTTTGATTATTTTATCCAAACTTGCCAAACTTTGAATTCCGGCGCCGCTGCCCGGTTTTATTCCTTTAAACAAGGAACTTAAAAAAAGTTGAATTTTCATATTATTAAATTATTAATTTAATTATTATTTGTGCTATGCTATAATTCAATTATAATACAAAACAATTACAACATACAAATTATAACATGGAAAAAAAATATTATACAATAAAGCAAACGGCTAAAATTTTAGGAGTCAGTCCCCTAACTTTAAGAAATTGGGACAAACGGGGCAAACTCAAGCCGTATCGGCACCCAGTGAATAATTATAGAATTTATAAGCACCAACAACTGGAATTATTTTTAAGAAAACTGGAAATAAGTAAAGAAACAAGGAAAAAAAGAAAAATAGATATATACCGAATATAGTATAACATAAAATAAATATAGTAAAAACAAAAATCCTCCCCGATTTTATCGGGGGGGGATTTTTGATAAAAGAATAATTTTAAATTTTAGAAATACACTTTTTTAAACCTTAAGCTACCAATCGTAAATATGTATTTCATTTTGAAATATATTTTTATTAACTGTTTTAACAGTTTACTTGTTTTTTTATTGTTCAATATTTCCAATATTTTATCTTCTCTTACACGACAATAGACAAACAAAGCAACAATCAAAGATAAAACCGCTAATGCAATCATGCCGAACAAATTGGCGCCGGTAGAAACATATGTTGCACCCAAAACTTGTCCTGATGTTCCACTAATCACTATTGATGCCTGGTCATAGACCTGAGAAATGTTGTCGCCGTTTGCATAGGCAATATTAGTTAAAGTCTTAGATTCGTTGACCAAAGCGACGCCGCCGACAACCGTGGCCCTGAATTTAATGGTTTTAACCTGTCCGTTTGTCATCGTCCCTAAATTAATACTCGTATTTATATCTCCACTCCAAGAGCTTCCATCAATGGTTATGCTATTAGAAACGAATGAGAGGTTAGACGATAAACTTTCTTTAATCGTCACATTATCAATAGTACTGCCGCTGTTATTGGTAATTTGGGTAGAAAATTCTAATGTATCTCCATAATAAGCAGGAAAAGTATAAGACCAAACGGTCTGATTTTGTGTAATATTTCTTCCTTTCTTGCTAATGGATAAATTATTATTTGATGTTTGAATGTTTTGATTTCCGGCATCTATTGTAATAATGCCCGAGGTCCCGACTATAGAAGAAGACACTCTTGCCTTAAACCTTATATCTATCGATTGACCACTATTTATGGTTCCGACATAAATTCCTCCGCTGACAATTCCGTCGCTGCGGTAGGAACCATTGACGGTTGTGCTGCCAGAAATATAGGTTAAATCAGAAGGCAAACTATCCCAAACTCTGACATTGTTGACACTTTTGTTGCCAACTGAATTTAATTGGATGGAAAATTCAACTTCTTCTCCAGGGTCAGCATTAACGCTATCAAAAAATCCTGTTGCATCGCTGAGATTACGAACCAATTTATTGATTCTTAAGTCCGAAGTGCCAGTTGGTTCATTTTCAATTATAACTGTAGCTGTATCATAAACATAGCTGACATTATCGGCGCTCGCATAACCATAATTGGTTAATGTAGAGTAATAGTTGTTGGTTTCTGAATTTACTCTTACTCTAAATTTAATTGTTCTTGTTCCGCCGGAATATAAATCACCGACATAAATTCCACCGGTGGTAATGCCGTCGCTATGATATGAACCATCAACAGTCGTACTGCCGGAAATATAAGTCAAGTAACTGGGTAAATTATCCCAAACCCTCACATCTTGAGCAGTGGTATCTCCAGTTGAATGAACTGTTAATGAGAATTCAAGCTCATCATTATAATTTGCATTAACAGAATTTGAAAAACCATAGCCATTGGTAATATTACGCACTAATTTATCAATTGTAATATCCGGATTATTGTTTTCTTCTTTTATTGAAATTGAAGTCGAGCAAGTAGCTGAATTATAACTATTAGAACAAACTAAAGTATAAGTATTGCCCGAAGATACATAAACAGATTGTGAACCTGAAAGAGACTTGTTTCCAGACCATCCATTGTAGGCGACGCACGAAGTTGCATTAGATGAACTCCATGTCAAGTTTGAATAATCATATCTTGAAACAGTTGTTGGATTTGCAGAAATAGAACAAGTAGGAGCTGGATTTGCTGTTACTGAAACCGAAGCAGAGCAAGTAACTGATTCGCCTATTCCAGAACAATTAAGTGTATAAGTACTATCAGAAGACGGGGCAACATATTGTGTTCCGGATAAAGACTTTATTCCTGACCACGCGTTAGAAGCA